>Ga0116221_1003357_pt1 | contig 10378 bp, 7 predicted proteins | sample Sb_taG_5_FD_88965 | JGI IMG/M metagenome (GOLD analysis project Ga0116221, IMG submission 88965) | Peat soil microbial communities from Weissenstadt, Germany - Sb_50d_8_FC metaG | ecosystem: Environmental > Terrestrial > Soil > Wetlands > Peat | place: Germany: Weissenstadt | collected 2010-09-21
CGAGCCCGTGCCAGCTGAGACGGTGCCAGCTGAGACGGTGCCAGCTGAGACGGTGCCAGCTGAGACGGTGCCGGAGTGGCTGCGCGAGCTGGCGGCCGCGGCCGAGACGATGGAGATATCCCCGCGGCTCATGCCGCCCGCGACCGGCGGCCGGGCGTCGGCGGTGCTCGTCCTGTTCGCTGACGGCCCGGGTGGCCCGGATCTCCTGCTCATCCAGCGCAGCGAGGGGCTCCGGCTGCACGCCGGCCAGCCGGCCTTCCCCGGCGGGGCCATCGACGCCGGGGACTCCGGACCGGTCGGGGCCGCGTTGCGGGAGGCGGTCGAGGAAGTTGGCCTCGACCCGAGCGGTGTCGACGTGGTGGGGACCTTGCCCGAGGCGTACATCCCCCGGACGGGCTTCCGCGTCGTTCCCGTCCTGGCCTGGTGGCGGCGGCCGTCCGCGGTCGCCCCGGTCGACGCGGGCGAGGTGGCCGCGGTCGAACGGGTCAGCGTTGCCGAGCTGGTCGATCCCGCCGCGCGCCTGATGGTCCGCCTGCCCGACGGGCGGATAAGCCCCGCGTTCCGGGTCCGGGGGATGCTCATCTGGGGGTTCACCGCCGCGCTGGTCGACCGCCTGCTCGCCCTGGCCGGCTGGGAGAAACCGTGGGATGCCACCGCCGTCATGGACTTGTGACTGGTGCTTGCTAACTGGAGCTGGCTGACTGGAGCTGGCTAAGTGGCGCTGACGGGCCACACATCGGCTAGGACGCTATACCGTTGTGGTCGTGCGCGGTGATGTGCTCGACCTCATCTTGATCGTGGTTGTGGCCGCGTTCGCGGTGTCGGGTTACCGGCAGGGTTTCATCGTCGGCGTGCTCAGCTTCTTCGGCTTCGTGGGCGGCGCGCTGCTCGGCGCGGAGTTCGGCCCGAGCATCTCCCGGGCGCTGGTTGGCGGGCAGACCCAGCAGGACGTCATCGCCGTCGTCCTGCTGGTGAGCTTCGCCGTGCTCGGGCAGTTCATCGCCTCCTCCATCGGCGCGGCCATGCGGTCCACGGTGACCGGGCGCTCGGCGACGGTCCTGGACTCCGTGGGCGGGTCCATCGTCAGCATGATCTCGGTGCTGCTGATCGCCTGGGTGGTCGGATCGGTGCTGAACGGATCCCCGTTCCCCGTGGTCGACCAGCAGGTGAACAACTCACTCGCGCTCCAGACGCTGGACAAGTTCATGCCCACGCCCGCGAGGACCATGTTCTCCGACTTCCGCAGGCTGCTGGCCAGCAACAGCACTTACGCCGAGGTGTTCAGCGGGATCGGCGCGGAACGCATCATCGCCATCCCGGCCCCGGACCCCAACGTGCTGAACAGCCCGGGCTTCCGCGCGGCGGAAGACCGGGTGGTCCGGGTGCAAGGGGTGGCGCCGAGCTGCCAGCGGTCCATCGAGGGCTCCGGCTTCGTCATCTCAGCGGACCACATCCTGACCAACGCGCACGTGGTGGCCGGGGTGACGCAACAGCAGACGGTCACCACCACGGGCGGCGAGAGGCTGCCGGCCACCGTGGTGTTCTACGACCCGCAGGTGGACGTGGCCGTCCTGTACGTGCCCGGCCTTAACCTGGCCCCGCTGCAGTTCGCCGGGCAGGCCAATCCCGGCGACGATGCCGTGGTGGCGGGCTACCCGCTGGACGCCCAGTCCCTGCACACCGCGCCGGCCAGGATCGGCGGCATCCAGAACGCGCAGGGCCCGAACATCTACCAGACCAGCACCGTGACCCGCCAGATCTACGAGATCAGGGCCGTGGTCGAGTCGGGCAACTCGGGCGGTCCGCTGCTGTCGCCCGAGGGCACTGTCGACGGCGTGGTGTTCGCCGCCGCGGTCGGCGTGTCCGACACCGGCTTCGCGCTCACCGCCGCCGAGGTGAACGCCGACGCCCGCGCGGGCGCGCAGGCCACCACGGCCGTCTCCACCATGGAGTGCGACTAGGCCAGCAGCCGGGGGGTCAGGCCGACGGGCGGGAGGCCGCCGAGCCCGTGCCGCTCGATCCGCGCCGCCAGGTCGTCTGCGGCCGCCAGGACAGCCGGGATGTCCATGCCGTACGGCTGGTCTCGTACCGGCCCGGACGCCGGTCCGGGCTGATCCTGGTACGCGCGGACGCGCTGGGCGCCCCGGCGGAGCAGGGCCACCGCGCCACGGGCGTTGCCCCGGCGGGCGTGGGTCAGCCCGACCGCGATCTGGGCCAGGCCCTGCCAGAGATCGCGCTCGGACGGCGGGGCCGACTTCCAGGCCGCCTCGAGGACCTCGTGCGCGTGGAACGGGCGGCCTTCGCGGAGCAGCTGGTCGGCGAGCCTGGCCGCGTCGGGTCCGGTGATCGGGAGATCGTCGGGCACCGTGGCCTGGCCGGCTTCGGCCGCGGAGCGGTCCAGCGGGCGCCCCAGGGCGTCGCGGGGGCGCGCGTTCCGCGGCCGGCCGGCCGGGTCGCGGTCCCGCGTCAACGCTCGGGTTCCGGGTCGGCCAGCCAGCCGAGCAGCTCGGTGTCCAGGATCTCCGGCCGTTCCTCGTGCGGGAAGTGGCCGGCGCCGTCGATCACGCGCCAGCGGTACGGGCCGTCGACGTAGCGGCCGGCGCCCCGCGCGGTCTGCGGGAGCACGCAGCTGTCCAGGGCGCCGTGCAGATGCAGGACCGGGGCCTGGATCGCGGCCCGCATGTGCCGGGCGTAGCGCATGCCGTCGGGCCGCACGCCGCTGCGGGCGAGCCAGCGGTGATATTCCAGCGCGGAGTGCGCCACCGAGGGTATCCGCATGGCCCGGGCGTAGATCCGCTCGGTCTCCGGGTCGGGCCAGCCAGGCGCGGACCACTTCTCGAGCAGCCGGCCCACCCGGACGGCACCGTCCCGCAGCAGCTGGCGCTCGGGCAGGACGGGCAGCTGGAACCCGAGCGCATAGCCGCTGCGGCGGCCCTGGCCGAGCGGGTCGGTGAACACCGAGGCGCGCATCCGCAGCGGGTGGCCCATCGAGATCACGGCCAGCCGCCGGACCACCTTGGGGTAGTAGGCGGCCAGCGTCCAGGCGATCAGGCCGCCCAGGCCGTGACCGATGACGATCGCGTTCGCCTCACCCAGCGCCCGGATCAGCCCGGCCGCGTCGGCGGCGGCCGTAACCAGGTCATAACCGCGGGGCGGCTTGTCGCTGCCGCCATAGCCGCGCAGGTCCACCGCGACCGCGCGGAAGCCCGCCTCAGGCAGGGTGGCCAGCTGGTGGCGCCAGGTCCACCAGAACTCGGGGAAGCCGTGCAGCAGCAGCACCAGCGGCCCGTCGCCGGCCTCGGCGGCATGGAAACGGGTGCCGTTAGCCGAGACCGACCGGTGGGCCCAGGGGCCGCCGATCTGGACCACGGCGTCGGCGCCGCCAGGCATCGCGCTCACCTCACCGGGTCTCGCGCGCGGTGAGCTCCGGGCGCTGGCCGTCGGGGCTCTGGACCTCGGGGCTCTGGACCTCGGGGCTCTGGACCTCGGACCGCAGCATCCCGATCCCCTCGGTCACGGTTTCGCGCGTCTTGCGCAGGCCGGACAGGCGCTGCAGCAGCAGCACGGCGATCCCCACCGCCACCGCGGCCAGCAGCACCAGCGTGCCCGCGACGATCAGGAAGGCGGCCCAGAGCCAGATGCCCAGCGTGTTCAGGCCGTACGCCAAGGCGAAGCAGAGCATGACGAGCACCAGGCAGCCGCCGAAGGCGGCCAGGCCGATCCCGACGGCCGCTATGCCGACCCGCTGCGCGTCGCCCTTCAGCTCGGTCTTGGCCAGGTCGATCTCGTACCTGATCAGCTGGGACACGTCCTTGGCGGCCAGGGCGACGAGATCCCCAAGTGACTGATCAGCGCCGGCCGGTTCCGGCGTTTCGCTGCGGACCATCGAGTCCTTCTCCCATCGTGTGCGGGCACTTATCCGCGCTCCCGCACGGCAATGGGCGCCCGCGTCCGATATCTACTCGGGGTTAGCTCATGTTCGGCAAACTCCAAGGCTAGCGTTGATCGTCATCGCGGCAGCACCCCGGGGCGGCGGAGCATACCGGGCGCACGGCCGATCCGGTACCCGACCCAATTGATCACGCGGGAGTCATGAGACATATACACCGATGTGTGGTGATTCGCCGGATTCATGGCGTCATGATGGCGTGCGCAGAAGTCCAGGGCACCTCAGAAGCCGGACCGCGCGGGACCGAAAGGCGGTGAGCCGGACCGCGCGGGACCGAAAGGCGGTGAGCCGGACAGCGGTGAGCCGGAATGCTGGCGGCGCCCCTGGCCGGGGCGCCGCCGCGAAACCCACGTCAGGCCTGGCTACCAAGCGTGCACCTTCTTTGTCATCCAGGCTGGCCGCTACCGACCTGGCCTGGCCTGACACGCCTCCCGCGGCTGGTCGCGCGTGGGTACCTGGCTGCCGTGCCCGGACGCTGCTGCGCCCGTACCACCTTTCTACGACGAAATCGTCAGCATGAAAAGCCCCACCGTGTAACCAATTCGTGATCTTGATCAGTCCCCGTGATCACATGCCGTTAGCTTGTGGCTCGCCGCCCGGCCATTCCGGCGGCCCGCCGACCGCTTCGGGGCTGGACAGCAGGGGTGTGATGGTATACATCGGTGTTTGCGGACAGTGTCGATGGTATACATCCGGTCCCGGAGGGCCGTGTCGGAGCTTCGATCCGCGTCGGCGCAGCGAAGTCTTACTAAGTGAAAACTCCTACCGCAGGGTAGCCAATCTGGCGATAGACCCTTCTCAGAGCCTGCTGCATATGTTGTAATTCGATTGGCTGACGCCGCAACGGGTGCCTGTGGCGGATACGCCACCGGTGGTCGCGAAAACGACACTGGTGGTCGCATACGGGAGCACTTTGCGGATAAGCTTACCCATAAGGACGGAGCCGGCCTCCCCCCCCAGGGCCGGACCGTGCGAGCGGGCGTCGCTCTCCCCCCCGGCGGCGCCCGCCTCCTTTTTCTTGCCATTGTGGCGGAAGCTGACCTCTGTGACCGCTGAGGTTTCGCCCTCGGTACTCCTGTTACTTCTGTAACCTGCTCGGCATTTTTGTGCTCGAGTGGGTTCCGATGGGGTCGGGCGGGGTCCGGGTAGGCCTACGTGTCCTTATGCGCCGGGGACCCGGCCAGGAGGGTATCGAGCAGCGCCACCGCTCCCCGCTTGGACAGCGGGTGATTGGCGTTGCCGCACTTCGGTGACTGCACGCATGAGGGGCAGCCGGCTTCGCAGTCGCAGTCGGCGATGGCCTGCCTGGTGGCGCGGAGCCAGTCCGCGGCGGCGGTAAAGCCGCGTTCGGCGAATCCGGCGCCGCCGTCGTGGCCGTCGTAGACGAAGACCGTCAGCGCCCCGGTCGCCGGGTGCCTGGCGGCGGACACCCCGCCGATGTCCCACCGGTCACAGGTGGCGAACAGCGGCAGCAGGCCGATCGAGGCATGCTCCGCCGCATGGGCCGCCCCGCCCAGGTCGACGCCGGCAGCGGTGAGCGCGCCGGCCTGGGCGGCGGATACCGTCCACCACACCGCCCGGGTCTGAAGGTGGCGGGGCGGCAGGTCGAGCGGCGTCTCGCCGAGCGCCGCGCCGGTGCTGTCACGGCTGGTGAAGCTGACGACCTGCCGGGTCACCCGGACGTCACCGAAGCGGACCTCGGCCTGGCCCCACGTCACCCGCCGCAGTTCGCCGCGGACCTCGATCTCGGTCACGTCCCTGGCGGTCGTGGTGTAGCCCGGCTCGCACGGTTCCACCAGGGCCACCCGGTCGTCCTCGTCCAGGGTCGTCACCAGGTAGCTGTCGCCCTGATGCAGGTAGATGGCCCCTTCGTGCACGATCAGGTGCGCCGAGGGCTCGTCCACCGTGCCGACCAGCCGGCCCGTCGCCTCCTCCACCACCCGGACCGGCGCCAGGCCGGCCCCGCGCAGGCCGGCCGCGTCCCGGCGCATGCTGTACCAGCCCGCCGCCCGGCGGCGCAGCCGCCCCGTCCGGGTGAGGTCCTCGACGACCGTCCGGGCCGCGGGGCCGAAGATGTCCAGGTCCTGCTCGGTCAGGGCCAGTTCGGCGGCTGCCGCGCACAGGTGCGGGGCCAGCACGTACGGGTTGCCCGGGTCCAGGACCGTGGCCTCCACCGGGTGCCGCAGCAAGATCTCCGGATGGCGTACCAGGTAGGTGTCCAGCGGGTCGTCGCGGGCGATCAGCACCGCCGCCGCGGCCCGGCCGCTGCGGCCCGCCCGTCCGGCCTGCTGCCACAGCGAGGCCCAGGTCCCGGGCCACCCGGCGATCAGCACGGCGTCCAGGCCGGTGATGTTGACCCCCAGTTCGAGCGCGGTGGTGGTGGCCAGCCCGACGAGGCGCCCGTCGGAGAGCGCCGCCTCCAGGCGGCGCCGGTCCTCGGGCAGGTACCCGGAGCGGTAGGCGGCCACCTTCGCCCCGGTGGCCCCGGACTCGTCCAGTGGCGCCGCGTCCAGCGAGCGGCGCGCGGCCAGCGCGACCGCCTCGGCGCCGCGCCGGGACCTGATGAAGGCGAGCGTCTGGACGTTCTCCCTGACCAGCCTGCCCAGCAGGTCCGCCGCCTGGGCGGTGGCGGACCGGCGCAGCCGGGCGCCCGCCTCGCCGCGGGCGTCGGTCAGCGGCGGCTCCCACAGGGCGAAGGCCAGCTGCCCGCGCGGCGAGCCGTCCTCGGTCACTTCCTCGGCGTCCAGCCCGGTGAGCAGCCGGGCGCACACACCCGGCGCCCCGACCGTGGCGGAGGCGAGGACGAAGACCGGGCGCGGCAGGCCGTCCGGCGGGGCGTGATGCGCCACGACCCGGCGCAGCCGCCGCAGCACATGTCCCACGTGCGAGCCGAAGACACCGCGGTAGCCATGGCACTCGTCGATGATCACCAAACGGAGCCGGCTGAAGAATCCGGACCATCTGGCGTGCCCGGGCAGCAGGGCGCGGTGCAGCATGTCCGGGGTGGTCAGCAGGTACCTGGCGTGGCTGCGCGCCCAGGCGCGCTCGGCGTAGGTCGAGTCGCCGTCGAAGGTGGCGGCCTGCACGCCGGGCAGGCCGAGCGAGCGGATCGACGCGAGCTGGTCGGCCGCGAGCGCCTTGGTGGGCGTGACATACAGCACAGTGTCGCCCGCCAGCACCGAGGTGAGCGCCGGCAGCAGGTAGCCGAGCGACTTGCCCGAAGCCGCGGCGGTGGAGATGATCACGTTCCGGCCGGCCCGGGCGTGGTCCGCGGCCTGCACCTGGTGACTCCACGGAGCGCGGATGCCGCGGTCCGCGAAGGCGCCGATGACCTCGGCGGGAACCCATTGCGGCCAGGGCACTTCCCGGCCGGCCCGGGCCGGGATGTGCTCGACGTGAACCGGGCGGCCCGCCCGCGCGTCACCGAGCAAGATGCCCAGCGCGCGGTTCTCGGCCCTGACGGGGGCGTGGTCCGAAAGCCCGGCGCCGGTTCCTGCCACGAGCATCGCAGGCCCGGCCGGGGGAACCGGGGTGATGGTCGACACAGCTTTTCCAGTGTGACATCCCGTCGGCCGATGCTCGGAGATTTTGCGTGTGTCGGCCGTTGGGGGATGCCCGGAGGCATGATTTCGTATAGACATGACACCGGAGCGTGGTTGAATGCCGCAGGGGACCACGCCCTAGGCTCTGGTAGGTCAGCCCGCGAGCCGGGCGGGACGCTGAGATGACGCCATGCATGGCGCTGGAGGATTTGTGGATCTGAAGCTGGGTCACTACAACAAGGACGGCATCGAAGTCGTCGACGTCGAAGGCGAGATCGATGTCTACACGGCGCCGCGGCTCCGTGAGCTGCTCATCGATCTGGTCAATAAGAACAACTACCAGCTCGTCGTCAATATGGAGAAGGTGGAGTTCCTCGACTCCACTGGTCTCGGGGTGCTGGTCGGCGGCCTGAAGCGAGTGCGTGCGCACGACGGCTCCCTGGATCTCGTCTGTACGCAGGAGCGCATACTCAAGATCTTCAGGATCACGGGGCTGACGAAGGTTTTCGGCATCCACAACACGGTGGACGACGCCATCGCGGCCAAGAAGTCCGAGAAGTAACGCCAGTCGGGCCTGACGAGATGGCCACAGTAGAGGTTACGTTCACGCCGCTGCCCGCGCACGTTCGCACGGCACGGCTGGTCGCCACCGCGGTAGCGCGGCGTAGCGGTGTGGACGAAGCGCTGCTTGACGAGGTGCGCCTGGCCGTGGGCGAGGCTTGCTCGCGCGCGGTCGAGGCGCACCGGCGGCACTGCCCGGCTGAGCCGGTCAAGATCGAAATGACAGACCAGGGCGAGCGGTTCGTCGTCGTGGTGAGTGACCATGCCCCCACGAGCACCCCGGCGGCCGGCACCAACGGCCATGGCGTGAGCCAGGACGGGCCTGCGAGCACCGCGGCCCTGGTCCAGGGCGCCGATGACGCCGGGATCCCGGCCGGCTTCGGGCTGGCCGTGATCTCCGGCCTAGCCGATGACGTGCGCGTCTCGTCGACGAGTTCCGGCGTGAGCGTCCGGATGAGCTGGCCGTCAGCCGCTCCTACCGCCTGAGCCCGGCCACCGGACCGGGCCACCGGACCGGGCCGTCGGCCAGATGCCCGGCCACCGGACCGGGCCACCGGACAGATGCCCGCGAACGGGCACGCGCGACGCGCCGAGGCTGCCGTGAGTACAGGCGACTGACGGGTATCACCTGTGTCTTCTAGGATCACGACCCGATGTCGCTATGATAACAAAAATATAACGAAACTGTTAGGAATAGTCTGATGTTAGTGGTTCGGCTCGCGCGTGCGTAGACTCCCGGCCACTTGTTCAGTCCCGATCGGCAAACGTCTCCCGTTCGGATTCCAGGAGGTCGAATGTTCAGGCATGTCTCCGCGCTAGCGGCGAACACCGCCAGCGTGAGCGGCTCCAACCTGACCTGGGTGGTCATCGTCGCGGTCGTGGCGCTGCTCGCGCTCGGCGTGGCCGGCGTGCTGGTGCGGGAGGTACTCGCGGCCAGCCAAGGCACCCAGAAGATGCAAGACATCGCGCGCGCCATCCAGGAAGGCGCGGCCGCGTACCTGCGCCGTCAGTTCAAGACCCTGGGCGTGTTCGTGGTCATCATCTTCTTCGTGCTCTTGCTGCTGCCTGCCGATACCGGCGGGGTGCGCTTGGGCCGGTCGATCTTCTTCCTGGTCGGCGCCGGTTTCTCGGCGCTCACCGGGTTCACGGGGATGTCGCTGTGCGTCCGCGGCAACGTCCGGGTGGCGGCCGCCGCCCGGGACGGCGGTGAGCAGCGCGCGATGCGGATCGCGTTCCGGACCGGCGGCGTGGCCGGGATGTTCACCGTGGGCCTGGGCCTGTTCGGCGCCGCGGTCGTGGTGCTCCTCTACAAGGGCAATGCACCGCAAGTGCTGGAAGGCTTTGGCTTCGGCGCGGCGCTGCTGGCGTTGTTCATGCGTGTCGGCGGCGGCATCTACACCAAGGCGGCCGACGTGGGCGCGGACCTGGTGGGCAAGGTCGAGCAGGGCATCCCGGAGGACGACCCGCGGAACGCCGCGACGATCGCGGACAACGTCGGTGACAACGTGGGCGACTGCGCGGGCATGGCGGCGGACCTGTTTGAGTCCTACGCGGTCATGCTGGTGGCCTCGCTGATCCTGGGCAAGGTAGCGTTCGGCGACAAGGGCCTGGTCTTCCCGCTGATCGTGCCGATGATCGGGGTGATCACTGCGGTGATCGGGATCTTCGTGGTCGCGCCGCGTAAGGGCGACCGCAGCGGGATGACCGCGATCAACCGCGGCTTCTTCGTCTCCGCGCTGATCTCGGTCATCGGGGTGGCGATCGCCTGCTTCACCTTCCTGCCAGCCCACTTCGCTGCCCTGGCGGGCATCACTGACCCGGCGATCGCGGCCTACCACGGCAACCCCCGCTGGATCGCGTTCGGAGCGGTACTGATCGGCATCGTGCTGGCCAGCGCCATCCAGCTGCTGACCGGGTACTTCACCGAGGTGAACCGGCGGCCGGTCCGGGACATCGGGCAGAGCTCGGAGACTGGCGCGGCCACGGTCATCCTGTCCGGCGTGGCCTACGGGATGGAATCCGCCGTGTATGCCGCGCTGCTGATCGCCGCCGCCGTCTTCGGCGCCTACCTGCTCGCCACCGGGAACGCCACCATCGCGCTATTCGCGGTGGCGATGGCCGGCGGCGGCTTGCTGACCACCGTCGGCGTGATCGTGTCCATGGACTCGTTCGGCCCGGTGACCGACAACGCGCAGGGCATCGCGGAGATGTCCGGCGACGTCACAGGCGAGGGCGCGCAGGCGCTGACCCACCTGGACGCGATCGGCAACACCACCAAGGCGATCACCAAGGGCATCGCGATCGCGACCGCGGTGCTCGCCGCGAC
>Ga0116221_1003359_pt1 | contig 10376 bp, 10 predicted proteins | sample Sb_taG_5_FD_88965 | JGI IMG/M metagenome (GOLD analysis project Ga0116221, IMG submission 88965) | Peat soil microbial communities from Weissenstadt, Germany - Sb_50d_8_FC metaG | ecosystem: Environmental > Terrestrial > Soil > Wetlands > Peat | place: Germany: Weissenstadt | collected 2010-09-21
ACGCCGGCCGCCAGCAGGGCCAGCGCAGCCGCCATGACCGCGTTGGCAAGGCCGATGCCGAGAAGCGTACTCACATTGGGGTCCTTTCAAGGCCGCGCCTCATCCGGGCCGGGCTTGGGGCACCGGCCGTCCAGGAAAGCGCGCAGCTCTTCCCTCTCCCGTGGGCTCAATCGTTCGACGGAGATGAGATGCGTCAAGAGGGGTGTGAGCGACCCCCCACACAACTTCTCGGCGACGGCACGCAGCCGCCGGCCAATCAGGTCGTCGCGATCAACGGTCGCGCTGAAGACGTGCGGCCACGGCCTGCGATCGCGCCGCGCACAGCCCTTGGCCTGGAGCCGTTCGAGCAGCTTCTGCACCGTGGCGTACTGCGCCGTCGAGCCGCCGGGATACAGGGCGTCCGCGAGCTGTCGGATCGTCGCTGACCCGCGCTCCCACAGAACCTGTAACACCGCCAGTTCGGCGTCGGTCGCGTCGTGGTCCGATTGGTCCATCGGGCCTATCCCCCGTCGGCCGGATCGTTATAACCGCTGAGATTAAGACGGCGTGTCTGAGTTGTCAAGAACATTTCGGTCGGATTTTACAAAGTGGCTCGCGGTCGCCGGGGACCGGGTCTGGTCGCGGACGCCGTCGGGGGCTATGAAAACCTCACCCCCCGTGCCCCGTGGAGCCAACACGGGACGCGCCTTTCCGAGGGATTGCGTATGCGCGTCCTGATCGCGGAAGACAACCTCACCTCGCGGCATGCCCTCCAAATGCACCTGGCCCAATGGGGCTATGACGTCATCAGCACCAGCAACGGGGCCGAGGCCTGGAGTGCCTTTCAGGCGCCCGACGCCCCGAGGTTGGCCATCCTCGACTGGATGATGCCGCAGATGGACGGCCTGGAGGTCTGCCGCCGGGTCCGCGGCCTGCCTAACCCCGAGCCGCCGTACATCATCCTGCTCACGGCGCGCTGCGACTCCAACGACGTCATCACCGGACTGGAGAGCGGTGCCGACGACTACCTGACCAAGCCGGTGGACCGCGGCGAGCTGCGCGCGCGGCTCGGGGCCGCCCGCCGCGTCGTCGAATTGCAGGCGAGCCTGGCGGCGCGCGTCCGCGAGCTGGAAGCAGCACTGGCCCGCGTCAAACAGCTCCAGGGGCTGCTGCCCATCTGCTGCTACTGCAAGAAGGTGCGCGGCGACGAGAATTACTGGCAGCAGGTCGATGCCTATATCAGCGAGCACGCCGACGTCCAGTTCAGCCACGGCATCTGTCCCGACTGCTACGAGAGGGTGGTGCTTCCGCAGTTCGGTGATTCCCCTGCCCCTGCCCCGTAGTCTGTTGCGAGAGCCGCTTGCGGCTTAGCGGATGCCTGGAATCCGCTAAGCCGCAAGCGGCTCTCGCAACAGACTCCAAGCTGATAGCGAGCGGTCTTCCCCCTGCGCTTCGCGCGGAGAACTCATGTCCGTGTCATCCCTGACGATCCTCGGCGGCGGCAACACGGCCTTCGCCGTCGCCGCCAACCTCACCCTTGCCGGCTTCCAGGTAACTCTCTGCGAACTGCCCGCCTTCCGTCACACGGTGCAGCCGCTGCTGGGCACGGGGCAGATCACCCTCGATGGCGTCGCCTACCGCGACACGGCCCGCGTCCACGCCGTGACGACCGACTTCGCGGACGCGCTGGCCGTCAACGACCTGGTACTGCTCATCGTCCCGGCCTACGCGCATAAGCCGTTCGCCGAGGCCTGCGCCCCGCACCTGCACCGCGGCCACACCGTGGTCCTGACGCCCGGCACGCTCGGCAGCCTGGAATTTGCCCGGGTCGTGCGCGAACGGCGCGGCCCGGAACTGTTCGCGGGGTCGAACGGGCTGGTGATCGCCGAGACCGACACCGCCCCGTACGTCTGCCGCAAGACTGGCCCGGCGTCGGCCCACATCTGGGGCGTGGTCACGGGCCTCGGCGTCGGCGTCTTTCCGGCGGCGCGGACCGAGACGGTTTGCGGGCGCCTCGAAGAGTTGTTCGCCGGGGTGCGCCCGCACCCGAGCGTGCTGGCCAGCGGCCTGGCGGCGATGAACCCGGTGGTCCACCCGGCCGGGGTGCTGCTCAACGCGGGGCGCATCGAGCGCTCGCGCGGCGACTTCTACTTCTACGAGGAGGGGGTGACGCCGGCGGTGTGCCACCTCATCTACGCCGTGGACCGCGAGCGCCGGGCCATCGCTGCCGCCCTGGGGCTCGACCTGCTGCCGGTGGACGAGGCCTTTCACCGGGCCGGCTTCGGGCCGCAAGGCGACCTGTGGGCGACAATCAACGGCAGCCGGATGCTCACCCCGCTACGGGCGCCGGGCTCGCTGGAGGGCCGCTGGCTGAGCGAGGACGTACCCTACGGCCTCGGCGCCTGGGCCAGCCTCGCCGAACAGCTCGGCGTGGCGGCGCCGACGCTGCGCTCACTGATCCAGTTGCTTTCGGCGGCGGTGGGGATCGACTTCTGGAAGGCGGCGCGGACGACGAAGGAACTGGGCATCGCGGGGATGAGCCGGGAGGAGCTGCTGCGCTACGTCGAGGCAGGCTCGACGGCCGCCGCGCCGGAAGCAGCGCCGCGGCGGCCGTGAACCGGCCGGCAGTCCCGGGGCGGGCGCGAACGGCTCGCACCGACGACCCGGCACGACCATCGAGGCAAAGCCCTCGGCGGCGAGGCCCCCTGGACGCCGGGGCGGATGGGTTGGCAAGATCCGCCCGGCCGGGGTGTCCCGCCGTCGAGGACCGCGCCCGGGGCCGTCGAAATGATGCCCCGAGCCGCGACGTTGGAACTCTACCCGATGACAACGGGCTGTCAATCTGCGGCGACCACGGAGGGGCGGGGAACCGAGGCAAGGGGCGCCGGTGGCAGCGGTTCTTCGCCGCTTGCGGCCAGTTCCCCCCTCGCCCCGGAGTACCGGGGCGAGGGGAGCCCAGGGCGACTTACCCCGCACTCAGGGCCAGCCTGTACAAGATCTCACTCGCCCGCTCCACCTCGTCGAGCGGCACCCATTCGTCGCAGGTATGCGCCTTGGCGATGTCGCCGGGGCCGAATACCACCGACGGGATGCCGGCCGCCGCCAGCGTCGAGGCGTCGGTGCCGTAGGGCACGGTGATGACCTCGTGTACCCCCGTCACCGCATCGATGCACTGACCAAGGGCTGTCACCAGTTCGCCGGACAGCTCCGGCCCCAGCGCCGGGCAGTGGATCCATAGCGGGCCGCACTCGAACGGCACGTCGATTCCGGCCCGTTTCAGGAAGTCGGCGAGCTGCCCCGGTGCGGCTTGCGCGTCCTCGCCGGGGATCAGCCGGCGGTCCACCTCGATGCGGCAGCGGTCGGGGATGGTGTTGACGCTGGTGCCGCCCTCGATGCGGCCCACGCTCAAGGTCGGCGGGCCGAGCAGCGGGTCGGAGCGCGACGCGCGCAGCTCGGCGGCGTAGCGCTCGACGCCGGCAAGGACGTGAGCCATGCGGTAGATGGCGTTGATGCCCAATTCCGGAGTCGAACTGTGGCAGGAGCGCCCCGCCGTCGTCACGAGCCAGCGACAGACACCCTTGTGCGCCTTGACGATCCGCAAACTGGTCGGCTCCGCGACCACCGCCAGGTCGGCCTTCAGCCCGCGCTTGACCATCTCCTGCACGCCGAGGAAGGTGTGCTCCTCGTCAACCGAGCAGGCCATGACGACGTGGCAGGCCCCGCGCGGTTTTTCGCGGGCCAGTCGAGCGAACGCGGCCAGCATCGACGCCATGCCGCCCTTGATGTCGCAGGCGCCGCGGCCGTAGAGCCGGCCGTTCTCGACGTGCGCCCCGAACGGCTCGATGGTCATGTTGTCGGTCGGCACCGTGTCCTGGTGGGCCTCCAGGACGAGGGTGCGCCTGGCCCCCGGCGACTCGAAGCGGGCGACGATGTTGTCGCGCCGCGGGGCGACGGTCTGCCGCTCATAGGGGACGCCGAGGCCGCGGAAGAAGTCCTCCAGGTAGGTGGTGACGCGGTGTTCGTACAGGTCCGGCGTCTGGAGGGCGCGGCCCATCGGGTTGACGCTGGGCAGGCGCACGAGGTCGGTGAGGAGGCGGGTGGTTTCGATCATGGTCGTCCTTCAAAGTTCGCCGCTTGCGGCTTCGCAGGTTGTACGAAGCCGCAAGCGGCCCCGTCATTACCCCTTCAGCAGCTCGCACGCCTCCTTGTATCCCGGCGCGGCGTAGCCGTACTCGCTGGCCGTCACGCGCGCCAACCCCACCAGCTGCCGCCACTTGAAGGCCGGCCGCGCCGCCGCGAACTCCTCGCTCACGGTGCGGTAGTACTTCTCCGCGTGCAGCGCCCCGTCCTGGCTGAGCGCGTAGCGCAAGAGCAGGTCGAACACCGGCCGCTCCGGCATCCCCAGTTCGCCGATGCGGTGGACCAGTGCCGCCGCCCGCGCCTGGTCCTTCTCCTTGATCGCCCCTTCCGTCTCCTTAAGCAGGTCGCCGCGGTTGACCTCCTTGACCTTCTCGCGGCCTTCGGCGCGCGGGTACGGCTCCCACTTCAGGAAGTCGCCGCCGCGCTCCACGCGATCGAACGCCATCTGGAAGGCGCCGAGGATCAGACAGGCCGCGGCGTTTCGGCCGGTGCCCACGCGGGCCAGGTTGCGCCAGGCGTTGGCCGAGTCGCAGGCGTGGACGCCGATCGAGTCGCCGTGGACGCTCCCTTCCGGCTTGTTCGAGGCGGTCTGCCCCTTCGGCCGGCCGTTGTCGCGCAGGATGAGTTGGTTCGCGGCGAGGCAGATGGCTTCGCCCAGCGCCGCCGGGTCGAAGCCGTCGGCCAGCGCCTCCGCCGCGGCTCCCGCCGCGGCCTCCGCCTTGGCCTTGAAGAGGGTTTCGCTCATCTTCGCGACCCAGTCGTCGTCGGCCTTCCGCTTCGCCGTCGAGGTCCGTACGTCGAGCAGCTTGTACTTTTCCAGCAGTTGCGGCAGCAGCGTCCGCACGCCGGCGGTGGATCGGTTCCAGTTGTTCGCCTCGGACTTGACGCAGTAATGCACCGACTGGCGCAGCAGCGTCAGGGCGTGTTCCTTGCCGATGACCGGCAGCAGGTCCCAGGCGCGGTAGGGCAGCACGACCCGATGGACCTCGGTGTTGTCTTCGACCGCGCACAGCACCGCGTCCAGCGCCTCCTGGGCGCCGGCCCGGGCCGCGACGGCGAGCACGCCGTCCGCCTCCGCGACCTTCTTGGCCCGCACCGTCTCGCGCAGCTGGGACGGGGCCTCGCTGACGTGGACCGGCGGCAGGCTCGCGTGCAGCACTTCGTTCTTGCGGCCGCCGAATTCCTGGATGCGGTTGCTGTTGCGGTACAGCACCTTGAGCACCGGCAGCGCCGCCTGGTCCTTCGGCAGCTCGCGCGACATGTGCCAGGCGGGGGCCAGCGCCATCATCGTGTGGAAGCCGATGTAGTCCTCGCCGCCGAAAGTGCGGGCGTTGGCCAGGGCCGCGGCGGCCACCAACGTCTGCAAGTCGGTCCCGTCGCGCAGTTTCTCGACCAGCGCCGGCAACAATTTGTTCGCCGCCGTCTCCTGCATCAGGCAGACGAGCGGCTCCAGCTTGCCGAAGGTGAGCGCGTCGTCCTTGTCGGCGGCGCGCGCCGGCGACAGGCCGAGGTCGGCGGCGAGGCTCGTGCCGATGCTGGCCGCCACGGTGCCGCGGCCCACAGCCGCCAGGAACTCCCTACGATTGCGGTTCATGTACGTGTCCTCCGCGGGGCGAGTGTGCGAATGAGAAGGGGACGATCATCAGACTAACGCACCCCCGTTACAGCGGCCAACGGAATTTCGCGAATTGACTTGACACCCGCCGCGCCCCGCGCCCCTAATCGTGGCGTCGCCCGCCCCTCGTTGGTGCCCGCACATTCCTGTCGTGGTCCTGCGGAGGTCGTCATGAAGCGACGTCGCACTCTGTTCGTCGTGGCCCTGGGCATCATGGCCGCTATCGGCCTCCTCGCCGCCCAGAAGCCGAAGGCCGACGGCAAACTGCTGCTGCTCGACTGGGCGGCGAAGTCGTCGATGGACACGCCGCCGCTCGCCGTCCTCATCGAGCTGGGGGTCAAGGACGACAAGCCGACTCCCTGGGATGGCAAAGCGACGGTCAGCGGGGCCACGGTGGTCCATCGTGAGGGCTACCGCTTCCGCGACGGCGACAAGCTGACCGAGCCCGACCGCTGGGAGGCGTCGTCGCGGCGGCCGATCGCCGTGCCGCCGCGCCAACCCGCCGTCGCCAGGACGGAAGGCATCGACAGCGTCGGCGTCGTGCTGCACCTCGCCGACGTGAAGGACGACGCCGAGCTGACCGTCGCGCTGAAGAGCAAGGAGCAGGGCACGGCGAGCGTGTCGGTGAAGGACTTGCTGGCCGGCAAGCACGTGCCGGTTCTCGGCGGCAGTGCGGTGGTGCGCCTGGTGACGACGGCGACGCCGGTGGCGACCGGCAAGACCGAGGACGACTTCCCCGCCGCCTGCTACGGCCCCGATGGGACGCTCTGGGTAGCGTATGTCGCCTACCACGTCAAGGACGACGACCGCCGCATCCAGCAGAAGCCGTACAGGGATCAGCCGAAGGACTTCAAGGCGCTGTACACGCCGGAGTTCGGCGATCAGGTGATGGTGAAGTACCAACGCGGCGGCAAGTGGAGCGAGCCGATTGCGATCACCGACGCCAAGCAGGACATCGTGCGCTGTGCCGTCGCCGCCAAAACCTACGGAGATGTCTGGGTGATGTACAGCGCGAATCGCCGGGGACGTTACGATATTTACGCGCGCGCACTGATACCGAAGTTCTTTAAGAAGCCCGCAGAGGCCCCGGAATTGACGGACGAGCAGCGCTGGACAGGGGCAGGATCTACGGGAAATCTATCGCCGGTCGCCTGCACCGATCAGGCTGGCGAGACTTGGGTCAGTTTCCAGAAGTGGGAGCAAAAAGGACCGGCCGGAATCGCACAATGCCGTTGCCCGGAGGACAGGTATCCGAAGGAGACTGCCCGGGTACTGCTCCAAATCGTTCAGGCTCGGGATGGAAATTGCTGGCACCCAAGCATTGCGGCCGGCGAAAAGGGCGAAGTCGCCGTGCTCTTCGATACCACCGACGAGTATGGCGACTATGACATTCACGCCGGGTTGTCTCGTCCCGGCGAAAGCTCTTCGCCAACAATCATCACATCTTCCCGCTTCGAGGCGCGCCCTTCGTGTTGCTACGACCCGCGGGGCCGCCTCTGGATCGCCTACGAGGAAGGCCCCGAGCAGTGGGGCAAGGATTACGGCGCCCTCGTCGCCGATCAGGGCGAGCCGCTCTACAGCAGCCGCTCCGTCCGCGTCGTCTGCCTCCAGGACGGCAAGCTCTTCAAGCCCACCGCCGAACTGCCGACCTCCGAGGCGAAGAAACCGAACCCCGTCGGCGGCCTCCCCTTGAACTACGAGCGCCCCGCCCGCTACTCGTCGCCGCGGGTCGGCATCGACGGCAAGGGCCGCCTCTGGCTCACCTACCGCCAGAAGTTCGGCACCCGCTACTCGACCCACCCCGGCTCCTACTGGCTGACCTTCGCCCGTCGCCTCGAAGGCGATCACTGGACCGACCCCATCGAGGTCCACCACTCCGACGGCCTGCTCGACAGCCGGCCGGTGCTGCTGCCGCACAAGGACGGCGGCCTGCTCATCGTCCACAACACCGACGGCCGCTACACCACGCCCGAGACGATCAACAACGATATCTACCTGAGTTACATCAATCTGCCCGGTGATCGCGTCGAGCCGAAATTGGTGCCGCACGACCCCGGCAAGAAGGACGAGAAGCTCGTCGCCAAGGCGAAGGCGGAGCGCAAGGCGGTGGAGCGCATCCGCAAGTACCGGGTCGAGGCGGACGGCAAGAAGTATCAGCTCCTGCGCGGCGAGTTCCACCGGCACACGGAAATCTCCTGGGACGGCGGGCCGGACGGGTCGCTGGAAGACATGTTCCGCTACGCCATCGACGCGGCGGCGATGGACTGGATCGGCAACGGCGATCACGACAACGGCGCCGGCCGGGAGTACTCCTGGTGGCTGGTGCAGAAGTTCAGCGACGCCTACCACGTCCCCGGCCACTTCACGCCGATGTTCAGTTACGAGCGCAGCGTCAGCTACCCGCACGGCCACCGCAACTGCGTCTTCGCCCAGCGCGGCGTCCGCACCCTGCCGCGCCTGGCCGACCCCGACAGCAAGACGCCGGCCGGCATCCACGCCGACGACACCAAGATGCTTTACCGCTACCTGAAGGAGCTCGACGGCATCTGCGCCAGCCACACCAGCGCCACCAGCATGGGCACTGACTGGCGCGACAACGACCCGCAGGTGGAGCCGGTCGTCGAAATCTACCAGGGCGACCGCATGAATTACGAATACCTGGGTGCCCCGCGCTCGGGCTACGACCCCAAGGGGGAGAAGAAGCCATTCCAGATCGGCGGTTGGGAGCCGAAGGGCTTCATCGACCACGCCCTGAAGGAGAAGGGCTACCGCCTCGGCTTCCAGTCGTCGAGCGACCACTGGTCAACTCACATCTCTTTTTGCGTCGTCCTCGCGGAGAAGTACGACCGCCAGGGCATCCTCGACGGGCTGAAGAAGCGCCACGTCTACGGCGCCACCGACGACATCATCCTCGACGTGCGCAGCGGGGCCCACGTCATGGGCGACGAGGTCAGGACGAACGCGGCCCCGCGGCTGGAGATCAACGTCATCGGCACGGGACCCATCGCGGCTATCGACGTCCTCAAGGACAGCGAGGTGGTCGAGACGATCAAGCCGGGCCAGCGCGAGTACGAGGGGAAGTGGACCGACCCGAAGCCGACGACCGGCGTCCACTATTACTACGTCCGGGTCCGGCAGGAGGATGGGCAGCTGGCGTGGGCCTCGCCGTTGTGGATCGATTACGCGAAGTAGAACGCGAAAGCCCCGTGTTACCGTTTGGTGCTACTTGCTGTTTTTCTTGAGCCAGGCTGCAATTTCCTCCCGGAACTGCTGCTTGAGAATGCAGGTGATATGGTCCGGATCCTTGATGTCGATCACCGGCCAATCCTTCCGCACCCGTCTGGCCCGCCTTCTGGCGAATGCGGCTACCAACTCGGTTGGACGTTGTTCTTCCTTGGCCGCATAGTTTAGATTATCCCTGCCATTTCCTGAGTTGCGGAGATATGGTCCGCCATGACTCCTGGGCCGCGAGTTTCGGGCAGCACCTCCATGACGACCTACAACGACGCCGGCATCCTGCTGAAGAACACCGACACGATCACCGCCTCGGCCGGCACCTACACCCCGGCCCAGCAGAACTGCGGCCGGGCAAGCTCGGCGTGGTCGTGGCCGACGACCCCGCCCTGAAGGCCCTCGCCGAGCTGTGCCGCCTGGACAAACGGCTGCCGACCCACGGCGGTGACGACAAGTGGGAGCAGTTGCCTGGCACGCGCGCCGAGGTCGACTCCCTGCGCCGCCTGTTCGATGGCGACCCCACGCCGAAGCTGCTGTTCGACTCGCAGGCCAGTGAGCAGCAGTTCTCCGAACTGGCCAAGGGTGGCGAACTGGCCAATTACCGCTACCTGCACCTGGCCACGCACGGCGAGGTCGATGGCCGCTTCCCGCCGCGCTCCGCCTTGATCCTGTCCCGCGACGCCCTGCCTCGGGATCCCGTCACGGTTTCGCGGGCGCGGGAGTGAGGGCCGGCCGCTTCGACCGCTGCCAGGTCTTCCCTTTCAGCTCGGGGCTCTCGGCAAACGCCCTCTTGATGAAGTCCTCACACTCGCTGCGCTCCAGGAAGACACTAATCGCGTCCGCGTCCTCGATCACGCCCGGGGCGATGCCGACCAACTCGCCGTGGTCGTTGACGCACGGAGAGCCGGCGCTGTCCGCGAAGCTGGTCGGCGTGCTCGTCTCGATGATTTTGGCTTCGACGGTTTGTGCGAAGTCTTTGTCGCCACGCTTCCACTTTTTCTTTGTAGACCATGCGCACGATGTGGAAGGAATACACCCACAGGGCACCGCTGGCGCCGGGAGTGCCGACGACGTGCAGATGCTCGCCTTGCTGCGGCTCAGCCTTGGCCAACGGCAGCGCCTCGACCCCGTCGGGCACCCGGTCGAGCTGAATCAACGCCAGGTCGCGGGTCTTGTCGAAGGCCAGCACCTTCCCCTTGATGGCGTCCTCGCGCCTGGCCTGCGCCCGGTAAACATCCCGCTCGCGAATCGGCCGGCCGTCCTTGTCGTACACCGGGAACAAGGCGACGAAGTCGAGCAAGCCGTGGACGACATGGTAGTCGGTCAGCAGCAGCCGGTTCTCGCGGTCGATAAGCGAGCCGGTGCCCTCTCAATCACCGTTGGCCTGGCGGGTGAGGATCCAGGCCCC
>Ga0116221_1003366_pt1 | contig 10370 bp, 7 predicted proteins | sample Sb_taG_5_FD_88965 | JGI IMG/M metagenome (GOLD analysis project Ga0116221, IMG submission 88965) | Peat soil microbial communities from Weissenstadt, Germany - Sb_50d_8_FC metaG | ecosystem: Environmental > Terrestrial > Soil > Wetlands > Peat | place: Germany: Weissenstadt | collected 2010-09-21
CGGCTTCCGCATCGCGGCCATCTCGCTCACCGGCGAGAAAGAAGTCAGCCGCGAAGAGGTTCTCACCACCGCCGGCGTGACCGGCCGCGCCTCGCTGTTGTTTCTCGACGCCGACGCGGCGCGCGCGCGCCTGATGGCGAATCCCTGGATCGCCGATGCGGCCGTGCTCAAACTCTATCCTGATCGTCTGCAAATCACGGTCACCGAGCGCCAGGCCTTTGCGCTCTGGCAAAAGGACGGCCAGGTCAGCGTTATCGCCGCCGACGGCACCGTCCTCGAACCGTTCGTCGAAAATCGCTACCTCGCACTGCCGCTGGTGGTCGGGCCGGGCGCGGCGGGACAGGCTAAGAACTTTCTCGTCATCCTCGACCGATACTCCGACATTCGCTCGCTGCTGCGCGCGTCGATACTGGTCGCGGCACGGCGCTGGAATCTGCTGCTCAAAAACGGCATCGATGTGCGGCTGCCCGAAACCAATGTCGAAGGCGCACTCGATCGGCTGGTTCAGCTCGACCGCGACAAGAAGCTCCTCTCGCGGGACATCACGATGGTCGATCTGCGGTTGGCTGACCGCGTGACCGTGCGCCTCTCCGACGCAGCGGCGCAGGCGCGCGACGAGGCGTTGCAGAGCAAAAAGAAAAAGAGGGGCGGCGACGCATGAACGCCCTTCATTATGGCCTCACCCCCAAGATGAGGCCGATCTCGCCGCGGCGCAGCGCTTTGGTTGCCGCGCTTGACGTCGGATCGAGCAAGGTCGTCTGCCTGATCGCGCGGCTCAAGCCGCATGCGCCCCAGCAAGTGCTGACCCGGCGCAGCCACGCCGTCGAGGTGATCGGCTTCGGCCATACCGTCGCACGCGGCATGAAAGCGGGCAGCGTGGTCAATCTCGCGCAAGCCGAGGAAGCCATCCGCCAGGCGGTGGACGCCGCCGAGCGCATGGCGGCGGTCGAGATCGAGTCGGTCGTGCTGTCGCTATCGGCCGGACGTCTCGCCAGCGAATTGTTCGCCGCCGATATTGAAATCGCCGGCTCCGCCGTTTCCGAGAAGGATATCGCGCGCGTGCTTGCTGCCGGCAGCCGCCATTCGCTGCGTGACGGCCGCGCCGTGCTACATTCGCTTCCGGTCGGCTATTCGATTGACGGCGTCGATGGCATCCGCGACCCGCGCGGCATGCTCGGCTCGCAGTTCGGCGTCGACATGCATGTCGCCACGACCGACCTCGCCGCGGCGCGCAATCTGATGCTGGCGGTCGAGCGCTGCCATCTCGACGTCGAAGCCATGGTCGCCAGCCCCTACGTCGCCGGCCTCGCCGTTCTCGCCGATGACGAGGCCGATCTCGGCGCCGCTGTCGTCGACATGGGCGCCGGCACGACAACGATGGCGGTATTCCTCGGCGGCCGGCTCGTTCATTCGCAAGGTTTTGCGCTCGGCGGCCATCACATCACCATGGACATCGCGCGCGGACTTAATGCCCGCATCGCCGATGCCGAGCGAATCAAGACGCTTTATGGCAGTGTGCTCCTCGGAGGTTCCGACGAGCGCGACATGATCACGGTGCCGCCTATCAGCGAGGACGAGCGCGAGCAAGCGCAATTCGTCTCTCGCGGGACGCTGGTGAGCATCGTCAAGCCGCGCGTCGAGGAAATCCTTGAAATGGTGCGCGACCGGCTCGCCGCAACTTCGATTGCGGCCGAGCGGCCCGGCCACGTGATCCTCACCGGCGGTGCGAGTCAGCTCGCCGGACTTCCCGATTTAGCCACGCGCATTCTTGGCCGGCCGGTGCGGATCGGACGCCCGCTCGGCATTGCCGGCGCGCCGGACGCAGCCAAAGGCGCGGCGTTCGCGGTGGCGGCAGGTCTCCTGGTTTATCCGCAAGCGGCGCACCTCGAGCATTTCGAGCCGCGCCGCAGGCGGCAACTCATGACCGGCACGGGCGGCTACTTCGCCCGTGTCGGACAATGGCTTCGCGAGAGTTTCTGATGGCCCCCAGATGCGAAGCTGGAGAATCTCAGCAGCCGGTGGCGGACCGGCCGGGGCTGGACGTTGAAGTCGCCCGCGCGACGAAAAAGAGGCAATCATGACTATCAATCTGAACATCCCCGACATCCGAGAGCTCAAACCGCGCATAACCGTGTTCGGTGTCGGCGGCGCGGGCGGAAATGCCGTCAACAACATGATCAACGCCGGTCTGCAGGGCGTCGATTTCGTGGTCGCCAATACCGACGCTCAGGCGCTCACGGTGTCGAAAGCCGAGCGGGTCATCCAGATGGGCGTGCAGGTGACCGAGGGGCTCGGCGCCGGCTCACAGCCCGACGTCGGGCGCGCCGCCGCGGAAGAAGTGATCGACGAGATCCGCGATCATCTTTCCGGCGCGCACATGGTGTTCGTCACCGCGGGCATGGGCGGCGGCACCGGCACCGGCGCCGCGCCGATCATCGCCAAAACCGCGCGCGACATGGGCATCCTCACGGTCGGCGTCGTCACCAAGCCGTTCCACTTCGAAGGCCAGCGCCGCATGCGCATCGCCGACGGCGGCATCACCGAATTGCAGAAGTGCGTCGACACGCTGCTCATCATTCCGAACCAGAATCTGTTCCGCGTCGCTAACGAGAAGACGACCTTCGCCGACGCCTTCGCGCTGGCGGACCAGGTGCTCTATTCGGGCGTCGCCTGTATCACCGACCTTATGGTCAAGGAAGGCCTGATCAATCTCGACTTCGCCGACGTCCGCGCCGTCATGCGCGAAATGGGCAAGGCGATGATGGGGACCGGCGAGGCGGAAGGCGAGAAGCGGGCGATGCGCGCCGCCGAGGCGGCGATCTCCAATCCGCTGATCGACGATGCGTCGATGAAAGGCGCGCGGGGACTTCTCATCTCCATCACCGGCGGCCGCGATTTGACGCTGTACGAGGTCGACGAGGCGGCAACGCGTATCCGCGAGGAGGTCGACCAAGATGCCAACATCATCGTCGGCGCGACCTTCGACGAAAGCCTCGACGGCATGATCCGCGTCTCGGTCGTGGCGACGGGAATCGACCAGGCATTGGCGCAGCGGCCGCCCGTCCCGGCGTCGGACTCGCGTATCGCCGAGGTCGCGCTGCGCATGCGCACCGAGAACCAGCGCAACCTCGAGCGCATCGAGCGGTCCGAACCGGTGCGGCCGGCGGCGGCGCCGATGGCGCCGGTCGTGCCCCCGGCAAGCGTCAACGCCTCCATTGAATCGGCGGCCAAGGCGGCGATCGCAGCGGCGATCGAGGAGGTCACGATCCGTCCGCTTGCCCCCAAGCCCTCGCTTTTCATCGATCCGGCCGCAAGTGAGCCGGAGGAAGAGGAGGAGGCCACCGCGTTCATTCCGCCGCAGCCGGAGCGGCTGCCGGCGCGGGCGCCGCGCATGCCGCGGATCGATGAACTCCCCGTTCCAGCGCAAAACGAGATTCGCGCCCGGCGCGGCGAGCTTCCGCAGGACGAGCATCCCGAGAAGCGGCGCATGTCGCTGTTGCAGCGATTGGCCTCGGTAGGCCTTGGCCGCCGCGAGCAGGACGAGCAGGAACTGCCTCAGAGCCAGCGGCCCGCAGCGGTCAGCGCGCCGCTGCCGCCGGCCGAGCGGCTTGCAGGGCGTCCCATGCCCCGCCCGGCCGAGCCCCGCCTGGAGCCGGTTTCCGAATATGCCAGGCGTTCGGCACCCCAAGGACTCGACCAGCATGGCCGGCAAAGTCCTGTGCATAACCCGGGCGAAGAGGATCAACTCGACATTCCGGCGTTCCTGCGCCGGCAAGCGAACTGAAGCGGGCTCGACGTGGCTCGCAAACCGTCCCTAAGCCGCCTGCGCACCGGCAAGAGTATTTTCTTGGAATCACTAGCCTTAGTCTAAGCGGCTGATATACCGTAACATTCTTTGATTGTGTTTTTGGCGGCGGCATACCGCTTTGGGGCGGCACGAGTTTGGGGCGTCGAGCCGCCAGCAGTGCGGCTGGAAAAAGGTAACAGTCGGTAAGAAAGCGTGAATTGGCCTGATGCGGCCGCGCCGGTAAGGTTTGTGCGTCAGAGGGGATGTTTTGGGGGATGGGGTTGTGGCGATCGCGCCGGCTTCCTCCAGCTTGCAGACAAACCCTCGAGTTGGGGTGGCCATTGTTCGCGACGTCCTCGCGTAGTTTGGCCGTAAAGTGTGGAACCAAGGCATGACGCGAGGCGTGCAAGCCGGCAGGCAGACGACGCTACAAGACCATGTGGCCGTCGCCGGCATCGGAATCCATTCCGGGTCGCCCGTCACCCTGACATTGCATCCTGCCGAAGCCGATACCGGCATCGTGTTTTTGCGCTGCGGCCTCGACGGCCAACGCGACCGCGAATTGTGCGCCGACTTCCGCACCGTGACAGCGACCGAATTCGCTACCGTTCTCGGCGATCATAACGGCCCGGCCGTCTCGACCACCGAACACGTGCTCGCGGCGTTGCACGGCCTCGGTGTCGACAATGCTGTCGTCGAGGTCGATGGCCCCGAAGTGCCGATCATGGACGGCAGCGCTGCCCCGTTCGTCGCCGCGATCGACCAAGTCGGCATCGCGACGCTCGCCCCGCCGCGCCGTTACATCCAGGTGCTCAAGCCGGTCCGCGTTGCCAAAGGCGACAGCTACGGCGAAATACGGCCTCACCAGCGCGGCTTCCGGATCGAAACCGAAATCCACTTCGATCACCCGCTGATCGGTCGCCAGGCATTCGCGATCGACCTCGAGCCGGATGTGTTCCGCCGCGAATTGGCGCGGGCGCGCACGTTCGGTTTCATGCGCGACGTGGCGAAGCTGTGGAGCGCGGGCTACGCGCTTGGCGCGTCTTTCGAGAACACCGTCGTCATCGCCGAGAACCGCGTCCTCAATGCCGAGGGCATGCGCTTCCATGACGAGTGCGTGCGTCACAAGGCGGTCGACGCGATCGGCGATTTGGCGCTGTCGGGCGCGCCGATCATCGGCGCTTATCGCTCGGTACGCGGCGGGCACAAGCTTAATCACGCGGTGCTGACCGCGTTGATGGCCGATACCAGCGCCTGGACTTACGTCGAAATGCCGGAATACGGCCGCCGGATCCGCGGCCACGCCGACCTTGCCGCTGGCTTTGCAGCCGCGGCCTACGGTCCGGACGTCTCTTAAATTCCTTAACTTTTGCGCCTTATTCCGGGCCGATTGTCCGCCATAATTGCTGTATTGTCATAGGGGTGCGGTGCGCTCACCACGACGCGCGGCTAGCGCGGCTTGGGGGAGGCTCGGGCGGGACGGGACTTAAGCCATTTGATGATGTTGCGGTTGAAAGGATCGCCGAGGTCCGGTCGCAGGCTGCGCGCGTTGGCCGGCTGCGTGGCGCTGGCGCTTGTCGCCGGCTGGCTCGCGGGCTGCGCCGAGAAGGAGGACTACGTTCCCGACCAGCCCGCCGACAAGCTCTATAACGAAGGGCTTTTCCTGCTCAATGACCAGCAGGACTACCGGGCGGCGGCGAAGAAGTTCGACGAGGTCGACCGCGAGAATCCATATTCGGATTGGGCGCGTAAGGCGCTGCTGATGTCGGCCTACGCCTATTATCAGTCCGAGGAATATACCGATTGCGTCAATTCGGCGAAGCGCTACGTGGCGCTGCATCCCGGCAGTCCCGACGCCGCCTATGCCCAATACCTGATCGGCGCATCCTATTACGATCAGATTCTCGACGTCACGCGCGACCAAGCGCGCGCCGACAAGGCGATCGACGCCCTTGAAGAGGTGGTGCGCAAGTATCCGAGCAGCGAATATGCCACCGCCGCCAAGAAGAAAATCGAGAAGGCGCGCGACCAGCTCGCCGGCAAGGAAATGGAGATCGGCCGCTTCTACCTGAACAAGCGCGACTTCGGCGGCGCCATCAACCGTTTCAAGGTCGTGGTGACGCAATATCAAACGACGCGGCATGTCGAGGAAGCGCTGGAGCGGCTGAGCGAGGCCTATGTCGCCCTCGGCATCATCGATGAGGCGCAGACCGCTGCCGCCGTGCTCGGTCATAATTTCCCGGACAGTCCTTGGTACAAGAACGCCTACGATCTCGTGAAAACCGCCGGCGGCGAGCCGACCACCGAGAACAAGGATTCCTGGATCAGCCGCGCCTTCAAGAAGCTGGGTGTGGGCTGAGATTCGGATGATGGAGGACAGACGACACGATAGGGAATCACGAATATCATCTATCCTCAGTCGTCCTTAATCCGTCATCTGTCGCCATGCTGGCCCGCCTTTCAATCCGTGACATCGTTCTGATCGATCGGCTGGATATCGATTTCGGCTCCGGCCTCGCCGCGCTGACCGGCGAGACCGGCGCCGGCAAATCGATCCTGCTCGATGCCTTCGCGCTGGCGCTCGGCGCGCGCGGCGAGGCGGCTTTGGTGCGCCAGGGCGCCGAGCATGGTCAGGTGATTGCCGCTTTCGATATCGCCAAAGACCACCCGGCCCGCCGCGTGCTGGCCGACAACGACCTTGGCGGGGAAGACGAGCTGATCGTGCGGCGGGTGCAATTTGCCGACGGCCGCACGCGCGCGTTCATCAACGACCAGCCGGTCAGCGTGCAGGTGCTGCGCGCGCTCGGCACGGCATTGGTGGAAATCCACGGCCAGCACGACGAGCGTGCCTTCGTCGATGCGGCGACGCACCGCGCCCTGCTCGATGCCTACGGCGGCATCGAGGACGACGCTGCCAAAGTGGTGCAACTCTGGGCCGAGCGGCGCACACGCGAGGCAGCCGTCGAAAGCCACCGCGCCGAGGTCGAGCGCGCGAGCCGCGAGGCCGAGTGGCTTCGCCATGCCGTCAAGGAGTTGAGCCGTCTCGCCCCGGAAACCGGCGAGGAGACTGCGCTTGCCGAACGCCGCACCGGCATGATGCAGGCGGAAAAAGTCGCCGAGGATTTGCGCGCGACACACGACAGCGTCACCGGCCCTAATTCGCCGGTGCCGCCGCTGGCGACCGCGGTGCGGCGCCTGGAGCGCCGCGCCGCGCAGGCGCCGGCGCTGATCGAGCCGGCGGTGAAGGCGATCGACGCCGCGCTCACCGCGCTGGACGAGGCCCGCACCCACCTCGAGCAAGCGTTGCGGGTGGCCGAATACGACCCCGCGGAACTCGAGCGCATCGAGGAGCGCCTGTTCGCGCTACGCGCCGCCGGCCGCAAATACAATGTGCCGGTCGACGAGCTCAACGCGCTCGCCCAACGCTACCAAGCCGACCTCGCTTTGATCGACGCTGGCGCCGAGCGGCTTGCCGTGCTGGAGCGCGAAGCGCAGGAGGCTACGGCGCGCTACCGCGAGGCGGCTGAGAAGCTGTCGGCGGCGCGGCGCCGTACCGCCCAGGCGCTCGATAAGGCGGTCAATGCCGAGCTCAAGCCGCTCAAGCTCGAACGGGCGCAGTTTTCGACGCAGATCGAGAGCGAAAGCGAAGGGCCGAACGGCCTCGATCGCGTCGAGTTCTGGGTGCGCACCAATCCCGGTACGCGGCCTGGGCCGCTGATGAAAGTCGCCTCCGGCGGCGAGCTCGCCCGCTTCCTGCTCGCACTGAAAGTGGTGCTGGCCGACCGCGGCTCGGCGCCCACCCTCGTCTTTGACGAAATCGATACCGGCGTCGGCGGCGCCGTCGCCGATGCGATCGGCGTGCGGCTCGCCCGGCTCGCTTCGGACGTGCAGGTGATCGCGGTGACGCATGCGCCGCAGGTGGCGGCGCGCGCCGACCGGCATTACCTCATCAGCAAGGACGCGCTCGCCAAGGGCAAGCGGGTCGCGACCCGCGTCGCCGAGCTCGAGGCCGAGCGGCGCCGCGAGGAGATCGCGCGCATGCTCGCCGGCGCCGAAATCACCGCCGAAGCCCGCGCCGCCGCCGAACGCCTGATCCGCGCGGCCGGCTGACGATATTCACGCGCGGGCGCGGCGTCTGCTAGCTTGGCCAAAACATGCCGCCCGTTTGGGAGGAGCCTCATGCCGGTTCGCCTCACTTTCGCCGTCGCTGCCGCTGCCACAATCGCGCTGGGCAGCGGCACGCTTGTATCCGACGCTGCCGGTACGCTCAACTACGAATTCTACAAGGTGAAGGTGCAACCGATATTCCTCGCCAAACGGCCCGGCCACGCGCCCTGCGTGATGTGCCATGCCGACGCCAACAACATGCTTCGCTTGGAGAAATTGCCGGAAGGCCAGACCACCTGGACCGAGGAACAAAGCCGCAAGAATTTCGACACGGTCTCGAAGATCGTCCAGACGGTGGACGATCCGCTGACCGCCAAAATTCTGGTGCACCCGCTGGCGCCCGAGGCCGGCGGCGATGCGTTTCATTCCGGCGGCCGGCAATTCGCCAGCAAGCACGATCCCAATTGGAAGATCATCGCCGAATGGGCCCAGGGCGCGATGCTCGCCACGGCGAAGAAGAAGTAGATCAAATCAACGCTACTGCGCCGAAGCCCGCCTGCCCGGCGCCAACGTGGCGGCGTTACCGGCGGTGTCGGGGATCACCAAAGTATTATTGCGCTTCGGCACTTCGCCGACCGCAATAACCTTGACGACCTTCATCGCCACGGTGTCGACCACCGATACCGAACGCATACCAGAATTCGACACGAACATTTCCTTGCCATCCGGCGTGAACGTGACCCAGTTGGCCACCGCCGAAAGCGGCTTGTCGTGCCCGGCGATCTTCTCGCTGGGCAGGTCGACCTTGCCGATCACTTTGAGGTCGGCGAGCGAATAAGCGTACGCGGCGTTGTTGGGAATGCTGGTGACCCAAAGCGTCTTGTTGTCGGGCGAGATGCCGATGCCATGAGACGGTTCGTTCGTGCGGTAGCCGCCGTGGTCGAATTCCTGGGCCACGCCCGGCAAGGTTACTCTGGCGGCTTCCTTTTGCGCGGCGAAATCGATGACCGAGAAGCCGTTGAGGCTCGACATCTGCGAAAACACGCGCTTGGTCGAGCCGTCCGGATTGGTTTCGATCGCCATGCAGCGGACGCCCAGATCCATCGGCATCGCCCAGGCCAGCTGCTCCTTGTCGAGATCGAAAACGTAAAAGGTCTTTGCCGGAATCGAGCCGCCGACCACGTATTTATTGTCTGGGGCGACATAGACGTTGTGCAGCCGCCCGCCATTGGCGGAAATCGTTTTCTTGAGCGTCAGGGTCGCGGCATCGACGATGTCGAGCCCGCCCTTGCCGCGGGCGATCGCGACCACGATGCGGTCGCCGTTCTTGGTCACCGAGATGTTGTTCGGATGATCCGAGAGCGGGACTTTCTTGATGAGCTTGCCGGTCTTGCGATCGAACACGTCGAGCGTGCTGGTTTCCTCGTTGCTGACATAGACCCGCGCGGCGTCCAGCGAGAACGCGATGCCATGGGCGCCGACGACGTCCTTGATCTCCTGCACCACCCTGTTGCTGACCGGATCGATGACATGAATGCTGTCGCCCGCGGAATTGGTGACGTAGATGCGAACCGTGCTGGCGGCAGCCGGCAAGGAGGCACACGCCAGCACCAACGCCGGCACCACGCATTTCAGGATCGGTCGTATCGTCATGGGGGCGCCTCTTGGCCGGCGTGAATTCGCTGCCAAATTACGCGCAATCCCGCGGCTAGACAACGCCGGACACGGCGGGCAAAGTCGCCGCGCCACATGATGCCGATGCCCGCAATGGCAGCAAAATCGATCTCAGCCAAATCGAATTCAGCCAAGTCTCCGGACGGGCTCAGTGAGGCGCAGGCCAAGGCCGAGCACGCGCGGCTCGCCGATGAAATTGCCGAGCACGACCGGCGCTACTACCAGGAAGACGCGCCGTCGGTCAGCGACGCCGCCTACGATGCGCTGCGGCAGCGCTATGCGGCGATCGAAGCGCGCTTTCCGCACTTGCGCACGCTCGAAAGCCTGACGCAGCGGGTCGGCGCGGCGCCATCGGCGCGATTCGCCAAGGTGCGGCATGCGGTGCCGATGCTCTCGCTCGACAATGCGTTTGCGGAGGAGGATGTCGCCGATTTTGTCGGCCGCATCCGGCGCTTCCTGCGGCTGCCGGACGACGACGAGATCGCGTTTTCCGCTGAGCCGAAGATCGACGGCCTGTCGATGTCGCTGCGCTACGAAGACGGCACGCTGGTCACCGGTGCGACGCGCGGCGACGGCGAGGAGGGCGAGGACGTCACCGCCAACGTGAAGACGCTCGAAGACATCCCGCACCGGCTCAAGGGCAAAGGCGTGCCGGCGGTCTGCGAAGTACGCGGCGAAGTCTATATGACCAAGCACGCCTTCCTCGCGCTCAACAAGCGCCAGGCCGAAGCCGGCGGACAGATCTTCGCCAATCCGCGCAATTCGGCGGCCGGCTCGCTGCGCCAGAAAGATCCCTCGATCA
>Ga0116221_1003375_pt1 | contig 10360 bp, 10 predicted proteins | sample Sb_taG_5_FD_88965 | JGI IMG/M metagenome (GOLD analysis project Ga0116221, IMG submission 88965) | Peat soil microbial communities from Weissenstadt, Germany - Sb_50d_8_FC metaG | ecosystem: Environmental > Terrestrial > Soil > Wetlands > Peat | place: Germany: Weissenstadt | collected 2010-09-21
CATTGATTGCTTCCGTCGCCATTTTGGCCCCATCGAGTCGCTCCGGAGGAGTTCCACAAGTCTCACAGGCCGCGGCAATTCGAGCGGATCAGACGTCCATGTATCAGATGATTCTCGTGGATCGGACGGTGAAGGCCGTGAAATATGCGCACCGCAGCGGTTCCACCAAGATCGATTTCGAAGGCACCGATCTAATGGCCGGCGCCAAGGGCGAAGCCAAGGTAGACAGCCATCGCGGAGCCATGGAAATCAAAGTTGAGTTTTGGAATATGCAGAAACCCACGACATTTGGAGGGGAGTACCTGACCTACGTCATGTGGGCGATTTCCCCGGAAGGCCGCCCGGTGAACCTCGGTGAAGTCCTGATCGGCAACAACGACCGAAGCAAGCTCGACGTCACGACGGACCTTCAAGCCTTCGCCATGATCGTGACCGCGGAACCTTATTACGCGGTGCGGCGCCCCAGCAATGTAGTCGTGATGGAAAATGCGATTCGCCCGGATACCGTTGGCACCACCGAAGTGGTGGATGCAAAATATGAACTGATCGATCGAGGCGGCTATATTCCCACAGGCTACAAATTTGACCCCGTGGTTCTGAATTCCAAATTGCCGCTCGAGTTCTTCGAGGCCCGCAATGCCCTGCGTATCGCTCAATCCGCGGGCGCTGAGAACTATGCGACATCCAGTTATGCCAATGCAGCCGGCCAGATGAAACAGGCCGATGACATGGCCATTCGCCGCAGCGTCGACAAGAAGAGGCTGAGTTCCACTTCGCGTCTCGTCGTGCAGACAGCGGAAGATGCACGTGAGATCGCCGTAAAGCGCATTGACGAGGAGCGCGAAGCAGCGGGCCGCACCGCGGACGCAAACCGCATTGCTTCAGCGAATGCTGGAAAGCGCAGCGCCGAGGCAGAAACCGCCGAGGCAGTTCGCGCGCGGGAGAACGCCGAAGGCATGACTCGCAATGCCCAGGATTCAGCTCGCAACGCCGCAGCCGGCCAAGCGCAAGCCGAACGGGACAACGCCAACGCACAGCGACAAAAACTGGATGCCCAAGCGGATTCCGACAGGAATCGCGCCTCCGCTGCTGACGCCAATCAAGCCACCGCGGATGCTCAACAACACCAAAGAGATGCGGAGATCGAATCGGCAAGAAGCCGCCTGGCCGCATCTGACGCCAATCAGGCTACTGCGGATGCACAACAACATCAAAGAGACGCGGAGACCGAATCGGCAAGAAGCCGCCTGGCCGCCGCGAGTTCGGATCAACAGCTTCAGCAATCCGTGCGTGACCGTGAAGAACTTCGCGCCCGCCTGCTGGTGCAATTCAACACCATTCTGGAGACGCGAGACACCGCTCGCGGCCTCGTCGTCAACATGTCCGACGTCCTTTTCGATTCGGCCAAATTCACGCTTCGCCCGGGCGCGCGCGAGAAGTTAGCCAAGATTTCCGGCATCGTCCTCGCTTACCCCACACTGGCGCTGTCCATCGAGGGCAACACCGATAGCGTGGGCGGCGACGCTTACAATCAGACACTCTCGGAAAATCGTGCCGGTTCGGTGCGAGACTACCTCGGCAAGCAAGGCATTCCTGCGGCATCCATGACGGCTCGCGGGTTTGGCAAAACGCGGCCAGTCGCTTCCAACGATACGGCGGAGGGGCGGCAGCAGAATCGCCGCGTCGAACTTGTCGTATCCGGAGAGGTGATTGGAAATACCGTTGGGGCCGGTCCAGCCGCAATGCAAGAATTGCCGCTTTCCCCTCGGCGGTAAAATTGGGGAACGCGACAGAGCGAAACGGCTGAAAACATAAATCGATGTCCCGCGTATTTGTTCAACTTCAGTGCTTGATTAGTTTCAAAAAGGGGACAGGCTGTAAGGTGCAGCCTGTCCCCTGAGATGTACCACGGGCCAGGAAGATCCGGGATTGGGCCGCCCAGCCCGTTTGGGCAAAATCATAGGTACAAGGCGAACGACACAAGGGGATTCAGTGAGTGAAATCAAGATTAGAGACTACACGTGTGGACTGATCGTGACGATTGTGGGCCTTGGATTGTATTCCTACTACACACGCGAACTTCTGGCCGCATTGACCTTATTTAGTGTGGCTTTCTTATTTCTGGCTTTGGCAGGACTGGGTGCGCTCCTCGTCTGGTCCGCCAGCGTGCAGATGGCAATCTGGGCCAGGCCCGCGTCGCGGAACGTGATCGCGTATTCCCGCCGTCTGATTGCCGCGTACGCAAAGCCTTGAGCCTCAGGGACATCTCCCGGCAGGATGGGCGACTGTGCACAAGTGAACAGACGGGAGAGTTCGCATCGTCTACGATTAGTACTGGGGAAATGCAATTGCCATTCAGGACCGAAGGACTCTCCTTGGATTGCGGAGGCTAACAAATGAAATCCATCACTGTGCTGGGAATTCTGCTCGCGGTTCTGGGGATTTTTGCCCTCGTCTACCAGGGATTCAGCTATACGCGCCAGGAAAGAGTTCTCGACGTGGGCCCGATTCACGCCACAAGAGACGATACCGAGCGCATCCCTCTTCCGCCCATCGTCGGCGGATTGGCTTTACTTGGGGGAGCTGCCTTGCTCGTCATCGGTGCGAGACAGAAGGCGTAAAACAGTCGACTGAAGTTGTTTCAGAAAAGATTCTAGAGTGCTTGTTGCCCAGCCCACAATCTGATCAAAAGCGCTTCCGGAAAAGTTCGGTACCAATCGAAGTTCATCAACTAGAAAGATGATAGTGGAGGTCTCGATGTTTCGTAAATTGGCTCTTGGTGTCTGCATCTTGTTCGTTGCGAGTTCTGCGTTTGCTGCGAACAAGGAACAAGAACGTTTGGAAAATTCCGGAACTGTTTTACAGGAAGTGATGGACGTACCCGACAACATCCCGCAAGAACTGCTGGAAAAAGCGGAATGCATTATTGTTTTTCCATCGGTTCTAAAGGCTGCATTCGTTATCGGCGGAAGCTACGGCCGAGGGGCAATGGTTTGCCGGACAGGAGAACATTTCAAAGGCTCCTGGGGTTCTCCGGCGATGTATGCACTCGAAGGCGGCAGCATTGGATTCCAACTCGGTGGCGAAGCGACCGATCTCGTTCTCCTCGTCATGAACGAGAGGGGCGCGTCCTCTATTCTGAGCAGCAAAGTTAAACTCGGCGCCGATCTTTCCGCAGCGGCCGGCCCCAAGGGCCGCGACGCTTCCGCGGACACCGACGCCACATTGCGGGCGGAAATCCTGAGCTACTCCCGCTCCCGCGGTCTGTTTGCAGGCATCTCCCTGGAAGGTTCCACGCTTCGCCCCGATGATGACGCCAGCGCCGATGTTTATGGCCGCAAGATCACAGCCAGGGAAATCGTGCTGGGCGGCAAGGCTTCGATCCCAGAATCCGGACAGCATCTGGTCCGCGTGTTGCAGAAGAACGCGCCACACAACGAATCGGCAAAGAATTCAAACAAGTAGTCACGATTGCCGTCCCGTCTTTCCCAGTAAGTAAAGTCGAAGCAGGACCTTGGCCCCATTTTGGCGAGGTCCTGCTTCAACGATCACCGCGATTAGCCAGGAGAGTACAAATGCAGGAAACGATCAACGCAGGCACGGTCTTATTCAGGGACGGCACAATTTTCCCGGAAACATTCCAATGCGAGAGTGCGTCGTATTCGCCTGGCTGGAGATCCGTCAAAGGGCTTGACGGGTATGAATTGGATCGAAAAATACAAAACGCAGGCTGGCATTTCTTCTACTTCGCCGGGGAAAACAAAGTCACAGTGTCAGGCCGCGAAGGTGAGGAAACGATGCGCAAAGCGATCAAGCGAATTCAGGCTAGTCTGAAATTCGAAAAAAGCAATTCCTTCGAGATCACGCGCGTGGCGCTCAAGACTTTCCTGGGAGTGCCCTACACGAGTGTGTCTTTCCACATACGAAACATACAGGAAAGCATGCAACTACTCGGGGACGAAACTGTTCAGCCGTGGAAAGACGCGCGATTTGTCGCCGCCTGAAAAGCCGCTGAAGGAGACACTCAGATGAAAATGTTAAGTCGTGCAGCAATCGCGTTCGTCATGGCTGTGCTCTGTGTTCCGTTGATTCATGCGCAGGACCTTTCCAAGTACCGGAACTTTTCGTTCGGGATGAGCGCAGCCAGCGTTTCAAAGCTTGCTGAGGAAAAGCTGGCCGACGTAATTGTAGTTCACGAACGCCCGGCATTGATTCAGGAGCTCACATGGTATCCGCCGCTCCCTTTTGAATCCGTCCGCCCAGCGGAACCCGTCCAGAAGGTCCTTTTCTCCTTTTACAATGGCGAGCTCTACAGAATCCTCGTGACGTACGACAGTGATGCCGTGAAGGGACTCACCAGCGAAGACATGATACAGATGCTCTCCGCCAAGTACGGAACTGCTACCCGCCCGGCGGCCGAGGTGAATTTCCCGACGAACGACGCCTACAGGGCAACGGAAAAGGTAATCGCTCGCTGGGAAGATCCGCAATATTCCTTGAACCTCTTTCGCTCCTCCATGTCGGATACATTCGCGGTCGTCCTGTTTGCCAAACAATTGGACGCTCAAGCCGCCGCCGCCATCGCCGAATCCGTAAAGCTGGAACGGCAAGAGGCGCCGCAGGTGGAAGCCGCGCGCGTGAAACAGGCAGCCGTTGATCTGGAGGCGGAGCGGCAAAAGAACATCAAGGCGCTTCGTCCCTGAAGTTGGGGGGACGAAAGAACGGGATTATTCCCGAAATCTTTAGAGACGATTTTCACGGAGGTTCGGAAATGTCAGTTCAAATCGCACCACTGCACGATCGGGTCCTAATCAGGCGCCTCGAAGAAAAAGAGACCGCCAAGGGCGGCATCATCATCCCCGACACGGCGAAAGAAAAACCCCAGGAAGGCGAAGTGATCGCCGTCGGCGCCGGCAAGTTCGAGAAGGGGAAGCGCATCCCGCTCGATGTGAAGCCAGGCGACCGGATCTTGTTCGGTAAATACACCGGCAACGACATCACCCTGGAGGGTCAGGAGTATCTGATCCTGCGCGAGGAAGATATTCTGGCAAAGCTTAGCGGAATCGCAAAAGCGGCATCCGGCAAGAAGTAGTTTTCGCCCGGCCCAAGAGCACGGAACGATGCGCGGTGCGGGCTCTACCTTTAGTTGAACGTCCCGGTCCGACCGGGACGTGGAGCCCGCAAAAAAACTTTTTTCTCAATCACCCAGGAGGGTGACGTCCAATGGCAAAGCAAATTGTAACAGGTGAAAATTCGCGACAAGCAATTCTGCGCGGCGTAAATATTCTGGCCGACGCGGTGAAAATCACGCTCGGCCCAAGGGGCCGCAATGCCGTCATCGAGAAGAAGTTCGGCGCGCCGATCATCACCAAAGACGGCGTGACGGTGGCGAAGGAAATCGAACTGCAGGACCCGCTCGAAAACATGGGCGCTCAGATGGTGCGCGAAGTGGCGTCCCAAACCTCCGACGTGGCCGGTGACGGCACGACCACCGCGACCGTGCTGGCCCAGGCGATCTTTCGCGAGGGCGTGCGGACGGTTGCCGCGGGCGCAAGCCCCATGTCTTTGAAACGCGGCATCGAGAAGGCCGTGGAAGCCGCCGTGGACGAGATCGAGAAGAACTCCCGCGAGGTCAAGGGCGACATGATCGCGCAAGTGGGCGCCATCAGCGCCAATACCGACAAGCAGGTCGGGGACCTCATCGCCGAAGCCATGAAAAAGGTGGGCAAGGACGGCGTCATCACCGTCGAGGAATCGAAGACGATGGAGACGACGCTCGAGGTGGTCGAAGGCATGCAGTTCGACCGCGGCTATCTTTCCCCCTACTTTGTGACCGACCCCGAACGGATGCACTGCGCATTCGATGACGTTCATATCCTGATCTGCGAGAAGAAAATTTCCTCCATGAAGGATCTGCTTCCCGTGCTCGAGTTGGTCGCCAAATTGGGGCAGCCCCTGTTGATCGTTGCCGAGGATGTGGAAGGTGAAGCGCTGGCAACCTTGGTCGTGAACAAGCTGCGGGGCACGCTGAAATGTGTTGCCGTAAAAGCTCCCGGATTCGGTGACCGCCGCAAGGCCATGCTCGAAGATATCGCGATTCTGACCGGCGGCAAGGCCATCACCGAGGAACTGGGCATCAAGCTGGAAAACGTTACGATCGAAGACTTGGGCCACGCAAAAAAGGTAAACGTCGACAAGGACAACACAACGATTATCGAAGGCGCGGGCAAAACCAGCGAAATCGAAGCTCGCATCAAGAATCTTCGCGCGCAAGCCGAGGAATCTACTTCGGACTACGACAAGGAAAAGCTTCAGGAGCGTCTCGCCAAGCTGGTTGGCGGCGTGGCGGTGATCAAGGTGGGCGCGGCAACCGAGACCGAGCCGAAGGAAAAGAAGGCTCGCGTCGAGGACGCCATGCACGCCACACGCGCGGCAGTCGAGGAAGGCATCGTCCCGGGCGGCGGTGTGGCGCTTTTGCGCTGCATTCCAGCTCTGGAGCGGTTAAAGCTCGAGGAGGAGGACGAAGCCCTCGGAGTGAACATCGTAAAGCGCGCCCTCGAAGAGCCTCTGCGACAGATTGCCCTCAACGCCGGATTTGAAGGCGCAATCGTTGTAGGACGCGTGCGCGAATCGAAGGAGGAGAACTTTGGCTTTAACGCCGAGACTGGCGAGTACGGTGATATGCTTAAAGCTGGTGTCATTGACCCGGCCAAGGTCACTCGGCTTGCGCTTCAGAATGCCGCATCCATCGCCGCGTTAATGCTGACAACCGAGGCTTTGATTGCAGAGTATAAGGGCGAAGAAAAAATGGCCGCGGTAGGCGCGGGCCACGGCGGGATGTACTAAAGCTCTTGGTCTCCGGGAACGACCGTCTTTCTCCAGCCCTTGCCCAAGGCTAGGTTGCGCCTCGCAATTCGTTTCAGGCTGCGGGGGCGACGCTAGAAGAGTAAAAAAGTGGGCCCGGTGAAAAGCGGTCATTCCTGATCCGCAATGACGGCCGCCCCAGGAAACAATGCTGATCCGCCTAGGCTACGACATTGAATTCAACATTCCACAGCCCGTCGCGGTTGTGGCGCTTCTGAACGTTCATCCATCCCGAGAGGCAGACCTGCGCGACCCGGACGAATTGTACATCGAACCCGAGGTCAGAACGGACCAATATATCGATCGCTTCGGCAATCGCAGCACCCGGTTTCTGGCTTCCCAAGGCAAGCTCCGCCTCTGGAACTCCACGCTCATCCAGGACTCCGCTGAAAAAGACCCTGTAAATTATCAAGCGCGGCAGCACCCGGTGGAAGAGCTGCCGGTGGACAATCTCACGTACTTAATGAATAGCCGCTACTGCGAAGTGGACCGGCTGTCGAACATTGCCACGGAACTGTTTGGCAATTCTGCCCCGGGATGGGGACGCGTGCAGGCGATTGTGAATTGGATTCACGGCAGGGTGCAATTCGGATATCAGTACGCTCGCGCGACCAGGACCGCCCTGGATGTCTACACGGAACGCGTCGGCGTCTGCCGCGACTTTCAGCATCTCGCCATTGCATTTTGCCGCTGCATGCATATCCCCGCGCGCTACGCCACAGGCTATCTCGGAGACATCGGCGTCCCGCCTTCGCCCGCTCCCATGGATTTCAGTGCCTGGTTTGAAGTTTTCTTGGACGGAAGATGGTGGACATTCGACGCCCGCCACAACGAGCCCCGCGTAGGCCGCATCTTAATGGCCACGGGCCGCGACGCCGCCGATGTGGCCATGACAACTTCCTTCGGCATGGCTGAGTTAGCCAAATTCGCCGTCGTGACGAACGAAGTCCGCGATGCTGCACCCTTTCAAGATCTCCGTTCGCACGCCGCTCGTTCGGGCGGTTTTTAGTTCGGCGAATTCAATCGCAGGATCCATATTAAGAGGACAAATAGTTGTGTTTCGGGTTTCTCGAACGGCGGCAGATGCTTTAGAATTGATGCCAGTCGCCGCGGTGGGCGTGTAGCTCAGCTGGGAGAGCACCTGCTTTGCAAGCAGGGGGTCGCAGGTTCGAACCCTGTCACGTCCACCAATTCATTTGCTTGAGCCTTGCCGGAAGTGCCGTCCTCTTCCCCGCTTGTAATCTATATTACATCTATATAATATATAGAAGTGCTCCGCTTCGAGTGGGACGAAAGGAAAAATGGGGGTAATCGGATCAAGCATGGAGTGTGGTTTGAATAAGCCCAGAGCGCTTTCCGCGATCCAAACGCGCGCCTCTTCCATGATCCGGAACACTCGGAGGGCGAGGATCGGTTTATCCTCATCGGACTCAGTTCCACGGCAAGACCTCTTGTCGTCGTTCACTGCTACAAGGAATCCGATTCCGTGATTCGGCTTATTTCAGCGCGGAAAGCAACCAAGAAGGAGTTCAAATTTTATGAAGAAGGAATATAATTTTTCCAGAATGAAAGAACTTAAGAATCCGTACACGGGCAAAAAACAAGCCGTGGGAATCAACTTAAGCCCGGAAGTTGTGGACTATTTTAAGGCGCTGGCGGATGAGACAGGACTTCCTTACCAGAAGTTGATCGACCTTTACCTTCTTGACTGTGCAAAAAAGCGCAAGAAACTGAGAATGGAGTGGGTAGCGTGAACGCTGCCCCGAGACTCAGTCCGGCCTTCCAGCAAAAACCTTGAAGCAATCGTGGAACAACCAGGCGGGTTTGTTCCCGTGGAATCGCGGGGTTAAGTGCACCCTAAACAACGATTGGGATTTGTCCTGATCCCGAGCTTTGCTAGCAGGGGGGTCGGCGGTTCGAGCCGGCTCACCTCCACCATATCATCGCATATTTTTAGTGAACGGAATTCTCACCCATACGTTCTACTTTTTCGGCTTGTCAGATCCTAGGGGCGGCGTGAGCAGTGAAGTATTCAGGCCCGTAACCAGCAAGCGAATCCATGTATCTCATTCTTAATACGCGCCTTAAGGGAAGTACGCTCAAGGCGTCGTATCTGCGGGATCGGCCCTGCCTGCACTGCAATCCTAAAGAATACATAAAATCCGTTAGTCATTATTGGACACATACACCGGCAGTACCATTGCCACATCAGGTATCTCCTTGCTTTCATGGCCATGTGACACCCACAACCCTAACAGGATCCCTGCCTGCGCCTTACGAGGTGCCTTTCTGGTCGCGTGTCCGGAAGGTCGAAAGGCGGCAGTGGTGGCTGTGGGCCTCGGCCATTGTGATCACGCTCCTGCTATCGATTGGCATGGAGTCTTTCTCCTTTTTATTCGAACTATCCGACCCCACGTTTTCATTCACCCTCCGGCAATCCGTTCGCGGCCTGTTAGGGCTCGTTTTTCTGTTCGATTTGTACACGATCTACCAGCAGCTCCTCATCCATCGTATTCGCAGGCAACTGAGCGACCAGGAACAAATGTTCCGGTTGATTACCGAGAATGCCGAGGATCTGATTACCGTCGTCGATCGCGATGGCAAGCGCCTTTACGACAGTCCCGGGTACAACAAACTCGGATATTCCCACAAAGATCTTGGGAGAGATTTTATCCCGGAGCAAATTCATCCTGATGATCGCCAGGCGATTGTTGCCGCCAGGACAGAAACTTTTGAAACGGGCGTGGGTCCACGCGTGGAATATCGCTTCCGCCGCAACGATGGAGATTGGCGCATCCTTGAATCTACCCGCAGCCCGGTGCGAAACGATCGCGGCGAGATCGAAAAGGTCATCATCGTCAGCCGCGATATTACCGAGCGCAAGCAGGCGGAAGAACTCTTGCGGCGGCGCGACGAGCAACTTCGCCATTCGCAAAAAATGGAAGCGGTGGGACGCTTGTCCGGAGGAATCGCCCATGATTTCAATAATTTGCTGGGCGTCATCATCGGGTACAGCGAATCCATCGAGCACCGTGTCGGGCCCAACGACCCGCTGCGCAAAAGCGCCGAGGAAATCCGAAAAGCCGGCGAGCGCGCCGCCTCCTTAACTCATCAGTTGCTTGCGTTCAGCCGCCAGCAGGTCTTGCAACCCCAGATTCTCGATCTCAATGCGCTGGTGACCGATATGGGCAAAATGCTCAAGCGGCTGATCGGCATGCACATCGAGCTCACCACCAATCTGGCAACGGAGTTGGGCCAGGTCAAGGCGGAACAGAGCCAGATTGAACAGGTGATCGTAAACCTGGTGGTCAATGCCCGGGATGCCATGCCGGAGGGCGGCCAACTGCTGATTGAAACATCCAACCTGGATGTGAACGAGAATCTGGCGAGCAGCTTGCCTTTTCTTCAACCGGGGCCCTACGTGCTCCTCACCGTGACAGACACCGGCATCGGAATGGACGCTAACACGCGGCGGCATATTTTCGAGCCGTTCTTC
>Ga0116221_1003378_pt1 | contig 10357 bp, 9 predicted proteins | sample Sb_taG_5_FD_88965 | JGI IMG/M metagenome (GOLD analysis project Ga0116221, IMG submission 88965) | Peat soil microbial communities from Weissenstadt, Germany - Sb_50d_8_FC metaG | ecosystem: Environmental > Terrestrial > Soil > Wetlands > Peat | place: Germany: Weissenstadt | collected 2010-09-21
CCCGCACCTTGCTACGCGAGTGATGGAAGGTGCGTGCGATCTCGTGAATGGACATGCCATCGCGATGAGCGATGCGGATCTTGCCATAGTCGTCCACCGTCAGCATCCTTGCCTCCGTTCGCTAGGTCCCCGGGTCGACGGGGCCTATTGGAACGGATGCGGCTGGGGTGGGTCCATTTTACTTGCCGATTCGGCCGCGGGGGGTGGGTCCGTTTTGCGCGCCGATTACCACACGGTCAAGGAAGTCACCGCCGACAAGGCGTATCTGTCTCACGACAATCTCGCCGTCGTGGCGGAAGTCGGCGGCACAGCCTTCATCCCGTTCAAGTCGAACAGCGGTCCCGGTGAAGAAGACTCCTTGTGGGGCAAGATGTACCACTATTTCAGCTTTCGCCGGGAGGAATTCCTGACGCACTACCACCAGAGGAGCAACGCCGAATCGACCTTCAGCATGGTCAAGGCGAAGTTCAGGGACAGCGTCCGCAGCAAGACGGACGTGGCAATGAGGAACGAAGTGCTTTGCAAGTTTCTGTGTCACAATATCTGCTGTGTCATCCAAGCACAGTGCGAACTCGGGATCGAGGCCGTCTTCTGGCCAGCGAAGGAAGAGGAAGAGGCGAGCGACGATGCCCCCGCTGTGCTGCCGATGGTCCGACCCGGCTAACCGAAGGAGAAAGAGTCATGCGCGTCCTCTACCGTGCCCGTCCCGCCGCGTGCGGGTCGTTCGTCGTCTTCGAGCAAGCGGCGCCCGTCAAGTGGTGCTGCGAGGGCATGTGCCGCCACTGGACCAACCTCATCGGCTTCGGCGTGCGCGACTGCGCCGCCTCGACCAGTCGTGACGTGAACCTCTACCGCGACCGGCCGCAGGCCAACGGTGGAACCATGCTGGAAGTCGTGCCCGTGGCGTTCTGCCCGTTCTGCGGAGAAGCCATTGAACCGTGCCGGGAGAAATGACAGGAGGCGAAGCGCAGTGCGATTGTCCTACAAGTGGATAATTACCCATTTCGCCTTCGCCCCGACCGGCGCTTCCTCTGCCGCAGCATGCCACGGGATTGGTACGCCTGATTGCTTCCAGGCGCTAAGGACGGCGACCAATGACCGGGTGATGTTTGCCACCGCCTCCTGTTCCGTAGCGCCACCTTCGGCGATGTTCGGAAGAGTTGCGGCGGTGGCTAAATATCCCCCACCATCCTTGGGCAGCAGGTAGAGTTGACAGCGGTAAGCGTTGCCGCGGTACTCTTGCCATTCGCCTTCCGCAGCGGGAATTACCCCGCCGAAGGTTGTTTTCCCTGTATTCGGATCAGGCATTTCGCGATCCCCTCCCGGCAACGGGTTCCTAGCACCAAACGGCTTTTCGGGTCATTATAGTTAACAATGAGGGCCTACGGTCCTGACCGGGGCTGGCCATTGGGAGTCAGTGAGACTACCACACGTCGATCCTCCAACCAAGGTAAGCGATGTCCCGCGGCGTTGAACTCATCGATCACTGGGATCAGGGCCTCCTGGCCCGCGAACCGCTCCAGACGCACCACCAGCGCCTCCGGCGTCTCGTACAACGCACCCGGACGATTGAAAAACTGGCGCCGCATCGTCCCCACGTGGCTCCCGGCGTAGTCTCCCGCCAGCGACGCCGCCAAGTCCCCCACCGCGTTGTACACCAACGCCACCAGCCAGCCCAGCATCTGCAACGGCCCCCGCGGGAAGCGCGGCCGCTTCGAGTTGGGGCTGTCCTTGTCGTAGCCGCACGGCACCGCGTCCAGGAACTCGTCGTGGACCCCCACCCGGTGCGGGTAGCGGCAGGCCCGCAGCGTCACGTCCAGGCGCGGGTCGTCCTCCTGGGCCAGGTTCCACAGCGCCCGCACGCCGGCGTCGGACTGGCCCGCCCCGGCGTCGAACAGGGCGTGCAAGTACTCGGGCTGGCCGCGCTCCAAGGTCTGCCGGGCCAGGGGCACGGCCAGATCGATCAGCCCCCAGTCGCCCGGCGTGGCCCGCACCGCCAGGTAGCGGCCGCTGGCCAGGTCGTAGGTGTAGAAGAGCTTCTCGCAGCGCCTGTGCTTGTTGCGCGTGGTGACGTAGCCCTTCGGGATGTGGAACTTGTGCGTCCAGCGCGGGATGGTGTGCTCGTCGTAGCGGACCAGGGCCGCGTCGCCCGCGATCAGGTGCCAGGGGCTGGTGCGGCGGCAGAAGGCATCGACCTCGTACCAGGGGAGGTGACGGCGCCAGCCGCCGACGCTGTAGCGTGACGGACAGCGGCGGCCGCCAGTCAGCCGCGCGAAGCCCTGGTCCTCCATCTGCTCGAGGTGGAAGACGCGCCCCAGGCCGACGACCAGGGCGAAGGCGCTGGTGAGCAGCCCGCGCGTCAGGGCGCCGTAGGGGTCGTCGAAGCACTGACGTGCGCTGGCCAGCCAGCCCAGGGCGGGGCCGAGCATCAGCAAGGCGCCCGCGTACGGCGTGTGCGCGACGAAAAGGGGGGCGCCGGCACGGCGGCCGGCGTCACGGCGGGGAGCGTGTCGGCGGAGTCCGGCGGCGACGCGGCCGGGCGTGGGCCGGTTGGCACGGCCGGGGGAGCCGAGGGGGCCGGGGCGGGCGGGCCCGGGGTCACGGGCGCAGTGGCGACGTGGCCGATGCCGAACTTCTTGAGGAACCTGTACAGGGCGATGCGCGAGACGCGGACGCCGAAGGTCAGGTCGATGAAGTCGATCAGGTCGGCGCGGGTGGCCTTGGGGCGGGCCAGGAGGAACTCGATGATGGGTCCGGCGTAGCGCGGCAGGAGCTTGCCGTAGGGCCGTCCGTCCAGGCGATGGTGGGCCTGCTGGACGGCTTGCTTGGAGGACATCTCCTGCTGCCCTGAGGCGGTGGGCCGGCTGACGCCGGCGAGGCGGGCGAGTTGGGCAACCTTCAGGCCGGTGCCGCAGTGAAGCAGGAAGTGGCTGAGCAGGCGCGTGGAGTACGAGTCGGTGCCCCGGCCCTGTCGGAAGTGGAAGGCGGCGCGCAAGGCGCCGCGCTGGTCGGGCGTGAGGCGGAGTTCGGGGATGCGTGCCTGGCCTAGCCATGCGGAAAAGGTATCCGTTGTAGCGGCCATGGGAGTCCTCCCGGGCGATTACCGAGAGGTAGTATACTCCGTCACGGCGAAAGGTTAACCGTCAGGACCCGAAAACCCGTTTGGTGGTAGGCCCCGCGAGCCGAGTGCAGCTTTCTTGGGCGGGCCCCGCCCGGCGTCGCCAGGCCGCTGCGCGGCCTGGCGACTGACACCTTTTTCCGCCCGCGCGGCTTCCCAGGGTCAAGCCACGTTGAGGCCTCGTGACTGCACGCCCCCGGAACTGCCGTCGGAGACGGTCAGCGTGTAACCATTTCCGACGGGGACCCCCTGAAAGGTAACGAACCAGGAGGAGCCGTTTGCAAAGACGCCGCTATCGGCCACGGCATTCATCGTCCCGCCAGTGACCGTTCCAGAAGTCCCACCCCAGGCGATGAAGTTCTGGGGGATCGGGTTGTCGCTGGCATGGGGGTAGGTAATCTCCGTATCGAACCCGCCGCCCGTCACGTCCAGGTCCGAGATGCAGTCGATAACGCAGTCGTCCGCCGTATCCTGGAGCTCCAACCTGCAATGCTGCTCCACCCTCACGCCGCTGAAGGCCACGGCCCAGAAGGGGCTGTCCGGCCGTACCAGGGGGTGGCCCTTCTTACTGGTCCCGTCGGCGTGGAACAGGACGCAGCGAACTTTCGGGTGCCGCTTCCGATCGACGCAGCCGAAGGCGGCGAAGCTGTTGTTATTCCCCGCCCTGGCTTTCCCCGAACTTGGGTAGTCAATCTTGCCATCTGTCGGCACGGCTGAGGTCCTCCGAAACGCGTTCGTCCTCCTCGGCGAGCGGCTCCACCACCACCCGCCGGAAAGAGGCTGATCCCTTGACGACGTAGAGTCCGAATCCCCCGCCCTGGGAGAAGCCGGGCGGCGGAGCCTCTTCCCCGGAAGGGGCCTCCGCCTTCGGCCCGCGGAGGCCTTCCCGCACCGTCTTCGCCCACTCCTCGCCGGGGACCTCCCCGACGACGACGCCGTCGGCCCACTCCCCCCGGATGCCGCGCGGCGTAATCTCCACGGTAAGCGTCCGCCAATCGCCGCCCAGGTGGCCGGCGGGCTTGAAGAGGCGCGAACTTCGACCCCCGAGCTTCCAGTCGCGCGGGACCGGGTACAGTCCCGGAGGGCAGAGGTGCGGGATGAGGTAGACCGGGTTCTCCGTGGGCACGACCAGGAGAGGACGAAGGTGGGGAGGCGCCTTGTCCGCCTGGTCGGCCGCGCTGTCGATGTCGTTGAAGGTGAGTTGCCCGAAGCTGAACACGGGCCCGTCAGGCGTCGCCTGCTCCCGGAGCAGGAAGAACAGCCCCACCTCTCCCGGGGCGTTGCTCTGCTTGTGCCGCACCTGGGCGCGGATTCGGTATCGAGTGCGGGACGGGTTGCGCACCAGTTCCACCAGACAGAGGTCCCAGGAGTGGACTGAAAAGGTGCCGTCGGGCCCCATGGACAGGCGCGAGGCGCCGGCGCCGTTCCGCAGCCGGAACCACTCCGGCTCCCCCGTGTCGCCGATGAGTGTTCGTTTCTCGCCCCGGGAGAGCGCCGCTTCGATGCGCTCCGCGACGCGGTCCGGGTGGCGGGCGTAGCGGAACAGCGGCACCGCGGCCAGGAGGAGAGCGACCAGGAGAATCGCGGCGCAGGGAAGCGGGTGCCGTTTCAGGCTGCGCCAGGCGCGGCCCGGCCAGCGGCAGGGCCGGGTCAAGGTCGGCTCCCCCCGCAGGCAGCGGCCCAGTTCGTCGGCCAGCAGCGCGGCCGAGGCGAAGCGGCGAGCCGGATCCTTCTCCAGGCAGCGCAGGCAGACGGCTTCCAGGTCGCGGGGCAGGTCGGGCCGCAGCCGCTGCGGCGGCACGGGCGGGGCGTGCTGGATGCGCTCCAGGATGACGGGGTCGCGCTCGCGCGTGAACGGCGGCCGGCCCGTCAGGCATTCGTAGAGGATCGCGCCCAGGGCGTAGACGTCGGTGGCCGGGGTGACGTCGCGGGAGCGGCCTGCCGCCTGCTCGGGCGCCATGTAGGCCGGGGTGCCGAGGATGGCGACGCTGCGCGTGTCGCCCGTATCGTCGTCCAGCGTCTTGGCCAGGCCGAAGTCACAGACGCGCGGCCGCCCCAGGTCGGGCGGCCAAGCCCCCGGCTCGAGGGGCGTCTCATCGCCCCCCGCCCCGTGCAGCAGCACGTTGGCCGGCTTGAGGTCGCGGTGCAGGATGCCCCGGCCGTGAATGTAGGCGACGGCGCCGGCCACGGCGGCGACCACCCGAGCCGCCAGGGCCCACGGCATCGGCGTGCCCCGGCCGCGCAACCAGTCGGCGAGGCTGCCGCCGGGGCAGTAGGCGCTGGCGATGTAGCAGATCAGGCCGTCCGCGCCGGCCTCGTAGACCGGGACCAGGTGCGGGTGGTCCAGCCCGGCGGCGGTGTGGGCTTCGCGCAGGAAGCGCCGCGACAACTCGGGCGTGACGAGGCCCTCGTAACGAGGCACCTTGAGCGCGACGTCGCGGGCGGTGGCCGGGTCGTGGGCCAGGTAGACGACCCCGAAGCCGCCGCGCCCCAGCTCGCGCCGAATGCGGAAGCGACCGACCCGCTCCGGGCCCGCGGGAGCCGCGGCCGGTCGCGAGGCGAGACGGTCCCGCTCCAGCCGCCGCAGAAGGGCGGCGGCCTCCTCGAGGCGCCGGCGCATTTGAGGTGCGACCGAGGAGAGGGACAGGTCGGCCGGCCGGCCCTGGGCCAGGGCCTCGTCGCAGGCCTCCAGTGCCGTGGTGAAGTTGTCGTCATCGAGCGACGGGTCATCGGGATTCATCCTGCGACTCCGTGAGCAGCTGCCGCAGCTGTTCGATGGCCCGCGCCCAGAGCTTGCGGGCCGCCTCCGCGGAACGTCCCAGGCGCCGGCCGATCTCCGCGAACGAACAACGCTCGTAGTTGCGCCATTCGATCGCCTGCCGGGCCGCCTCCGGCAGCCGGCCCAGGGCACGGCGCAGGAGGTCGGCCTCCTCCTCCGCCCGGGCCCGGGCGCTGGGCGGGTCTGCCGCCGCCTGTGGCGAGGGATGCGGCTGCTCCGGCGCCGTGTCGTCCAACGACACCTCACGGCCCACGTCGCGCTTGTCGGTGTTGTGGTAATGCCGGCGGACGTTGGCCACGTTGTTCAGCAGGATGCGCCGCAGCCAGGCGCGCAACTCCTCCCCGCTGGTCCCCGCGAACTGGCCGAAGCCGCGCTGGGCCTCGAGGAACGTCTGCTGGACCAAATCGGACGCGCCGATCTTGGCGTGAAGGCCACTCGGCAGCTCCTGGTTCGCCACCAGCAGGAGGTACTGCCGGAAGGCCTCCATCATCTGCCCCAACGCCTCGGTCGATCCGCCCCGCGCGTCCCGCATCCAACTCTCGACAGCCGGGGCGTGCGGGGCGGGGTCCGGGGGAGGCGGATCCATGTCTCTATCCTCCCAGGCACGATTCTGTCGCAAATCGGACAAAGGACACTGCGTTTTAGCATAGTTTGACCGGCGGGTGGATGCAACGACATTCTCTTGCGGTGTCGGCCCCTCGGCCTCACTGACAAACTTCCCGTTATTCGGGGGTAGGGAGAACGCGACGACACCCCACGACCCACGCCGGTTTGACAGAGGGACGAGCCGGCCGTAAGTTGAGGAACGCTGACGAAACAATGTCCGTGCCAAATGTCGTCGTGGTGCGCTGGAGACATCCGGCGCGACCCAGCTATGAATGCCGATGATCCAGTGCGCGAACCGCCTTCGCCGGACGAGGAGACGATCCGCTTCCTGATGGCCCACGAGCGGGCGCTGGAGGAAAGTCGGCCGCCCCCCGACCCGCCAGACTCGCTGCTGGGCCGTCTCGACGCGGCCGACCGTGCGCGCCTCCTCCGTCTCCTCGCCCGGCAGTGCCGGTTCGTACCACCGACGGCGCCGGCCAACGATCCCCTCGCCGGGACGCTGCCGCACCCCGATCCGCCTCCCGGGCCCAGGCCGCTGCCCGCCGTCCCCGGGTACGAGGTGCTGAGCGAGGTCGGCCGCGGCGGCATGGGGGTAGTCTACGAGGCGCGCGAGAAGAGCCTCAACCGCGTCGTCGCCCTGAAGATGATCCTGGCGGGCGGCCACGCCGACCCGGAGCACCTGGCCCGCTTGCGTGCCGAGGCCGAGGCCGTCGCCCGCCTGCGCCACCCCAACATCGTGCAGATCCACCAGGTCGGCGAGCTCGCGGGCTTGCCGTTCCTGGCCCTCGAATTCATCGACGGGGGCAGCCTCGACAAGACCCTGTCCGGCGCCCCGCAGCCGCCGCGCTGGGCGGCGGGCGTCGTCCAGGTGCTGGCGCGGGCCGTGCAGCACGCCCACGAGCGGGGCATCATCCACCGCGACCTGAAGCCGGCCAACGTCCTCGTCGGCAAAGACGGCGTGCTAAAAGTCACCGACTTCGGCCTGGCGAAGAAGGTGGACCAGGCGGGGCAGACCGTCAGCGGCACCCTCATCGGCAGCCCCGAGTACATGTCGCCCGAGCAGGCCGCCGGGCGCGTGCGCGAAATCGGCCCGCGCGCCGACGTCTACGCCCTCGGCGTGATCCTCTACGAACTGCTGACCGGCCGGCCGCCGTTCAAGGGCGCCACCCTCGTCGAGACGCTCGACCAGGTCCGCGGCCAGGAGCCGGTGCCGCCGCAGCGCCTCGTCCCCCGCCTGCCGCGCGACCTCGACACGATTTGCCTGAAGTGCCTCGGCAAACTCCCCCGCGACCGCTACGCCACGGCGGGGCAGCTCGCCGGCGACTTGCAACTGTTCCTCGAGGACAAGCCGATCACCGCCCGCCCGGTCGGCCCCCTGGCACGAGCCGGGCGCTGGGCGCGGCGCAACCCGGTGGTGGCCGGGCTCGGCGCGGGCGTGGTCGCGCTGCTCGTCGTCACCGTGGTCATCGCCAGCGTCGCCGCCTTCCAGTTCCGGGCCAAGGCGGAAGTCGAGGCGCGGGCGCGCGCCGACCAGGAAGTGCAGCTCTACGCGACCCGCATCGCCATCGCCGAGCGCGAGCTGACGCTGGACCAGGACGTCGTCCTGGCCGGCGCGCTGTTGGAGAAGTGTCCCGAACACCTGCGCGGCTGGGAATGGGACTACCTGATGCGCTTGCGCGACGGCCCGCGCGCCCCGCTGACCGGGCACGACGGCGGCCTGTGGATGGCCGTCTTCAGCCCCGACGGCGGCCGCCTGGCCACGGCGAGCATCGACGGCACAGTGAAGATCTGGGACGCCGCGACCGGGAAGACCACGTTCACCTTCCTCGGCCATGTCCTGCCGCAAATCCCCTTCGCCAAACCGCCGCAGCGCGTCCCGGTCATGTGCGTCGCCTTCAGCCCCGACGGCCGACATGTCGCCTCGGGCAGTCTCTTCCCCAACCCGGTCGAGCTGGGCGACCCGCGCAAGGCCCTCGGCGTGGTCAAGGTCTGGGACCCGGCGACCGGCCGCGTGGACGTCACCTTCGGCAAGCAGGTCGGTCTGGTGGACTCCCTGGCCTTCAGCCCCGACGGCAAGCGGATCGCCTCGTCGAGCCTTAACGAAGACAACACCTTCGCCGTTTGGGACGCGAGCACCGGCGAGGACGTCCACGTGGTCCGCGGCCACGCCACCCACGTCCATCACCTCTGCTTTAGCCCGGACGGCCACTTCATCGCCTCGGCAAGCACCGACGGCTCCGTGAAGCTCTGGAACGCGACCACGTTGGCGGAAGTCCGCACCATCGACGCCCACCGGGCGCCGGTCTACCACGTGGCGTTCTCTGCCGACGGTTCGCACCTCGCCTCGGCCAGCTTCGACGGCACGGTATGCGTGTGGGACACGGCGACGGGCGCCAAGGTGCGGACGTTGCGCGGCCACACCGGCGGCACGGTCACGGTGGCCTACAGCCCCGACGGCAAGCGCATCGCCTCGGCCGGCTATGACAAGACGGTGCGCCTGTGGGACCCGGCCAGCGGCGAGGAGAAGATCACCCTGCGTGGCCACACGGACCTGGTCGCCAGCGTCGCCTTCAGCCCGGACGGGCGGCAGCTCGTCTCGGCCAGCTTCGACAAGACGGCGCGTATCTGGGACGCCTCCGCCGCGGAGGCGCCGAGCGGGCCGGGCCTGTTCACCTGCGGCGACGAGGCCCACCGGGTCAACGCCGTCGCCTTCAGCCCCGACGGCCGGCTCCTCGCCTCCGGCGGCTGGGACGGGGCTGTGCGCCTCTGGGATGGCGAGACCGGCGCGGCCGTCCGGGCCCTCGAAGGCCACGACGGCGCCGTCTGGGGCGTGGCCTTCAGTCCGGACGGCAAGCGCATCGCCTCCGCGGGGTGGGACCGCACGGTGAAGGTCCGCGACGCCGAGTCCGGCGACGAGGTGACCACCTTCCGGGGGCACGCGACCCCGGTCCACGCCGTCGCCTTCAGCCCCGACGGGCGGCGCGTGGTGTCGAGCAGCTGGGAGGGACTCGTCAAGGTCTGGGACGCCGCCACCGGCAAGGAAATCGCCTCGTGCGCCGGCCATCTTTTCCCGGCCCTGGCGGTCGCCTTCAGCCCGGACGGCCAGCGCGTCGCCTCGGGCAGCGGCGACCGCACCGTGAAGGTCTGGGAAGCGGACAGCGGCCGCGAGGTGTTCACCTCGAAGGGACACGAGGGACTGGTCCACGGCGTCGCCTTCAGCCCGGACGGCCGGCGCCTCGCCTCGGCCAGCTGGGACAAGACGGTCAAGTTCTGGGACGCGAAGACCGGCAAGGAGTTGCAGACGCTGCACGGGCACAAGGACCGGGTGCAGTGTGTGGTGTTTTCGGCGGACGGCGGTCGGATTGCGACGGCCAGCGAGGACAAGACGGTGCGGGTGTGGGACGCGCTGACGGGTCGCGAGGTGATGCCGGCCCGCCACCATCGCGGAGTCGTCTGGTCGGTGTCGTTCAGCCCCGACGGGAAACGCGTCGCATCGGGGTACTGGTCGCCGGCCGGCGGGGTGAGGACGTGGGGGGCGGAAGGCACGCGCTAGCAGCAAACGGTGGGGGCCAAGATCGAGTAACCTTCGGCGTGCGCCACAAGGAAATCGCCGAGGACAGCGTGCTGGCCGACAGCAATCGGTCAACTTACCAGAGTTTCCGGGGAAACTCTGGTAAGTTGACCGATTGCGCAACTCATTAGCGTAGAACATGTTGCATCCGTGTCGCTGTCAACTTACCGGCATGGTTCAAGCCGGGGTAACACTTGGCGCCGTAGGTCAGGCTTTCCAGCCTGACAAGAAGCGAGTCAGGCTGGAAAGCCTGACCTACGGCCGCGCCACCCGAAACTGCCCC
>Ga0116221_1003381_pt1 | contig 10354 bp, 12 predicted proteins | sample Sb_taG_5_FD_88965 | JGI IMG/M metagenome (GOLD analysis project Ga0116221, IMG submission 88965) | Peat soil microbial communities from Weissenstadt, Germany - Sb_50d_8_FC metaG | ecosystem: Environmental > Terrestrial > Soil > Wetlands > Peat | place: Germany: Weissenstadt | collected 2010-09-21
AACGGCGCCCGCTTCCAGATTTTCAAACACCGTCGAGACGGGCATCCGGGTGTCACGGAAAACCCATGCGCCGCTACGTCTCCCCGGCACACGTTCCACGGCGGGACATTGCGACCAATCCAGACTCGCCATATCGGCCTCCATCATGCTCTCTTTGAGACCGGCCAGACCGAACGAGAAGGCCTGGACATCCCCGCCAATTGCCCCTATACGCTGGACGATCTCTTCGACGGCGATTTGTGAAACACGGGCAGCAATGCCTGGCCGCCGTGCTACATTGGCACCTATGCGAAACAATATCACTGCGCTCCTGCTGGGCTCTCTCCTACTCATCCTGCCTCTCGAGGCTGCGACGAAGAAGGTGATCAACCCGCCGGAATTCGCCCCCGCTCCCGGCGCCCCGGCGCCCATGTTCAGCCCCGGCATCCTGGTGGGTGACACGCTCTATATCGCCGGCCAGATCGGCCAGGACCTCAAGACCAAGGACGTTCCCGCGGATTTCGAAACCGAAGTCAAGACCTGCCTCGCCGACATCGGCATCATCCTGAAGGCCGCCGGCATGAGCTTCGACGACGTTGTGTCCGTTCAGATCTACCTGACCGACATGGACCTGTTCCCGCGCATGAACGCCGTGTATGCCACGGTCTTCAATGCTCCGCGGCCCTCGCGCACCACGGTCGGCGTCACCAAGCTCGCCAACGCCAAGGCGCACATCGAGATCACAGTCACCGCGCGCAAGTAGGTTGGCGATGCGGTTGCAGAGTCCGACCGCATGATCGGACTCTGCCGTAACCTCATCGCTTTCGCGCTACTCTTCATCTGCCCGGCATTGGCGGACGAACCGGCGCCCAGGGTCACTTGCGTTACCGTGCCCGGGACCGCCTTACAAGTGAAGCTCGCCACACAGGTGGGCCAGTCGTATGACGCCCGGACCGTCGCCAGAGACCTGCGCTACTTGTGGAGCCTGGGCCGCTTCGAAGACATCCACGTGGAAACGGCCGCCCAGAATGACGGGGTCGCCGACGGTGTTGCCGTGGTCTTTCGCGCCACGGTTTCTCCCCACCTGTTGCTTCATGAAATCCGCATCGAGCCGGGCACTTACGGCCTCGAAATCAAGCTCCCCGAGGCCACTCCGATGGATCCGTTGCGTGCCCACCAGATCGCAATGGATGCCCAGCGGCAGCTCCAACAGGAGGGTTACCCGAATGCCCGCGTTCATTATGAGCTCGCACCGGCCGCCAGGGGCGAGGTGGATTTGAAGCTCACGGTCGATATCGGCCATGCCATCCGCGTGAAGGAGGTCCGGTTTGAGGGCGATTCCACGTTTCGCCGCAACCTGCAGGCTTTGCGGATCCGCCGCCTGCTTCCGGGAGTGCCATACATCTGGAGCGGCTGGCGGCTCCTGCCATCGTACAGCCCCGAGGCCGTGGACCACGACGTGGCGCACCTGCACTCGTTGTACGTCGCCAGGGGCTTTTGCGATGCCGAAGTGCATCTAAGCGCCCGCCCAGGCGCCGTCGACATCCGCGGCACGACTGCGCGGGTGTCGATTGTCGCACACCCCGGCCCGCGATACCCCATCGACCCGGGCCTCTGCTCCACGCTGCTCGCCGAGCGGCGCGAAGCGCAACGGCGGGGCATTCTCGATTTCTCCGCCCGGCTCGACGCCGCGCATCCCGATGACGCTCCCCGGATTGACCTCGGCCGCCCGTACCGCGTCGGACGCATCGAATTCACCGGCAACTATCACTATCGCGATGCCGCCATCCGCGGCAACCTGCTGATCGAAGAAGGCGCCATCTTCGACGGGCAACTGCTGCGCCAAAGCATCGCCAGGCTGAACCGCGCCATGCTGTTCGATACCATTGACACGAAACAGGTGGTGGTCGAGCCGGATGAGAAGAACGGGTTCGCCCGTGTGACCGTGCACCTCACGGAGCGCAAGCGGGGCTCCTGGAGACTTTCGGGCCCGGTGGGCCCGATGAGCCTGGCCGGCCCGCTCGAAGCATCGCTGAACGCGCGGCTGCCGCCGTGGGGACGCGGCCTGCTGGAGCTATCGACCTACACCGCGGCGGTCGGCATATTTGCCTTCGGACGCCCGCTGCTGCCCATCCTGAACGCTCCCAAGCGGTTCACCCCCATACTTGCGCTCGGGCGCCCGTTCACGCCTGGCGAGGGGTGGAAATCCGGCTTCACTTTTGCGCCGCAGCTCGGATGGCGGTATACCGCGATCGCCTACGGCACAACGCAACTGCAACAGCGCCTGCTGCCGCTCGTATCGGGCGAGCGCGGCATTGCGCCCGAGCTCACCGTAACCGTCGGCCGCCCCGACGGCGACACCGTCATGTCGTGCGAGCCGCCCAAGCCGCGTCTGGATCCCTTGCGCTTCGCCGGGAGCATGGCGCTCCACTTCTTGGGCACGCTGGCCTCGATTTAGCCGGCCCGCTCCACCAGCCGCTCCAGGAATCCGGCCTGGCCCGGGAGAATTTTGATCCGCGCTTCCGCCAACGAGAACCAACCAGCGCGATCCACTTCCGGAAATTCCTGAACCTTGCCGGACTTCGGCGGCCACTCCATCTCGAAGGTGTTGCTCCTGGCCCGCGTCGCATCGAGATCCTTCTCGAACGCCCAGGCAACGATCGCCTTGCCGCCCGGCTGCCGGATCTCGCCCAGCGGCAGGAACTCGGCGCCGCCGGCATGGAAGCCCGTTTCCTCTTCGAATTCGCGCAAAGCAGCGGCGAACGGCTCCTCTCCGCGCTCGTATTCGCCCTTGGGCAAAGACCATGCCCCCAGGTCTTTGTTCTTCCAAAACGGCCCGCCGGGATGCACCAGGAAGACCTCGATGCCGCCATTGGCCCGCCGGAACGGCAGCAAGCTGGCACTCAGTTTCGCCATCTTCTTTACCCTCATCGTACGTCTCTGCCCGCTTCGGTAACGGACATCCTCTTGGAAGGCCTTCGTGAAGAGCGAGACCGGAGGAACATGGGGAAACGCCGGTAAGAAACACCGCTACTCCCGGCAAATCCCCCGCTTGCTGCGGCGCACAAAAGCCACCAGGTGCAACGTCTCGGGCGTGGGGATCTCTCGCTCGATCTTCGCCAGCGCGTCCTCGAGCTTCAGGCCGGAACGGTATAGAATCTGGTAGGCCTTCTTGAGCACGGCAACATCCGACGCCTTATATCCCGCGCGTTTCAGCCCCACCAGGTTCAGCCCCTTGGCCTCCACGTCGAAGCCGCTGTACAGGAAGAACGGCGGCACATCGCTGTTGACGCGCGTATTGCCGCCGATCATCGCCAGCCGCCCGATCTTCGAGAACTGGTGCACCACCACGCCGCCCGAAATAAACGCCTGGTCCTCGATCTCCACGTACCCCGCGATCAGCGCGCAACTGGCGATCACGGTGTGGTTGCCAACCACGCAATTGTGGGCGATGTGGCCCGAGGTCATGATGTAGTTGCCGTCGCCGATTTCCGTGACGGATTCGGGCTCCGTGCCGCGCGAGATGGTGTAGTGCTCGCGGATCTTGTTGCCGTTTCCGATGCGCAGATAGCTGCGCTCGCCGGTGAAGCCCTTGTCCAGCGGGTCGGTCCCCAGTACCGTGCCCGCCGAGATTTCGTTGCGCTCTCCCAACGTGGTCCAGCGCTTGACGAACACGTAGGGCTCGAGCAGGCACCCGGCGCCGATCGCGACATCGGCTTCGATTACGCAGAATTCGCCGATTCTGGCGCCGGGCCCGATGATGGCTTCGGGATCGACGCGCGCCGTGGCCGCCACCACGGCCGATGGATCGATGGGCATGAATTTGTATTATGAATCATGCGGGTCCGCGAACGTGTCGTTCGCCCGGTCGTGGCTCCGAACGGAGCCGCGCGCGTCAGCAAGCAGTCCCGCGATACGTTGCCGAATTTCGGAAACTGTGTGCTTGGCCATCACGCTGGGATGGTTGCCTCGGCGATGAATGCCTCGAGCAACGGCGAATCATCGGGCAGGACTTCGTCGCCAAATGTCTCGATGTGGAACTGGATGGCCGACTTGACATCCGCGAGGGCCTCTTCATAACTGTCGCCTTCACCCACCACGACCCCCTTCAGGCCGAGCGGATAGGCAACATAGCCGTCCAAGTGCTTTTCCACGATGATCTTGAACTGTCTGGCCGTTCCTTGTCTGAAGGCCGATGGATCGGTGGGCATGAATTTGTATTATGAATCATGCGAGTTCGCGAATTGGCGGAATGGCTGGGCGCCACCTTCGAGGGCGACGGCGAAAAGGAGCTCCTCGATGTGGCGCCACTCGAGAAGGCCGGGGCGTCCGACGTGTCGTTCGTGGGCAGCCGCAAGGCTGCCGCGCAAGCGGAAAGTTCGGCGGCGGGCTGCCTGCTTGTGCCCATGGAATGGCCCAGCGGTGCGTATCGAACCGTGATCCGGGTCCCCGAGCCGCGCACCGCGTTCGCGCGGGCCATGAGCCGCTTCTATCCCACGGCCGAGCTGAAGCCGGGGATTCATCCCACCGCGGTGGTGGGCAAAGACGTGGAGCTGGGCGCCCTGGTGTACATCGGGCCGCACGCCGTGGTGGGGGACAACACGCGCATCGGCGTGGCGTCCAGCATCGGCGCCGGCTGCTACGTCGGCAAGCGCGTCGTGCTGGGCGAGGGCTGCGTGCTCAATCCCAACGTGACGGTGTATGACAACGTGGATATCGGGCGCGGCACGATTCTGCACTCCGGAGTGGTGATCGGCGCCGACGGCTTCGGCTACGTGATGGATCGCGACCGCTGGCACAAGTTCCCGCAGGTGGGACGCGTCGAGATCGGAAGCTTCGTGGAGATCGGCGCGAATTCGTGCGTCGACCGCGCCGCGCTGGGGGTCACTGAAATCGGCGAAGGCACGAAACTCGATAACATGGTGCACGTGGGCCACAATTGCCGCATCGGGCGGCACGTGGTGGTGGCCGCGCAGACCGGCTTTTCCGGTGGAGTCGTGGTGGAAGACTACGCGGTGATCGGCGGGCAGGTGGGAATCGGCGACAAGGCGCGCATCGAATCGCGGGCCGTGCTGGGCTCCGGGTGCGGCGTGCTGAGCTCCAAGATCGTGCACTCCGGCGAAACCGTGTGGGGCACGCCGGCGCGCCCGCTCAAACAGCATCTGGAGCAGCTCGCCAACCTGGCGCGGCTGCCGCAACTGCGGCGCGAGGTGGCCGAATTGAAGCAGCGGCTGGCGAAGCTCGTGGAGAAAGACGAGCTCGCAGGGAGAGACTGATGCTCGTCGTGGTAGGCGGACACTCGCGCAACATCGGGAAGACTTCGGTGGTGGCGGGCCTGATCCGCAAGCTGCGCGACCGCCATTGGACGGCGGTCAAGATCACGCAATACGGCCACGGCATCTGCGCCCACAAGAACCAAGCCTGCGGTTGCGAGGCGGAACCCGACCATCCGTTCGCCCTGAGCGAGGAGTACGAACCGGGCCCGACCGATTCGGGGCGGTTCCTGGCGGCGGGCGCGGAACGGTCGTTCTGGCTGCGCACGCCGGCGGGCGAACTGGCGCGAGCCGCTGGCACGCTGCGCAAGATCCTGGACCAGAGCGAAAACGTGATCGTGGAATCGAACAGCGTCGTGGAGTTGGTGCAGCCGGACGTGTTCCTCATGCTGCTGGATTTCTCCTGCCAGGATTTCAAGGCGTCGAGCATGCGCTTGCTGGACCGCGCGGACGCGTTCGTCGTGATCGACCGCGGAATCAACGCTCCGCTCTGGGAAGACGTCTCCCGCGGCCTGTGGGATCGGAAACCCCAATTCCTGGTAAAGCCCCCGCGCTACGTGACCGCGGCGGTTTCCGATTTCGTGAAGTCGCGGCTCTCGCCATCGCTCGGCTGAGTGCCTGGCTGTGAGCGAAGACGGCCAAGTTCGGCGGCGGCCTCGTTCAGGATGCGCGCCGCAAGATCCACTTGCCGTTCGATGGTACACAAGTACTGGTATGCTTGACCTTCCGCACTACGCAGCATCCGGTTCAACAGGTACGCGCTCGTTTCGATTGTACCGAGCGGCTGGCGCAAATCGTGCACCACATTCTTGAGGAGCTTTTCGGCTGGTCGGTCTGTTGAATGCATGTTAGTGAGGCTCGGGGGCTCGATCAGTATAACGCGCGTCATTGCGGAGGGAAAGAGATTTTTTCAGAAAAATTTCTGCGGACGCTTTGGTGCTATAACTGTACTGAACCACCCAAGCTATTCCCAAAGAGATGGAGGCCTTATGGTCCGCGTAAACCGTCGTACCCTGATCCGTTCGTTAGCCGCCGCTTCGCTGAGTAGCCGCCTCGTTCGAGGCGCATATCGAAAACTGCAGATCGGCGTTACGGATTGGAACCTGAACCTCGGCGCCAAGCCGGAAGCAGTCGCGCTGGCCGCCCAGCTCGGTTTCGATGGAGTGCAAATCTCCTTCGGAAGGCGGATCGCGGAAGGCAAGATGCCCCTGGACGATCCGGAAATCGTTTCGCGTTACCTGCGCCTTTCCAAAGAGCACAAGATTCCGATCGACGGCACGTGCGTGGACCGGCTCCACGACAACGGGCTGAAGAGCGACCCGCTGGCCGCCAAATGGGTGACCGATTCGATCCGGCTCACTAAGGCGTTCAACACGACCGTGCTCTTGCTGCCATTCTTCGGCAAATGGGCCATCGAGCAACCCGACGAGATGAACCATGTCGGCGACGCCCTGAGGGAGATCGCGCCCGAAGCCGAAAAGGCCGGCGTGATTCTCGGGCTGGAGGACACCATCTCGGCCGAGAACAACGTGCGCGTCATGGACCGGGCGCGCTCCAAGAACGTGCTGGTGTACTACGACGTGGGGAATTCCACGAAGGCCGGTTTCGACTGCGTGAAGGAGATCCGCTGGCTCGGCAAGGACCGGATCTGCCAGTTTCACCTGAAAGACAATCCTCATTACATGGGCGAGGGGACCATTCCGTTCGACCAGGTGGTCAGTGCCATTCGGGACATCGGGTTCGCGGGTTTTGCCAATCTCGAGACCGATACCCATCGCGACACCGGCGTGGAGCCGGACATGCGCCGGAACCTGGCGTTCATTCGCCAGGTGCTCGACCGCGCCTAGCGATTGGTGCATGCGTCCCGGCCTTGTCGTCCTGTTCGAGCACGGAAGATTCGATCTCAAGTGGGGAGAGTTCGATCCCGATGGCGCCGCTCTATACGCGCGCCCCGTCGAGTTCGATACAGAATAGCTTCCGTGATCTGGGATAGAATATGAGCATTCGGGAGGATCGAGTGCTCCGAGCGTTGACGAAGACTCCATTGATCACCGCGTGTCTCGCGGTCTTGTTCTCCTCTTCATCGGCGTCGCGAAGGGCACACGGCGCAGCCATGACTTTCGAAGAGACTCCCCAGACCGGCCAGCTTACAACTCGCGTGGTCGTCGACCGCTTCAACGAGGCATTCAATCGGCATGACGCGGACGCCCTGGCGGCTTTGCTGACCGACGACACCGTCTTCGAGGATACATCTCCTGCGCCGGATGGGCAGCGGATGGAGGGAAAGACCAACGTGGTCGCGTTCTGGCGCGGGTGGTTCGCGCGCAATCCCGATGCGCGATTCGAGGCCGAGGAAATAATCGTGAGCGGTGATCGTGCCGTCGTGCGGTGGGTGTATCACAAGATGCGCAACGGACAGCCGTGGCGCCTCCGTGGCGTGGACGTGTTCACCGTGCGCGACGGGAAAGTGGCCGCGAAGCTCGCCTATGTGAAAGGATGAGCTTTCATGACCTTCAGCGCGACGTCTCGACAGAGGCGCGAATCCCGGGCGCGGTACACCTCTCGCATGCCGCCCGCGCCAATTGCTTCGACGATCTGATATGGTCCTAGCCGTTCACCAGCCGAGAGAGACATGTGGTTGATCGATTTTACAGCACGGCGGTTTCTGATTTGTCTGCAGCCGGCCCGCGTCACCTACTTCTTCGCCGGTACGGCGTGCTCCTTGACCTAGGAATCGATGCGCCGCTCGTCCCCGCCCCCCGGCCCGATGTAGTGGAAGGCCTCGGCGTACTCCACGCCATACCGCTTGCCTAATTCGCGGCTGCCCGCCATGCCGAATTCCTTGATGTAGTTGCGATCGGCCGTGACATCGTCGTCGCCCAGCAGTGGCAGCCGCTGATTGCGCTTCGCCAGGTCTGCGCGCAACCGCGATCCGAGGTGCCCGGCCGGACCTTTCGCCGTGTTCGCGCGGTTGACTTCCACCTTCTTATCGATCTGCTTGCTGATGTCCACCACCCGCGTGATCTCCGGACGCCGCGCGTAGTAATACTTGTCCACGACGGCCTTCGGCTGCAGGCCGGCCGCGAACTGTTCCGGATAATCGTGCGCCCGGCCGGCCATCCAGCAGGCCGCTTCAATGCCGCGGGCCAGCATGTAGTGGTCGGGATTCTCTTCGTCGTGGGCCCACGGGTCCCAACACACCACCGTGTCCACCTTGAGCAGGCGAACCAGAAAGATCAGCCGGCAGATGAGCTCGTTGAGCGAAATGTCGGCCATGCGGTGGTTGTTGTAGTTGAAGTCGAAATGGCTCTTGCAGCCCATGATCCGCGACAGTTCGTCGGTGTCGCGCTCATTGCCCAGCACAGCCTCGCCGATGGTGCCCGCGGTGCCCAGCCCGGGAGCATCGCCCATGTCGTCGTTGGTGGCGCGCAGCAGGTAGCCGGTGTAGCCCTCTTCGATTAGCTTGGCCACCGTGCCCGAGGCAAACAGCGGGACATCGTCGGAGTGGGCCTGACATGCCAGAAGCACTTTGCCGCGGTGCGGCTGGCCCGTGGCGGGGCGCTCCAGAAACACTCCGCCGGCCGCTGCTTGAGGCGGCTGCTGCTGGGGACGTGCCAAACGGGCCAGCGCACCGCCGGCCATCAGACTGCAGAAGAAATTGCGCCGTAGCATGGGTCCGATTATACTCTGTCAAGGTCTAGATGAGAATCACGAAAATTCGGTCCGCCGGCTTACGTCACGGCACGCCGGAAGGCGGCTGGGCCAACGAGATCCGGCCGGAGGACTGCGTCCACACCTTGATCGCCGTGTTTACGGACGAAGGAATCATGGGCTGGGGATCGGCATTCACCAACGATGCGCTGGTGCGCGGCGCGCTCGACGTGCTTGCGCCGCTCTACCTGGGCGAGAACCCGCTGGAGCCGGAACGCGTCAGCGAGAAGCTGCATGCCAACACGTTCTGGATGGGGCGCGGCGGCTCCATCACGCATACCATCAGCGGCATCGATATCGCCCTGTGGGACATTCTCGGCAAGGCCACCGGGCAGCCCGTCGGCCGCCTGTTGGGCGGGCGGTATCGCCAACGCGTGCGGCCCTACGCGTCTCTCCTGATGCGCGAACCCGGGGCGCTGGCCGAGCATCTCGCGGCGGTAAGATCCGAGGGGTTCCGCGCCTTCAAGATCGGGTGGGGACCGTTCGGGCGCCAGAGCTTCGCCGTGGATGAGGCCATTGTCCGCGCGGCGCGCGACGCGGTCGGCCCCGAATCCCTGTTGATGGTGGATGCCGGCGCGAGCGACGCCTTTTGGCCGCAGGACTTCAAGTGGGCGGCGCGCACGGCCGGCATGCTCGCCGAGTACGATGTCCACTGGTTCGAGGAGCCGCTGCCACCCGACAACCTGCACGATTACATCCTGCTGCGGAATAGCGCACCGGTACCGATCGCGGGCGGCGAGGTCCTGACCCGCAGGCAATCGTTCACTCCGTGGCTCCAGCAGAGGGCCTTCGACATCGTGCAGCCGGACGTCACCAAGGTCGGGGGCATCAGCGAAGAGCGGCGTATCGCGTGGATGGCCGAGGAGTGCGGCGTGCGGTTCATCCCGCACGGCTGGAACACCGCGTTGGGGCTGGCCTCCGACCTGCACCTGGCCTCCGCGTTCCGCAACACCGATCTGGTGGAATACCTGACCGGGTCGCCGTTCATCGACCACCTGGTGGAGACGCGCTGGACATTGGATGCGGATGGCATGCTCGCCGTGCCCGACGGCCCCGGCTTGGGGATCGCGCTCAACGTGGATGCGGTGGAGAAGCACACCGGTGAGCGCTTGGGAGGCTGATGTGGAGTTGCCGCGAAGACTGGGCGTGCTGGATGCCACCGTAATCGTGATCGGCATCGTGATCGGGTCGGGCATCTTTCTACTGCCCAATCTCATCGCGAAGAGCCTGCCATCGCATGTCGCCATCCTGGCGGTGTGGATCGTCTCCGGCGTGCTCTCCTTCTTCGGAGCGCTGGCCTACGCCGAGCTGGGCGCCAGGCTTCCAGCAACCGGCGGGCAGTACGCCTACCTGCGCGAAGCCAACGGCCCCCTTGGCGGGTCAGTGTGCGG
>Ga0116221_1003383_pt1 | contig 10347 bp, 7 predicted proteins | sample Sb_taG_5_FD_88965 | JGI IMG/M metagenome (GOLD analysis project Ga0116221, IMG submission 88965) | Peat soil microbial communities from Weissenstadt, Germany - Sb_50d_8_FC metaG | ecosystem: Environmental > Terrestrial > Soil > Wetlands > Peat | place: Germany: Weissenstadt | collected 2010-09-21
ACGAAGGCCAACAGTGCCGGCGCCAGCATCTCGCGCGCAAGCTGTATCGGCCGGGGATACAGCAGCGCAAAGGCAGCAAGACACAACAGCGCGAACAGCGCATAGCCGGCATACATCACCGCGATCAGCTTCGCCAGCGACCAGAGCGTCGAGGAGCCTTGAGTTGCGGTCAGCCACGCGACCACTGCCAGCACCGCGAAGGGTGCCAGTGCGACGATCCATCCGGTGATGCGAAACATTACCGCGAGAATGCTGCCGAGCACTTCGGCCATCGGCTTGGCGCGCGCAGCACCGAGGCTCGCGAGTCCGAAACCGAACAAGGCCGCGAATACCAGCGTCGGCAGCACCTTTTGCTGCGCCATGGCCGCTACCACATTGCTTGGGATCAGATCGAGCAGAAACTGCGTCCAATTGATGCTCGCGAGCGCATGCGCCGGCGCCTCGGGAGCGCCTGACATCGAGATGCCGCGGCCGGGGTGAAACAGTGCATCAAGTCCCAGGCCGATCGAAATAGCGATTGCGCCAGCGAGGTAGAACCAGCCAAAAGCAACCAGCGCAACGCGGCCAAGCCGCGGCGTGTCCAGACCCATCTTGAAGGTGCCAAGCGCAACGGCGCAAAACACCAGAGGAATGACCACCATCTTCACGGCCGCGACGAAAGCGGTACCGAGTGGCTGCAACGCCGCGCCCGCGGCGGGCCAGATCAGACCGAGCAGCGCGCCGAGGGCCAGTGCGATCCCGATTTGAGTGGGTAGTCCGAGCCGGAACCGGCTGGACGCGCTGGCGGCCTGCGGCATGTGACTGATCGTACGGTTGAGCCCTCTGCAGTCTGGCATTGATCTGCCCGTGTCGGTAGTCCCGCAGCGACCACATGAATATGGTTGAATGATCCGGGCGCAAGAGGGAAAGACATGGCGGCGATTGCGCGCGGCTTGCTCGGGCTGGCGGGGATTCTGACGCTGGCTTGGTGCGTCAGCGAAGACCGGTGGCGCATTCCGCGACGCACGGTCGTCGGAGGGATCGCGCTGCAGATTGCCTTGGCCTTGCTGCTGCTGCGGTTTCCGCCCGCCACGCGCCTGTTCTTTCTGCTCGACGACGCGGTCAACGCCCTGCAGCGAGCCACCGACGCCGGCACCAGCTTCGTGTTCGGCTATCTGAGCGGCGGCCCGCCCCCGTTCCAGATCACCCATGAGGCAGCGACCTTCATCCTGGCGTTTCGGGCCTTGCCGCTGGTGCTGGTGATCGGCGCGCTCGCATCGCTGCTGTTCTACTGGGGAATTCTGCAACGGCTGGTGCAGGGGTTCGCCTGGCTGCTGCGTCGCTCGATGGGCATCGGCGGGGCCCTGGGCCTCGGCGCGGCGGTGCACATTTTCGTCGGCATGATCGAGGCGCCGTTGCTGGTGCGCCCGTACCTGGCCAGCATGAGCCGCGGCGAACTATTCGCGCTCATGACGTGCGGGATGGCGGGCATTGCGGGCACCATGATGGTGATCTACGCGACCATCCTGGGTCCGATCATCCCCAACGCCCTGGGCTTCATCCTGATCGCCTCGGTGATCAGCACGCCGGCGGCACTGGCGGTGTCGGCCATCATGATTCCCTTCGATGCCGCGGCGAGCCATGCGGCGCAACTCGTATCGGATGAACCGGCCAGTGGCGCCATGGACGCCATCGTGCGCGGCACGACGGCAGGCATGCGCCTGCTCATCAACATCATCGCCATGCTCGTGGTGCTGGTGGCGCTTACCTCGCTGGTCAACGGCGCGCTGGCACAGCTGCCGGGCTGGGGTGGTGCGCCCATTACGCTGCAGCGAGGTCTCGGACTGCTGTTCGCACCGCTCATGTGGCTGATTGGCTTACCCTGGTCGCAGGCGCTCACCGCCGGTCAATTGATGGGCACCAAGACGGTACTCAACGAGCTGGTGGCGTATTTGAATCTGGCGCAGCTGCCGCCGGGCAGTCTCAGTCCGCGCTCGCAGCTCATGCTGATCACCGCGCTCTGCGGCTTCGCCAATCTGGGCAGTGTCGGCATCATCATCGGCGGCATGGGAGCGATGATTCCCGAGCGCCGTTCGGAAGTCGCGAGCTTGGGGCTGCGCTCGCTGTTCTCGGGCACCGCGGCCACCTGCATGAGCGCTGCGGTGGTCGGCATGCTGATCGCCGTCTAGCAGCGCGCTGCGGAGTTAGCGAGCGCCAATGCGCGCAACGCCGCCCATATAGGGCAACAGCACCGCGGGTACGCGGATGCTGCCGTCCTCGTTCTGATAGTTCTCGAGCACCGCGACCAACGCGCGGCCGACGGCCACTCCCGATCCATTGAGGGTGTGCAGCGGTTCGGGTCTGCCGCTTTCCGGATTGCGCCAGCGCGCCTGCATGCGACGGGCTTGGAACGCCTCGCAGTTGCTGCAGGAGGAGATCTCGCGGTACTTGCCCTGCGATGGCAGCCAGACTTCCAGATCGTAGGTTTTGGCGCTCGCAAAGCCGACGTCGCCGCCGCAGAGAAGCACGGTCCGATAGGGCAATTCGAGCCGCTGCAGCACCTGCTCGGCGTGGCCGCGCAACGCTTCCAGCGCGGCATAGGAATCCGCCGGACGGACAATCTGCACCAGCTCGACCTTGTCGAATTGATGCTGCCGGATCATGCCACGCGTGTCACGGCCGGCGGCCCCCGCCTCGGAGCGGAAGCATGGCGTATGTGCCACGAGCTTCAGCGGCAGCGAGGCCGCCTCGACGATCTGCTCGCGCACCAGATTGGTCAACGGCACCTCGGCGGTCGGTATCAGGTAGAACGGCTGCTCGCCGCGCACGGCAAACAGATCCTGCTCGAACTTCGGCAACTGGCCGGTGCCGATGAGCGCCGGCGCGGCGACCAGGTACGGCGGATAAATTTCAGTGTAGCCGTGCTCACTCGTGTGCAGATCGAGCATGAACTGGGCCAGCGCGCGTTGCAGGCGCGCGAGCGCACCGCGGATGACGGTGAATCGCGCGCCGGATATGCGGCCGGCGGCCTCGAAATCCAGCTGCCCGAGTGCCTCGCCCAGCGCCACGTGGTCGCGCGGCTCGAATTCAAATGCGCGCGGCGTACCTTGGCGAGCGACCTCAACGTTTGCTGTCTCATCACTGCCGGCAGGCACCGACTCGTGCAGCAGGTTCGGCAGCTCGAGCTGCCAGCGCTCGAGCGCCGCCTGCACCAGGAACAGCTCGTTATCGGCAATTGTGAGCTGCTCTGCGAACTCTTCGCCCGCGCGCGTGAGCGGCGCGATTTCCTCGCCACGCCCGCGCGCCTGCCCCACGGCCTTGGCGTGACTGTTGCGCGCGGCACGCAGCCGATCACTCTCGATCTGCCAGTGCCGGCGCTTGTCCTCGAGCGCCTGCAGCGCCAGCACATCCAGGCGATAGCCGCGACGGGCGAGATTGTGCGCGACTTCCTCGGGCGCCGAGCGCAGCAATTTCGGATCGATCATGCTTTCCCGTCGATGTGGTCGTTGTCGCCGCGCGGTGCGGATTGCGCGCCATCGCGCGCGCGCAAGCGCTCGAGCGCCTCGCCGATGCGCTGCTCGAGCCCACGCGGCGCCGGATGATAATAGCGGCGATCCGGCATGTCATCGGGAAAGTAGCGCTCGCCGGCGGCGAAGGCCTGCGGCTCATCGTGCGCATAGCGGTAGCCGCTGCCGTAGCCAAGCTCCTGCATGAGTCGCGTCGGCGCATTGCGCAACCGCAAGGGCACCTCGAGCGAGCCGAAGGCCTCGACGTCCTGGCGTGCTTGCCCCCACGCCGTGTAGAGCGCGTTGCTCTTGGCGGCCACCGCCAGATAAACCACCGCCTGAGCCAGTGCGAGCTCGCCTTCCGGACTGCCCAGGCGCTCGTAGCTCTGCCAGGCATCCAGCGCGAGCTGCAGCGCCCGCGGATCGGCCAGACCGATGTCCTCGCTGGCCATGCGCGTGATGCGACGAGCCAAATAGTGCGGATCGCAGCCGCCATCGAGCATGCGCGCGAGCCAGTAGAGTGCCGCGTCCGGATCGGTACCGCGCACCGCTTTGTGCAGAGCCGAGATCTGATCGTAGAAATACTCGCCGCCCTTATCGAAGCGCCGCCGCCCGCCGCTCGCGATCTCCTGCGCCGCGGCCTGCGTGATGACGCTGCTGCCGGCAGCTGAGGCCAGCCCCGCGGCGAGCTCGAGCATATTGAGCGCGCGACGCGCGTCGCCATCGCCGGCGTGGGCGATGAGCTCCAGCGCCGGCTCCTCGATGCTCAGGTGTTGCGCGCCCAGACCGCGTTCGCTGTCCTCGAGCGCGCTGCGCAGCAGTCGCCGCAGCTCCTCGATGCTCATGGACTTCAGGACGTAAACGCGAGCGCGCGACAGCAGTGCGCCCACGATCTCGAATGAAGGATTTTCGGTGGTCGCACCGATGAAAGTCAGCGTCCCATCCTCGACGTGCGGCAGGAATGCATCCTGCTGCGCTTTGTTGAAGCGATGGACTTCGTCGAGGAACAGCACCGTCGCGACGCCCTCGGCGGCCGCCTGGCGCGCCTGCTCAACCGCTTCGCGGACATCCTTGATGCCCGCCTGCACGGCCGACAGGGCGATCAGGCGCGCCTGCGAGCGCTGGGCGATGAGGCGGGCGAGCGTCGTCTTGCCGGTGCCAGGTGGCCCCCAGAGGATCATTGAATGCAGCTGGCCGGCGGCAATCGCCTCATACAAGGGCTTTCCTGGCGCGAGCAGATGCGATTGGCCGACGAACTCCTCCAAGCGCCGCGGTCGCATGCGATCGGAGAGCGGCCGGAAGTCCCTGGCGCGCTGATCGAGCACCAGTGAGTGTTGCGTTGGATCGCGGCGCGTCATGGTTCGTGATGATCGGTTTGGCTCAGCTCTGCGGCGTTCCAATGACGTCGACCCCCGCCGGGGGCTGGAACTTGAGCTCATCGGCATCGATGCGCGCGTTGCGCTCGACATGCGAGAAATCCAGCTCGACGGTCTGGCCGAGCCGGTCGTTCACGACCATGCGCGTCAGGCGGTCAGCGGCAAAGCCCAGCGTGGCGTGAGTGAAATCGGCCTCGGCACTGCGCGGCTTGACCTCGACCCACTCCAGTCCATCGTGCGCGCCGCTGGCGCTGATCTCGAAGGCATCGTGCAGCTGCGCGGTCGACCCGGACAGCAGCACGATCGGCGTCGAGGACAGTGCGGCTTCCACCGGCTTGACGGTGACCTGTTCGAGCTCGCGATCGTAGAACCAGAGATTCTTGCCGTCGGCCACCAGCAGCTGCCCGCGCTGCCCGCGCTGCCCGGCACTCGAGGCGCCAGCGGCTTGCTGCGGCTCGTAGTCCCAGCGGAACTTTCCCGGCCGCTGCACCCATAGCCGGCCCGAGCCGGCGCCGATGGGCTCGCCGTGGCTGTCAGTCACGGTTTGAGTAAACGGCGCACTCAGAGTGTTGAGCCCGGTCAGGAAACGGTCCAGGGCATTGGCATTGGTGAGCGCTGCGGCCAGCGTCGCCTGCGCAGCCCAGAGCGCGACGGTGCAAGCCAGCACCGCACGGATGCGGCGCATACGCGCCATCACTCCCCCGGCGCCGGCGGTGCCAGCACTTCGCGCGCGCCATTGGACTGCAACGGGCCGACAATGCCCGCTTGCTCCATCGCTTCGAGCATGCGCGCCGCGCGGTTGTAGCCGATCTTCAGGCGCCGCTGAACATAGGAGATCGACGGCTTGCGCTCGCTCGTGACGATGCGCACCGCCTCGTCGTACAAGGGATCCTGCTCGGCATCGCCTGCGCCGACCGCACCGAACTCGTCCTCTTCGCCCGCGATACCGGCGATGGGTGTTGCCGGACCGCGCAGCACATCCTCGATGTTGTTCGGCGCCGCCGCCCGTTTGAGCGCCTCGACCACTCGATGCACTTCCTGATCGGAAACGAAGGCGCCATGCACCCGCGTCGGCAACGAGGTTCCCGGCGGCAGATACAACATGTCCCCGTGGCCCAGGAGCGATTCAGCACCCATCTGGTCTAGTATGGTGCGCGAATCGACCTTGGCCGAGACCTGAAAGGCGATGCGTGTGGGAATGTTGGCCTTGATCAGCCCGGTGATCACGTCCACCGAGGGCCGCTGCGTCGCGAGCACCAGGTGGATGCCCGAGGCGCGCGCTTTCTGTGCCAGCCGCGCAATCAGTTCCTCGACTTTCTTGCCGACGAGCATCATGAGATCGGCTAGCTCATCGATGATCACCACCACGAACGGCAGCGGTTCGAGATTGGGAATCGCCGTTTGATCGATACCCGGATCATTGGCCGCCCGCTGTAGTAGCACCGGGTCGCGGATCGGCTTGCGTTCGGCGATCGCATCCTTGACGCGCCGGTTGTAGCCGGCAATGTTGCGCACGCCGAGCGCCGCCATGAGCTGATAGCGCCGTTCCATCTCGGCAACGCACCAGCGCAGCGCGTTGGCTGCCTGCTTCATGTCGGTGACCACCGGCGAGAGCAGGTGCGGAATGCCCTCGTACACCGACAGCTCGAGCATTTTCGGATCAATCATGATGAGCCGCACGTGCTCGGCGGTAGATTTGTACAGCAGGCTCAAGACCATGGCGTTGATCGCCACCGACTTGCCCGAGCCGGTCGTTCCCGCAATCAGCAGATGCGGCATGCGCGCCAGATCCGCGACCATCGCAAGTCCGCCGATATCCTTGCCGAGCGCCAGAGCGAGTGGCGAGGCCACGTTCTCATAGGTCTTGGAGCGGATGATCTCGCCGAGAGTCACGATCTCGCGCTTCTCGTTCGGAATTTCCAGCCCCATGACCGATTTGCCAGGAATCACCTCGACCACGCGCACGCTGATGGTGGATAGGGCACGCGCAAGGTCCTTCGACAGGGCAGTGATCTGACTGGCTTTGACGCCGGGCGCCGGACGCATCTCGAAGCGCGTGACCACGGGACCCGGATGCACGGCGACCACTTCGACCTCGACGTCGAAGTCCTTGAGCTTGAGTTCCACCAGACGCGACATCGCTTCGAGCGCCTCGGCCGAATACGACGGCTCGTGCTGCCCGGGGTCATCCAGCAGATCGAGTGGGGGCAGCTCGCGGGCCTGCGGCGGATCGAACAGCGGCACCTGCCGCTCCTTCTCCGCTCGCTCGCTCTTCGGAGGAGCCGGCGCCGGGGCTTCGATGCGCGGCGCGACGCGCGGGGCGGCGCGCTTTTGTTCTGCCTGCAGTGCCTCCTTGCGCTCGAGTCGCGCGGTGCGGCCGCTGTTGACTTCGCGGGCGGTGAAAAAGCGCTCGCGTGCCCAATGCACCCCGGCCCAGGCCCAGGCGCCGACGCGATCCATGACCGCGAACCAGGACACGCCGAAGGCCACCGCAGCACCGGCCAGCCATGCCGCCAACAGCAGCAACGTCGCGCCGAGCAGCTTCAGACCTGCGGCGAGCGCGCCGCCGGCGGCGCTGCCCACGACGCCGCCTGCGCCCTGCGGCAATGTGCCTGCACTCCAGTGCAGCGCGGCCAGCGCGCAGCTCGCCACCAACATGAGCAGAAACCCCGCCACGCGCACCGCCAGGTTCAGACGCGAACCTCCAGCCGCCGCGGCCGGTGCGCGCATCGCATGCCACGAGGCCACGCCGAGAATCGCAGGCAGCAGATACGCGGGCCGGCCAAAAAGAAAGTACAGCGCGTCGGCAAACCAGGCGCCGACGGGCCCGATGCGGTTGTGCACCGGGCCGCCGTTGCCGGTAAAGGAAAAGCCGCGATCATGCGGGTCGAAGCTCAGCAGCGCCATGCACACGACCAGCGCCAGGCCTGCGAGCGCAATCGCGCTGCTCTCGCGCAGTCCGCGCGCCACGGCGGCAGATACCCGCAGCGAGAGTCGGCTTTGAACGCTGGATTCGACCATGTTGCGCATGATACCGCTCCTCGCTCAAGGATATGACTTGGCCTTGAGGTCGGGCTTACTTACCATGCGCGATTGCAGCGCGATGGAGCCTACATGAGTGCGCCGACACACCGCCGTCTGATCATCGTCGGCTCGGGTCCCGCCGGCTATACAGCCGCAGTCTATGCCGCGCGCGCCAACCTCGACCCGATGCTGATCACGGGGCTGGAACAAGGCGGTCAACTCATGACCACCACCGAGGTCGACAATTGGCCCGGCGATGTCGAAGGACTGCAAGGTCCGGGGCTCATGGACCGCATGCGGCGGCACGCCGAACGATTTGCCACCGACATTGTCAACGACCATATTCATACGGTGAATCTCGCGGTGCGACCGTTCGAGCTGCACGGGGATCGGGCGCGCTACCGCTGCGAGGCGTTGATCATTGCCACCGGCGCCTCGGCGCGTTATCTCGGACTGCCGTCCGAGGAGAGCTATCGCGGCCGCGGCGTCTCGGCCTGCGCCACCTGCGACGGGTTTTTCTTTCGCGGCCATCGTGTCGCCGTGGTCGGCGGCGGCAACACCGCGGTCGAAGAGGCGCTGTATCTGTCGAATATGGCCGCGCACGTCGTATTGATTCATCGTCGCGACCGGCTGCGGGCGGAGAAGATCTTGCAGGACCGGCTCATGCAGCGCGAGCGCGAGGGTAAGGTGAGTTTCATCTGGCACCACACGGTCGAGGAAATCATCGGCGATGCATCCGGCGTCAGCGGCCTGCGTCTGCGCGCGGTCGCGAGCGATGTGGTGCAGCAGATCAACGTCACCGGGGTGTTCATCGCCATCGGGCACACGCCCAATACGCAGCTTTTCAGCGGTCAGCTCGATATGCACGGCGGCTACATCCGCGTGCGCGGCGGCAGCGAAGGGCTCGCGACCGCCACCAGCGTGCCGGGCGTGTTCGCGGCCGGGGACGTGACCGATCACGTCTATCGCCAGGCAATCACTTCGGCCGGATCCGGCTGCATGGCGGCGCTCGACGCGGATCGCTACCTCGAGCAGCTCAACCACCACGCGGCCTAGTGCGGCGCCAGACCCTCACGAGCATCCGCGACGTCCCCGCCGGGCAGTGGAACACGCTGGCCGCCGATCATCCATTCCTGCGACATGAATTCCTGAACGCGCTCGAGCAGACCGGCTGCGCCAGCCCGGCCAGCGGCTGGACGGCGCAGAATCTGGCGCTGTTCGACGAGCAGGGACTGGCAGCCGCCGCTCCGCTGTACCGCAAGAGCCATTCTTGGGGCGAGTTCGTGTTCGACTTCGCCTGGGCGCGCGCGTTCGAACAATACGGGCTCGACTATTTTCCCAAGTTGGTCTGCGCCATACCCTTTACGCCGGCCAGCGGTCCGCGGCTGCTCTGCCGGCCAGGTCTGCCGCCCGAAGGCCTGCGGGCGCGGCTGCTGTCGGGCATGCGCGAGCATGCGCAGTCCGAGCGGCTCTCCTCGGTGCATGCGCTGTTTCTCGACGAGGCGGGCCGCCGCGCCTGCGCCGATGCGGGCTGGCTGCTCCGGCGCGACTGCCATTTCCAATGGCACAACCGCGGCTACCGCGATTTTGCCGATTTTCTCGATGCCTTCTGCGCCGAAAAGCGCAAGAAGGCGCGCCGTGAGCGCCGGCGCGTGCTCGAGCAGGGTATTGAATTCCGCACACTCGACGGCACGCAGCTGGATGAGCGCCTGCTCGAGTGCGTCTACAACTTTCACGCCCTGACCTTCATGCGCCACGGACATACGCCGTACCTGAACCGCGCCTGTTTCGCCCAGCTGGCGCGCGCACTGGGACCGGCCTTTTTAGTCAAGCTGGCCGAGTGCGGCGGCAGGATGGTGGCGGCGGCAGTGTTTTTTCGATCGGCCGATACGCTCTATGGGCGCTATTGGGGATCGGAGGCCGACTACCACAGCCTGCACTTCGAGACCTGTTACTACCAGGGCATCGACTACTGCATCGAGCACGGCCTCAAGCGCTTCGAGCCCGGCACGCAGGGCGAGCACAAGATCGCGCGCGGCTTTGAACCGGCTCTGACCTGGTCGGCGCACTGGATCGCCAATGCGCCGCTGCGGCGTGCAATCGCCGCCTATCTCGAGCGCGAGGGCGGCGCGATCGACGCCTACGCCAGTGATGCCGATGCGCACGCGCCCTTCCGAGAATCGCTGCGCAAGATCGACTCGAAGGAGCCCCCACCATGACGGCGCTGCGATGATCACCTGGCTGGCACCGGATGATCCACCGGACCGCTTTCCGCCGCATGAGGCAGCCTTGAGCGATCCGGCCGGTCTGCTCGCGGCTGGCGGGGATTTGAAGCCTGAGCGGCTCATGGCCGCCTACGCGCGCGGCATCTTTGCTTGGTATTCACCGGGTCAGCCAGTTCTCTGGTGGTCGCCCGACCCTCGCGAAGTGCTCTGGCCGCGCGAGTTTCATCGCTCGCGAAG
>Ga0116221_1003386_pt1 | contig 10345 bp, 7 predicted proteins | sample Sb_taG_5_FD_88965 | JGI IMG/M metagenome (GOLD analysis project Ga0116221, IMG submission 88965) | Peat soil microbial communities from Weissenstadt, Germany - Sb_50d_8_FC metaG | ecosystem: Environmental > Terrestrial > Soil > Wetlands > Peat | place: Germany: Weissenstadt | collected 2010-09-21
AAAAATTACAGAGTTTGTTATGCCGCACGGCAGGGGCGCGGCTGGGCTTGGCCCCGGACCCGACGGCAATATCTGGATCACCGAGGGTGTAAACGACCGCATCGCCCGATTTGATCTCCGTACCCATAAGTTTAGGGAGTTCAAGCTGCCGCATCCTGCAAGCGGACCTTGCAAGGTCGCAGCCGGTCCGGATGGCGCAGTCTGGTTCACCGAACTGGGCGCTGGTCGAATCGGACGAATTACGATGGCCGGCGAGATAACTGAGTTCGAGGTCCCCACAAAAAACGCCATGCCGTTCATGATCGTTCGTGGGCCTGATGGAGCGCTCTGGTTCGCGGAATACAACGCCGGTAAAATTGGACGAATCACGACGTCTGGTGAAATCACCGAGTATCCGACATCGGGCGTTGGGACTGCGCCGATGCACCTTGTCATCAGCCCGGACAAGGATCTCTGGTTTACCGAGGCCGGCGGAAACGCGCTGGGCCGTATCACGATGAGCGGCGAGCTGACTGAGTTCTCGTTCGGCAGAGTCTATACGAATCCCGACGGAATCACGGTTGGCTCCGACAATCGCATCTGGTTCACGCAGTTCGCGGCCAACGCGCTCGGTGCCGTTCTCTCGCCCAGATAAGACTTGCGGCGACATAGCGGTAAAGAGTACCGAAAACGCGCCCCTCGGAAACCGCAGACACGCGGGTCGAGCGGATTTGCTCGTTGCAGAGATAACAGATCCGGCCTCCGGGAAGAGGCCGGATCGCGCCCCGCACCTCGCTACCATTTCGGCCAGACTAGACCAGGTCTTCTACCTTCACTTCCCCACCCTTCCATGAATCCTGGAACTCGTGTTCGATGAAGCCGGCATCATAGTTCCGGTTTTGCGCTCTTAGCGCCTGCTGCAGACCAAATAGCGAGCGCGGATTCCGCGGATTGCGCTCAAGATCGGCCCGGAAGACTTTCTCCGCCCCCGCAGCATCGCCATTGATCAGCAGCGCTCCACCCAGCGATTCGCGCACCGGAAAGAACCAATCCGGTGGTTCGCCATATTTCAGCGTGTCCTGAATGGCAACTGCCGCGGTCAGCAGCGAGATGGCTTGCGCATAATCTTTTCTCGCCATCGCAATCTTCGCGCCCAGAACATCCTCCGAGATTTTCATAATGTCTTTCGCCTTGTTATTAATCGGCATGGAAAAGATGAGATCCGGCGGCGTGTTCTGCTCGGCCTCAGAGACGATCTTGCACTCCGCTTCAGCCTCGCTCAGCTTGCCTGTTCCAGCCAGCGCCATGCCGCGTGAGAAATGCCAGAAGCCGGTGGTGATCTTCATCGCAGGATCAGGTTGCAGCATGGCGAGAACGTCAGCCCACTGATGAAAGCGAACATCCACGGCCATCGGAATGGTCATGAAACCTTCGAGCGGCGGCATATCTTTCACATGCGGGCCGACATTCGCGACCAACAGGTCCGCGTTCTTCTTGGCTTCCGCATAATTGCCATTCATGCTGGCGCACATGGCAATGAAGTGCAGGTTGTGACTGTAGTACATCATGGGATAAATGCCCTGCGCGCCGCTCGCCTTGATGTAGGCGCGGTCCACCGCAGCAGCCTCTTCGTTGGTCTTCACCGCCGCTTCATAGTCGCCAGTACGGATGTAAACGTGGGCCGGCATGTGCACAATATGTCCGGCGTTGGGCGCCATTGCGGCCAGTTTGTTGGCGTAAGCCAGAGCGCGCTCTGGGTTCGACGAAGCCTCTGTGGCGTGGATGTAATAGTGAATCGCACCCAGGTGGTTCGGATCGCGGCGGATCACCGACTCCAACGTTGCCACGATCTCGACCGTTCCCGCCTCGGGTGTGCCGTCCACGTGCCACAGGCCCCACGGATGCAGATTCATCCCTGACTCGGCAAACAGCGTCGCCGCATCCAGATCGTCGGGGTATTTCTTCGACACTTCGCGCATGGCATCGTGATAATCCTCAGCCGCTTTTCGAAGGTCGGCTTTCGGGTCTGCCGGAAAGCGCTTGGCCATGGCCTGAATGTAAGCCTGCTCGCTGGGCGAAGCGTTGGCCGAAAGATCGACCGCTTTTTGAATCGCTTCGTGAGCCTGCTTGAAACGATCCTCGCTGGCGGGATCGTTGTAGTTCGGTCCCACGGCTTCCGCGATTCCCCAATACGCGATCGCCAGTTTGGGATCAAGTTCAGTCGCGCGCTGGAATGAACGAGTAGCCTCATCGTGGTTGAAATCGTAGATCAGGCGCAATCCCTGATCGAAGAATTCCTGTGCTTCGGAATTGCTGGTGGAGACGGGATGGTGAAGGTTCCCCACTCCTGACATCAGCGTTGCGGGTTTGGACTGACCATGCGCGGAATGGTCTTGCGCAATCGACGACGAGCACAACAATAGGGCGAGCGAAACGGATATGCGAAATCGCATAGGAATAACCCTCCTCTTAAATTTAGGGGTACAGGAGTGTTGCTGCTTAGTTGCCCCAGGTGCGGCCAGCTTAATTCAAAGCCAAGGAAGATGCAATGAAATGGCGATGCAGGAGAGATTGCAGGCACGTTTCCACAGCGGTAGAGACGGAGATTGCTGCGTCTCCTGTTGCGAGTCCTCTTGAATCCGGAATCCGGTTAGGCTCATCTAGCAGCTATGACTCAGCAAGGCGATGTTTTTTCCCTGTCGGATTACTCAGGAGCGATGGCCAACCCATCAGATGTAAGCACGCTCCGTGATGCACCTCTGCTCGACGCCTACTCCCAAGCAGTCGTCGGCGCCGCGGAAGCAATCAGCCCCTCGGTGGTCAAGATCGACGTTGCGCAGCCGGGCCGAAGCCGTTCCGGGGAACCACGCGAGCGTCAAGGCGGAGGGTCCGGATTTGTGTTCACGCCCGACGGACTGGTGCTGACCAACAGCCACGTTGTGCACGGATCCACGCGAATTAATGTTTCCCTTTCCGATGGGCAACGCTTCCCTGCTCACATCCTGGGCGACGATCCCGCAACCGACCTGGCCGTGATCCGCATCGGAATGCCCAGCAACGACGCTCCTCATCTCGTGGCCGCGCCTCTCGGCGATTCGCAGCGTCTTCGGGTTGGACAACTGGCCATCGCCATCGGCAATCCTTATGGCTTTCAGTACACCGTCACGGCTGGCGTGGTCAGCGCTTTGGGACGCTCGCTGCGTTCCTACTCCGGGCGGCTGATCGAAGATGTGATTCAAACCGACGCGTCGCTTAACCCGGGCAATTCCGGCGGTCCGCTCGTGACCGCCGACGGACGTGTGATCGGCGTGAATACGGCGACCATCATGGGGGCGCAAGGTCTCTGTTTTGCCATCGGGATCAATACCGCGAAGTTCGTTGCGGGACGGCTGCTGCGCGATGGCAGAATCCGCCGCAGCTACATCGGCGTCGAGGCCCAGACTGTGCCATTGCTTCGTCGCGTAGTTCGCTTCTACGATCTACCCAGGGAGAGTGGCGTGATCGTGGCTTCGGTCACGAACGGCAGCCCCGCACAAAAAGCAGGCTTGCGAGAAGGCGATGTAATTATCGCCATGGATGGCAAGCCAATTGCGGGCGTGGACGACCTGCACCGTCTGCTGACCGATGCGCGCGTGGGAGCAAGCAGCGCACTCACAGTGCTGCGGCACACGGAGAAGCTGGAGCTGAAAGTGGTGCCCGAGGAAGTGCGCGAGCAATAGGCGATGTGGCGCGGGCGTCCTCGCCCGCGCTGCCTAAGGTTGAGGTCACCCTGCAAACTTCGCCACCCTACTGACTCAGCGTCAATTTAACTCGTTGCCGGAACAGCACACGATCCGACGTATTGTTGTTATTCAAGCGCACATAATACACGTATGGATTGTTGCCGATAATCGAAAAGTTCAAGTCCGGCGCGTTCGGATCGATCAAGGAAAAATAAGCGTAGAGGAAGCTTCCCTTGGGATCATTCTTGCTGATTTCTTTCACCGTCACCACCAACGTGGGTTTGGTCCAGTTGACCAGATCGGTCGACGTTGTCAGATACAATCCCGGAGGGCCCAGCTCGTTGTCCCAGTAATCCCACAATGTGGCGACAACGATATTTGCGGACTGGTAGACATTCAGCCCGCCCACGGCAAACATGTAGGGAACCGGCGTATAGATATGCTCTTTCGGATGCGCAACCGGACCGGGATAGGGATCGACGAATGTCAGGGAGAAATCCTTCCCATTCCAGCCGCGCCATGAAGCAGGATCGAAAACGTTCTTGGTGCGAATGGGCGCGCCGCCAGTGGGCACCACGCAACGGTGCGGCCCTTTGTTCCCCGAACAATTCGGAGGCCAAGTCCAATCGGTCGCTATGGCGTAATACCAGCCATTGAAATTCACGACGTTGGTGTCCACGCTGTAACCCATCGGGCCTCGATCGATCTCGTACTTAAAGGGAACTCCAGCCAGAAAGTTCGCAGGCGCCTTGAACGATTCGAAGTGGTACCCGCCATTCGTGGAAAGATGAAAAGTGTCGGAGTCATATTCGCATTCGATGATGCTCTGAGTATGGCATTCGCCCGGATGTGCCCAGCCGTGGTATTCCGTGTGCGACAGAGCGGCAATTTTGTTGCCGTCAAGCGTGTAAAAAGAATCGAGCCAGGCCTGATCGTTGAAGTCCGCCGGATTGGGATCATTTGCCGAATGGAACGCCGCGTGGCAACTGTGCTTGAGGGTCTCAAGAGTTGAACCAAGGCTTAGGAACAGCTCGGAACTCGCGGACATGAAATGGATTGTCCCAGTGGAATCGCGAAATGCTCGGGCCATTGCGTCGGGAATATCGTTTTGATTGCAGGAGTCCTTGGGCGATCTGAAAACCGCGACGCGAGAGCCCTCGAGTTTGCCTGTGATGGTTGGAATGTTCGGGGCTGGCTGGCCATCGGCATCGAGGCTGGTCTGCGCCTGCGAAACGGCAATCAGGGCCAAACCACACAGGATAGGAAGTATGCGTCTCATCATAGCGTCACCCTTCTCGCTTTCTTAACCCCGCGTCACGCCGATCCACTCGGATACTCAGACCATTTTATCCAATACCACTCGCGAGTTACGCGGCGAACTGGACATAAACCCGGCTTACTCGGGGTCTGCAAAGAAAAATGTCTGTCCCTATTGTGCCGCGAAACAACAGGCAGCATCTCCGCGCAACAGGAGGCTCTTTGGTGTCATTGCCACTGCCTTCCTTGCTGTGTTAGTTTCTTGAAACAGCAGAGGTTAGCTTGCAAGCAACAGTTCCCGCCGGGCTTGACCGCAAGGAAGCGGACGTTTATCTGCGGCTGGACCCGAAGCGGCTCCCAAAACACATCGCCATTATCATGGACGGCAACGGCCGATGGGCGCGCAAGCGCCACCTGCCCCGCATCGCCGGACACCGCGCCGGAGTCTCGTCCGTGCGCTCAACGGTGGAGACGGCGTCCTGCATTGGTATTCCCGCGCTTACGCTTTACGCCTTCTCCGAGGAGAATTGGAAAAAACGTCCGCCGAGTGAAGTCAATTTCCTCATGGGCCTGCTCTGCCGCTATCTGAAAGCGGAAGTGCCCACGCTGAACAAAAACAATGTCCGTCTGGAATACATCGGACGCCAGCACGAACTTCCGCCGTCGGTGCAGGAAAAAATGGAGTGGGCACGCAAAGCCACGTCGCACAACACCGGCATGATGCTGACGCTTGCGCTCAACTACAGCGCGCGCACGGAACTGGTGGATGCTTTCCGCTCGATTGTAGACGCGGCCGCCCGCAACGGCGGCATGGATCATCTGGAGATCGACGAGGACGCCGTGTCGCGCCATCTCTACACCCGGCATTTACCCGATCCCGACCTAGTGGTTCGCACCAGCGGCGAAATGCGGTTGAGCAACTTCCTGCTCTGGCAACTGGCCTACGCGGAAATCTACGTAACTCCCACGCTGTGGCCTGAGTTTCGTGGCGTGCATTTGCTCGAGGGCATCGCGGAATATCAGAAACGGGAGCGCCGCTACGGCGGCCTGGCCGGCGATGCTTTGGACCAGCACGGTGATCATCCGAGAAATCCGCGGGCGGGGGCGCCCGCGCCACACGCTCTTCACACCGTGAAGACGGGCAGGAGCTGAGGCTCTTGCACCTGCTCAAGAGAATCCTCACCGCCGTGGTTTTGATTCCCGTTGTCCTGCTGCTGGTGTTGCGCGCGCCTGTGCCCGTGCTGGCGCTGGTAGCGGCTTTGGTCGCGCTGCTTACGGTGCAGGAACTGCTCAAGCTTGCCGAGGCTTACGGCATCCGCCCTCTGCGTTGGCCCACCTACCTTTTTGTCGGCCTGTTTTTTCTGCTGCTGGCCATCAATCCAGGAAACGACAAGCCTCTGCTCTCGACCGCGATCTTCGTTTACAGCGCAGGATTCGCCGCCGCCATTGCTCCCTTTGTTTTTCTCACCATTGCAATGCGGCAGTTAAACCTCAGCCGTTCGTTTCCGGCGGCGATGGTTTCTGTGTTCGCGTTCGGCTACGTTGCTCTCCCCCTCGGATTTCTGGTGCAGTTGCGCGAGCAGTGGTCGGGAGCGTTCCTGCTGCTGTATTTGCTGCTGTTGGTCTGGGCGGGCGACATCTTTGCCTATTTTGTGGGACGTTCCCTGGGCCGTCATCTCATGTCGCCGCGCATCAGTCCCAAGAAAACCTGGGAGGGCGCGCTGGCATCTCTGCTGGCGAGTCTGGTCGTCGGAATGTTGCTGTACAACTATGCATTACCCATCAGCACGGCCTTGCTGCATGCGCATCTCATCGAACGTCGCGATGGCTTCTTCGCGCTGCAGAAACCGCCGCTGGGTCCGACGTTGTTGCTTTCGGCAGGCATTAATATTGCTGCGCAACTCGGAGATCTGGTGGAATCGTTGATCAAACGCGGAGCCGGGGTGAAGGATTCCGGAACAATTCTGCCCGGCCACGGAGGCATGCTGGACCGCATCGATGCCTTGCTCTTTGCCGCTCCAGTGCTGTGGTACTATGCGGCTTGGCGCGTCATGCAGTAGGCAAAAAGCGTCGTTGGCCGTTTCGTCGTGCGTCGTTGGCGATAGCCCAACAAAGTGCCAACGACGAAGGACCAACGACCAACGACGGTTTCTAATGAAACGGATTTCCATTCTCGGCTCGACCGGCTCCATCGGCCGCAGCACGCTGAGCGTGGTGGAATCCTATCCAGAACGCTTCCAAGTTGTCGCCCTCGCGGCTGGCAGAAATGTTGACGCCGCATTCGAGCAAGCCCAACGCTGGAAGCCGAGGTTGCTCTCAGTTGCATTCGAACCAGACGCGGAACATCTTCGCGATCGCCTAAAAACAGCCGGCGTGGATGAAGTGGAAGTAGTTCACGGCTCCGCAGGGGCAGTGCAAGTCGCCACCCACCCAGAAGCAGACTTCGTAGTCAGCGCCATCGTCGGAGTAGCCGGACTCGAAGCCACCTACGAAGCTGTTCGCGCCGGCAAGACGGTCGGCTTGGCCAACAAAGAGTGTTTGGTAGCTGCCGGAGAACTGATCACCGCCGAAGCTCGCCGCCAAGGCAAGCCCCTGTTGCCGATCGACAGCGAACACAATGCCGTCCATCAGTGCCTGCGCGGTGGTCGCATGGAGGAAGTTCAGCGAGTCTGGTTGACCGCATCCGGCGGACCATTTCTGCACACGCCCAAGTCGCAGTTTTCCACAATCACGGTGGATCAAGCCTTGAACCATCCCACCTGGAAGATGGGGCGGCGCATTACCATCGATTCTGCCACGTTGATGAATAAGGGTTTCGAGGTCATCGAGGCCTGCCGATTGTTCAACTTGCCCCCGGATCGCGTGCAAGTGATCGTGCATCCCCAGTCTACGATCCACTCTATGGTCGAGTTCGTGGATGGCAGCATACTTGCTCAGTTTTCTGTAACCGATATGCGGCTGCCGATCCTGTACGCTCTGACCTATCCGGAACGCATTGCATCCGCTATGCGCTTCCCGGTCATGGACTTACGACATCTCGATTTCGAGCCACCGGACATGGGAAAATTCCCTTGCCTGGGTCTTGCCTACGAAGCGGCGGAGGCGGGAGGCGCAAAAACCGTAGCCCTGAATGCCGCCGACGAGGTCGCAGTGGCCGCGTTTCTGGATGGTTGTATCCATTTCTCCGAGATTCCTGCCATAATTAGAATGGTTCTTGCTGAAACGGAAGTCGGGAAACTGGAGTCTATTAGTAAGGTACTCGAAGCAGACGCCGCAGCCCGCCGGATCGCCCACGACAAAGTAGAGCAGTTGGGCTATGCGGCGTCATCGCGATCGGCTTCTTCCACCAGTCGAAGGGAATAATCTCAAATTATGTCGGGATTTTTTATCGCTGTTCTGGCTATGGCGGTGGTTTTGGGATTCATGATTCTGATTCATGAATTCGGCCACTACGCGGTCGCGAAATTGCTGGGCGTGCGCGTCGAAGTTTTCTCCATCGGATTTGGCAAGCGCTTGCTCGGTTTCCGCCGCGGCGACACCGACTACCGTATCGCCGCCATCCCTCTCGGCGGTTACGTGAAGATGAGCGGCGAGAATCCCATGGACGAGCGCACCAACGATCCTGGCGAATTCTTGTCGCACCCACGCTGGCACCGCTTTTTGATCGCCATCGCCGGGCCGTTCATGAACATCATGCTCGCCATCGGCCTGCTCACCTTTGTCTACATGGTGCATTACGAGTATCCTGCGGTATTCGATGAGCCCGCCGTCATCGGCTGGGTCTTGCCCGACACTCCGGCCGCAAAGGCTGGCATCCAGATTGGCGATCGCATCACTCGCCTCGACGAGATTGACAATCCTACCTGGAAGCAAGTCGATCCCAAAGAAGCCCTGAGCCCGAATCAGCCTCTCGATGTCACTATCGAACGCGACGGGAAATCCTTTGAGAAAACCATCGTGCCGGAAGCCTACGGCATAAATCAGATGGGATCGGCGGGATGGGTTGCCAAAGAACCGAGCTTTACGGTCACCGATCTCGAAGCAGGTATGCCGGCGGAAAAGGCTGGAATCAAGGTCGGCGACGAAATTCTAAGCGTCGATGGCCAACCCATCCCCGCTGTCGAGGCGTTGATTGAAAGCCTCAAGCGCACCCAGGGAAAACCGATTCAGATTACCGTCCGTCGCGATGGCCAGGAAAAGGCTTTCACCATGCAACCGGTGTTAACTGATATCCCCGGCCAGTCGGAGCGACGCTACCGCGTGGGGCTTGTCAGCCTGCCCATGAAGGTGACCACCCTGCCGTTGCCCGCTGCCCTCCGTAAATCGATCGAACAAAATAAAGAAGGCTCCCTACTCATCCTGGAACTCGTGCGGAAAATGATTCAGCGCAAGATATCGATCCGTACGGTTGAAGGACCAATCGGCATTGGCCGCGCCGCCGGAGAAGCCGCCACCGAAAAAGGCTGGACCCCGCTGATGGCGCTAACCGCCGCGATCAGCCTCAACCTCGGCATCTTCAACCTGCTCCCGATTCCCATCCTCGATGGAGGCGTAATCCTGCTGCTGTTCGTCGAGAGCATCATGCGCCGCGATATCAGCCTGCAAATCAAAGAGCGCATCTATCAGGCCGCATTCGTATTCCTGGTGCTGTTCGCAGTCATGGTCATCTACAACGACCTGGCAAAGACCTTGCCGGGAATGATGCAAAGGCTGCCGTAAGCTCCGATCAGTCGAACCTTGAGGCCGGGCATTCCCGCCCGACTGGACCGGCGAGGACACCCGTCCTGCTCCCTTCACGTGTTAAAATAGACCTTCCGCATGGCTAACATTCAGCGCAGAAAAACCGTCACGTGTTCGATCAATGGAGTCCGCGTGGGCAGCGATGCACCAGTCGTGGTGCAGTCGATGACAAACACAGACACGGCCGACATCGCATCCACCGTCCAGCAAGTCGCGGCGCTGGCGCGCGCCGGCTCTGAACTGGTTCGAGTCACGGTCAACAACGAAGACGCCGCCGCCGCCGTCGCCCCGATCGTCGAGCAACTCGCCAAGCAAGGCATCAGCGTTCCCATCGTCGGCGACTTTCACTATAACGGACACCAGTTGCTCAAGAAGTATCCCGAATGCGCGCGCGCGCTGGCCAAGTACCGCATTAATCCGGGCAACGTGGGCATCGGCCGCAAGGACGATGCCAACTTCCGCACCATGATCGAAGTTGCGGTCGAGAATCAGAAGCCGGTCCGCATCGGCGTGAACTGGGGCTCGCTCGATCAAGCTCTGCTCACTCGCATGATGGACGAGAACTCGCGCCTCTCCGAGCCCAAAGACGCACGCGAAGTAACGATGGAAGCGATGGTCGTAAGCGCGTTGAACTCTGCTGCACTCGC
>Ga0116221_1003393_pt1 | contig 10319 bp, 9 predicted proteins | sample Sb_taG_5_FD_88965 | JGI IMG/M metagenome (GOLD analysis project Ga0116221, IMG submission 88965) | Peat soil microbial communities from Weissenstadt, Germany - Sb_50d_8_FC metaG | ecosystem: Environmental > Terrestrial > Soil > Wetlands > Peat | place: Germany: Weissenstadt | collected 2010-09-21
AGGGTGCTCTTTTTCATCACAATCGACCTGTAAGCGCCATCACAGACTTCCAACCCGCCTTCCCCGACAATGGAGATCGACCTGTGTGTCAGGGCTGAGGTGTGTCCGTCAGCCAAAGCGGCCCTCGAAGCCCGCCCAGCCCAACTCGCTAGTGGCTCTTTGATAACTATATTCGAGGCAATTTGTGGCAATGAGCGGCCGTCGCCGAGCCGTCGAAACTATGAGTTTTGAGAGAAAAAAGCGAAGAATCGAGCTAACTCCTTATTCCGGAATATTTTGAAAATAAGGACGAGTATGCCTTTGACGCAGTACACTGCCTCTAGTCGGCTCAGGCCGACCCCAAGTGGCAGTTCTTTACAAATCTAAGGATTTCGTTGCTGATTGCGGTGTGCCGCAAAAAGGTGTACTCCAAACGCCATACAAAAGCCATACAGGTACATTCTCCCTTTACAGGGAAAGGATACTAGTCAATAATATTTTCTTGACAGTATTTTGTTGACACGCCCTATCAGGAGGCGGGCGTGAGCAAAGGACAAGCATTCGTACAGGAGCAAGAGCAAAGCGGACCCGCATAGAAAGCAAGCGGGGGGGGGATTCTCACAGAGCTTAAAATAGCGAGAATGACCTGCCAGACCGCTTCTCCCTTCCCCCTGTCAGTCCGAATGGAAATCCTTGATTAAAAAAGTGTGAGCGGAGCGGGTGGGAGTTGAACCCACAAGACCCGGTCAGGGAATCGGTGGCTTATAAGGCCACTGGGCTTAACCACGTGCCCAACCGCTCCGATGTAGAAACACAAAGGGCGCTGTAGCAGCGGCAGGAGTCGAACCTGCGAACCATCCGGATTAGTTTCCGGTGCCGGTCGGCAAACGGGGGCCTGGTCAAAGGTAGTTCACCCGATTGCTCTCCACGTGGCATTCGCGGCCAAGCGTGGTTCTAGTTTCGGATGCAGTGAATCTTGTGTCAAGAGAGAAACATCACTTTAAGTGGTCACGGTTGCTTTTTGCACAGGATTTCCGAAGGGTTTTCGATGGCAATGGTAGACAAGGATAAGTTTGACGATCTCCTCCGCCGGATGATTGCAGCGAAGCCTACCAGGACCGCAACGGTTCGGGATCGTCGCCGCAAGAAAGCTGGGAAGGTTATATCTCAGGCGTCAGGGTCGGATCGGCCGTCAAAGTAGCAAACGGCATCGGCTTTACGCGGGCCATCTTCGCAAGTGTTTCCTCGAACATACTGGGCTGCTGTCTGCGATTAAACCTGTACTCAAACTCCGAACAATAGCGCGGCAAGTGCTTTATGCTGATGCTGTGGAAGCTGCCCATAATGCCGCGCTTGAGCAGTGAAAATGCGCTCTCAATCGTATTCGTGTGAGTGTCGATTCCGTGCACGTACTCATCCCGATGGCAAACGGTTTCGTGCTTGCTTGCAATGTAACCATCGAACACACGTGGATAGATCACACTTTCGTCGGTAATGACACGTTCCACATCACGCGATACGTTTTCCAACACAACAGGCCGCACTCTGTCAGCAGTTGCGCTGCCCTTGCCGATGTGCCGGAAACGGAGCCGACCGCCGCGCTCCACCATGCCAACAACTGCATCTTTCATTTCGTATCTGCGGTTGCCGCGATTCGAGCGCCGTATGCTCTTGCCACCCACGTAGGTTTCATCAATCTCAACCGTGCCAGTGAGCGGAGCGCCTGTTTCTTCCATTGCCTTGCGGATGCGGTGCGCCAGATACCATGCGGCCTTATACGAAGTGCCGAGATGACGTTGCAGTTGCGCGGCGCTGATTCCTTTTTTCGCGTCGGTGATGAGAGCTAACGCGGCAAACCACTTCGTCAACGGCAGGTGAGTGTCGTGGAAGATCGTTCCAGCGGTCGCGGTGAATTGCTGTTGGCAGGTCGGCTCTGAGCACTGGTAAACCTTGCGGTTCGGCTGTTTCTTCGTCGGGGAGACGTACTGCTTAATCTTGTTTGCTCCACAGGTGACGCAGCGAACGCCATCTGGCCAGCGGAGTTTGGCTAAATATTCGAGCGCATCATCGTCAGTCTTGAAGGTTTTTTGAAGGTCTATCAGGTTCATGGCAGCGTTCCTTAACTGCCACTATTATCCCCTATACGCAGTTCTGTGTCAAGGGAATAATCGTCAAATAAGTCCTTTGCGTTCTAGATTTTGGCGGGAAGACTCCCCCTAACCCCATGATTTCAAAGATTAGGGGGAGGGGGGTAGTGGTAAACACGGATTAATACCTTAACAGTAAACAGGAGACCAAAGTCAGGCTGGTGCCCCGAAGCAGGTTTTACTTCTCGATCCGCTGCAGGCGAAACAGCAGCGTGCCCCATCCCAGCTTGGCGCGCATTTGCACCGGAGTGTGGCTCGGATCCTCCGAATACCACACCCACACCTTGCCCTTGGACTGCAGCGGGCCAGAGGTGGCTTCGGCCGTAACCAGCACGGCCGGGAATGTTCCGGCCGGCACTTTGATCTGCTCGCGCTTGTCCACGCTGGCGCGGACGATCGTCGTCTTCCCGTCGCTGATCGGGAATTCGTAGCTGGCGCCGAGCTGCAGCGGCAGCGACTGCAGGTAGTAAAAGCCGGTGATGACGTCGGTGGTGCAGCCGGCAAGGTCGTTTTCGACATGCTTGGTCTCGCCCGTCTTCAGGTTCTTTTCATCGAGCGTGCTTTTCTTGCGCGCGTAATCGAAGTGGATCGAAGTCTCGCGTTTGTGCGAGCCTTCCTCGCTGTGCTTGAAGATCGAGAGCGAACAGAACGTCCGCGGATCGAAGCGCGATTCGAAGCGGTCGTGCACCGGAAAGATGACGTTGACCGCTCCTGAAGATTCGGCGGACGCGGTGACTTTGCGTTCGTTCCCGGCGGTATCCATTCGCACTACACCGGTCCCGGCGGTGATCAAATGCCACTCCGCCGAATAGACGTAACTCCGTCCATCGGGAAAAGGATAGTTGGGACGTGGAGGCTCTATCTGCACCGGAGCGGGGCCGATGGTCGCGGTAGGCGGCCCTTGCTGCGCCGTCAACCAGGCCGCGATCGGGAGGATCAGGCAGCAGAGCAGCCCAACCAGCGCCCGCACGCTGCGGAGGCTTTGAAAGGGCGCGGCTTCAGCCGCGCCGCAACCCGAACCATGGCCACTCGAATGACGACAGACGGGCTTTAACCCCTGAGGTAAACGGCTCATGCTCCACGGCAGACTACCACACCAGCTTGACGACGAGGACGGCCAGCACCACCACACAGCCAATGCTGGCCTCGTATTCGCGGTGCTTCCAGTAGCGTGCGAAAGAGTACGCACTGTGCCGGCTGCCGTAGGGCGAAAGCCGCGGCCACATGCGCGGCACGTGGCGGGAATAGTCGTCGTAGTCTGGAAACGTCTGACGCAGGTAACGTTCTTCGCCGGCGATGACCGGGATATAAATCACGGCGAACATCAGGAGCATGAGCGCGACGATCCACGAATTGCGCGCCGCGATGGCGAAGCCCGCGGCCAGCACCAGCGAGCCCAGGTACAGAGGGTTGCGAGTGTAACCATACGGGCCGCTGGTGGTGAGCTCCTTGTCTTTTTGCACGTGGCCGGAAGCCAGTCCGCGCAAGACCAACCCGGGAAGCAGCACCAGTGCGCCCGCGATGAGAGAAGTTCTGGTAGGCCGCGCCAGCCAGACGTATACAACCGCAAAAATAAATCCCAGAGGCACGCGGATACGACGGGCCACGCACGACCAGGTGACGCCCTTGGTCTCGGAGGGTTGCGCTCCGGATTGTGAAACTTCACTCACGTGGTTCCGGAGGATGAGGATAAGGTTCCGCAAGATAAGGCTCTGCGAGGTAACCCTGCAACAGCTTGCGAGTTGCGGCGACGACCTCGCCGGCAGTGATTTCGAGCAAACCTTGTTCCGGCTCACGCCGCCGGGTGTGGTCGGTCATACTGCTCGCGCTTCGCAGCACAGTCGATCGCGTCCCGAAGGGGCCGTTGCGCGCCGGGTTTGTCGGACCAAAAATTGCCACCACCGGAATTTTCAAAGCCGCCGCCAGGTGCATCGGTCCGGTATCGCCGCCGATGAAGAGGCGAGCCCGGCGCGTAAGCGCGATCAACTCAGAAATCGAGCAGGAGATTTTTCGCGCCCCTGCGCCCGCGGCTTCCACGGCCACGGCCAGCTCTTCTTCTCCCGGTCCGTAGTTTATGAGCGAACATAATCCATCTTTCGCGAGTTCTTTCGCAACCTGTCCGTAACGCTCGACTGGCCACCGCTTCGCCCCCCAGCCCGCGCCGGGATTGAGAATCGCGAAGTCGTTCACCTCCGCCGTGAAGGCAGCGATTTTGTTCTCTGCATCCTGGTCTACGGGAAACTCTGCCTGAGCATGCGCCGCCGGTGGGATGATCGCAGTTGGAGCTATCGCAGTTGGAGCTATCGCACTTGAAACGACCGCACCTGACACGACCGCTCCAACCATCGCCAGCGCCTGTTCGACAACGTGCGTGCCCTGCGTCTTTAAAAGTACGTTTCGTGTGTAAAACATGCTGGCAGCATTCTCGCGCGGTTGTGCGCTCCCATACACAATGGGCGCGCCCGACCAGCGTCCGAGCAATGCCGAACGAACCGCGCCCTGAAAATCAATCGCCGCATCGTATTGAATTCCGCGTAACTGACTCAAGCCCGAGGCCATCTGCTGCCAGGTGTTGAACGAGAACGGCGCACGCCGCCATTCCGCCGTGTTGACGGAATGGACGCAGTCGACCAGCGGGCGTTGCGGAGAGCGCCGTCCCGCTCGCGGATGGCGCAGTGTGCACAGCAGTTCCGCCCAGCGCTCTTCGACGAGCCATCCCAAGCTGGCGTGAGGAAAAGCCTGGCGCAGCGCGGCCGCCGCAGGCAGAGTGTGAATGATGTCTCCCATGGCGCTGAGGCGCACGACCAGCAGGCGTTCGAAGCGCGGCGCGCTGGCTGGGAGAGAAAAAGAGCCGGTCATTAAAGAGCCGGTCATTCTGGTCGCAGCCCTCGCCGCCATTCGCACCGCCTCACGATTTTCGCGGCCCCAGCCGCGAGCGCGAATGAATGATCTTGCTGGCCGAGTGATTCTTAGGATCACCCACAATGACGACGCGGCCTCCACAGGCTTCGACCTCGTCACGCTCGGGGACGCTCTCCACCGTATAGTCCGTGCCCTTGGCATGGAAATCGGGACGGATTTCGCGAATGATGGCGCGCACGTCCGTTTCTGGAAAGACTACGACGGCGTCCACATCGGCCAGCGCCGCCAGAATTTCCGCGCGTTCTTCGGCTGGCATCACGGGCCGCCCTTCACCCTTCAACGCGCGCACGGACTCATCGGCGTTCACCGCGACAATCAGTTTGCCGCCGAGCTCCCGCGCCGCATGCAGGTAGCGTACATGGCCGACGTGCAGCAGATCGAAACATCCGTTGGCCAGCGTCACGCGCTCGCCGGCGCGCCGCCATTTCGCCACATGTCGCTGCAGCTCGTCGCGCGAAACAATCTTCCGATGGAGTGATGTGCTCAATGATCCCGATCTGACGTGTAGAAGCGGGGCTATGCCCCGTCCCCACACTCTAATGCTCGCGAGCCACTGGCGGCGTCTTATCCAGCGCCTCCAATAATTCCTGCTGGCTGACCGTGGCGGTGCCGCGTTTCATGACCACGATTCCGCCCGCGTAGTTCGCCAGGTGCGCAGCCTCTTCGGCGGTTGCGCCCGCAGCCAGGGCAGCGGTAAAAGTCGCTATGACGGTATCGCCGGCGCCGGTCACGTCGGCAACTTCATCGCTGCCATGGATCGGAATATCCACCGGCTTGTGACGGCGCGGAAAAACGACCATGCCATCCTTGCCGCGCGTGATCACGAGCGATTCCAAATCCATCTCGCCTGCGATCTGTTCTCCGGCGGCCAGAAGGCGCGCCCAGTCTTCGTCTTTGCCGTTGCCGATGCGGATGCCGAGAGCTTCTTCCACCTCAGACTCATTGGGCGTTGCCGCCGTAACCCCGGAAAACTCGAGCATGCGATGGCGCGAGTCAAGCGTCACGGGAACCTTGTCGAGTCCGCGCTTTTCCCGAATCGCATTCAGCAGGGTCGGCGTTGCGGCGCCGTAACCGTAGTCGGAAACCAGCAGCGCATCGGAAGCGCGCGCGAATTCGCGGGCCGCAAGCACGATTTCGCGGCGCAAATGCGCATTGGGGCCTTCGCTCGGCTCACGGTCAAGGCGCACGACCTGTTGTCCGGCGGTGTGCGCGAATCCGGCCAGGATGCGCGTTTTGGTGACGGTGCTGTAGCTCTTGTCTTTGAAAACACCGCTGACCGGGATGCGTTTGTGGCGGAAAGCGCGCAGCAGCAGCTTTCCCGGCTCGTCGTCGCCCACCACCCCGACCGGCAAGACGTTCACTCCGAGGTCGGCAAGGTTGTAGATGGCATTGGCGCCGCCGCCGGGAACCACCTTGCGATCGCGGTGCGTCAAAATCAGCACGGGCGCTTCGCGCGAGACACGCGAAATCTCGCCAAACACGAACTCGTCGGCGACCAGATCTGCGAGGACGGTTACCGTGAGCTTGGGAAAAGATTCAACGATCTTTCGTAGGCGCAGGCGACCGTTTTCCTTAGTATGTTTTGTCATCAATCGTGCTTGATCACAATATTCTGGTTCATCGGATGCAACCCAAGATTTTCTCACGAGCGGGGCTTCCGTTCCTCGATCATTGAGAAATGATGCTTGCGAAAACGGTTCTCGCCAAAATGGCATCTACCACGTCAGCGGGATGATGTAGCGTTAGGCTGAGCGCGGCGACCGCGAAGGGCTTGAGACCCGCCTGCAATGACCCCAGATTGACCGCATCTTTTTCCGTGGTCAGAAATCCGCCGGCGCCGAGCTTGCCGCGCATGGCAAGCAGTCGCTCGATGTCACCTTTGTCATAGGCATGGTGATCGCGAAACTCGATTTCTGCCGCAGGCCTGATTCCGGCGGCGCGCACCTGGGCAAAGAACTGCTGCGGTCTTGCGATACCGCAGAACACAATCGGTGCGACGAGTGCGGCGGGCATGACGATTTCCCGATTCATCCGCCAGATGAGCTTCCCTTGCAGAGCGAAAGTCTTGATCGCCGAATTCTGCGCAGAAAGGTCGCGCACAAAGAATTCCTGCGGTAACACGATCGCATCGGCGCGTCGCAGCGACGACAGCGGCTCGCGCAGACGCCCCGCGGGCAGCAGCCTGTCGCCGAAGTCGCGCTCCGTTGTCAGTACAATGTCGAAGTCGCGAGCCAGAGAACGGTGCTGAAAACCGTCGTCGAGGATGTGCAATTGCGGCTGGAATTTCAGCTCGGCGACTCGGCCCGCCTCATAGCGGCTTTCACCGACGATCACCGGAACGCCCAGCCGCCGCGCGATCAGCAGCGGCTCATCGCCGAAGTCGGCGGCGTTGCCATCGGTCTCGACTATTCGAACGCCGCGAGTCTTGCGACCGTATCCGCGTGTGAGCACGTCGAACCGAATGCCGCGAGCCTTCAACAGTTCCCCGAGCGCAATCACGAACGGGGTCTTGCCCGAACCACCCACGGACAGATTCCCGACGCTGACCACAGGTTGCTCCAGCCGCCGTGAAGGTAGCACACCGCGATCGAACAGCGTGTTTCGAAGAGCGGTAGCGGCGCCGTAAAGTCCGGTGAGCGCATTCATGCGGAGCCCTCGCCCGGGGGCGGCCCGTTCTTCGATTGAACTTTACATGACGAAACGCTCATCAGTTGGAGTAGCGCTGAGACGGTCCTGGCCGTGGCGCCGCGCTGCGATTCGAGCGCTGCCAGCGCGTTCCGGCCGAGCGTGGTTCGCTCGCCGCCGTTTTCGATCAGCTCCATGAAGACCAGTGGCATCTCCGCCAGTCCAACTATTCGGACCGCATTGCGGCTGGCAAAGAAATTGACCACGTCGCGAAAATTTTCGTAGTGGTTGCCAGTGACGATGGGAACGCCGTAGAGTGCAGGCTCAAGAATGTTGTGTCCGCCGCGCGGCACCAGGCTGCCACCGACGAACGCGACCGTGGCCAGCGAATAGAGCGCAGCCAACTCCCCGATGCTATCGACCAGAAACACGCCGCCAGCGAGTGGTTCGCCGCTCCACAGAGAACGCCGCCACATCCGGAAGCCGAGTTTCTCGACGAGCTCGGCAACCTCCGCAAAACGCTCCGGATGGCGGGGCGCAAGGACCATCACGGCCTTCGGATGATTCGCCAGAATATTGCGAAACGCCGAAAGCAGAGAGCCTTCTTCGTCCTCGAGCGTGCTGCCGCACACCAGAACCGGCCCCGCTCCGGAGTGGCTGAAGCCCTCATGAAGACTCGCAACGATTGCCGGCGATGGCGGCGGCGCCACATCGAACTTCAGATTGCCGGCAACCTTAACCTTCGATTCGCTCGCTCCAATTTCTATCAGCCTCCGCCGGTCTTCTTCGGTCTGGGCCAAAAAAACATCGACGTTTCCGAGCGCCTTCTCCAGCAATCTCGGAAGCCAGAAGCGGAGCCGCTTGTAGCCGGGAAGCGAGCGGTCGGAAATACGGCAGTTGATCACGGCGATGCGGGCCCCGCTGCGCTTGGCAAGCCGGAGAAAATTCGGCCAGAATTCAGTTTCGGCGACGACCACCAGTTCGGGACGCAAAGCAGCGAGGTACGGCCGGATCGCGAATGCGAAGTCCAGGGGAAAATAAAACACGTTCCCCGCGCCGAACCGGCGAGCGGCGAGTTTCTGCCCGGTGCTGGTGGTCGTCGAAATCATTACGCGATGGGAGGGGAATTTCTGTTGCAGCGCTATTACGACTGCGCTCGAAGCCACAACCTCGCCCACCGAAACCGCGTGAACCCAGATTGCGGGTTTCTCGCCGCGGCCAGCGACGGCGGGCAAAATCGCGCCGAACCGCTGGCGCAAACCCGCCCGATACTTGCCGTGCCGCATCATCTGCAGCAGCCAGTAGGGCAGCGTCAGCACCAGAAAAAAAGCGAGCAGCGCACTGTAGAGCACGTACATGAAGAGAAGTCCCATTCTAAATGGCGGCCCACAATCCGATCTTCGCTCGGGACGGGGCGGCACGGATTGCGCTGACGGCATCCAATTAAAAACCACGGCTTCGAGCTGCTTGCCTCGGGCTGCGAGCGAACACGAATCTGTGGCTCGCCGCCCGCAGCTCGAAGCCATCTCCTATAATCCACGTATGCATAATGCACGTCGGCAAGAATCACCTCGTGCGCCCATGCCGCAAGCCCCGCGATTTGCGGCAGTCTGCGCTTCTATGCTGCTCTGCTGCCTTGGCGCGATTGCGGCCAAAGAGTTTGTGATGCCCGCGGCGCGGCCCGCTCGCACCTACCCGGCACACGACGATCACCCCATGGAAAAAGTTGTGGTCGCAGTCGATCCTTATGACCTGGAAGACAAAGCTTCGATCTTCACCGTGAACTACCGCAACTACGGTTACATGCCGGTCTTCTTCGTCATCACGAATGACGGCGATCAGCCTGTCTCTCTCGTCGGCATGAAGGCCCAGTTGAATACAAAAGATCGCAGCAAGCTGTTCCCCGCGACCATGGACGATCTGCTGCGCAGGCTCTCACATCCCTCGCGGAATGACGGCGCGAATAGGTTGCCGATTCCGGTTCCGCTGCCAAAGAAAGAGGTCAAAGGAGGCGTGGGCCGCAAGACCTGGGACGAAATCGAGCAGGCTCAGTTTGGCGCGAAAGCCGTCGAACCGCACTCCACTGCGCGTGGTTTCCTGTTTTTCGATATCGCCGACATCTCGAATCCGCTGGCCGGCGCCAACTTCTACCTGACCGGAGTCCAAGACGCGAAAGGCACTGAGCTGATGTATTTCGAAATCCCGATGGAGAAGTATTTGAGCGCACCGGAAGCGAAGCGACCATAACGATCCTAGATGGAGCGACGGGCGTCTCGCCCGTCCCGCTTTCGTGCTGAGAACATCCGAGGTCGGCAACGTCGTGGCCGGGCGGGGACGCCCGGCGCTCCACCAATGCCAGTTATAATCTCTCGATATGGCGACCACTCCAGCCCTTTCCGAGGATCTCCTCGCGAAATACGAACCGGTCATCGGGCTCGAAGTCCACGTACAGCTGCTAACCGCGTCGAAAATCTTTTGCTCATGTTCGACTCGTTTTGGCGATCCGCCGAACACGAATGTGTGCCCGGTGTGCCTGGGACTTCCCGGAGCCTTGCCGGTGCTGAACCGCAAGGCCGTGGAATTCGCGGTTCTGGCGGCGATGGCTTTAGAGTGCCGCATCAACGAAGTTTCCATCTTTGCGCGGAA
>Ga0116221_1003394_pt1 | contig 10311 bp, 5 predicted proteins | sample Sb_taG_5_FD_88965 | JGI IMG/M metagenome (GOLD analysis project Ga0116221, IMG submission 88965) | Peat soil microbial communities from Weissenstadt, Germany - Sb_50d_8_FC metaG | ecosystem: Environmental > Terrestrial > Soil > Wetlands > Peat | place: Germany: Weissenstadt | collected 2010-09-21
GCGCTCACCGCCGAGACCGAAAGGGCAAGCCTAGCACGCTCGACGGAAGAAGTTCAGGCGAAGCTAAAAGTCGGCATGAGCGCTCTGCAAGTTCGACACGACGTGGGCGAACCCGACATCATTAAACAACTGGGAGAAGCCTTCGGCGACACGGAATCGTGGCGCTATAATTGCACGGACGGTCATGTTCTTATCACGATGTACAATGGAGCGGTGCAGACCGTTAGCCGCTAGGCCAGCAGAAAGCGTGCGACGACGAAGTAGAGCAAAAGAGCGACTATGCCCGCCAGCGCTCGAGCCAGCGCCCCCCCGGACAGCAGAACCTCTATCTGAAAGCGGCGCAGCAGCAAGGGCATTGCGAGGCCGATGGCCGACGCTGTCGCCAGCGCCAGGACGCAGGCGGAACCGACTGCCAGCGCTGATGGCATCGACCCCCCGGCAAAACGCGCCAACAATCCAAATATCAAACCACAACTGCCACCCAACATCGACCCGGTCAATAGCTCCCAAACGATGAATTTGCGCAGGCATGACAGACCTGCCCCCTGGTGGCCAAACCGTGCAAGCATCATGCCTAGGGCCTGGCTGGCCACGGCTTCAGCCAAAGCGAAGACTGCCGGCACAAACAAGACGAAGGCGGCCACTTTTCCCATTTGTGCTTTGTAGATCTGACAAAGGAAGAAGGCCAGAATTCCGCCCGCGATGCCAGGACACAACCAATAAAACCGCTTCCAGATGGCGAGAGTTCGTGACTGCTGTTCGTTCGGGTTCGGCGGCCGGACGCCTGCCACTTGAAAGAGGAAAAGGCCATCTCTTTCGGAATCCCTTGCCTTTTCGCTCAGTTGGAGTGACGCGGTTGGCTTGAGAATGCTTTCATAAACCGCACTTGAGATCTTGCCGGCTCGGTACGTTTCTTCAACGAGGCGCCAGCGAAATTCGTGTGGCACGAACTGTTCCAGATAGTAACGTTGGTAGAGTGCTTTGGTCGATTCCTCGGGGCAGGCTTCCAGGAAGCGCAGCCACCAAAGCAGCCGGCAGCTGTAATCCTGGAACTCGCCGCCGCTTGGACAAAAACGATGGTAGAAGCCCACAAAGTCATCGAGCACTTCCTTTTCCAATCCACACGGCAGGACGTACTGAACAAAATAGCTCGCGAGGAGGTCGACCGGATCCAGCCCACGCCGATTGCAGGCATCAATCACGGCTTGCTGGTCGGCTGCGTCCTCAGCGGAGGCCTTTTCAAAATGTTCGCGTAAGAGCACCCAGTCCGCAATCGTCTGCACAGTCATTTCCGGCAGGGACGGGCCGGGGCGCTCCTTGGCCGCGGCCAGTTCCATCAGAAACACTCTCTGCATTGGATCCCCAGGCACGATCAGCTCCCGGTCGATCCGGGAGCAGAGGCGATCCCAGAGTTCTCCGGTGCCCTGTCCCGAGCGTCGCAACGTTTCCAGGAGCTGGCCGAGATGATCACCCTCCGCCCAGAAATTGTTCCATTCGTTTGTCAGGGCCCCAAGCCAGTCTAGAAGCCACACCAGAGTCTCGTATTTTATTTGAATGTGATTGCCCAAAGAGCGGCTGAAGAAGCGAGCGCCGGCCTCGGAGGGCGGGAACAGCGGTGCTAAGACTGCTCGTCTCTGGTCTTCGTTTTGGAGTAGCTGAAACTGCTGCCAAAAGGTCTTCAGCAGCGGATCGTCGCCGGCGTGCAAATGCGCCACCGCGGTCGGCCTGGTTTCCCATCCGAATAGTGCATAGCAAAGAGCCCAAACAACCAATTCCCGGTCCAGAGACGAGCCCACGAGCAGCTCCAGATCTTCCTGCCGGCAATTCCTCAAGAGCGCGTGACCGCGAAGCTTGTAACGGATAACGGGCAGCTGCAACTGGCACAGCTCCTCAAGCAGGGCGAGGCGCAATGAGGCCGGGTAGGGAGACCCAGGAAGCATTCGCTCAAACACCTCCCACAGCTCCCGGGGATCTTCCTTCAACACGAACGCGAGCGTCTGCCAATAGGACCGCCAATCCATACTTCCAGGTTCTTTGAGGTGCTCGGCGGCACGCCTCTCCAGATCGTGCAAGTTCTGCCGCAGCAAGTCGGCAAATGCCTCGCGTACGCGCTCATTGCTTCGACTGGCCTCGCGAACCAGCTCCCAGACCCGCTCTCCATTCGCGTCCAGGATGGACTGGCCCCAAGGGGTCTGCCTCAGAGCAATTAGTTCTTCGGCCTCGGCCTGGCCTGATGTGAGCCGGGTTGACAGCTGATAAGCCTGGCGGGCTTCCGGAAACGAAACCAAAGTCGTATTGTTCGCACCCAGCATCTGCCGGACTTTGTCTAGCGTTCTCCACTCCCCGGTGGCGGCAAGCTGGATCCAGTCGTCAAATTCTGTGCTAGCGTCGGCTGCCAACTCTGTTGAATATTCGTGCTTGAATGTGTCCAGCGCGTAACCCCGCGTCGTGTACAAGTCGGCGTCCAGGCCCTTCGTGGGATCGGCAATGATGGTGCCGACAACCTGGGCGTACTTGTACGAGCGTAGGTCCCTGCGCGCATGCTCGTAGGTGGAAAATGTCAGTTTGGCGCCCAGGGCATCGGGCAAGAGTCGGGCGGCGGCGTAGAGCAGCAAGGCCGTCAATCTCGGCTCGGCAAGAATGTAGAAACGACAGCGTGCGGCTGGAAAGGCTTCGATGGCTATCTGGCAGCCGCGAAGCACGACGCGCAAAAGTTCCTGGCGCTGCTCTGGGTCGTCAGACAGGCGTGTCGGGACCAGCTGCAGCGAGGAGTCTCCTTGTTCCGACGAAGCGGTGGCTTGAAGAAAGGCGGTAACAGCCCGGTCATTTAGGGGACCCGCTGATGGCAGGCCTGCCAAGGGCGTCAGGTCGAGAGGCGTAGCCGAATTCCGGTGGGTGACCCATTCTGGAGAAGCCCAGGTGGTCAAGGCCTGGCGAGGGTTCAGTGCGGGTGCGACCAGCACATGAGAGAAGAAATTGTTGGCTCGACCTCGCTTGTCCTCCGGCAAGTGCACCGAATGAATTAGCGCACTTCTGCCGCCAGGGATCTTCACCAAGGCCAAGCGGCACGGCGCGATCTCCGCCAGGTCACCGGGTTGTCGCAGGTCCCAGGGCAACTCATAGGCGGGGTAGTCCCTTGCAAAGCGCAGTAACAGCGGTTCCTCGGTTGAACTCGCCTGGACATTGAAGCCCGCCTGACCAAACCGGCCCTCGCCATGCAGACAATGTGTGACGTAGATCTGATCAAACTTCGCGGAACCAGAACTCGTTCGCGGCCTGGGTTCGGTCGCAGTCATCTGCATGATGGAGTTCTCCCATTACCCCTGTGGAACCTAATATTAGGTGCGCGATCTTGCAGCAACGTGCTCCTTGGATGCCATGCTTTCGAGCTAGCTAGGACTACTGCCGGTGGCTGCCAGCCGCCAAGGCCCGAATGCATGGAGCACTCGGCGAACTTCTCCCTTGTGTTAGGGAACGAGATGTCTTCGCGACGTCAGGGTTTGCCAAGAAAGTAAGATGCCGTCTGGCCGCGATGGCATGCCACTCAAGTTCATTCTTCTGCTGCTGATTCCTGCACGTTGATTTAGAACGAACCGAGCAAAGAAGCGCGAAGCTTGAGCAAAGAATCGAAGAAGAATTGGCTCGGCAGCTGTGCGGGGCACTAGGCTGACGTGACAGCGAATGAATCGCTGGCCCGTCAAGTGCCGTCAGCTGGAGGATGCGCAGCAACCATGACACCTACCGGCACTCGATCAAATGATCGCCCTGCAGTGGCAGGATCGATCTGTGTACGTCCTTGCAAGCAAAAGAGATTGGTAGGAATCAGGCCGACGATGGACCGGATCGCGTTTCCAAAAAATAAACAGTTTCAGCCTCATATCCGTAAACCCACATACTGCATCCTATTTCTATTACTTACACATTTGGATTGATGAGATTCTTTGTTACTTCTGTTTTCTTTCATCAAAACGACATGTAGCACCAATAGCTTATCGCCTCATCGCCGGTCCGCTTATCGAAGTGAACGTCAAGAAGTCCACGCAGGTTGCGCTTTCAAGAAAAGCGCTCCCATTGGCGGCAATCCGATAGAGAGGACGAACTCGCCTCGGCGACTATTCATTGTTTGATGTTGCGACGCTGGAATTCAGAGCGCCGGTCGTTCGGAGGTTCAGCAGCTCGCAGGAAGTCCGTGTTTGCCGGCCGTTGACAGAGAAGGGCTCTCCACGGTGGGGTGGCCGTCGACGGGTCGGTGGGTTACTGGTTTCGAGGAGGTTCACCTAATGAGAATCCAGAGTCGGGTTCGCAGCTTCCGTCGAGGGTTCACCTTGATCGAGCTGCTTGTTGTGATCGCGATCATCGCGGTCCTTGCTGGCTTGCTGCTGCCGGCGGTTCAAAAGGTTCGAGAGGCTGCGGCCCGAATCAAATGCACGAACAATATGAAGCAGATGGGGCTCGCCCTCCACAGTTTCTATGACCAGAATCAGCATTTCCCGGACGCCGGTGAAGGTAGCATTTATTTTCTGGACGCCTCTCTTAGTTCGAACTCAGGCGTGAGCAACGGATTTAACACAGGCGTTACTGGAACTAGTTCCACGGCTGCTGGATATACCACGGCGAAACTGGATGGCGACATCCCGGCAGGTCCTGGTTACGAGCCGCTCACCTCCACCGCTGCGGCCAACAAAGGACCGAAGACATGGTTCTGGCCGAATGGCGTCACTACTTCTGGCATCAATGGGGTTGTGATTAATGGACTCCCCGCCAGCGCTGGCACTGCACCATTCACCTCCCAGTCGGTCTTCACCCGCATTCTGCCGTTCATTGAAAAGGACGAAGTTTACGCTGGATACAATCTCTCGTATCCGTACAACGACACTACTGCCCCGCAGAACCAGACGATCGCTGCCAACGCTATTGCCACGTATCTCTGCCCAACCAATCCCCTCCGCCCTGACAACGGCCTTGATAGTACCGGGTACGGGTATACGGACTACGGCGCGACTGTGTACACGGATATCGACCCGGTTACCGGTGTGAGGAACAAGAACACGCGTATGGCTGGCGGCCTGCACGGCACACCCACGGGCAATGGCACAACCATAGCGCTTATCCCGGATGGCCTGTCCCAGACCATTGCCATAGCCGAAGACGTAGGTCGCTATGAAGCGATGCCAGGTGCATACGTGGATCCGCAGTTTGGTACGGCAACGGCGGCAGCCGGCACGAACCAGGCTCGTTCCTTCTGGCGCTGGGCCGAGCCGGACAACGGCTTTGGAGTCTCCGGCGACCCAGTTGCGACGAATGGTTGGGGAACCCAGGCGGGGTACGCCGGTAGTGCGGCTGCCCCGGCCGCAGGCACCAATGTGCTCGGTGCTGGCACCATGGGCCCCGGTGCACAAGCGGTCAACAACAACAGTGGTCCCTTTGGTGGGCCTGCCAACTGCCTCTGGACCAACGTTACCAACTGCGGCCCGAACGACGAGATCTTCAGTTTCCATGGCTCGGGGGCCAATGTTGTGTTCATGGACGGCCACACGGCGTTTGTGAATCAAAACATCAACCCGATCGTTTTGCGACGCTTGGTTACGTCCGGGGAACGCATCGAGCCGAACGCTGGCATCAGCACCAACACGTTCGACTTCTAACACCTCGAAAACATACCCGATTACTCTTACCCCCGAAGGCCTATTACCTCCCCCGGTAATGGGCCTTCGGGCTATTTCGATTATTACTTCAAGCCCAAGCGTCTAAAGGAGAATCCATGCGAACTTCATCTTGGGGCACATTACTCTTCCTCTCGTTCCTCTCGCCGCTCATGTTGACGGGTTGCGGTCAGCGTGAGCTGCGGCAGAACAAGACATATCCGGCCGAAGGCAAGATTACCCTTCATGGGGAACCCGCCAGCTTCGTCATGGTCCTGCTGGAACCTGCCGATCCCTCGGCGGGGCTTTCTGAAGCACGGGGTGTCACCGATGAGCAAGGAGTCTTCACTCTCAGGACCTATTCCAATGACGAGCCGGACGGCGCGATTGCCGGCCAGTATACGGTTACGCTTCAGGAATTCGATCCCGTAGAGGCAGTCGGAGCCGCGCCCACCCAGGCCGTCAAGAAGATGACGAAAATTCCTGGCGGCTCGCTAAAGACCGAGCAAACCGTCGAAATTACCAGCGGAGACAACAACCTGGAGATAGTCATACCCTGACGCATTTTCCGCCCGGCACAGGACGGAGATCATGGCCAAGATAAACACTGCGCTGCTTCTGAAGATCGGCGCGGCGGGCGCTGGGGCGGTGCTTGTCGCGTGGCTCGTGCTCGCGCTGTTTCTGTCGACTGAGAGCCCGAAAAGCAAATCTGTCTCTGATGAGAATCATTGCCCGGACTGCGGACGCCAGCTGCCTAAAGCCTACGTGGGCACGGGCCAGTGTCCCTACTGCGAATTGGAGGCCCTCACCAAAGGGAAGCCCGCAAAGCCCAAACGCGGATACGGCTCAGGCGCTTTCAACCCGCTCGTTCCCGGCTCACTGATCGCACTGCTCTCTATCCTTGGTGGCATTCACCTGGGCCTGGCCTACCGCAAGCGGCGGGCACAAGTTGAGGATCTGCCGCGGTTCTACTTCAGTTGTCCCAAATGCAAGCGCAAGCTGCGTTACCGCGCGCGCCAGGGAGGAAAGTTTGCCATGTGTCCGCTGTGCCATGGCCCCATCATTTTCCCCAAAGTGCCGCCTCCGGAGAAACGTTGGGTCCGATTCAAACGCTGGGTTACATCGGTTGGCAGACAACGGCAGGTTCAAAATGCGGAGAAGTAGCCGCCGAATCCCTTACCATCCGGGCAAGCCGGCGCATCAACATTGTTGGGCCCTCTCACTTGCTGAGCTGCTGATGAATGGAGCCATACGGACGGAGAACTTGCTCCAACGCGATCAGATCCCCATGCTGTCGCTCGTTGAGTTCGAGCCGTAGCCCTTGTCGACAGGCCTCAAAGGCTGCCGCGGCCCTGCCAAGCTCAGTGTGAATCATGGCCAGTCCCCAGTATGCTTCGGCAAGCTGTGGGTTGCTGGATTGGGCCTCCTGAAATTCGTGAATCGCGGCCTCGAAGTTCAGCTCAATCCAGTAAGTGCTCGCTACCCTGCAATGGCGCTGGGCCTCTGAGGGGCAATTCAGTGCATGTTGCCAGATGCGTCGAGCGTCGGCTGGTTTTCCCAGATGCATGCAAAGGCCGGCCGCCAACTCCGCGAAAGACCAATTCCAGCCATCCTGTGTTTGCAATTCCATTTTCTGCAGCGCGCGACCGGCAGCTTCCGGGTGATGCGTGCGTAGAAGTTGGGCCAGCTGAGCAAGACCTACCTCTGGGTTCGAGGCCTTATTTGCTAAAGGGGCCTGCGACGCCCGACGTAGCTCCCCGATTTGTGCGCGTTGGCCGGCAGTTGCTTTCGGGTCCGTTCGGATCCATTGCTCGCCGGCCGCAAGCTGGGCGTCCGCCATCCCGCGGGCGCCGTACGCCTGGAACAGGTAACGCCAGGCGGGGGCATTGTCCGGGTGCAGTTCAAGGGCTTGGCGAAGGCAATAAGTCGCCTGTGCCCAATAGACGCCCCGCTCCGGAATCCAGGGCTCGGCTGGAGTGAGGGGTTTGGCCATCAAATCGGGATTAAGGTTCCAGTAGCAGTTGCCGAGAAGCACCCATACATCAGGCCTCGAAGGATCTTCGCCAAGAGCGACTCGGGCTCGATCCAGGGCGACCCACAACAAGGGAGCGCGGTCGCGCCAAAACAACTCGGGAGAGCGAGGCAAAGACGCAGTTAGATTGAACAAAGCCTTCTGTTCGCGCCCAGCTGCTCCTCGAACATCGGGCACGGGCCTCGACACCGGCTCAGTAAAATGCCTATCTACGAAATCCACTGTTGGCGCGTTACAGGCGAGAGTCTCTGAATCACGAGGGATAAAGATTGAAGCGAGAGCGTCAAAATAAACGCACCGCCAGCGGGGATGCGCAAGAAGCAAAGCCTCGGCGGCATAATTGTTGGTATGTTCCAGCAGGAGCAAAGGGTTGCCCAGCTGGCTCACCGCCTTCTCCCAGCGGGGGTCCTTTTGCCGCAACCAGTCCTCGATGGCGACATACTTCTCAAAGGTCTTTTGATCGGGCATTTCCAGCCGGCCATCGAGGAACGGTTTGCACCGAGGGGAATTGTGATATACGTAAACCCCTGTTTGCCCCAGGCCGTATACCAGGGCATGCTCAGGCAATCCAGGCTGGCCTGCAAAGAGCGCCGCGTCGTGAGCAAATTCCAGGGGCTGCTCACGGAAGGCGAAGTGACGAGGCTCGCCAGTATGGATGTAATATCGATCCGTGGTCAGAGCCGCGAGCCACAGCGTAAGCACCGCAGCGAGCCCAGCGCGCAAACAACCTCTGGCGACCTTGCTCACTCGGCCGGGTTTCCAATCGGCAGTCAGTTGATAGGACCATTCGCCGAAATTCCACGCCACGATAACCCCGGCCACCAGGCCGAATCGGCTCCAATTCTGTAACGCCTTTAGGCCGAGGAAAGCAAAGGCGACGGCAAGAAGCACCCGAAACAGGTTGCCTTCCCAATACAAGACCAGAAGGGCTGCCGCGCCCATAGCCAACAAGAGTACCGCGGGCGATGCAGATGCACTCCCGTCGAGAGAACGGCGCCCATCGACTAGGAGTTCCTGCTGGAGCCATTCCATCCAGGCAGTCATGGCTCCTCCGGTCACGATGGCGACAAGTGCTGCCGCTCGCGAGCGTCGAAGCCACGCCAGGGCCGCGGCCACGCCGGCAAGCAGGAAGATCCACGCGACACGATCGCCCGCAGCTTTGATGAGGCCCGGCGCCCATCTTTCACTTCGCGTCAGAGTACTGACCAGCAGCAAGCCCAACACGACTGCCAACCCCGCAAACCAGGCCGCCACTGCGTTTGCGTCCGTCGCCCCTCGCTCAACGCTTGCCTTGCCTGACAGTGAGGACGCCAGCCAGGCCCGCCACAACGCGGGGTAGAAAAAGCTCAACGGCACCAGGAGCTGCAGAAAGTAGAAGGCGAGGAAGAACCAATTCGTCCCCGCCACGATGGCCGTGGTTTGCCCAACGTAGTCACGCGGACTCATGAGCTCATCTATATATTGTTTGTAGACATTGCCGGCTTCCGCCACTTTGGGAAAGAGGTCGAAGGGAAAGCGCGCCGCCGCAACGAAATACGGACTGACAAAACAAGCGGCGGCCACCGCGACGCAAGCACCGCCGAGATGCCACAAGCAACGGCGCTCATCGGCTGTCCAAACGGATCCGCCACGTAAGCGCCGCCACGCCAGTTGAGTTACCCGCGCAGACACATACATGGCCAGTAGGACGGGGCCGAAGACAAACAGGCCCTGGGTGTTGACCCAAAGCACCTGCAGGATTGGCAGGAGCCAAATTAGGATCGGCCGTCTCTCCACACGCCATAAGACGGCCAAGAAACAGCCGATGTACAGCGCGGAAAAGATCTCCGGGCGCGGATCGAGCCGGAAGCTGAATAGCACGAGCGCGGGCAACCAGCTGAGCACGGCCGCCACGGCCGGCCACTCCTTTTGCCGCGCGGTCAGGCCGGCCAGAAAAGCGCCCGTGCCGACCGTTGCTCCCAGCAGCACCAGGGCCCCCACCCCTCCGAGTCGATGAGCCAGTGCCAGAATAACCTCATAGGACCAATGAATATCAATCCATTGTTTATCCGCGGAGCCGAAAGTAAAAGGATCCAGGTCGGGCACGCGGCCGTGTTCGAGAATCCACTGTCCACCGCGCAGATGCCACCAAATGTCCGAGTCGCCCATTTCGTAACAGCCGAGGAGAAAGGCGACAGCGGCAAGCAGGGCCATTAACAGCCAGTCGATCAAACGGCTCGCGGAGGTGAAACGGGACATGACACGCAAGAATGAGTCTCCGGCGCGCATTGAGTTAGTGGATCTTCACAAGCTCAATAGATGTTAAGCTGAGATTCCCGTCCGGCTCTTTACGGCTGCTCAATCGGCAGCGCACCGTGACTTGCTGGCCAGCTGTTATCTTTTTCGCGTCATCCTTGCGAAGGGCGAAAATGATTTTCCAATGCACACCGCCGGTGGGCTCAAACGAAAGCTGGCTGGCCGCGCTGCCCGTGGTCATCATCACTTTCCCGGTCACTTGGACAAATTTTCCCTTGTATTTCTTGTTCGCAGTCGGCGTGTCCTTCGCAAATTCCTCAGTGAGTTCTTCTGCCGTCAATTTAATGTCGCCAGTGAATAGGAATAGGTAGGCGTAGTAACCACCAGCACCAAGAATCCCTA
>Ga0116221_1003405_pt1 | contig 10292 bp, 9 predicted proteins | sample Sb_taG_5_FD_88965 | JGI IMG/M metagenome (GOLD analysis project Ga0116221, IMG submission 88965) | Peat soil microbial communities from Weissenstadt, Germany - Sb_50d_8_FC metaG | ecosystem: Environmental > Terrestrial > Soil > Wetlands > Peat | place: Germany: Weissenstadt | collected 2010-09-21
CTGATGGCGGCAATTGCTTTTGTCTTATCCGCGTTCATCTGCGTTCATCTGCGGCCAATTCTGCTTTTCTCGAGATTTGCGCGTCGCCTCAGCCAAACAATATGGGCCGCAGATGAACGCAGATAAGATCATTCGTGGCTAAGTATTTCTTCACGCTCTGACTCGCCCTTGGCGAGCGAGCGGTTTCGCATTCGCACTGAATCTCGCGGTCCTGATACCAGGGCCGGCGCGCGCTGGGAAGATGTATATCCCTTGCCGCCAAATAGAAAATCTGGGTGGGCTCCTCACCAAACAGGATTGTTAGTGTCAGGTTTAGACTATTGCCGCCGGCCACCACCGGATTGGCGGGCGCAGGAGCATCTACCGCGTTCGTACTAGCCCGGTAATCAGTACTGCCGCCGCTTGTAGGGCTCCCCCTCCCGGCCTTCTAATGGATACGTGCTCGTCATCTTTTACCTGTTCTCGGCACTCTCTGTTCAGACGCGCCCATCGCCTGTCAAGCATTCCCTCGCACCACATCGTTTCGCGGCTTGCGTCCTCGTCACCCGGTCTGACGTGGAACAAGCCATCGGTCTCCCGGTAGATAGCGGCGCAGAGGAGACGCACGGTCCGGTGTCGACCTGCGACTACGCGGGGAGCAGAGGGATGGTTTCCATCACCATTCAACAACTGGCGGCCAAACCAGACCTCGTCTCGGAGATTGCCAGCCTGAAGAAGGAAATCCCCGAGGGCATCGCTCGTAACGCAACCGGCTTTGACACGGCGTCTTTCTTTTTCGATATTCCCGGCGCTGGTACCCAACTGCATATCCTCATCGGTGACCGTCAACATCTGATGGTCTCGATTTTGGGGTTTGGCGAGGCGCCCGAGACTTCCGGAGCCGCCGAGCGGATCGCGCGAAGAGCAATCAGTCGATTGTAGCGATCGAAACACTGCTGCCCAATCAGTTTTCCGAGGGCCTTTCCAAATGATCGATCACCAGGAATTCGCGCGGTCCTTTGCCCAAACCGAAGTCCGAGCTGCCTGCGGATGTTAGAAAGAAATGACCATCAATGAGGGTAGTGGGGAAATAGGTCTATGAATCTATGAATATCACCCTCCATCCTGGTTTGCTGTGCGTCGGCCGGGGCGCGGGTTTCTTAGATTCTAGTCGCAAAATCGAGTGCGTGCTCGGTGCCATCTTTGATTTGAGGTCGCCAACACAGCAGCGCCAGCTCGGAAACCGCTGATAGCTGAAAGCTCGCGGACGCCTGAATGGATTCTGGCGGCCGAATCGGAAGTCCGGCGGGCAGGGCGGGAGCGCGAATCCATCCGCTCTCCACCCCTATCCGTCACGCGTGATCCGAGCCCCGGCGCTTCGCGGCCCAATGTACTGTTCCCGGTACAGCCGCGGCTTCAGTCGCCCCGCAAGATCAATTGCCAAGCTGCTGGCTGGCGAAAACCGCCAAATCCCGCCATTGGCCCGCCACCACATTGAGGCGCAATTGTTGAACCGCGCCCGCCGGAGTCACCGAAGCGCTCTGTAAGCTCTTGAGCACGGCGGCGATGCTGCCCCGCGCCGCCAAAACCGTTCCCAGAACAAGGGAAACATCGTTGTCCGTCTGGGTCGCCGTGACCCCGAAGTTCTTACCCGCTTGCTCTACCGTATTGAATTGGTTCCTCACCGTGTCACGGACGTTGTTGTACTTGCCCCGTACCTCATCGGCGCCGCAAGGAAATTTCGCCACCTCCCGATCCACCATCGCCTGGTCGTTCCGAATGACGCCCTCCACGGCATCCCGGGAATTCGCCTGCGCCAACAACCCGTTCAAAGTTTGATTAAAACCGGACAAACTCGAAAAGCCCGTTCGTAGACTCCCGGAACTGTTATTCAACTGGGAGTCGAGCTGGGCGATAGCGGCCTTGACTTTGGCGGCGTCCGCGCCTTGCATTTGGCCCGAAGCGGCGTCCATCTGTTGGCTTACTTGGGGCAGCGAGACGGTCAGCCAGTTCTTCACCGGGGAGAATGCCTGGTCGAACTGATTCGCTTGCCCTTGAACACGGTTGTACCGTTGCTGCAAATCCGTCTTCAGCCACGTATACGCCGGAAATTTCCACGTCCATTGGTAATACTGGCAGTTCCCGAAACAATACCAGTGCCAGTTGTATTCACACCTTCCGGACAGATCCCACGGCCCGAAATTCGTTCCATTGATTACGGTAATTACCTGTCTCACCGACGCGGGCAGCGCCTTCATCCGGCCGATTGCCGCTTTGGCGGCCGCAATGTCCTGGCCCGGCAGCGCGCCAGCCGTTGCCGCCGCCATCGACAACAGCACGATGGCCGTCCGCAATCCGGCCTGGCCCTTCTTCAGGAAAGTGACATCAACCCTGGCTAACGATGGCTTCTTGTGTGAATTTCTGCGCGGCACTTTTCAACTCCTTCCAGCTTGCGATCTCAGCCTGGAGATTCAACGCTTTGGCCAACCAGGCGGGGTCGCCCAACTGATCGGCGGTAGCCAATCTGCAGGTATCGTCGATCCTGCCCTTAAGGTCCTGGAACCCTTTTCCCAACGTTCTCAACCGATCCGCTGAACTCGCCAAAGCCGGAGCGACTTTATTGGACGAGACAAAAAAATCGCCCATGTCGCTCTCGAGCAACGCCTTGCTCTCCATTTCCGATTTGTTCCCGGTGATTTCTTTGGTCAAGCGCTCGAACTCCTGTTTGGCCTTGTCGGCGCCAAACCAGCCTTTCGCTTTCTCGGCCGCTTCGTCAGCCTGCTTTTGGAGGCGTGGAATCCCGACCTTCAAGTCGCTGATCGCGCTGTTCGCCTGGTTCACGATTTCGCTGTCGTGCACGGCCAGCAGCGCCTTTGTGAGGCGAGGTCCGTAGGAAGCCGCCTTTTCGGCGGTGTGTTGAACGATCCCGGCCATCTCCCCCACCTGGAAAGCAAGTCCGTCGTTTCCGGCGAGCACCTGTCTTACCCGTGGCGCCCGTTCGCGGGCCGCCCCTTCCATCATATTCGGCAACAACTCCAATGTGGAAGAGATCGCATTCGCCGTATCGCCGGCGCGCATGGAGACCCACACAATACTGGCGTAGACTTCGTCCGGCGCGGTCGGATGGAGTAGATATTGGCTGTCCTCCGCGGTCTGGCGCCGCAAGCTGTCCGGACCGCCGAGTTCCTTGCCAATCTGATTGAGGTCCCGCATAGCGGCGGTAAACTGCTCTACGCTGACTTCGTTCTCAAATGGCCCGTAGCGCGAGACAAATCCAGCCTTGTCCGAAGGCACCCGGCTGAGCGGCGAAAAGAAGGCTTGCACGACGGCCCAATCCCGCCGGAAATCGAACATTCCTGTCATCACCTTTCCCCTTTACGCCTTAGCCTCGCGCCGCCGAGGTCACCGTTTCTCCGCGTTCCCGGTACGCAACCACCAGTTCCATTCTCACTTCCGTAGCGTCCTTCGGATCCCCTCCATCGGGGTCGAACGTGAACGTCCATTGGGTGAAGGGCGTGGGCGTTGCATACACCTCGGAATCGATTCTCCAGCGATCGTAGATCTCTTCGCCGGCTACGGTATAGGCGTAGTTTCCCACCAGGCTCTTGGTCTCGAACCGGTACTCGTTTTGCGGTCCGAAACCGTTTTGATAGGAACCCGAAGTCGACACTTTGCCGAGCACTTTTCCCTTCGTGTTGGCAGCCACGCCCTGGATGAAGAACTTGGCCTCCGTAATCCAGATCGCAACATTGCCGCCACTGGGTAGTACGCCCTTCAACTGCTCATCGCCGGCTCCAATCGTCCAACTGAGGCTGGCCGGTTCGGCATCGGTCTTCGCCTTGAGAAGCGCAGTTCCCGGGCCCGCCGCTTCGCCAGGTCTCACAATTCTCAGACGAAAACCGATTTTCACATCGCTGTTCGGCAGCCGGACTTGCTTGCCGCCGGGGGTATCCCCTCGCAGCCGCGCGATCCACTCGGTCACGCTCACAAAAGCCTGCGTCAACTCCGCGGCGTTCATATCCAGATTCACAATGCCCGCCGGCGGCTCCTGGAAGTTCAGATAGAAAAACGAATTCCGGTACTGTTTCCAGGCCACGAACACCGAGCGCTTCAGGCTGTCCGCCCGGCCCTGGATCATACCCTTGAGCGCCGCCAGTTTCTCCTCATCGCTCTGGGATTGGGCTTCCAGCGCCGCCCAGCGCGCTTTCGTATCCTCAGCCGCTCGCAGCCGGGCCCGTACCAATGTCCCCTGCGACATCTGTGCTGCCGCCGATGCCATTTTGGCGTGAATCGCCTTACCGTATCCGGCCAGGATTTTCAGGCTGCCCTGGTACGCCGCGAGCGCAGTCCTCACCTCGCCCGATTCGGTCGATTCCATCGGTTTCAAAAAGGCTTCCCCCTGAATCACGAAATTGTCCCACGCCAGAGCCGGGTCCACGCGGTCCGCGGAACTCACTTCGGTCAAGTCCAGCGACTGCCCTTGCGGCCCGCCCACCAGCAGCGCGCTCGAGGCGAACGAAGCTAACGACTCCTCCTGCATCTTCATCAGACTCATCGCGCGCTTGAGCAGTTCGTTGTTGGGATCGCCCGCCTTCTCCGTGGCGGCGTCGTATATTTTCTTGCCTTCCTTGACGCCATCGATCACAGACACCAATGCATCCTTCATCGCGGGCAGCGCGGAGACATCGTTGCCCCCAAGGTCTTTCATTAGAAAATAATCGACGGCGCCTCTCCCCTGTCTGAGAGTCGCCGCCGGGTTCTTGCTGATTGACGACAGAGACGCCCCCGCCGAGCCGACCGCGGCGATAATCGCGAACGACGCCGTCAGGATCGCTTCCATCTGTTTGTAGATCGCGTAGCTGATCATCTCCGCTGTCAGCGTCTTCAGTTTTCGGTCGGATTCGGTCCGCTGCAGGTAAAACTGCCGGTTCAGAACCTGGACGTCGCCCAGCAGGTTCTTAATATTCCCGTCGATGTTATCCAGTTCCGTCTGGAGCGGGACAATCGAGTCCGAAATTGCGCCTCCGAGCGCGGCGCTGACGCTCTTGAGAGCGTCTTTAATTCCGGTTTGGACGTTTAGATTGCCCAGGTATGTCTCGTACTTGCTTAAAGCATCCAATAGGGCCTTTACGTGATTGCTATAGTAATTGGACGCGAGCACTGGCACGTAGAACGCGCCCGCCTCGGCGTCCAGTGTAACCAGCAGCGCGGCCGCGCTGTTATACAGGTCCGCCAGATCGCTGGAAATGGTGGCGCCATCCCCGCCCCATGCCCGTACACACGACGTCACCCAAAGTAACATCGACCGGGCCACACTCCGGTCTTCCTGGCCGCCCGAATCGGCCAGCCACGTCGCGGCCGTAAAGCTGGCTTTCAGGCTGTTGATCGCCCAAACCTTGTTGAGCAGATCTTCCATGTCCGCCTTTCGCTGAGTCACCTCCGGCGTGGCCTTGCCGTCGCTCGACACGGTGTAATACATGAGCTGAAGCGGCGCGTTTCCGGTTGGTATCCTGGAGGGCGATTCGCCGCCTGCCGGTTGCGATGCGGCCACCGCTGCGCTCCCTCCGGCCGATTCCTGAATCAGGAACATCGAGATCGAAGGCTGACCCGGCGCGGGCACGGGCATCGTGATCGCGCTTCCGTTCAGCCCCGAAACGTCTATGTTGCGCGCCACCACCACCACCGTGCTTGTGTCAAACGACGGCCGGTCCATCACCAGCGTGTCGGCGTAGATCGTAAGAGTCTTTCCCGTTCCCGCGGCCCGGTTCTTGATAATGTCTGAGAACTTAGCCTGCAAACCGGAAAAGACAACGTCCCGGATTTCTCCCTTTTCGTTGTCGGGCAGGTCCAGGTGCGTTCGGAAACTCCTGGTTTTCGAGTTCAATGTATCCCACGTCGTTGTCATTGGATGATCCCCCTTTCTCTTACGCGGCCACTTCGACCGCGGCTCCGAACTCCTTCCGCTCATACTTCACCAGGGAGTTCTGAGTAAACTCCGTGGTGATTTGAGAGATCTCCTGCCACTTCTTTGTCGCGTCGTTGAGCCGCGTCGCTTGCACGATCCACGGGTAGTTGCTGAGCTGCTCGGGCTGGTAGTTTGAGCAAAGATAGGTGAGCTTTCCGGCTATATCCAGCCAAATGCCCTCAATGACCGCGAGGTTCGTGCTGAAATCGGTCATACCCGTCCCAACCTGCGCTACTTGTCGATTGAGGGCCGTCAGATCGGTAACCAACAGCGTCTTTTGCTCTTGTTTCCCTTTCTCTTTCTCGATGTCGCCCAAAAGCCGTTTGTACTCCTTGCGCTGGTTCTCCGCGGCAATGCCCAGCGCGGTTGCGGCGGCGACCGCCCCGACGGCGAGACCGCCGGCCACCGCGACTGTAGTTCCGAAAGTAAACGGGGCCAAAATCAGGCAAAGGCAACTGAGGATTGCCAGACCGACCGACGCCACTGCCGCGGCGATGGTGAAATCGCGCCAGGCTTTTTCGGCCGCTTCGGATTTAGCGGTCAGTTCCTCGATCGTTTTCTTGATCTCCGCGATCGCATCGTTGGCCGTCTTCATAATCTGCGACTGCTGGCTGGTGTAGCGAACCAACTCTCCATTCGCGTCCGAGATTTGCCCGGAGAAGGACGACAACTTCGCTCTCAGCGCGTTGGTTTTTTTCTTAATGTCTTCCGCGACGGAAACCAGCCCTCCCTCCCCAAGTAAAGCGTCCTTGAGGTAACGGGCGCGCTCTTCCTTGGTGCCCGTCTTTGGATCGAGAATGACCCTGAAACTGTCGAATGTGTTTGTATACATGCTGGCGGCGCCCTGAATCTGCATCGCCAGCCAGACGATATGCGCGTAGATCTCCGTCGGCGGTTCCGGTTTCAGGACGTAATCGGGATCGACCGTAAGTTTGTTATAGAATTCTATTGGATTGCCGAAAACAGTCGTCAGCCCCTGCACCTTCTTCATTGCCGCAACTACCTGCTTCACGAGATTGAGATCTGCGAAATCGCCGTATTTCGTTCCGAAATCTCCTTGATTGATCGGAAGCGCCAAACACGTTGTGATGTAATTCTGCAGGTTGAGCCAACTGTCGCTAAAAAGGATGAAGCGGTTGGGACGTTGCTGGCTATCCGTTGTCTGGCTGAGAGTGTTGTTGGGCTCGACGCTGATATTGCCGTTTTCTGACATAAAGCTCCTTTATTCTGACTCAAACTGGAGTAACTCCGATTTTGGCTCCTCGATTGCGATTAGCATATCATAACTGTCGGAAAAACCGAATACTGGGAAACTGCGCCTCTTTAGTGATTTCACATACAAGTCTCCGGCCCGGCAATCCTGCCTGCTGCCGCCTTTCAGGCGGCCGATCGCGAATCTTCGCACGCGGCACGCGCCGGCTAAAAGCCGGTGATGCCCAATCAGTTTTCCGAGGGCCTCTCCAAATGATCGATCACCAGGAATTCGCGCGGTCCTTTGCCCGGACTCAACTGAAGTCCGAGCTGCTTGCGGATGTTGGAAATTATTGATGTATCGTGCGGTTCACTGGCTGCGCCGCTCTCCGGTGAAACCGGATCGGGAGGGGTAAAATCCCATTCCAAATGGATGTCGAACGTGCCGCTCAAGCCTGTCCGGTCGATCACAGGGAGTCCGCCAATAATGAGGAGTTTGGCAAAGACTTCGCCACGGATGCCACGCTCATCCAAGACGAAGTGCGATCCGTTCCTGGTGGGCGGGGTGAGAACCCCACACCGGGGCTTGCCGCCGGGAATGGCCGCGAGAGGCTGGGCGGCGTCTGCCGTCTCGGCAGGATCGCAGCTATCCTCTTTGGTGACTTGCAGTCTGGGGCCGTCCTTGGCCACAGTCATTAAGTAAACCGGAAGCTCTCGGGTCTCACGATGGATCTTTAAATGGAAGCGGTCTTCGAGGAGCCTTTGCAACATGGGGCCCCTCATCATTCCCATGCCCTGCGCAGATCCCGCTTTCGCGTCGATGGAATACCGGTACGACGACATCTGGTTCGGAAAGCCCTCGATCGGCGTCGGCGAAGTGGGCTGGTTCATGAAGTTGCCTGTGCCATCTGCAAATATTTGATACGCATCCTGGATCAGGCGGAAGAGCCCGAAACAGGGCACACTCAATCTGCCCGGCGAAGCATTTAGGGCGGCCCGCGGCTCCGTACCAATGCACTCTCTGATGGCAGCCACTTCAAACTGCGGCCTCGTATCGCCGCCCTGGGCGAACACGGGCAACCCGGCGAACACACCCAGGACGAGGGCCAACCAGTTACGCATTGTCGCAAATCTCCTTGCCGTTTTGACGCGGCCATGGGAAAAAGCGTGCAGGAAATCGCCCCTCAAAAAAACGCTCCTATCGAAAAATCGCCAATACCCCAAAAAAGTTTCCCGCAGGCCGATTGATTTTTCATCCCATCTCGCTGGGCGCGTGAGCGCGCCGTGGCGGGCCACATATCCGGCCAATGCGAGCCGATTTTTCGACTCGAGCCAGCGGGCGCACTCAAAGGTGCCTCGAGGATTAGGACCCTGTGCTGGTTCAGCGTGAAATGGAGAACTGGCGTTCCCCGTTAGCGAGTATACCGCCTTCTTCGGCGGGCCAGTTGGGAGAACATCGCGCGACGCAAGTGGCGACTGGTGAACTGGGCGGCGGCTGAAACTGCAGCTGGTTTCAACAAGGGAAAAACACGTTGGGTAGTCGGCGCTCACACAGCCCTCGTGGGTGGAAAAACAAACTGGCTAGGAAAGAAAATAGTGACCGCCCGAACGCTCAGACTCCCCGCCAAGCGACTTCCGTGTGGGCCACTTTCCGAAATGGCGGTTTCACGGCCACAATACTGTTTTCGCGTCGGACTGCCGACGGCCAGCGATTCCTCACCACGGGACAGGTGGGAGGATCCATCACCGCCGACCGGTTGAATGTGGTGGTGAGTTGGCAGGCGCGGGTGAACAGGTAACTGCAGCTCCCGGTTCTCACGCGGCACTCGGAAATTGGACGGCCCGGCGTCAATTTGACGGGAAACGCGCTACTCGTTGAACTGGCCGGCGGCGTTCTGCCGAGGATTGGGAACGATATGTGGGCTTCTCGTACAGTGGCCCCAAGCCTATCACGCAGCCTGCTGCCGACGAATCTGCCGCTGCTTTCGCGCCGCCTCCAACTTCCGATCCCGCTGGGCATGGATCTCAGCCTGACGCCCGGCGAGTATGTCCTTCGGCGTGATGTAGCCAACCGCGCTGTTCAGACGGACGTTGTTGTAATGCTCGACGTAGCCCCCACCAGACGCCGTGCATCGTCCAGCGATAGCGGCGTTCCCGGCCGGATGCACTCCCCCTTGAGCGATTTGTGCCAGCGTTCGATCTTTCCGTTCGATTGAGGATAGTAGGGCGAAGTTCTGACGTGGGTCATACCCGAGATCCGAATGAACTCCTTGAAGTCCTTGGCGATGAATTGTGGCCCGTTGTCGGAGATGATCCGGGCCGCGCCTCCGGGTACTTCTCCTTGGCTGCCTGTAGGATGATCTCGATGTCCGCCTCGGTCATCGACCCCCGCAGATCCCAGTTGACGATGTATCGGCTACAGCCATCGAGAACGCTGCACAGGTAATAGAACGTCCCGCTGATATTGATGTACGGCACGTCAATGTGCCAGTGCTGATGAGCGGCCAGCGGCTGCTCGAAGCCCGTGCCCTTCTTCGACGGCTTTCCGTTCCACTTCGACAACAGTCCCGCTTGCCCCAGCACCCGCCACACACTGGTCGGACTCACCGCCACAATGTCGGCATCCAGCATCATAAACGTCAGCCGCCGATAGCCTTCCAGCGGGTTCTTCAGATGGAAGCCGATGATGGCCTGCTTTTCCCAATCCTCCAGCCAGAAATCGCGGGGAACCCAGCCGTTGTGCTCGTTCACCTTGCCGTAGCGTTCCCGCCAGTCGTAGAACTTGCTGGCGGTGATGTCGAGCCACACGATAAACCGTCCGGCGCCGATCTCGGTTTTCTCCGACCAGCGCCGGACGAAGTCAACGATCTGATCCCGCGTATCGTGCGGAACCCAGACCCCGGTCAGAGTTCCCCAAGCGTTTTTTTTAGCGCGACGTGCTCCGCCATCAATTCCGCCAGGACCTCATCCTTGGTCTGGATCTTCTTCCCCAGGTAGTCGATTCGTTCCTGCTCGGCGGAATGGTTGGACCGCGCTTTCGGCTCAAAGGCAGCCGTTCCGTTCTCGAAGAACTCCTTCTGCCAGCGGTAGAATACCGTCGGCTGGAGGCCGTGCTTGTCACATAATTCTGAGATCGGAACCTGCTCCAACAGATGCC
>Ga0116221_1003411_pt1 | contig 10283 bp, 17 predicted proteins | sample Sb_taG_5_FD_88965 | JGI IMG/M metagenome (GOLD analysis project Ga0116221, IMG submission 88965) | Peat soil microbial communities from Weissenstadt, Germany - Sb_50d_8_FC metaG | ecosystem: Environmental > Terrestrial > Soil > Wetlands > Peat | place: Germany: Weissenstadt | collected 2010-09-21
CGTCGAAGATGGCGTGGTGGAGGTCTTCAAGCGTCTGGTCGCCACGAATCTGGATGGTCCGAGAGATCGTCGGGTTCTTCTTGGCGAACTTCTCTTTGATCGGGCCGCTCAGCAAGAAGACCTCCAGGGTGTAGAGTTGCGGTTTGCCTTTGTCGGCGGACTTGTGGAGCTTTACGCCTGTGCTTTTCCTTGCCATTGCTGGCTCCTTTCTGGACTTCGTGCGTGCCATCTTCTTCCCGACCCCGCCTGCTGGGCCGTTACCGCTCATCTGGGTGTAGAGATCGCCAAATGCATCATCCCACTTGGGCAGCTGGTCCTGGTACACGAGCCGGATGCCGACTTGCTTCAAGTGCGGTAGTAGCTCAGCCCATTCTGGCCTTTCTCGAATGTGGATCGTGCCAGGCCGGTGAGCGAATTCAACCAGCGGACGCCGCATGGCCTCGGCGAGCAGTCTGGCAAGCTCGTTGACAGTCGGCGGCTGCTCGATTGTCCGGAGGGCGAGAACGAAATCATCTGTGTGGCTGATGACCACGCCGATCCGGAGGCCCTGCTGGGGCACCGGAAAGAAGTCGGCCTCCCAGGTGTCGTCTTCCTGGCGCAACCGTCGCAGCTGGGTCTTGACGAAGAACGAGTCACCCTTGCCGAGTTTCAGCCTGTCGTCCATCTCATCACGCATGAGGCAACGTCGCCTTGAGGTCCGGTATTCCCGCCAGGAAAATCGCATCGTTCTGATGATGGTGGTAGCCTTTGAAGACGAACTCGTTCCAATAGTTCGGATCGGGGCCGTATTTCAGGAACCGATACAGTCCCTTCTCGTCGTCGCCAAAGCCAGATTGCGAAATCCCTCGCCTGAAAAACTGCAACCACTCGTCCTTCTTCGCCATCAGGATGTAAGGCGTCGTGAATGCAATGTGGTAGTGGGCCAGTTCGGGCCGCAGCGGCGGAAGGAGCCGGACGTACCAGAGTTCGCCGCTTTTCCCACGATAGCCAGAGGTGGAGTGGCAGGTAAATTCGGCGTTAGTGACAAGTTCCCGCAGCCGAACGTGCGAGCCATGCATCCCGACATGCTCATAGATGCCCATGCGGGCATCGGCCAGCTTCTTCAAGGCGTCAAGCTGGTCCGGGTTCATGCAAATCAGGTCGTTCGCCTCGATCTGGCACGTTGCGAGCGTGTCTTTGCCGTCGAACCGCAAGTGGTAGAAGGCCCAGCTGGTGAAGAACCTCGCCGTCAGCGGACTCATCGGCGGTCCAGAAGGCATATACTCGTCCTCGGCCTTGGCAACGACCTTGGCTTACGTCTTCATTTCGGGCAGTCGGGACACGCCTTCGCCGAAGAATGACGAAATGTTCTGGACGAAGACGTAAACGGCGTGGACGGGATCGAGCCCATCCTTGATGAACTTCTCGACGCTCGGCATGTCTGTCCGGCCCTTCATCCTTCCCGTGGGAAGGTCGAGGGGCGCCGCCATCTTGGTGAGCTTGCCGTGCAGCTTCTTTCTGGTTTCGCCCATTGATGTCCTTTCTGGTTTGTTACTTGAGGATGATTCCCTGCTCCTTGAACCATTTTCTGAGTTCATTCTCCAGAACCGCCATCGCCTCGGCCAGCGATTCAGCCTTGTCGTCCTCGAAAACCAGCCCGGCGTAGTCCAGCGCCCGGATCACGAAACCGAAGCCCTCTTGGTCGCCTATTTCGATGTGCCCGTCCTGAACCCATTGGGCGATTGTGGGGAACATCCGCTCGATTTCCGCAGATTCTGATGGCAAAGTCGCTTTCGGCCTCGGCCTTGATTGGCTTACCGACTTGCTGAAATCCTCGGAGGTGGCATTCCGCATCTGCCTGGCCTCTTGCGGCCCAGCCCTGAATAAGGCTTTCTTTTTGCCATGACATCCTTCTCACAATCAGATCGGGACTCTTGCCTTGAGGATCACGGATGCCCCAGGCCATTCTAGCCTCCCAAGAAACCATTGGCGTGACCGAGGCATCTTTGCCGGGGAGTATGGCTTGAGCGGAGGAGACCTGCATGAATCACTCAACTTGCGATGTTTGTGGCCGGAAATTATTGACGCCCAGGGAGGTCCGTTACGAAGTGCGGATTGAGATCAAAGCAGCCTATGATCCGTTGGCGCTCAGTGATGAGGATTTGCATAAGGATTACAGCGCCGAGATAGCAAAGGTTTTGCGGCAACTCGTCGTCCAGGCAATTGGCTGTCGCCCATTTCCGAACCACGAACCCAATTTGGTCGTCGTTGAAGCCTAATTCCCGTGACTCTTCGGGCAATTCGGAGACGCAATAAGGAGGCTGTTGCTTGCACTCTTCAACGAGTGATCGGATTTCGGGCGGGAGGAAGTCTGGGGCTCTTTGTCGGTCCTTTATCAGAACTTCGTTGAGTTCCTCCATAGTCAACCGCTTGAAAAACAACTGCAGCCCAACATCCCCCTTCGCAAACCACGCCTTGATCTTTGTAGAGCCGGTGTTCACCTCCAAGTCGTGAAGGGCTACTGGATCGGCAACAAACATGTTCTCTTCCATGCCGAGGACTAAGCTGCCATCGGGCGCTCGGAGGTTGAATGAAAGCAGGAGAAGGTCGTGCTCGCCTTTGCCGAAATTGATGATAGGCTCATCGTTCACCGCAAAGGTGTTTCTGGAACCCCCGCTATACACCCCACCTAGCCTGACGAGAATACTCCGCTTGGTCCACGGAAAATGCGCCTTCACGTCTTCCACGGACAACGGCTCCTCCTTGAGGGCTCGCAGTTAGCCCTTTGAGAAAACTCCTCGATCTGCGGCGTCATGATGTTCACGGCAGAGGGCGATCATCCCGGCGGGGTCGTGGTGCTGTCGTTCATGCCAAGGTGGGTCGAAATGGTGCCAGGTTAGGGTAAGCTACACTATAATCGGCATAGCAGCCCCCGATTTCGTTTCCCGCACACGCTGGGAGATTGTGTTGGCTATTCTTGCTCTCTCCCTTCAGATGTCCGTACCGCTATACCTGCTTCTCTCTAAATGGAGGAGCGGTAGGCATAGCCGAGGATGTGGTTGAGTTTGATTGTTATCAAGCAGCAGAAGCCGTGATGCTGTGCATCCCCTTATGCCTCGGCTCTCGTCGTCAACAATACGGTGATTCACGGGAGCCTGATTGCGGCCAAGTGAATCGTGTCATTTCGGCCCGTTGGCAATGAAATCGTCCGTAGCAACGGGCCAATTTCGGCTTCCGGGAGGCTCGGTTGGTGACAAAGAAGGGCTGGTAGTGGAGTACGATTTCACCTAGCCAGAGCCGGCAGTGGAAAGCTCAGGGCGTGAGGGATCTGAAGCAACCGCCACCTGATTGCGCCCTGCACACATCGTTCCCCGGCTATGCCATGCATGCTCGATTCCTCGCATCAGCAGAGCACAATCGAACTTCACCGAGCCAGGCGGGAACAATGCCCGATCTTCAAAATAACTCGATTCCACTTTTCTCACAGCAAGCGGCTGCACGTGCCAGTTGAAGCTGTGAAGCTCCAGACCGTCATACCGGCCCGGCTTGGCCGTGACTGAGTACCCCAATGATCCACCCTCAAAGAAATCTGACGCCTCCTGGAGCGACCCGAACACAGAAGTTCTGGGAAGTTCCTGGGCGATGTTCCCTTCAACCAGCAAGTGAGTCTGCCGGTCATTGCTGTCCAATTCCACACGGTAACGGTCGTCCTCTTCGTGAACCTGAAAGGCGGCATGGTGATGTACGCCAGGAAACAGCCTGCCGCCCAGCAGAGTATTGAGCCAGGAGGATGTATCTCGCCGTGGGATGAAAACGCCTCCGTTTGTCTGGCCGTCCTGGTCCCATTCCACAGCGATCCGGTGAGCAGCGTTCTCGGAAGAGATGCCCAGAAAAGATAGCAAGAACCTGGGCCGAATGCCCTTGAGCCGGATCAGGCAGGCACCGGCCATTCCTGTCCCGTTCACAACCTTGGGCCGAAATGGTGCGGGCAAGATCCTCGCCAGCACGTCTGGGTCCACTCGATAATTGACCAAAATGCGCCGGTCGATCACGCCTCGGATAACGGGAATCCGCATGGAAGCCTCCCCGAATGGTTGCCACTGAGCTTTGCCAATTATTCAACCGCAATAGCCAGACTGACTTAACCGGAATATTGGCGAACCTTGCTACAAGTGCTGGGGTCAGGGCCGGAAGGATCGTGTTACTCCATTGAACGCAGGAAAGCGGGCGATCATGAACAGCCAAGACCTCAAACTCGTGCGCCTCTCGTGGGTTTTCCATGAGGCAACCGCCTGCCAGTGCCGGAGAGGTAGCCAGAAACAGAATCTGTTCCTCAGGGCCGGCTGATCGCCATTTTTAGCCTTCGTACTTCCGTCAAAGTGAAATGCACTCATTGGCAGAAATGGGGGCGGAAGGAAAAAATGCCGAAGGAGGGCCAGAAGAGGGCCAAGAATCGCCTCAAGCATAAACTGGCGGGAGTGAGGCAGGTTGACGGTTCTGAGCCTTAAATGGAGCAAGTGCTTTGACCGTTCTCTGGATATTGTTGGGCATCATCGCCTTCTTCGTGGCATTCAGCCTTTCTTGGCGTTGGGCGAGCCGGGTTTGGTCGTTGCCTTGTCCATGGGTGACGGCTTGGAGGTTCGATAACCCGCTCCTTCGACGGTTGACTCGGGCCACCCTCGACCGGCTTCAACTCCGGCCAGGACAGAGAATCCTGGAAATTGGCCCTGGGCCGGGCCGCTTGCTCATCCAGGCGGCGCAACGTGTCTTACCCGGTGGTGAGGCGGTGGGAATCGACATTCAGCCGGGCATGATCGAGCGCCTCAAGGTTCGAGCGGACAGAGCAGGCGTCACGAACCTGAAGGCAATCCTCGGAGATACGACGCAGCCGCACGTCCCTGAAGCAAGTTTCGATTTAGTGTTCCTTTGTACGTCCCTCGGAGAAATCCCGGATCGTGCCGCTGCCTTGGGCCAGTGTCATCGTGCCCTCAAACCTGCCGGCATGCTGTCGATCACAGAGATTATTGGCGACCCGCATTACCAGTCCCGCTCCGTCGTCCAGCGTTTGGCTCAGGCAGCGGGCTTCCGGTTCCAATCAATGCAGGGTAGATCGTGGTTTTACACGGACAGTTTTGTTAAGCCTTGACTCGGCGTCTCAAGCACCCGTACCGGCTGACCCGGAATTGTTATTCATAAACGACCATGAAAATCCTCTTTCTAGAGAAGTTGAGAAGGTAACGTGGAGTTCGAGATGCCATGCGGAAACGGCAAACGAAAGGCACTGAGACGAAACCCCTCTGGACCTGTCCATGCTGCCGTCGCCAATTCGCTAACCGCGAGCAATTGCAATCCAAAGGGAGAGGGATGATCGGTGTCGAAGTGGAGGTCGTCGGTGCTGGCGGGGTTGTCGGCTTGATCGCTACCGTCGAGTGGTTCGTTCAAAAGCAGAAGACACCATAGAAGTGCGATTTGAGGAAAGACAGACCAATGGACCAGAAGACCGTCGAGAAACTGGAAGAGAAGATCGAGGTAGCCATCGCAGAGATCATCGTGAAGATGGGCCTCAAGAAGGTGCCACTTCTGCCTGCGCGCCACACGATGCACCTGATAGCGAAAGCGGCGGTAACCGTCTACTAAGCGGCTGTCGAGAATCAGCGACCGGAGGTGTGACGCATGGCCAACGACGAATCTCTGACCGCTCGCATCCGTGAGGCCCTGGCACGCAAGAAGCACGTCGAAGAAAAAAAGTTGTTCGGTGGGATCGGCTTCCTGCTGAACGGCAACCTGCGCGTCGGTTTCTGGAGGGAATCGCTGATCGTCCGGCTTGGCCCAGAGGACGGCGAGGAGGCATTGCTGGGGCCGGACTTTCACCATTCAGGCCGGAGGCAGTACTGGCGGTTTCTCACTCGATGACCGACCGGGGAACCGGGACTGGACGACGACAAACAGGACAGCACCTGTAAACCAGCCGATCCAATACCCCACACTGCCAATGAGCCTCTCGCCAAGCCAGGCACCCAGATACAACGACCCGAAGAAAAAGATGACCCAGAGGGCGGCCCCGAGAAAGAAGCGTAAGAACCGGGCGATTTCAGCCGTCCTGCCTTGTTTCCGCAGGTGAATGATTCCGCCAATGCCCCCGCCAACAAGCATGGGGATGAGGTAGGCTATTTGCCTCAAGAAAGAGATTTGCAGGACGACCTCGGATTCGAGGACATCGTTCAGCGTCACCCATACTACTACGGCCCCAACGAGCAATCCGAGGAGCAAGCCGACCATCGGCTGCTTCATGGGCAGCTTCCGTTGGCCACCGGGTGTTTCACTCGCCATCTTCAACTCCCACTTGAATGCCGAACCCGCCCTTCTCTGGGGCAGGATTCTCCATTTTCTTCTGTTGGTTCAGATGTTCTTTCAGTTCTTCCTGCGTGATGGGTCCGGTTCGCAAGTCGCCCCAGCAAACCCACATTCGCCCCCTCTCGGCGTCCAGCGCTTTGCTGTGGTAGCAGAGAATGACGTGTCCGTTAGCCTTCGGATCGGATTTCAGGTTCTTCGGACACACGGTGGCATTAGCGTCGAGGGCGAGTTGATCGGTCCACCATTGCGGGTATTTAAGGGGCAGTGACGTTCCGCTCAGATCATCCAACTTCGACGGCCACTTCCCTGTCTTGGCGTGGTACTCATAAATGCCCTCGCCGATCAGCCGCATGTCGCTATGCTGTCCCACGTCGGACATCCACATCACGTCGTAGTAGTTGTAGGCCATGATGCCCACTACCAGGACAGCGCCCACCAAGATTGTCGCTATGTTTGCCCAGCGCATCGACCACCATCTCATCCGGCATGAAGCAGCCGAGTCCATGTCAGTCCTTGAGATTCTTCAAGTACGCTCGCAGGTCTTCAGTCTTGAGGTATTCAGTGCGCAGATCTCCCCAGCAGACCCATTTGTGGCCCCCTTCAGCGATCAGCCCTTTGTCGTGATAGGCGAGGATATGACGGCCATTGTCCTTGGGATCGGGTTTCAAGTTCTTGTGCCAGACAATGACCATAGCATCATCGACAAACCAGGACCGCCAGTGCGGACTCGTGACCGGCAAGGCTGTCTTTACCAGGTCGTCAATTTGCGTAGGCCATTTGCCGGTAGTCGCATGGTATTTGTAAATGCTCGATCCGAAGAAGTTCAGATGCAGCCGAACCGCTTCATGAGCCACGTCTCCTCCGCCCGAGAACGGACCACGGATGACGACGAGGGCGATGGCAACTGCCCCTGCAACAACAGTGAGTATCCATTTGAGCGACATTCACGGCATCTCTTGTTGAAAACCTGCCCCAGAAGGAAGGGAACACGTTCCGATAGACAAGTTTAGCATGGGAAAGCTCATGCGGGTGGGTGCCGGGTGGCCTGCGTCTACGTCCCCTCTCGTAAAATGACACCGATGACGAGAGAGCCGAGGCAGTGGGGGATACCCAGAGTCAGCAAATCGGGAACAGGGAAAGCATCATGCAACTCATCAGCGTCAAGATCGACAACCCCGACGACACCAACTTCATCCTGGGGCAGACGCAATTCATCAAGTCGGTGGAGGACATCCACGAGGCGCTGGTCGGGGCCGTGCCTGGCATCAAGTTCGGGCTGGCTTCTGCGAGGCGTCTGGCAAGTGTCTCATGCGCTGGCTTGGCATGGATGCCGCCATGATCGAACTGGCAAAGAAGGAAGCTGTGGCAATCGGTGCGGGCCACAGCTTCATCATCTTCCTGGGCGACGGCTTTTACCCGCTCAACGTCCTGAACACGCTGAAGATGGTGCCGGAGGTCTGCCGCATCTTCTGTGCGACTGCCTACCCCACGGAGGTCGTCCTGGCCGAGACTGAGCAAGGCCGTGGCATCCTGGGCGTGGTGGACGGATTCTCCCCCAAGGGCGTCGAGGACGAGGGCGAGATCAAATGGCGGGGGGACTTCTTACGGCAGATCGGCTACAAGCAGTAACGGTTGGAGCTCCCGATGGCGAAGAGCTTTCCCAGGACCCGAAAGAAGGCTCGTCCAAAAACCACCGTGAAAGGCAGACGCTTCCTCTGCGCCAAATGCCATAAGAGAAGCCCGAAACCTGAAAAAACGCCAGCGACGTGGTACTGTCCAAACTGTCTCAAAGAAAAAGACGCCTAGGCCCATGAGAATCCTGTTCCTACATGGTTGGCACTCAGTCCCAGGCGGCGTCAAACCGACGTACCTCGTCCAGCACGGCCACGAAGTTCTCAACCCGGCCCTACCCGACGAGGACTTCGATGAAGCGCTGCGCATTGTCCAGGCCGAGTACGACCGGCACCGGCCCGATGTCATCGTTGGCTCTTCACGGGGCGGGGCCGTGGCCATGAACCTCGACAGCGGTAACACCCCGCTCGTGCTACTTTGCCCTGCGTGGAAGAAATTCGGCACGGCCAGGACCGTCAAGCAAAACACGACGATCTTGCATTCACGAGCCGACGACGTGGTGCCGTTTGCCGACAGCGAGGAACTGGTCAGCAACAGCGGCCGGCCGGCCTCGCCGTTCATCGAAGTCGGCAGCGATCACCGCCTGGCCGAACCGGAGCCGCTTGAAGCGATGCTCAAGGCGTGCGAGAGTGGGATATAGGCCAACGAGTGTCGGCCTGTTCCAGAAACGAGGACATCTCTATGGCCCCAGGTTCACAAGAAGTACCCCCAGTCGATGCCGGACAAGGCAACCAGTTCTCTCCTGAAACCCCCGCCAAGCTGCCTATTTGCAATCTGGTGGCCTTCATCGCTTTTTGGTTGACGCTGCTTTGTCTTGGGCTGGCTGTGGTCTTAGGAGTTCTTGCTCTTCGTTTGTTAGGATTGTGGCAATTGGGAGGCAGAGTAAACCCTACAGCAGAAACACTTGCAATGCTTGTCACGATTAGCTTGTTCGTCGCTATGGCCTGTAATGCTGTGGCGTTTAGTGCATCGTTGTGGGCGTGGGCGAAGGCTAAACGCAAATCCGTTGTCATCTTGTGGTTTAGTGGCATCGGGGTATTGGCGTCGGTGGCGTGCGGGCTTTCGATGATTTATTGACCGTGATGATAATGGACGTGCATCGAGCCACTGGAAGTGGAGGGACCGAACCATCAAGTTCGGGCTGGTTTCTGCGAGGCGTCTGCCAAGTGTCTCATGCGCTGGCTTGGCATGGATGCCGCCATGATCGAACTGGCAAAGAAGAACGCCGCCGCAATCGGAGCCGGGCACACGTTCATCATCTTCCTGGGCGACGGCCTTTACCCGCTGAACGTGTTGAACACGCTGAAGATGGTGCCGGGCGTGGCGGAATCTTCTGCGCCACGGCCAATCCCACGGAGGTAGTCCTGGCACAAACGGAGCAAGGACGTGGCTTCTTGGGCGAAGTGGACGGATTCTCCCCCAAGGGCGTCGAGGACAAGGGCGAGATCAAATGGCGGAAGGACTTCTTGCGGCAGATCGGCTACAAACTGTGATCGAAGATGCAGGCCGCAGGCGCAAGCCGAGGACCGTCTCCGTTCTCTTTTCGGAGGGTTCAAGCCTTTCCGCACGGCAAGCACTTTCGGCATTAGGGCCATTGGGTTACAGGCTCGACGTGTGCGATCCCAACCCCTTCTGCATCAGCCGGTTCTCCCGCTTTGTACGCCGATTCTACCGCTGTCCGACTTTTGGAACGGACCCGGCCGCTTATCTGCAGTTCATTGTCGGCAGACTAAGGGAAGGCCGCTATGACGTTCTGCTCCCCGTCCATGAGCAAGCGTTCCTCTTTGCACGCATCCAGCAGAGACTTATCCCAAAAGTTGGCCTCGCTTTGGCGGCGTTCGACCAGTTTGCGCTGCTCCAGAGCAAGGCCACATTTGGCAAGGTACTTGGCGACGTGGGCCTCCCCCAGCCGAGAACTCGCCTGGTCCGTAATCGGGCCGAAGTGGAGGCGGAGTGTGGCTTTCCCTACTACGTCAAGCTGCCCTATAGCACCGCAGGGAGCGGAGTGTGGCGGGTGAACGATGCTGCCGAGCGTTCTGCCGTCATCAACGGACTGGAAACCAGGGGCTATCTCAATGGACAGACGGAGATCGTAATCCAGGCCGCTGCCTCGGGTGTGCAGTGTCAAGCTCAAGCCGTGTTTGAACGCGGAAATCTTATAGCGATTCACTGCACCAGCCAGCGGTCTGTCGGAATTGGCGGGAGTCAAAGCGCTCGCTTAAGCGTGGACCACCCTATCGTGCGTACCCACTTGACTCAGCTTGGCCGACACCTCGGCTGGTACGGGGCCTTAGCGGTCGATTACTTATTCGAGGCGA
>Ga0116221_1003413_pt1 | contig 10279 bp, 7 predicted proteins | sample Sb_taG_5_FD_88965 | JGI IMG/M metagenome (GOLD analysis project Ga0116221, IMG submission 88965) | Peat soil microbial communities from Weissenstadt, Germany - Sb_50d_8_FC metaG | ecosystem: Environmental > Terrestrial > Soil > Wetlands > Peat | place: Germany: Weissenstadt | collected 2010-09-21
CACCACCCGAGCCTGACACGAAAAAGGGAAAGTGAGCGGGGTGCTGATTGCCGGATCAAGGGCGAGACAAGCCCTGAGCTTGTAAGCTGGCCACCGTCGAAGGTAAGACTCTTGTTCGTTCCGGCGCCTCATCATGGGTCCGGCCGTCAAGTTCGCAGCCGGCCTTTTTCTTGCGCACGCCGCCCCACTGCTTAAAGAAGAAAGGGACGCCCGCGGCACCGCACTGGTCGCGGATCGACCGGACCCAGTCGGCCTCCATCGGCCGGGCACCCGGCCCGCTTTCTCCTCCCAGAATGACCCAGCCGATGCCGGATAGATCGAGCGGGCCCAGGTCTGCGAGCAAAGGCTCGACCGAGAGCATCCGCAACCCGGCGGGCGCTGCGCGCAGGTGCTCGATCCGCGGCAAGCCGTGCTTGCGATTCTCCACGCTGACCCCGAACCAGATATGGGGCTCGCGCGCGGCGAAGCTCAACCGCGACTGGAGCATCGCGCGCATTCGCTCGGAGCGCTTGGTCAGCACCTGGAACGTATGCCAGCTCGCCTGCTGCATCACGCGGCAGACCTGCTCGATGTAATCGTCGCCCACGCCTTCGTGGAACAGGTCGCTCATCGAGTTGACGAAGACCATCTTCGATTTCGCCCAGCGCAGCGGCTCGCCCAGTTTCTCGGGCATCAGCCTGAGGTCGAACCCTTGCTCGTAGGGATGCCCGGGAACGCCGCGGAACCGCTCGGCAAAGGTCTCGGCGTAGCAGTGCGCACACCCTGGACTGATCTTGGTGCAACCCCGGATCAGGTTCCACGTCGCGTCGGTCCACTCGATCTTGGAGTTGAGGCTCATGAGTAGTGGCCAGTGGTCAGTGGCCAGTGGCCAGTAGTAAGTGGTCGGTAGTCAGCAGCAAGTGGCGGGATTCGGTCTGGTCGAGTTCTTTGCTTCTGTTGTGTTCGCTCGCCACTCGCGACTCGTCACTCAAGCGTACATCGGCTGCCCATTGGCCCGGACCTGGACGCCGTGTTCCTGGAGAAAATCGAGGCAGCGGCGGGGAATCCGGCATTGCAGGAGGACGCGGTCGTGGTCGTAGACACGGTTCTGGATCTGAGCGTGCTGGGCCAGGTAGGCCAGGACGCGCCCGTTGGACACGCCGGTTTCGACCTCGGCGTCGAGGGCACGTTCGAGCAGGGCCTCGCGGACGGCCTGTTCCAGGTGTTCAAGGCCCTCGCCCCGCGCCGCGCTGATGGTCACCGAATCGCGATGGTGGGCCTTGAGAACATCGAGGAACGAGCGATCGGGGACCCGGTCGGCCTTGTTCAGCACCAGCAGTGTGGGATGGTTTTCCAGCCCGAGCTCGGCGAGAACCTCGGTGACGGCCTTCACCTGGCTTTCGGCCTCAGGGCTCGAGGCATCCACGACATGGAGCAGCAAATCGGCCTGTCGGGCTTCCTCGAGAGTTGCCTTGAACGATGCCACCAGGGTGTGGGGCAGGTTGCGGATGAAGCCGACCGTGTCCGAGAGCAGGGCCTGGCCGCCGCCCTGGAACCGCCATTTGCGCGTGCGCGTGTCGAGCGTGGCGAAAAGCCTGTCCTCGACCAGAACCCCCGCGTCGGTCAAGGCGTTCATCAGGGTGCTCTTGCCGGCGTTGGTGTAGCCAACCAGGGAAACGGTCGGGATATCGGCCCGGCCGGCCACCTCGCGTTCTTTTCGCGCCTGGATCTTGGCGAGCTTGGCCTTGAGCTCCTGGATCCGGTGAGCGACCAGCCGGCGATCTTCCTCGAGCTGCTTCTCACCCGGGCCGCGCACGCCGATGCCGCCCTTGTAACGCGACAGGTGAGTCCACATCCGTTTCAGCCGGGGCATTGCGTACTCGAGCTGGGCGAGCTCAACCTGAAGATGAGCCTCGTGCGTCCGGGCATGGGTGGCGAAGATGTCGAGAATGACCTCGGTCCGGTCAACGACCTTGACCTCGATGGCCCTCTCGAGGTTTCGCGTCTGGGCCGGTCCCAGGTCGTTATCGAAGACGACGACGTCGGCCTCGTGAGCCTGGACCAGCTCCTTGAGCTCCTCGACCTTGCCCGAGCCAATATAGGTGGCGATGTCGACTTGCTGCCGTTTTTGCAGCATGGTGGCGATGACATGAAGACCGGCCGTCTTTGCCAGCCCGCGAATCTCGTCAAGGGGGTCATCCTGGGTCGTGTCGTGATCGGGAAGGATAACCCCGACAAGGATGGTACGTTCAAGACGTCCCAAACGCTCGGTGCGTTTTAGATCGATCAAGGGGGGTTCAAACCTCGTTTCAGTCTCGGGGAAAGTCAAGCATCCATGAATCGCCCGGCACGCTCAAATTCTATGTCGATTGCGGACCAACGTCAACGACGAACCTGGGTTCGCCTCGACCGTCGGCCCGGGCCGGAAATTCATCCCATCGACACGCCTTCGGCCCGGCAGGTTCGGATTTACCCGCACGGGACCGGAGCAAGACTTTGACCAGGCTGGCGAATTCCGGACGATCTGCATTCTTTGATTTCATTACATCAGCACTTTACGTGGATGTATCGTGCGCTGGCTGCTGTCACCCTGGCCGATGGCGATCAGCCGCCCGTCAGCGTCGACCAAGGCGATCTCTCCATGCGGTACGGAATCGAGCGCGAGGTTGGCCGCATTGATCACACGACCCTGGGCAATCGCCCGGGCCTGGCTCTCGTCCAGGGTGATCCTGGGAAGATCGGGGACCGCATCAAGAGCGGGGCGGAGGTTGGCGGCAAGCGAACTGCTCGTCAAGGTCGTGGGATCGGCCGAACTGTCGAGGGCGAATGGACCGATGCGGGTACGGACCAGGGTTGCAACCAGGCCCCCGCAAGTGAGTGCCTCGCCCACGTCGCGTGCGATGGATCGGATGTAGGTTCCTCCACCACACGCGATCTCCAGCTCCAGGTGAGGCCAGCGATAGCTCACCAGGTCGGCCCGGTCGATCCGCACGAGCCGGGGCTCGAGATCGACCACCCGGCCGGCACGTGCCAGATCATAAGCGCGCTGACCCTTGATCTTGAGCGCCGAGTACTCTGGAGGACGTTGAAGAATCTCGCCAACCTGGCCGGCGAGAGCCTGCCGGACCTCCAGCTCGCTGGGGACGCTGGGGTTCTCCGCCACCGCCACGCGGCCCTCGGCGTCGAGGGTGTCGCTGCGGGCGCCCAGGCGAATGACTGTCCGGTAAACCTTGGTCATGCGTTGTACCGATTCGATCAACCTCGTGGCAGAACCTACACAGATGATCAGAACCCCGGAGGCGAGCAAATCCAGGGTTCCCGCGTGACCGACCTTGATCCGGGGAAGCAGCCGCGCCACACGATCGACAACGGCCCTCGAGGTGATCCCGGAGGGCTTGTCGAGATTCAGGATTCCCTTCACAGTCGCATCCACGTCGTGATCCGTTCTTAATATTGCAATCGTTCGTGCTTCACGCTCAGCTCGACTCGATTGAAAAGAACTGGAAAAACCGGGAGCATCTTCTAGAATGCTCCTCGATCGGTTCCAATGCCGGCTGACCGTAGCGCCTTGAATTCTCGTCCGATGCGCCAGAGCGACTCATGCCGATTCTGCCCGCCGAGCCCGACTTCTTTCCACCCGATCTCTGGGACGACCCGACAGCCGTACCACGGTCCAAGGCCGAGGCCGTCTGGTGGTGCCTGCATACCAGGCCACGGCAGGAGAAGGCAACCGCGCGGGAGCTTCGGAAACTCGGTGTCACGTTCTTCCTGCCTCAGGTTCTCAAAGAAGATCGCACGCCTCAAGGCCGGAAGATCCGCTCCGTGATCCCGCTGTTTCCAAGCTATCTGTTTCTCCTCGGCGATCACAACGACCGGCTGAGCGCCCTCCGCGGCAACCGCCTGGTCTCCGTGCTGGAGGTCAGCGATCAAGGGTCACTGGAGCGCGACCTGCGGCAAATTCAGAAGATGCTCAGTTCGGGCCTGCCGGTACAGCCAGAACCGGCCGCTCCCGTGGGTTCCAGGGTCAGGATCACGACCGGGCCCCTGACCGGGATCGAGGGAACCGTGATCCGGCGCGGGAAACACGATCAGTTCGTGGCCGTCGTCCACTTCCTGGGCCGGGGAGCGACCGTGGATCTCCAGGACTGGCAGGTCGAGCAGATCGTCGTTCCGTCCCAACAGCCGTGAATCGCTCGGCTGTCCTCCAGCCTGGGCGGGCCGGTCTGGCTCCTGCCGGCTCACAAGGGAATCCAGACGGGCAGCACCACGAACGCCACGATCAGGAGGGCGAGTGTCCCCGCGACCGCCGCGACCCGCCGCCATCCACCAGCCCGCGCCGCTGCTCCTGCCGGGGCAGGGTTCTCGGTCCTTCTTGCCGCCACGCTCACGTGCAAGCCTCGACTCCCTGCGATCTCGTCTCTTTCATGAACCGCCCGCGGCCTGCAAGACTGCCTCGATCGAGAACTCGAATCCGGGAAGCAGCCGCGTCCGGTATCCGGCGGGTGGGCGAACGGGGTACTCGAGCCATTGGCCGCGCGACCGCCGCAGCACCTTCATCAATCCTTCGTCCGCATCGACGATCCAGTACTCGCTCACACCCAGTCGCAAGTATTCCTCGGGCTTCTCCTGGTAGTCGCGATGCCGAGAGCTGGAAGAAACCACCTCGACAACGATCTCCGGCACCCACTGGGACCAGATCTCATCGTCGTTCTCCCCCTCCGGCGGAGGCGTCTTGTAGATGGCCAGATCGGGATGGCGCTCCGAGTCCAGACCAGAGATCAGCAGCTTGCACTCACTGCCGCTGGCGATCGTATGAATGCGGCCCGGTTTGGCTGCATCATAACCATGAACTTGTCGCCGAATTGCGAGAACCTGGGCCAGGTGGCCTTGATTGGGTACGTCGACCACGGTCACAACTCCCCTGCTCAGTTCAAAGAGCTGTCCTTCCTCGGCCTCGGCGTGCTCGAATTCCTCGAGGCTCATTCGTCGCCCTTGATCGGCAAAACCGATTCTGGTGATGGTCTTGCTGCTCATGGCTTGCTCTCCACGGGTCCTGACGGCGGTCTGAGGGACACTTCCAGGGGAATCGACAGGCTCGCCGGCGCCAGGCAGACCCTGTCATCGCACGGTTGGTAATTCAACCTGAGTCGCACAGTGGTTTTCCCGGCCCGGGCGTCCCGAGGCAGGGTGACGCGAAAGGGGAGGTTGAGATTGCCCTCGTAGAGAGCGACCTTCTCCGTGCCCAGCGAGCCAAGTACCTTGGTCTGGCCGGGAGGATAATTGACGAGGAGGTCGGCGGCAGCCTGGCCGGGATCGAGGACCAGGGTCGTCGGCTTCAGAACGTCGACGCCGGTCGGATTGGCAGAGATGTGCCAGCCCTCCTTGATGGCGATGGAAACGGTCGCCTCCAGAACTCGACCGGGAGCGGGTTCCTGGGCATCCGCGATCCTCGCGCTGGCGATCACCGGGCGGTTCGGACCCGGGGCGAGAGCAGCCTCGCCTGAGGAACCGGGAAGAACGTGGTCGGGGCGAGCATCGAGATACTCCTGCAAGCCGACAAGCAGGAGCGGCATCGCGGCGGGATTCTGCGAGAGAGCCGTGCTGAGCGACTCAAGAGTTTTTCGCGCCGGCTCCAGGTAGCTTTTCTCGCCGGTGGCGCGGGAGATGGCCAGGAGGTCAAGAACCGCAACGCTGCTGGCGCCTGGCAGCGCACCGTCGTAAGGGTCCTTGGAACGAGTAAGCAGGCTCTCATGGTCGCGGGCCGTGAAGAAGAAGCCTCCCTCCTGCATGTCGGAGAAGTCGGCGATCATTCGATCGGTCAGACCGCGAGCCTGGTCCAGCCACCGGGATTCCCCGGTGGCGGCATGGAGCCGCAACAACCCGTGCACCAGGAACGCATAATCCTCGAGATAGGCGGGCAGCTTGGCCTGCCCCGCGCGATACGTCCTGAGCAAGCGTCCGCCAGGCTCGCGCAGCCTCCTCAGGAGGAACTCGGCGCACTTCTCGGCGGCACGGCGATAGGCGTCGGTCTTGAGGATCCGATAGGCGTCGCCGTAGGCGGCAATCATCAGGCCGTTCCAGGCGGTAATGATCTTGTCGTCGCGCAACGGGCCAGGGCGATTCTCGCGCGCGGCCAGCATCCGCGTGCGGAGCGGCCTCAGCACCGCCTCCAGCTTTTCGGGAGTTGTCTGGAGCTTATCGGCTTGCTCTTCAAGCGACCGGGGCTGGAGCAAGACGTAGCGACCGCTCTCGAAGTTCGATTCGCGCTTCAGTCCGTAGACCTGGGAAAAAGCCTCGACGTCGGGACCCGCGCCCAACACATCCTTGACCTCGTCGCGAGACCAGACGTAGTAGGCGCCCTCCCCGCTTCCGGTCTCGGCGTCGAGCGACGAGTAAAAGCCCCCCTCCGCGGCGGTCATCGTGCGCGCGACGAAAGCAAACGTGGCCTCGGCCTCGTCGCGCCAGCGGGCGTCGCCGGTCAACTCGAACGCCATCAGGTGGACCGAGGCGAGCTGGGCGTTGTCATAGAGCATTTTCTCGAAATGCGGAACGATCCAGTAGCGGCTGGTCGCATAGCGGTGATAACCCCCGCCGACCTGATCGCGAATGCCCCCCCGCGCCATCCTGTCGAGCGTGAACAACACCATGAAAAGCGGGTCAGCTCGCCCCGGCTTGACCGCGCCACCCGACGCCGCAGCCGGCGAACCCGCGCTGTCCCTGATGACTTCTTTCTTGCGCCGGTCGCGGCGCTCCTGATCCAGCAGAAAGACCAGGTTGACGGGCTCCGGGAACTTGGGCCGGTGCGGGTTCTGCGCGTTGAAGCCGAAACCTCCAAATTCGGGATCGAACTGTTCGGCCAGCGCAGCGCGGCCGGCGGCGGCGAACGCGAGAGTGAGCGCCGGCTTGCGGCGGCTGCCCGAACTTCCCAGCTTGCGGCGCACGATTTCGGTCAGGCCGTCGGCGGCCCGCTCGATGTCGCCGCGCTCCTCGCTCCAGGCCTTGACGATCCCGTTCAGTACGGTCAGGAAACCCGAGATCCCCTGGCGGTCGCGGGCAGGAAGATAGGTCTCTCCGTAAAACGGACGGCCATCGGGCAACAGGAACATCGACATCGGCCACCCTCCCGTGCTGAACGCCTGGAGAGCGGCCATGTAAACCTGATCAACGTCCGGGCGTTCCTCGCGATCGACCTTGATACACACGAAGTGCTCGTTGAGGAACCTGGCGATCTCCGGGTCCATGAAGCTCTCGCGCTCCATCACGTGGCACCAGTAGCATGAGCTATAGCCGATCGAGAGAAAGATGGGCTTCTGCTCAGCCTTCGCCCTGGCAAACGCCTCGGGCCCCCAGGGGTACCAGTCCACCGGATTGTGGGCGTGGAGCAGCAGGTAGGGACTGGTTTCCTTCGCCAGCCGGTTGGCCGGGCGAGGATTTCCCCCCGCCGGTTCCTGAGCGATCGAGGGGATGTCAGTCGCGAGCAGTCCGGCCAGAGTGATCAGTAACCAGGTGGCGGCGGCAGCCCCGCGGCTGTTCGAGAACCGTGCGGGTGTCGTATGCTGCATCGCTTGTCCTGCGCAAGATGAGACTCCGTCAGGGCGCGGGTCCGGGTTCAGCCCCGAGCGAGAGTCCGTCCACCCCGGGTCCCTGATCAACGACCCGATTGTACGCGGAAACCGTCAGCGAACCAACCTCGGCCGGCCCATGAACGTAGACGTGGAGCTGAACATATGAAATACGGATGGCAGATGCCAGATGCCAGATGCCAGTTGCCAGTTGCCAGTTGCTTTGCTCACGGCCCGGTGCTGACGGCGCGGTGGGACTCGGTGACCTTCACACCGGCCATATCTTCCAGGGGCTCGGTGAGATCGTCGTGCAGGAGGAAAATCCGGCAGGTTCCGAGCTTGGGGTCGGGCTTGGTGACCTTCACCTTGATGAAGAGCTCCATCTCCTTGCCCGGCCCGAGGCGTTCGATGATCGGGAATTTCACTTCGTCGAGGCGCGGTGAGGCCATGGCCTGCTCGGACGGTCCGCCACCGGTGGCCTCCACGGTCAGATTCTTGGACAGCTTGGCGGTAACCTGCAGCTTGGTCGCTTCCTTGGTTCCGTAATTTCTGAGGCGAATCTGGAAGCTTGTCGTTCCATCCACATCGACCACGCGGCGACGCTCGCGGACGACGAGATCGACATCCGGCATGCCCTGGACGTCGGTGATCTTGCGATCCTTCAGGTAGAGCGCGTTATCACCCCGCGACTCGACGTTGATCTCGTAGGCGCTGATCCCTCCCATGCGGACCTCGAAGGCAAGGGTCCGCGGCTTCTCGCCAGGATCGATCTGGGAAATGGTCCATTGCAGCCGGCGCGAGGCCGTATCGTACTTGGCGCCTGGCGGAATGGCGACGAGACGGCCGCTGACGCCCAGCGTCGCCAGGACCTTGACGTTCCTGGCCGCGGCGGTGCCCGGGTTCTCCAGGGTGATCGCGTATGGGGCGACCGTGTCGGTGAACCGCTTGTCGGGCCCGGTCAACGTCATCTTCAGCTTGGGCTCGACGATGTTCAGGTTCCGAATGACCTGGGCCGACTCCTTATCGAAATCGACGTCGGTGCTGGTCGCCGTGACCCGGCACCATTGTTCGCCGCCTTGAACGGCCTCGACGGTCAGCGGGTCGAGGTCTTCGCGCTGGCCCGGGCCCAGCTCCTGGATCGGCAGCTCAAAACTGTTGTCCTCATTACGTTCGCCGGTATCGTGGCGCAAGCCGGGGCTGAGCTTGGCCTGCACGGTCACGTTCCGCGCCGGGCCGTTTCCGGAGTTGGTGACGGCGATCCGGAACTCGGCCGTCTTGTTCTTGAGCACCTTGCCCTCGGTCGGGGTCTGCACGACTTCGAGCTTGAGCCGAGGCCGCAGCACCCGGCTGGTGGCCTTGCTGCCGGCCTGGAAGGTCACGGTCGCCGCGTGGTCGAGGGCCCCGTCGGTCTTGCTCGGCTTGACCTTCAGCAAGATCACCCGGTCGGATCCCGCGGGCAGGGTACTGATCCGCCAGCTCAGGAGCGTATCACCGACCCGCTGAGCCTCCGGCTGGCTGCTGACGAAGGTCAGCCCCGTGGGCAATTCGTCACGGACCATGACTCCCTGGGCATCGGTCGAGCCGCTGTTCTTGACGATGATCTTGACGGTCGTCTCGCGGTTGAAAATGAAGTTCGCCGGCGCCTGCACGTCCACGCTGAGCACGACCTCTTGCTTGCCCAGCGGGAGCCGGTCTGAGGGAAGCACAAAACTGGGCCCCTCGGACGATCCTTCCGCGGGCGTCGGGCTTTCCTGGGCCGGGGACGCGGTGACGGGTGTAGGCGCCGGAGGCGCGCCCTGGGCCTGCATCACCTCGGTGTCGAGCGAGCCAGGGACCAAGCGCTTCGTTTTCTTGCCGGCCGGCGGCACGGGTGATTGCTTTGGCTCGGGGTCGGTGCCCGCCGGAAGCTGACCTTCCGCAGTTGCAGTCTCGCTGAGTGGCGGAAGGCTGCCTGTTGAAGCCGGGGCCGCGGCCGGCGTGAGCGTGGCATCAAACCCTTTTTCGACCCCTTCGGCGGGAGGGATCTGCGGGAGCAGGCCTGCCGCGGAGTCCTGCACCGAGGTCCCAGATGCTTTCTGGTCCTGGCCACGCGCATCGTGCCCGGCCGGGATCAGCACCAAACCCATCACGATGAGAAGTCGCCGGCCCATGGAAACGGCCCCCTCCTTGGGAACGGCCCCGGTCGACGCCACGCGCTGACAATGCAATGTGCTTGCGAGATCTGCGTCAAGACAGGGAGAAGGAATGCAACCCGGCCCGCGTGCGCACGTGCGGCGCAGGCCGGACGTCGGCTCTTCAGACGGCTCGCTTGATAGCAGATGGCAACCATCCGGGGAAGAGCAACTTAGCAGATTCCCCTCCGCGCTCGGTCGGCATTGATCTCGTCGGCGAGCCGGTCGGCGACCCTCTCCGCGGGATCGTCAAGCAAGACCGGCCAGGGACGCACCTCGACCAGACCGCGAAACCAGGTGCACTGTCGCTTGGCGAACTGGCGCGACCGCGCGCGCACCCGCTCCATCGTCACCGTCAAGCCGGCCTTGCCTTCCAGCATCTCGATGACCTCGCGATATCCCACGCCCTGCGCGGCCACTGCACTGAGGGGGCGAGGCGAAGCCCACAAGGCGCGAACTTCCTCGACGAGCCCCGCGTCGAACATCGTCGTGACGCGGCGATTGATCCGGTCGTGAAGTTCGGCGCGGGGCCGGTCGAGCGCGAAGACCAGGGTCCCCGCGGGAGCG
>Ga0116221_1003419_pt1 | contig 10269 bp, 9 predicted proteins | sample Sb_taG_5_FD_88965 | JGI IMG/M metagenome (GOLD analysis project Ga0116221, IMG submission 88965) | Peat soil microbial communities from Weissenstadt, Germany - Sb_50d_8_FC metaG | ecosystem: Environmental > Terrestrial > Soil > Wetlands > Peat | place: Germany: Weissenstadt | collected 2010-09-21
ATCGCCCGCCGCGAGCTCATGCCGTACATCCCCCGCGAGGAGTAGGAACGTCATTCAAATAGGCGATTAGGCGGTGCAAGCCGACTGGGCGAGGCAGGGATCACAAAACCCCGCCAATCGCCGCGGCTGTCGCCTGGGTGCTCGAAACGCTCAGAGCGGCCGGAGCGGCGGAGACGCCGCTCGACCCAGCCAGCAGCCGCACGAGCACCTCGATGACCAGCGGGTCGAACTGGGCGCCGGCGTTGTCGATCAGCTCGTCGACCGCGGCTGACAGTGGCATCGCTTGACGATAGGAGCGGGTCGTGGTCATCGCGTTGAAGGCATCGCAGGCCGAGACGATGCGGGCCTCCAGCGGGATGGCGTCACCGCTCAGACCATCGGGATAGCCGCCGCCGTCCCAGCGCTCATGCGAAGAACGCACGATCTCGCCGACCTCGCGCATGAAGCCACCGACGCGCTCGAGCATCTTCTGGCCTTCGAGCGTGTGCGTCTTGATGATCGCCCACTCGCGCTCGTCGAGCTTGCCGGGCTTGTTGATGATCTCCTTCGGCACCGCGATCTTGCCGACGTCGTGCAGCAGTGCCCCGAACTCGACGTTGCGCCGTTCATCGGCGTCCAACCCCAGCTCCCCGGCGACATCGAGCGCCAGGCGCACCACGCCCTTGCAGTGCTCCCCGGTATAGCTGTCGTCGGCCTCGATCACGTCGCCAAGCAGCAGCGCGGTCCCCTGGTATGCGTCGTTGAGCTCGACCAGCTGCTCCAAGCGGGCACGGCGCTCCTTGGAGAACTGCCTCAGAACCCCGAACAGCGGTGCGATCAACAGCACCGACCATTGACTCTGCACTGGAGATGTGGCGAACGCGACGGCCAGCCCGAGCGGGGACAGCGCCAGGTCGATGGCATAGACCTGACGAACCTCAGCAACGAGCTCGCGCAGCGTGATGTCGTGCAGGAGGCCCTCCCGCACGGCGTTGGCGGCGAAGTCGCAGACGAACTGCGCGCCCAGCGCAAGCAGCAGGATGCCCCAGTGCCCGTCCGGATAGCGGTCGTGCGCGAGCAGCAGCACGACCGCCGGCCCCAACGCGAACCAGCTGTTGCCGGGCACCGTCAATATGCGGCTGATCGGCACCTTCCGGCTCAGGATTCCCGGCGCCATCCCCAGCGCCAGCGCAAGCGCCACCAGCAGCGGCACGAGCGAGACCGGCACGGCGAACAGCATCGGCACGAACACGGCCTGTGTCGGCACCGTAAAGCCCCTGCCCCTGCCGATATCGAACCGAACCTGACTTGCCACGGCGATGCCCAGCACATACAGCGTGGCGATCGGCAGCGAAAAGCTCTCCTCCACGCCGCCGATCACGGCAAGCGCGATGGCCACGACGATGAAGCCGGCGCCGACGAGGAGCTCCTCCCGGCGCTCGTCGGCGAGCATCCGCTGCGCGCGGGCGGCGAATGACGCGCGGGCGCGCTCAGATTCCGTGTAAGCGTGAGCGGACATGGACGGCTGTTCCGCCTATCGTCAGAACGGCACCTGAACAACACCCACAGCGGGGATATTGGAGGAAATTATCCACACCAACGGCCAGTAATCCCCGTTATTGGAACAATCACCCACAAGCTGAGCCTTGCACTACGACAGATGTCCAGACCCCTTCCATTACGTGTCTCGATGCTTCATGGTGGTCGATCGATTGCCGAATTAGAACGAACTGCAAAAGGCAAACTCGTCGTGAGGCGAGGACGCAAAGCGAGAGGTCTCGAACACGAGATAGCTCAGCCGCCAGTGTGAACACCACGCATGGAGGCTCCTGTGTTCTCATACCCATCTCAACGCATGTTCAAGGGAACGCCGCACCGCCGTCTGCTGCTGGGTATCGGCGCCATCCTCACCCTTATCCTTACCCTTAGTCTCCCGGCCGCTCCGGCAGAGGCAAGCACCGCCACCTGCCCGAGCTCAACGCTGAGCCAGCCGTTCCTGAAATGGGGAGACGAAAGCTTCTACACGCTCGTACCGGGCGGCCACTTCGAACAGGCGCCGTCCGAATGGACCTTTTCCGGGGGGGCCCGGCTGGCAGCCGGCGGCGAGCCCTACGGCGTCACGGGCGCAGTCGGCGCATTCTCGCTAGCGCTCCCGGCCGGCGCCTCGGCGCAGTCGCCCTTCATCTGTGTTGAACCGAGCGATCGGACCTTCAGATTCTTCGCGCGCAGCGAAGGGACCGCGGCAACCGTTCTCGTCCAGGTGGTCTACGAGACCTCCAAGGGAAGCGTGGCCTCCGCGGGCAAACAGCTCGCCCTGGGCAGCAGATGGGAACCCTCGCCGATCCTCCACACCGGCGCGGCGCTGGTAACCGCCATCACCGGCGAAACCGTCCACCTGGCGTTCCGCTTCACCGCGGTCAGCAGGACCTCGCGCATCGACGACGTCTTCATCGACCCGCGCATGCGCTAGAGCTGGGGGACCAAATGGCGTGACCTCGACAATCGCGTCGAGGTCACGCCGAGCGAGTGAGCGAAGGGGAGCGGAGCGGATGGAGGCTAGCGACCGAGCGTGCGTAGGAGCTCGCGCGCATGCGAGGGCAGGCCGCCGAGCAGCTCGCGCACTTCGGCGAGTCCGGCGCGCAGCTCAACGTCGCCGACCTCGACGGGCAGCATCGAATCCTGCAGCACGCCGAGCGCGCTGTCCGCCCTGCCGGCCGCCTGTATCGCGCTGTCGATGAAGCCTTTCGCGCCGCTCGATGGAGCACCTGGAGATGGCGGTGAAAACGTGCGGCGCGGCAGGCCTGAGCGCTCGGCGAAGGCGGAATGCGTGCGCTGCGCTCGACCGTAGGCCATCTGCACGGATCGAAAGAGCCCCTCTTCTAGTCGCTCGGCGGCGTACTCGTCCAACTGCTCGTAGGCCTCCCCCAGCTCCACGAGCGCAAACCCGAGCTCCTCGACCGCTTCGGCGAGTGCGTCGAGCAGCTGCTGCCTTCCTGCGAGGGTCGTGTACGCCATCACCGCCAGGGTAGTACAGGCGCCTCGGGCTACGCCGAGGAGGCGGGTTGGCGAATATGCCCGCCCACATGCCTGCACCCCGTGCCGTGATGATCTTCGACAACGATGGACTGCTGCTCCCTGCTCGGCGAGCTCGCCGGTGACGCGGCGGCCGAGAGACGCTGAGGAGCCTCGCCTACCTCGCCTAACATGAGGCGGTGGAGAGCACCGCGAGCGGAAGTTCAGATCCCGTAGCCTGGGCCCTCTTGAGCGCCTCGGAGCTCGCGGAAGTCTCCGCGTTCGGGACCGAGCAGCCGGTGACCGCCGGGCAGTTGCTGTTCGAGGCGGGAGAGGCGTCCTACGACCTGTTCGTCGTCCTGCAGGGCGTGGTTCAGGTTGTTCGGTTCGACAGCCCGGATGCGGTTGTGATCGCCGAATATGGCCCCGGCGGCTTCGTCGGCGAGCTCAGCCTCCTGACGGGTCAGCGCCGCACGTTGAGCTGTCGCGTCACGCAGCCCGGGCGGGTACTGGTGATCGCGGAGGCCGAGTTTCGTCGACTGATGAGCGTGCGACCACAGCCGGCCGAAACCATCTTCAACGCGCTGCTCGCGCGGCGCGAGATTCTGCGCTCGGGAGAGGGAGCCCAGGCGATCCGGATCATCGGCTCGAAGTACTCGCCGGAGGCGATGAGCCTGCGGGCATTTGCCGAGCACTCGCATCTGGCTCACGCCTGGATCGACGTCGAGGAGGCCGAGGATGTCGATGTCCTCTTGGCGAGCATGGAGCTGGCCAGAGAGGACGTGCCGGCGGTGATCACCGCCACCGAGACCCTCAAGCGCCCGTCCGCCGCAACCTTCGCTGAGCATCTCGGGCTGACATTCCAACCCGCGCCCGGGTACATCTTCGATCTGGTGGTGGTGGGCAGCGGCCCGGCCGGACTCGCCGCCGCCGTCTACGGCGCATCGGAGGGTCTGCGCACCGTCTCACTGGATGCAGTGGCCATCGGTGGCCAGGCCGGCTCGAGCTCGCGGATCGAGAACTACGCGGGGTTCCCGAACGGCATCTCCGGCGAAGACCTCACGGGGAGGGCCGCCGTTCAGGCGATGCGTCTCGGAGCGCAGCTGAACGCCCCATGCGAGGTGGTGGGCCTCAGAGCCGAGGGGAGCTTCCACGTGATTGTCCTGAAGGACGGCTCAGAGATCCCGACGCGAGCGGTGATCGTCGCCTCTGGAGCGCGCTATCAGCGGCTGGCCGTCGAGGATCTAAACCGCTTCGAGGGCGCCGGGGTGTACTACGCGGCGACCGATCTCGAGGTGCGCGTCTGTGCCGGAGCACCGGTCCTCGTGATCGGAGGCGGCAACTCCGCGGGGCAGGCTGCCATCTACCTCGCCCAGCACGACTGCAGGGTGACGATCGCCATCCGCCGTGACGATCTGGCCCAGAGCATGTCCCACTATCTGATCGAGCGGATCGAGGCCGACCCGAAAATCGATCTCATCACCGGTGTGGAAGTGCAAAGTCTCGACGGCGATGGTCATCTCAGGCAGGTGACGCTCAGCCATCTCGCGACGGTCGAGCAGCAGACGATCCCCTGCTCGGGCCTGTTCTGCTTCATCGGCGCACGCCCCGCGACCAGCTGGCTGGAGAAAAGCGTGCTGCTCGATGAGGACGGATTCATTCTCACCGACCGCCAACTGCCAGGATCGTCGAGGGCGGGCGCATCCGCTCCGCTGCCGTTCGAGACGTCCATGCCCGGCGTGTTCGCCGCCGGCGACGTCCGCCATGGCTCGATGAAGCGGGTCGCCGCGGCGGTGGGCGAGGGATCGAGCGCCGTGCGATCCGTCCACGAGCGTCTCGCCACCCAGACCTGACGCCGCATCCGTGAGGCCGCTTCGGCCGTCAGGCCGTCGGGCCGGTTCGCGGCCTAATCCGCAAACGGCGCCATACGCACGGCCAGCGGCAGGCCGCAGCGGATCAGAAGTCCGAGGCGCCCGCCCGGCAACGCTGTGGCCTCGGCGCGGATCAGCCCGATCAGCTGGCGCTTGAAGTCCGGTCGCGGATAGCGGCGCAGCACCTCGCTGACGTTGGCCTGAGACACGTCCCACATCCGCAGGCCGGCGCCGTCGACCATGGCGCCCCACTGCAGGTAGCAGCCGAGCGTCCCGTCGGTGTCGAGCGAGATGCCGGGTGTCGTGTGGACACAGATGGCGTCCGCTAAGAGCTCAGCCCGCTCGTCGGGAACGCCCGCCGCGGCAGCACACGCGAGCGTGCGCTCGGCGCTGGCCAGCGTGAAATCGCGCCCCGGTGTCGGTTGGGCGATGCCATAGTCGTGGACGAGCGCGCCGCAGTAGAACAGCTCGAGATCCAGGGCACTCCCGTCGAGGGCCGCGAGCGCGCGGCCGAACAGCCAGGTTCGATAGGAGTGCCCGAGGATCGCCGCCGGCTGCTCGGCGCACGCCTGCTCGGCCTCGCGCGCGAGCGGCGAATCGGGCGGTTCGAACGTCTGCACGTCGATGGCAGAAGCGCCCGCGGGCAGCCGTCCAAGCGCGAGCTTGGCCCGCCCGAGCAAGTTCTCCCATTGGCCGATCGCGATCGCCGCGAGCAGTCGCCGGCGCTCGCGCGAGGTCAGTTTTCCGTCGGTGCGACGCACCCACGCAAGGCCACCGAGGCGATCTGGATCGGGAGCGCGAAAGACACTCGCCCGCGAATGCTCAGCATCGGCCACAGATCGATGATACGGCTGCGCTGACGGCACGGCGGATGATGAGCTGGCGCTCGACGCCCGCAAGGCGGGGCGAGGGCGAGCGGGTGACGGTGACCGCAACAACGTAGGGTCTTGCGCGTTGCACCCACTGAGAGTCAAGATGCCGCGACCCGGATACCTCATGTTCGTGCTGATGCTGGGCGCAGCCGGGCTCGCGCCCGCGCCGGCCCGCGCCGCATCCCCGCTGAGCTGGTCGCAGCCGGTGTCTGTTGACCACTCCGGCTCCTCGCCGAGCGCGATCTCCTGCCCCTCGGAATCGCTCTGCGTCGCCGTCGATTTGGGCGGCAACGTGCTCACGAGCACCGACCCGAGCGCGACTGTCCCCTACTGGCCGGCGGCCAAGATCGATTCCGGCCACGAACTGACCTCGGTCTCCTGCGCGTCGACCGCGCTGTGCGTGGCGGTCGATAGCAAAGGCGACGTGCTCGCGAGCACCGACCCGGCCGGCGCGAGCTGGACGAACGCGGGCGACGTGGACGAAGGCAGGCGCCTCACCGGTGTTGCCTGCCCGAGCACGTCGCTGTGCGTTGCGGTCGACGAAGGGGGGAACGTGCTCACGAGCACGCATCCGACCGGCTCGAGCTGGACGATCCAGGCCCATGCCGCAAGCGGACTCGTGGCGGTTTCCTGCGCGTCTGAGTCGCTGTGTGTGGGGGTCGATCAGGGAGGTGAGGCGCTTGCGAGCAGCGAACCGGCCACGAGCGGATGGCACACGCGCGCGATCGATCCCGCTCCTGCGCTCGCGGCGATCTCGTGTGCGCCCTCGGGTACTTGCGTGGCCGTCGATGGCAAAGGCGACGTGCTCGCGAGCGCCGATCCCGGCGTGGAAGCGCCCACGTGGAGCTCGACCGCGATCGTGGGGGGCTCGCTCACAGCGATCTCGTGCGCCGCCTCCGGCCTGTGCGTGGCGCTCGACGGCGCGGGCACGGCCCACGCAAGCGACGATCCCACGGCGCCCGCCCCCGGCTGGAGCACGTCGCCGGCCGTCGCGGGCGTGACGGGCGTCTCGTGCCTGCCCGGCGGGTTCTGCGTGGCGCTCGACGCGGCGGGCGGGGCTCTGATCGCGCGTGTGGCCACGCCGGGAGTCACGACGGCGGCGACACCGGCGGAAGTCACCCAGACGACCGCGACGCTGGCGGGCACGGTCGACCCCAACGACGCCGTGCTCGACGCGTGCTGGTTTGAATACGGAATCAGCCCGTTCTACCGCCAGAGCGTGCCCTGCGCGAGCGTTCCCGCGCCCGCCGGCGGCGTCCAGGCGGTCGCGGCGCAGTTGGCGGGACTGTCGCCGAACACCACCTATCACTACCGGTTGATCGCCGCCAGTCTCATAGGTACCGGTTTTGGGGCTGATGAGACATTCACGACGGCGACCTCCACGCAGACGCCGCTTGTCTATCCGCACCCTTCGATCACCGGGACTCCGGCGGTGGGGGAGCGCCTGGAATGCCACTCGGGCACGCCTGCCGGCGCCTCGGCGCGGCTGAGCTACGCGTGGCTGCGCGACCTGATCGCGATCCCTGATGCGAACGGGTCGAGCTACGTGGTCAGGGGCGCCGACACGGGGCACCACCTCCAATGTCAGGTCAGCGCGACCGACGCGGGCGGCAGCGCCACGGCGAGCAGCGCGTTCGTGGCGATCCCCGTAGAGGCCGTGCCGGCCTCGGTCGGCGAGACCGTCGTGGGCAAAGCTGTCCTCAGGGGCGGGAAGATCAGCGTGCCGGTCACCTGCTCGCCGCACGCGAGCGGTGGCTGTCAGATCGCGCTGCGCGTGACGGTCTCAGAGACGCTCAGCGGGGGTCGCATCGTGGCGATCGCGGCACGCCCGAGACGCGGCGCCCAGGAGAGCGCCGCGTCTGAGCGGCAGCGGACGGTCACGCTCGCAAGCGCTCGCCTGCATCTGGCGGCGGGGGCACACGGAACGCTCACCGCGACCCTCAACGCAACCGGCAGGCGCCTGCTCGCCTCGCGGCGGCGCCTGTCCGCCAACCTTGCCGTGAGCGGGACCGTGATCGGAGTGATCGAATCGCGGCTCGCCCAGCAGCTCGTCGTGCTGGTGGCGTCCGCTCGCGGCTCATCGACCCATGCCGCCCGCCGCCGCTAGCCGCTCGGTCCGGACTGCGGTCCTGCTCGCGGTCGTGCTGGTGCTCTCGAGCTCGCAGCCGTCCGCCGGCGCGAGCGCGAGCCGCCGTGCGCGCACGGCGGCTCAGACGACGAGCGCCCTTGCGGCGACGCCCTATATGGGGTGGGACACCTACTTCGCGTTCGGCGGTCACTACGACGAGGCAAGCGTCCTTCAGCAGGCGAGCGAGCTCGTCTCGCTCGGGCTGGAGCGCAAGGGCTACCGTTACGTGTGGCTGGACGTCGGTTGGTGGCACGGCACACGCGACGCAGAAGGCCGGATCACCGTCGACCCCGCGCAATGGCCGCACGGGATGGCGTGGCTGGCGCGCACGCTGCACGCAGCGGGACTACGCGTGGGCCTCTACACGGACGCCGGCAGCGATGGCTGCGGAGGGGCAGGGCAGGGCAGCTACGGCCACTATCAAGAAGACGCCGACACGTTCGCCGCGTGGGGCTTTGACGCGGTCAAGATGGACTTCTGCGGCGGCTCGGAAGCGCACCTGGACCCCGCGGCGGCCTACGCGGCCTTTCACGCGGCGATCGGAGCCAACGCGAGTCACCGCCCGATGCTGCTGTCGATCTGCGACTTCCTGCAGCCGGACCAGTACGCCGAGGGCGAACCCCCACTCGCAGAATCGGCGTTCACCTCCTACACCTTCGGGCCGAGCATCGGCAACAGCTGGCGCACCGACGGCGACGTCGGCATCCCCGGGCACGTCCCGTTCACCAACGTCCTGCGCAACATCGACGCGGACGCCGCGCAACCGCAGGCGGCGGGACCTGGGCACTGGAACGACCCCGACTACCTGGGCCCCGGCCAGGGCATGTCCACCACGCAGTTCCGCACCCAGGTCAGCATGTGGGCGATGCTCGCGGCCCCGCTGATGATCAGCGCCGACCTCACGCGCATATCCGCCGCGAGCCAAGCGGCCGTGGGCGACCCCGAAGTCATCGCGATCGACCAGGACCCCGCCGGCGTGCAGGGAACCCTGATCGCCTCCACCGGCGCGGGGCAGGTGTGGGTCAAGCCGCTGAGCGACGGCTCCCGCGCGGTCGCGCTGCTCAACCGCGGCTCCACTCCCCTGCCAATCGAAACGAGCGCGCTCGCCACCGGCATGCCCGCGTCCGGACGCTATGTGTTGCGCGATCTCTGGACGCACACGACGCGCACGACGCCCGGCCGGATCGCCGCCGAGGTGCCCGGCGGCTCGACCGTGCTGCTGCGCATCTCGGGCGCCGATGCGCCCACAGCCGCCCGCGCCCAGAACCCCTAGAACCACGAACTTCGGCCGGAGCGGGATGATGTCGCCATGGCGCTCGTGATCAGGGAGATGGCACTCGCTGAGGTGGAGTTGGTCATCGACTACTTCCATGGCTCCACGCCCGAGCACCTGGAGACGATGGGGGTGGACCCGACGCGGTTACCGACTCGCCGAGATTGGCGAGCGCGGTATGTGGCCGAGTACGGCAAGCCGCGGAGGGAGCGCTCGACGCTGCTCGTCATCTGGGAGCTGGACGGGGTCGCGCTCGGGTTCTCGACCGCTGAAAAGATCGTCTATGGCGAGCAGGCACACATGCACCTGCACATCGTGGACCCGCAACACCGCGGATCGGGCATTGGCGCGGAGTGCCTGCGCGAGACCGTCGAGCTCTACTTCGAGGCGCTCGAGCTGAAGCGCCTCTTTTGCGAGCCGAACGCCTTCAACGTGGCGCCGAACCGGACGCTGCAAAGCGTCGGGTTCAGGTACGTGAAGACCCATGAGACCGTCCCCGGCCCCCTCAACTACCACCAGGCCGTCACCCGCTGGGTACGCGAGGAAACGGCTCGGGGACCGCGCGAGGCACCGCGGAGCTCAACCCACCAGCGCAAGGAGATACCACGATGATGATGATGATGATGATGATGATGATGACCACACCGCAGCTCGTCACCGGCGTCGACTTCGTCGGCTGCCCCACCAAAGACCTCGAGGCCGCCGCCCGCTTCTACGGCGACACGCTCGGGCTGGAGCGCTCCGTGTACATCCCCGAGCGACACTACGCGGAGTTCGAGACCGGCAACCTGACGCTCAGCGTCTACAACGCCGAGCAGATGGGCCTTGATCACCACGTCAACCCCAACCCGATCGCGCTGCACGTCGAGGATGTGGCGGCCGCGCGGGCGTCGTTGCAGGAGCGCGGGGTGACGTTCAGCGGCGAGACGCTCGACACGGGCGTCTGCCACATGGCGTTCTTCGCCGACCCCGACGGCAACGCGCTGATGCTCCACCACCGCTACGCGCCGCGCGCGATGGAGGCATGACGCTGCCCGTCAGAGCTTCCAGTCCATGGTGAAGCCCGACGAGGGTCAGCCTGGCGGCGCCGGCAGGCAGCACAGCTGCGCGCTCCCGGTCGCGAGCAGCTGTCCG
>Ga0116221_1003435_pt1 | contig 10247 bp, 10 predicted proteins | sample Sb_taG_5_FD_88965 | JGI IMG/M metagenome (GOLD analysis project Ga0116221, IMG submission 88965) | Peat soil microbial communities from Weissenstadt, Germany - Sb_50d_8_FC metaG | ecosystem: Environmental > Terrestrial > Soil > Wetlands > Peat | place: Germany: Weissenstadt | collected 2010-09-21
CTCGGGCGCCCTCCTCGGTCAGACGGCGCCGCCGGTGGTGAGTGCTCCTCCCTATAAGCTGCCCCCTTCCGTCGGCGACCGCCTCAGCCCCTCTGACCGGGTACTGTTCGGCAAGCTGATGCAGGTGGGGCTGGAGGCTGCTTGGGCGGTGGTCACGAGCGAGGGCTACCCGCAATGTTTCATCAACGAACTGCATCCGCTCAATACCGGGCGACGCATGGTAGGCAGGGCCCGCACCATCCGCTACCTGCCGAACCGAAAAGACCTGCGCGACCAGATCTATTCCCAGGGGCCGCAGCTCAACTACCGCTCCGCGGAAGAGGCGCTCCCCGGTGACGTGCTGGTATTCGATGCCGGAGGCGAGACTCACTCCACAGTTTCGGGCGCCATCACCACTACGCGATTCGTCATGCGAGGCGGCTCCGGCATCCTAGTGGATGGCTGCATGCGCGACATTCCCGACCTGACCGCGATGCCCATCGGTATCTATCTCCGCTGCGGCCACGCTTCGAGCGTCAGCCCGATTCTGATGAGCGTGGATTACCAGGTGCCGGTGCGCATCGGCGGCGTCACCATTGTCCCGGGCGATATCCTGATCGGTGAGGAGCACGGAGTCTTGGTGATTCCAGCCTCCATCGTCGATAAGGTGCTGGAAAGAGCCATGGCGCACGACGAACAGGAGGAGTTTCAGCGCTACCTGTTATTGCGCGGCGAGCCCATCTACGGCGTCTACCCGGAATTGAATGAGGCCAACCGCAAGAGGTTCGAAGAGTTCAAGAAACAGAAGAAGTAAAAGCCAGGCCGAGATATGGCCGACGCCACCTCGCCCCCAACGGCGACTGGTTGGGCCACAAGGAGTCACAACGGAATCACGCGCGTCCAGCGCCTTCCGACTCCCGCGTGTCTGGCCAGCAGGACTCGATCCAGAGTTGAAGGGTTTGGTCGTGCCACACCTCTCGGGACAGATACGGACGTAGCTCCTCCTGGTAACGAGGGAGTAGAGCCTCTCGATCGAGGTGACCGGCGCGTGCGAGGCGTTGAACATTGTCGCGATCGCGTTCGAAATTGCGTTCGAGTTTTGTGAGCGCGAGATCGTGGGCTTCGAGCGCATATAGGTTCACGAATCTCCACACGCCTGGAAAGAGCGGCCTCAACCTGCTCTCGTACCCATCGGGAGGCGTTGCCACCGTCACTGGGTCCAGATAGACCTTGTGTTTCTTGTGGAGTGCCGAGCCGATGCCGCCAAGCTCACAGAGCGTCTGCCGCAGTGGATTAGGCGCCACGCTTATGAAATCGACGTCGTTTGTCGTTCGTGCCGCACCGTAAGCGTGAATTAGGACGAAACCTCCGAAGCAATGCACCGCAACCGGTTCCCGAAGCATCTGGTCGAGGTCGTCGAAGAAGGACCGCCAAGGCTCTGGTGGTCCTTCACTTTCCAGCATATGGCAATTGTTCCGCTGTGAGACTCGTCAGCAGATTCCAGTGCTCAGCGGCAGGCGGCCGGTGAGCCCTCAGCCAAAAACGTTCCCGCTGCGGCATGGAATCGCGGCACAGCGTGTCTTCGCGCGCCAGACGGGCGTCCTCGAGATCTCGTTCCCACTCGGAAAGGATCTGCATCTCACGGCTGTCTTTGGTCCGAGACCTCACCACTTCCTTGGCGAGGTGCACGATGTACCCTAACCGATTTTGGACGTTCCGCAGCAGTTCGGCAAACCAGTCGGCCAGCTCGCGGCGCTCGGCGGCGCTGAGATGCTCAATTTCCTCCTTAATGGTTTGCAGATTTGGCCATACCCTCACAGTAGCCCGGATCAGCACGTTGCGCAAACGGATTGTTGCGTAACCGGGGTGGCTTGATGCATTGCGCGACGCGCCCTTTTTAGAGCCGTGTGCTCGGAACGGAAAGGCTTCCTCCAATCATGAATGATGGGAAATTGAAAAGCCGCCGGCTCCCGTAATCCACTGATTTTGCAGATGATAACCTCCTTTATCACATATATTCTAACCCACGCGTGGAAGGCGTCAAGCTGTCACTTTCTGAATTAGCCTGAGCGGCACATCCGTCCTCCCGTTATCAAGTGCCCGCGATGCGGACCTGTTGGCGAAGTCGCCGAGCTGGACGTCAGCATCCGGGCCATGATCTTGTCGCTCGGCCGATTCGGTATGGCGCCGACCGAGCAGGTGAAGTCGCTCGAAAAGCGCTGGGCCGCGTACCGAAAACAGAACCGGCTCGACCTTTACGGCAAGACGGCGGAGCCAACGGAGGGTGGAGCCCCTGCGTGCGCTCATTCAAATGTGCCGGGGTGAAGCTCTCCGCGAACCCCCGCCCCCGGTACTTTCCGATATCGCCACTTAGCCGTCGACAACTGTCGCAGCGAGCGATGTTCGCCGGACAACTGCCTCGTCAATTGGATCTGAAGTTTTCGAAATAACTCGCGCGACGCCGAAGCCGTCAATCCTTCGGTTCATGCATTCGAGCCCTAGCGATCTCCACCATTCGGCGCTGTGGTGGCGTCATTGCGTTCGGAGATCTTAACTCCCCGGTGAGGCTGACAACATCACCAAAGCGCCTCTCTCGGAAGGCACTGCGTACCACCGTGACACCGACACCTCCACCCGGATTACCCGCGCCGGTAGCGCCGCTCGCACTGCTCGTGCCGCCCATCTCCTGCACCTTCCGCTACCCGGCCGGGCCTCAATCTTCAGCCTCGGCGCTACGCGGCGCGGTGGCGGACGGCAGGTGGAGCAGGCCGCAGATTGCCAATCTGCCTCAGAGCGAAGCTGCAAACAAAGGCAGTCGCCGCGTTGCGGCGGTGGCCGATTGGCAATCGGCCGCAGGATGACATCCAGGATGACATCCTGCCCCACAGAAAGAAGATCGCCGCAGCGCTCGGAGATTCTCAGTCTATGCTTGCGCCGACTTCACCGGCTCATCCGCGCTCGGGCCGTAAATCGACGGCACCTTCGATCCCATGGGGCGCAGGTATGCCGAAAGCTGACCGCGATGATGGATCGAGTGCTTCAGGTTCAGGTTCAAATACAGCACGCCGGGATCGTTCCAAATGGCGAACGCGACCGGCTGCGCCAGTTTTTCGCCGGAAAGGGCGCCGACCTGTGCGATCAGCGGCGGCACGGTGGCGTCGTAAAACGCCAGCACTTCGGCGGGCGTCTTCAGGTCGGGTTGCTTCCATTCGAAGCCGCCATTCAGCACGCCACTCAGGAAGAACGCCTCGGCGGCGGCGATGTGGGTGGCGAGCTCCAGCGCACTCATGCACTTTTCGCTCGGTTTGTACTGGCAGGTCTCGGCTGGAATGCAGGCCAGGACCTTGCGCGTGGTGGCGGATTCCTGCTCGATCTGGGGCAGGATAAAATCCAATAGTGACTTGGCAGTTTCGTGGGTCATGGGTACAGTCTATAACGGGCCGCAATCTGGTTTGACAACCGAATCGTAACAAAATAAAGATATTTGGTTTTCCGACTCGATTTTCCACCGGTGATTCGTGCCTTACCCGCCGTGTCTGGGTCCGGCCGCCGGAACCAGATTTAGAACGGAGACTATGTCCGCCCCGCAGCCGACAAGCGGCTCAGAATCCGTGAGTCGCCTCGGGTTTCTGGAAAGTACCGCTTACTTTCCCAGCGACCGACGCTTCTTGGCCCACTCTTCCTTCACTACCTGGCGCGCGCGGCCGATCGCCAGGGCGTCGGCGGGAACCGGTTCGGTGATCACCGAGCCCGCTCCCAGGTACGCTCCCTCGCCGATTTCGATGGGCGCCACCAGCGTCGAGTTGCTTCCCACGAATGCGCCGTCGCCGATCTTCGTCGCGTGTTTGGCGAAGCCATCGTAGTTGCAGGTGATGGTTCCCGCCCCGATGTTGACCTTCGCGCCGATCTGCGAATCCCCCAGATACGCCAGGTGGCTGGCCTTGGCGCCCGCCCCCATCCGCGTCTTCTTCAGCTCCACGAAGTTGCCGATATGCGCGCCTTCCTCCAGGTGGTTTTGCATGCGCAGGCGGGCGAACGGCCCGCACTGAACGCCGCGCTCCAGGCGCGAAGTCACCACGATGGTGAAAGGCCCGATCTCGACCTGGTCCGCAAGCTCGGAATCTCTCACGATGGCACACGCCCCAATCCGGCAGTTCTCCCCCATGGTAGTCCGGCCCAGTATCTGCGCGAATGGCTCGACCACCGTATCCATGCCGATGCGCACATCCGCATCGATGGTCACGGTCTCCGGCTTTTCGATGGTCACGCCGGCCAGCATCAACTCCCTTACCTTGCGCTCGCGGAAAATGCGGTCCACCCTGGCCAGTTCCACGCGGTCATTGATTCCCATGACCTCTTCCGGATCGGCGATTTTCAATGCCTCCATGGGATGCCCGGCGGCGGCCAGTATCTTCACCATGTCGGTGAGGTAGTACTCCTTCGGCGGGTTGTCGGGACGCAGCTCGTCCACGTGCTTCCAGAACAGGTCGCTCTGAAAGCAGTAGATCCCCATGTTGGCTTCGCGGATGGCGAGTTGTTGTGGCGTCGCGGCCTTCTCCTCCACCACCTCGATGGCGCGGGCGCGCGCATCGCGAATCACACGGCCGTAGCCCGTCGGATCGCACATGTCGGCCGCCAACAGAACTCCCCCGGAGTCCGCGGCCGCCTGCGCCTCGATCAAGCACCGCAAGGTCTCGGCGCGGAGCAGAGGACCATCGCCATAAAAGACGACCAAGTGTCCGCGCAGCCGCTCCAGTGCCTCACGCCCGATCATGACGGCGTGGCCCGTGCCCTTCTGCTCGGCCTGCTCGATGAATCCGATTCCGGGCGTAGCTACGGCCTTGCGGACTTCGCCTGCCTGGTATCCGACCACCACGAAAATACGCTCCGGCGGCGCGATCCGGAGCGCCGTATCGACCACGTGCTCCACCAGCGCCTTGCCGCCCGCGCGGTGCAGTACTTTGGCCTGGCGCGATTTCATGCGGGTGCCGAGTCCGGCGGCCAGAATAACGACTGTGACGGGAGTCTGCATCATTGTATTATGACTGCCGGTGTATTATGACTGCCGGCGGCGCCGGCCCTCCTGGGCCAGCCGGACCGTCACGGCAGCCGTCGCCGCGGGGTCGTGGCGGACCTTTTCGCCGAGGTGCGCCAGCCGTCCGGCCATCACCTTCAGTCCGGCCTTGTAGAGAACGCCGATATCGTTTTCCACGGGTAGTGCTTCCTGCTGAGCGTATTGTTTCTTCACCGCCTGTGGAATCGGCCGGATGTTGACCACGGCGTAGTCGAGCAGCTTGCCGCCGGAGTGCTGGTTGATCGCCCGGATGTGGTCGGAGGCGCGAAACTCGGTGGTCTCGCCCGGTTGCCACATCAGGTTTACGAAGTAGGCCTTGACCGCCGGCGACTGGCGAATAGCCGCGGGAATTCCGTTCACCAACAGGTTGGGGATGACGCTGGTGAAGAGCGACCCGGGGCCGAGAGTGATCACGTCGGCCTCGGCAATGGCGCTGAGGGCGGCGGGCAGCGGCTGCACCGTGCGCGGGACCAGGCGAATGCGCCGGATCCGCACGCGGCTGCGACTGATGCGCGTTTCGCCGACCACTCTCGAGCCGTCGGCCAGGGTGGCTTCGAGCGCTACGTTCGAATCGGTGCAGGGATAGATGCGGCCGGCGATCTTCAGGACGTCCGCCGAGGCCTTTACGGCGTCCGGGAAGTCGCCCATCACCTGGGTAAGGGCCATCAGGAACAGGTTGCCGAAGCTGTGGCCCTTCAGCCCGCGGCCGGAAGTAAACCGGTATTGAAACAGGCGCGCCAGCAGCGCCGAATCCTCGCTCATCGCCACCAGGCAGTTGCGTATGTCGCCGGGCGGCAGCACGTCGAATTCGCGGCGCAGGCGGCCGGAACTGCCGCCGTCGTCGGTCACCGTGACGATGGCGGTGACGTCCACGGCGGGAGTTTTCGCATCGCCCGGACCGGTATATTGTTTCAGGCCGTAGAGCAGCGCCGACAACCCGGTGCCGCCGCCCATCGCGACCACGCGCAGTGGTGAGGTGTCTTTCATGGGAGAGCGGAGGGCCAGGAACGCCTCGGCCCTACCAATCGAGTGTGCGTCTTACCAGACCTTCTTCCCGGGCCATGCATTTCCCTCGGGCCACGAATTCCTCTCGGACCACGCGTTTCTCTCGGGAAAGAGCAGAGAGTCGAACGGCGGCTGGTTGGCGAGCGGAGCGAAGTCCGCATCCTGCCGCGCGATGATGCGGTTGCGGGGCTCCAGCTCGATGGCCCGTTTCAAATTCGCGTAGGCGTTGATGGGGTCGCCGCTGAGCGCCTGCGCCAGGGCCAGAGCGTAGTGAATGTGCTCGGTCGCGGGCGAGATTTCCAGGGCCTTTTCCAGTTGCACGCGGGCTTCGCCGGCTTTGTGCGTATTGATCAGCGCGACGCCGTAGTTGTAGTAGTCCTCGGCGGAGCGCAGGTTCATGGGGACCTGTTCCAGACGCCGGTCGCACATGGCGATGTGAAGCTTGGCGCGCTGCGCCACGTCGCGCTCGGGACCCTGCGACGCGCCGGCGAACAACTCCCGCGCCTCCCTCAATTTTCGCGCGTGAAACAGCTTCATCGCCGCTTCGAAGCTGCCACGCTGGGTCGGCGGCGGCGCTTTTGCGGCGGCCTCGTGAGCTGCCGGCGTGGCGCGCCCCGCTTCGGATGGGGCCGATCTGTCGGGTTTCGATGCCGTCATGAGCGTTTCGATCTTCTTGGCTGCGCCACTCTTCTTTTTTTTGTCGATCATGCTTGCCAGCTCAACTCTGGCACATGGAGCGATTAGCGTTTTATACCAGACGCGCCTTCCGCGCGCAAGCGGCCCGTCCGGGCTATTCCGGGCCATCCAGTCAGCTTAGCCCAGCCCGGCTTCCCGCAGGAATCGGGCGGATTCCTCGGGCGGCGTCGGGTTGATGTAGAAGCCCGTTCCCCACTCAAATCCAGCCACTTTCGTCAGCTTGGGGATGATCTCCAGGTGCCAGTGATAGTACGGGAGCGGCGGCTCCTGGACCGGCGCGCTGTGCACGATGAAGTTATATGCCGGCCGTTCCAGTACCTTGTCGATCTTGCGCATGGTGGCGCGCAACACCCATGCCAGGTTCTGCAGCGTGGGCGCATCCGACTCTTCGAAGTGCGAGTCGTGGCGCTTGGGCAGGATCCAGGTCTCGAAGGGGAACCGCGGGGCGTAGGGCTCCAGCACCGTGAACCGGTCGGTCTCGGTTACCAGGCGCACGCCCTCGGCGCTCTCCTGCCGGATGATGTCGCAGAAGATGCAGCGCTCCTTCAAATCGTAGAAGTGCTTGCCCGCATCCACCTCTTCCTTCACCCGCTTGGGGATCACCGGCAGCGCGATGAGCTGGCAATGCGGATGTTCCAGGGATGCCCCCGCGGCCTCGCCGTAATTCTTGAACAACAGAATGTACTTGAAGCGGCGGTCGCGCTTGAGGTCGTTGACCCGGTCTTTGAAGGCCCACAACAGCTCCTCGATCTGCTTCTCGGGCATCTCGGCCAGCGTGACGGCGTGATCGGGAGTTTCGATAATGACCTCATGCGCCCCGATGCCGTTCATCTTGTCGTACATCCCGTCCCCCTGGCGGTTGAGCTCGCCTTCGATGCCCAGCACCGGAAACTTGTTGGGCACCACGCGGACGCGCCAGCCGGGCTCGTCGCGGCCGCCGCTGTTGCGGTAGGCGAGAATCTCCGGCGGGGTCTTGTGCTCGTTGCCGTAATCGAAGGGGCAGACGCCGGATGTGGCCAGGGGCACCGGCTGCCGAAGGAAATCGGTGGGCCGTTTGGCGCGGTCGGTGGCGATGATCACCCATCGCCCCGTGATGGGGTCATTTCGCAGTTCGGGCAATTCGACACTTTCTCCGGAATGAGGATTCTGGGTTCGGCAAGCAACGATTATAGCGTGACCGTTAAAGGAGGTTACGGGGCACGTGATTATTCCGACTTCGATTGGCGCGCGGCCGCACGATGGAGGGCTTGCAACTGGTACGCCGGGGCTAGGGCAAAACAGGAAGCCGCGGGCAACCCCAGGTACCAGGCCAGGGACGTCCAGGCGGCTGATCGTGGTGTACATCGCGCGCAACGTGGTGGGCGTAGTGCGGGCGGTGCGCGCGGGCACCCAGCAGCGCCCGGTCGATGGGCGCCAGCCGGCCGAGAAATCCGGAACGGCGGTACGCGCGGATCGCGTAGCCCAGCCCGCACCCTGCAAAGCCAAGCGGCACGATCCCCCGAGCGTGATACCGGCCTGGTTCCATTGGACCGCGGCCGCATCCGACCAGGAGCTGCTCAGGTGACTGATCAGGTTGAGCCGCGAGCCAATACCAAACACCTGAACGAAAACCGAGGCCATCGCGTTGCAGCCCGCCGAGACCGCAATCAGCCACCAGGCGGTGCGCAGAGGCTCCGGGCCGGAACCGGTTCGCGCTCCGCGTCCAGAGCGCGGCCGATGCGTTGGTGCTCCAGCCGGCACGGTTCGCATATCGGCAGATGCGTGTCGATGGCCCGGCGCCGCTCCGGGGCTAGTTCGCCATCGTGGCGGCGGACCAGTTTTTCGATGTTAGCGTGAACCGTTTTGCGCCTCGGCGAACAACAATCGCGCCGCCTCGAAAATTCCCGATGCGGCAAAGTGCCTGGCCGCCGGGCGCAGTTTCTTCTGTGCCCGCGCCAGGAACGCCCCTACCGTGCCCGATTCCACGCCCATCGCCTCGGCAATGTCCGCGTAGCACATGCCTTCGGACCGCAAGCGGAGACAGTCCATCTCACGGCTGCTCAGGGCCGCTGCGAACTCACTTGCCAGTTGGCTGTGCGCCAGAATCGTCTCTGGGTTCGATTGCGGGTCCGGCACGGACTCCAGGCTCTCTGGTACGACTTCATTCCGGCCCGCCGCCGCTTTGAAGCAGTCCAGCAGATAATTGCGCAGTACCTTGTAGAGCCACGAGTGGGGATGGTCGATCTGGCGCCCGTAATTCCGCTCCACAAAATATCGCAGGAAGACTTCCTGCACGGCATCGCGCGCCAGATCGGGATTTCTGGTCAGCGCCACGGCGTAGCGCAGCAGTCCCGCGGCATGCTGGCGATAGGCCGCCACCACTTCACTTTCTATCCTGGCGGCGCACTCGGCGTTCGGCTGTGGGGACCACGTGCTTTCCACGGCTTCGATGGTAGCGCAGGGTTCCACGGGGGACATCGCTGCCTTTGGTAGACAACAGTCCACCGTGCCCCTTATATCACCGATATCAGGCAATCACCTCCCGGATTGCCGGTTGGTTGTGGGCAGAGAAAACTGGCATGTTTCCGCCGCAATCATGTATCCTTCCACCGCCGCCTCTGCCGTCCCCGGGGCGCCGGGCGCCGACACGATCTTGTCCAGGGTCTGCCAGCTAACCGCGTTGACGCCCGGATCGAGAGATTTTGTGACGCAGTACAGGTCTGGGCGACTGCTGACAGCCATGAGCGCGGGAGCCGGCGCGACGGGATAATTCGTGATCAGGAAAATCAGCAGGAGGGCCTTCCGCTCGACCGAGCCCCAGTTCCAGCGGGTTCACCGCCTAGTCGAGTTTCTTCGGCCGCGCCGGCGGCGCCGTTTCGAGCTTCGGAAGCCCGAAATGGCCGCTCAGGTTGGACAGCGATTCCAGGTCGACGGGCCCGGCAATGTTGACCACCGTGAGTTCTTTGGGGGCCGCTGCGATGATAGCTACGCCGCTGATCTTCTTGTCCTCATTGCGGACGAAGACTTCCGCGGTCTCGCCATCCTCCGCGCTCTTGAAGCGCACAATGCGCGACCACTCGGGCGCGCGCAACTGGTTGCGGATGCCTTCGAGATCGGCGGCCGAATACGCGCCCTCGCTCTTGAAGGAGTAAGTCTTGACGTAGATGCCCTCCAGGCCGTTGATCAGTTTCTTGACCTGCGCTTCGTCCGGATCCTTGCCGTCCAGGAATTTCGCGGCGAACTGCAGGGTGGACCCGTTCAGCGAAATATCCACCACGTCGGAGGCCTTAGCCTCCAGGTGTTCGAGATTGAACTTGAACTGCTGGGCGGGAAGCGGCCAGGCCAGCGCGACAACCAGCAGCACGGTTCCGATGGTCTTCACGGCTTCGCCTCTCTCATGTGCGACTGAATGTGGTTGAGCTTGCCCGCCGTGATGCGCATCGCCAGCATCACGCGATCCTTAGCCACCCTTCCTTGATGCTCACGATAAGCGGCGCCGCCACCCGCGATCAGC
>Ga0116221_1003436_pt1 | contig 10241 bp, 12 predicted proteins | sample Sb_taG_5_FD_88965 | JGI IMG/M metagenome (GOLD analysis project Ga0116221, IMG submission 88965) | Peat soil microbial communities from Weissenstadt, Germany - Sb_50d_8_FC metaG | ecosystem: Environmental > Terrestrial > Soil > Wetlands > Peat | place: Germany: Weissenstadt | collected 2010-09-21
CGCGGTGGCGCATGAGCACTAAACGGGCATAATGCCGCCCTGCAGTGTGAGCCCGGCTGTACGGTGTCCGGGAACCACCTCCTGGGGCGATTCATCAAGGAGAATCGAATGACGAAAAAGTTTCTGATGCTGCTGGTGATGTTGCTGCTCACCAGTTCCATGCTCTGCGCGCAAACGCCGGGAGACCAGGGCGCTGCCAACGTACACTGGAAGTGGATCACCGCCGGTTTCGCGATGGCCATCGCTTCCAGCCTATGCGGTCTGGCGCAAGGCAAGGCGATTGCCAGCGCCGTGGAGGGCATGGCCCGCAATCCGGGCGCGGCCAAAGCCATCCAGTTGGCGATGCTCATCGGCTTGGCCTTTATCGAGTCGCTGGCGCTGTATACGTTGCTGATGGTTTTCATAGTCTTGCTCGGAAAATAGAGATCGGCCTGACCCCACTCGGGGCGAGGGAATATCTTGCCCCGAATACGTCTTCTTTCCCGGTACTACTGATCCTCCGCGCCTAGTACAGGAAGGGTATATCCCTCCACGCGGTCTATTGACCAAAAGATAACGCACCCACTAGTATGAAACTACACTTTAATGGAACAGCGCAGAACCAGGCGTTTCAAACTAGAACTGCCGCTTGCAATCACGCGTGCGGGTGCGGAACGGGTTGCGGTACCCGGATTGACCAAGAACATCAGTTCCTGCGGTGTGCTGTTCACCACCGGACAGGAGCCGGACCTCGGCGGTCCCATCGAGTACATCATTACACTGACCAATGATGGTCCGCAGTCCGTCAATCTCCGTTGCGTGGGGAAGGTCATGCGCGCGGAGCGCACCCATACCAAGGGCGACGAGGAACTGAAGGCCTATCAGATCGCCGCCACACTCGAACGATACGAGTTCGTCCGCGACCGTGAGGCGCCGGCGGGAAGATAGATCCAGATGGACAGTCTGTCATGGCTCGGTGGCTGCAAGGTGCGCCGGCTGAAGCCGGGCGGCGGGCTCGGGCCCAATGCCACTTACTTTGCGATTCTGCACTAATTGTGGGGCGGACCCCCTGGTCCGCGCGGGACGCCGTCGTCCCGCTTTCGCCAATAGCATCAAGATTCGGCAGGACGCGAGGAAGGCCGGCGAGGGCGCTCCCCCGAGGGGACCCCGGCGGACCGGGGGGTCCGCCCCGCAGCCAAAGTAAGCGGCATTTGGCTCAAGCCTGCCCTACCAGGCAACTTTGAATCGGAGGGCACCCCTGGCCACGAGATGGGCAAGCAGTTTCAGTCCGCAAAAGGCCAGACGCGCTCGATGGTCTTGCTGAGAATCCAGCTCAAGTCTTCCGCATTGAGGAATTTCATCTCGTCCCGAACCACGCTCAGCGCTCTCGCGTAAGTGGAATTGCCTTCCACAATCGGCCAATCCGTGGCCCACATGAGCCGTTGCGGTCCATACGCGTGGTGGAGGCGTTTCACATATTCTTGCGCGTCGAGCCAGGGATACGGCTGCCTGGAAATCGACCAGGTGTGCGAAATTTTGACAAAAAGATTTGGGAATCTCTTGAGCGCGATCAGCTTTTCCAACTCGGCAGGCTGATCGATGGGGCAGTCGGCCATATGATCGATGACCACCGTCAGCTCCGGAAGTTTTTCGAGCAGCGCGCCCACCTCCGGCATGCGCGTGATGGGGGCCAGCACCGTCATGGGAACCTTGAGCTCGGAACACCGCTTCCAGAGCGGCGGCATGAGCGGCCCGTGAAACCAGTCGCCGGAGGCGTTGCCCGCCGGGCTGAGCCGCACGCCGCGAAATCCTTCCGCCGTGAGCCGGGACAGGTGATCGGGCGCGGCGGGGTCCAGCGGATCCACGCGGCAGACGCCCTGAAACGTCTTGGGATACCGCTTCAGCACGGAGGCCAGGTAGCGGTTGTCGTACCGGTAATGGATGACCTGGATGATCACGGTCCGGGCCACACCGTTGGCCTTCATCAGGTCCTGCAGCGTTTCCGGGGTGGCGTCGCGTTCGGGCGGATGAGCGCCTTCGGCGAACGGGAAGGCCGGGTCGTGCTTCCACACGTGCACGTGCGGGTCGAGGATGCGATAGTCGGTCATGGCACTCAGCAGGGGGCTTACGGCCGCCGCGCCGAGCAGCGACCGCCGCGAAATCTCAGGCATAAATCGTCTCTAGCTTGTTGACCACGTATGTGCCGCAGCGCTCGTAACTGGCGCGGGGCCCCTGGCGCGCGATGTCCAGGTCCACGATCAGCCAGCCTTTGAACGACATCCCTTTCAGCACGCGGTGGCAGCCGGGGAAATCGATCTCGCCATCGCCGAGGTCGAAGATGCTGTTGCGGTCGAAGGAGTCCGGCTTGGCGGTTTCCAGGCGCTTGGCATCCTTGTAGTCGGCCAGCATCAGGCGGCTCTTGTGCTTCTCGAGGGTCTTGACCACATCGCAGCCGGCCAGGTGAAGGTGGGCCGTGTCGGGCGAGAAATAGAACAGCTTGGGGTCCGTCATGGCCATCGCGCGATCCACTTCCTCGGGGGTCTGGACGATCTGGCCCATGTGATTGTGGAGGCCGGCCTGGAAGCCCATCTCGCGAGCCGCCGAGCCGATCTCGTTAAAGCATTCGCACATGGATTTGAAGGCGTCCGGGGCGGCGCCCTCGCGGCGATTGGGAGAGAAGACCACCAGGTGGTGCGCGCCGAATTCCTTGAGGAAGGTCATGGCGGTTTTGGCATTGGCGATCACCTCGGAGCGCCGCGCCGGATCCTGCGTGGGACCGTTGAAGGAGATGGTGACGATGGAGCATCCCCGCTTGGAAGCCTCCTGCTGCATCTGCGCGGCGGTGATGCCGTAGGTGTTCAGGATCTGCGGAAACTGGGTGACCCGCAGCCCGATGAACCCGGTGTCCTTCATGACGTCGAGGATGTCGGTGAAGGGCACGCGGGGGAAGTAGTTCCACAGGTTGGAGCCCAGGCCCCACTTCACATTGCGGTTGGCAGGCAAGCGCGCCGCTGCCCGGGCAAGCGTGGCGGCCATCAAGGCCAGTAACTGGCGGCGAGTCATATGAGCATCCTATAACATTTACAGGCCGGTTCGGCGGCGTATTGCAGGACCACTTGCCGACGCCCGGTGCGCCAGGATAAGCCCGGCTGATCTAGTGGGATGAACGGAGCCCACCATGTAAATTGCTCGTTCGACATGTAGCGGCCTGAGCAGGACACGGCGAAATCCGTGGGCTGAAGCCTTGGGAAGCGAACGCGTAGAGTAACCGCCTCGTGAGCAAAAGGTTGCCGGCCAACCTGCCGCGCAGGGGGAAGCCCGCCACGCTCTCTGTCACCTGCCTCTCTACTCCACCGGCTCCGATTCAGAGCCACGACCGTCAGGGAGTGGTCCTGCTTAAAAGTGGCCGTTGCCCTTGGCGGACACGGTGTCCGCCTCAAACGGAGCTTCAAAGGCCGAGCCGCCGGCGGTCTGTGTCATCATCTTCGGCTGGCGCTCGTTGCGGGGATTGCGCCAGTTCACTTGGGGCAGGAAAAGGGAACGGTCGATGCGGTCCTGATACCGGATCGCGATATTCAGCAGCGAATCCAGCAGGGACTCGGAGAGCAGGTGCGGCTTGAGCCCAAGCTCCAACAGCTTGGAATGCCGCGCGTTGTAGTAGTGCTCTTCGGCTTCCACGCGCGGATCGGGCAGGTGGTCGATCTCCACGTGCATGTTGAGTTTTCGGCCCGCCGCCTGCACCATCCCCGCCAGTTCCAACACGGAGAATTGTTCGGTGAACTGGTTGAACACGCGACATTCCCCGGGCCGCGCGGGCTTCAGGCAGGCGAGCTCCACGCACCGCACGGTGTCGCGGATATCCAGGTATCCGCGTGTTTGCCTCCCCTTGCCGTATACCGTGAGCGGATGCCCCACGGCGGCCTGCGCGCAGAAGCGATTGAGCACCGTGCCGAAGACTTCATCGTAGTCGAAGCGGTTGATGAGAGTTTCATCCAGGGCCACTTCGTCGGTCATGGTTCCGTAGACCACGCCTTGGTTGAGGTCGGTGGCGCGCAGCCCCCAAATCTTGCAGGCGAACATAATGTTGTGGCTGTCGTGCACCTTGGAGAGGTGGTAGAAGGAGCCCGGCTGCTTGGGAAACGGCAGGACGTCCTTGCGGCCGTTGTGTTCGATGGCGATATAGCCTTCTTCGATATCGATGTTGGGAGTGCCGTACTCCCCCATGGTCCCGAGTTTCACCAGGTGGCAGTCGGGCCGAAACTCGCGCAGCGCGAACAGCAGGTTGAGAGTTCCGACTACGTTATTGACCTGCGTGAACACCGCATGTTTGCGGTCGATCATCGAATACGGTGCGGCGCGCTGCTCCGCAAAGTGCACCACGGCGTCCGGCGCAAACGACTGCACCATGGAGGAAACAAATTCGTAATCGGTCATATCGCCGGCCAGGAGGTCGACGGTTTCCCCGGAAAGTTGTTTCCACGCCAGAAGCCTCTCGGGCATCGGCCGTATGGGCGTCAGCGTCTGCACGCCCAGTTCGTAGTCCCACTGGCGCCGCGCAAAATTGTCGGCAATCAGGACCTGGTGGCCCTTGCTCGAAAGGTACAGGGCAGTCGCCCAACCGCAGTAACCGTCGCCTCCCGCTACGCAAACCCTCATATATACATGGACCTTCCTTATCTCCTGCGTGAGCCGGAGCTAATCCGTCAATCCACCCATTCGACTCGGTGTCCTGTAAAGGACGACGTACTGCCGCGCCCCCACCAAATTCCCCGAAAGCCGACTTCCCGGTCTATAGTACCAAATTATCAAGTTAACAGCACCGAGCGGCTAGCCCTTATGGGCTACCGGAATCCTGGAGGGTCGCGAAAGCGGCTGAAACCAGTCAGGCCACTGTACGGGAGAATACCTGCGCCTCGAACACGGAGAGGCGTGCCTTCGGATCCCGCCAGGCGCGCGGGCCCAGCAGGCTCTTGCGCGCCAGCGCCTCCAGGAACTTCTCCGCCGTCCAACCGCGTTCTTCGGCCATCTGCGGCAGCAACAGCCCCGAGTGGCCGTCCAGCTTGAGTACCCCTCCATGGCGTCCCACCGCGAACTGCTCGATGCCGCGGATGCGCCGGAAGGGCGTGAGCACCGAGATCTCGATATCGATGGGCCCCGCGATGCCGGCGGCCGGCCGGAACCGCGGATCGTCCCGGCACGGGCCGGAGCTGGTTCTACCGGCGCAACTCGAGCACGGAGACATCTCCGCGATCGCGCCACTACACGATCGGACCGTCGATCCGGCGGGTCTCTAACGCTGCTCCTTCGTCGCCTTGGCATCTGGCGCAACATCGGCGGAGCCGAAAGCCATTTCCGAGAAACGGTCCGGCAAAAATCTATTGATCCGGTCGAGTTGGTCGAGATACCAACGCGTCGCTGCTATGTGGCGACGTTCAGCGGCGCTTTGGTCGCGCTCTAGGTCAGGCTTCAAAAGACCATGAAAGAAGGAGGCTGTCGCTCTGTCCGGCCAAACCAGCATCGGCGTAATTCCCGGCAGAACATACAACGGGGATGCGGCGGAAAGCCGGTCGGCGACAGCTTGTGAGAGATAGCACACTGAGCCCGGCCCGCTGGATCTTTCGATTTCAACTGCCTCGCTGAAGGCTTTGCCAGATACCCTGGCATACCTGAAGTTTGGGAGGCGGGAGAAGTCAGCATCGACCGAAGGCTCGTTAAGCCAAATGATCTCGCCCAGGGCGAGTCCTCCTCTAACAAGCAGGTCCTCACAGAGCCAGTTGCTGAAGAGAAAGGACACTTTGGCAACAAGACGGTCTGCTTTGTCTTCGGGGGCGGAAATAACGGTAGCGTCAGAGAACACCGCAAATCCAAAGTCCGGGTTCTTCATCGCAGCGGCGCCGACCACATTCGAGAACTCAAGTGAATGTACGGCACCAAACGTTTCTCGCTTGATCCGTTCCTGCGTGCCGAGAATGTCGAGGAACGCCACCAGGTTCGCCAGGTTTGCCGGGTGGGGACTGCCCGTAGCGACAGTGTCCTCACTTGCGCGCGGTGCCTCTGACGGTGCTCCTTGGCGAATCGCCTGGACGGGCGAAGCGGCTGGAGGTTGCCCTTCGGGGCGTGTGATTTTGCCAGGAGCGGTGATAGGCCTATTGACGCGACTCGACATACTGTTCCTTCCATGGGCCGTGGGGCTTCCAATTCTCGGAGCAAGCTAACCAACGAACATCATAGCGCTCGCCGGTGGGGAGTTCACGACGGTCTGAGCCTCTGAGGCGACCCTCGGCGCTCCGTCCGGCCAGGGTTGTTTTCAGATGCTGCCGGTTCCAGTGGGATTGCGTCGAGACCATCTGCCTCATATCAGTTGCCGTTCCGTCGGTGGCCGTGCGTGCCCCTACCGGATACGGGAGATGCACTCACCAAGGACTCCGCTGATCTCCATCCGACTCCCACTCAAATTTTCGTTCGCTTCGCTCGAGTTCCGGCATAGAGGCGCGGCGTCCCCGTCCTGGCGGATCTTCGGAGATTTGTCTTCACCCGGCTCTTGAACCGCTCGCATCCTACCAGCCACCGTTACCGACCCTTGGCCGCGGCAACGATTCGGCATGTGGCCACGTCAGCAATAATGGTATTCTAGAGCGGCAGATAGAATGGCTATCATGACCAGATTTACGCAGGAAGATCTGGATGAGGTGTTTCCGTATCCAGTCCTGAGGGAGGTTGCGTTTGAAATCAGGTTCTCGCCGCGATTGCGCGTCGATGCGGAACTCTGGCGTCTCCAGGACCAACTAGCGGACGAATATCCCAGTGTTGGAACCGAATCGGCGGCGACTCCCGCTGGTAGTCTGCTCGCGATCAACGTTTTCAAGAACAACCTTTCCGGACGGATCATCAAGGTTTCGCACGAAAACTTCGTGGTCGCCTTCACCCAATACAGCCGTTTTGAGGATTTTAAAACGGAGGTACTGGCTAAAGCAAGTGCTTTTTGCTCGACATTTGGGGTCTCGGCTCTGAACCGTGTTGGACTTCGCTATGTCAATGACATCGTGCTGCCGACCGAGCCTGATGGGAACTCGTTGCTTCGTTTCGTGCGCCCCCTGATGGACTTTCAACGCCTGCCAATCGATTCCGTCGAGCAGTTCGTGAACGAAGTGCACCTCCGGCATAGCGATCACCGAGTCACACTCCGTGGCGTGCTGTTGTCACCTATGGATGACAGTCGTCGAGTCTATGTCCTTGATATTGATTGCCACAGCCCGACATCTCAGCCGGCCTCAGCGCTGGCGGGCGTGCTGGACAAGTTTCATGATTCCGCCCAGAAGTTCTTCCTGGATCATATTACCGAACAGCTTAAGCAAGTAATGCGAGGTAAGTCATGACTGCGCTCGACCGGCCGGCTCTAACACGCGTGGGCAACTTAAACGAGGCCTTTAGCGCGTTCTTTGTGGTTACTATGGGCGGTGGCACTTCCCTTGCGTATCTCACACCAGCAGCCCATGCCTTCGTTTCTACAGAACGTCCGGACTACGTGACAATTCGGGCGGAAGTGATCTATCAGTACGAGCGCACGATTCTAGAACTCCGGCACGAGTTACTGCATTACAAGCATCTGCTTTCGCCGCAGATGCGACATGAAAATCGCATTGAGGCGTATGAGAACGAGTCGTACTCCGCGCTTGATGCGGCCTCGACAGCTTTAGTCAATTCTATTTTGACATCGCGAATACCGCCATCCGCCACGTTTACTGACTTTGAGGAAGGAGAGTTATAGCACATGTTCGTTCAGGATGCGGACGCGACTTGTCTGCGTCAGGGCGACGTGTTGAAAGACATCTTGTTCCCCCTCCTCGCTCCGCAGGAGATAGCGATTCTTGGCCGTTTCACGGCGGGGGAGGATCTACCTCGACCCTTGAGCGCCATCGCACGGGTCCACCGGAATGATTCGAATTGGCTTACCGCGCAAGTGCCTGTGCGTCCTTCGTACTGCTGCGTGGCATCACAGTGCTGTGACCTCGAACCTCGTCATGAAAAGATTCGGATGCCGGCCTTTGTGATTGCCCGCCTGATTCAAGTACCTGCCCAGATTATGGCGGATACCCAGAAGCTCGAAAGTTTGCGTGCCAACAAGGACCCTCGCGATCAAAACAATCCCGGCTTCCTCAATCTGTTTCACGTGGCGGCTCACGAACGCCTTGGCGGTCAGGAGTGGGTTGTCGATTTCAATCAGCTCCTATCAATTCCCAGCAGCGAGTTTCCGGCTATCCTTGGGAGCAAAATTCTCCAAATGAATGACCGCTCGCGTGTAAAGTTCAAGATCAAGTTCGCGGCTTCGCTCGCACGTGTCACAGAAGAGGAGCGAGCCGCTGGTCTCGAGAATCCATGGGCCTTTGAGGAGTAGCTCCACCCACCGCCCTACAGGGCCTGCGTTAATGTAGATGCTTCTGTACCTGCGGAAGCCCAGAAACCAACAACGCTCAACAAGGTTCACCAAGGGCGCCGCATGCCATTGATTCGTACGTTCTTTGATAATTGACTTTTTTGCACTATATCGGTAATTCGGATTGGAGTGCGCGACGTCCCTAAGACAGGCCGACGCTACGCGCCTTTGCGCGAGAATACCTGCGCCTCGAACACGGAGAGGCGCGCTTTCGGATCCCGCCAGGCGCGCGGCCCCAGCAGGCTCTTGCGCGCCAGCGCCTCCAGGAACTTCTCCGCCGTCCAACCGCGTTCTTCGGCCACCTGCGGCAGCAACAACCCCGAGTGGCCGTCCAGCTTGAGTACCCCTCCATGGCGTCCCACCGAGAACTGCTCGATGCCGCGGATGCGCCGGAAGGGCGTGAGCACCGAGATCTCGATATCGATGGGCCCCGCGATCCCGGCGGCCGGCCGGAACCGCGGATCGTCGAGCGCCGCCGCCAGCGCCATCTCGCCGGCCTCGACCGCAAGCTTCTCCCGCGCCGAGCAATTCCCGATGCAGCCCAGCAGGTCCGCCCCCTGGTGCAGGGTCACAAATACGCCGCGCCGCGCTTCCAGATCGAAACTCCCGCGCGCCCGGACGGCATCCCGCACGCCGGTTTCGCGGAGGCGCTGCAGAGTCTGGGCGGCGGCATCCAGCAGCGCCTCGCGATCCGCGGAGTTCAGTTCGAGCGCGTCGCGGTGGCAATACCCCAACGCCGCGTAGCTGACCGAGTGGTGGTAGTCGCCGGTGATTTCGCCCGACGTCTGGTAGTCCAGCACCGATTGGTAGACGCCGCCGCCCGCCAGCCGGCCAATGGCGTCCAGCAGCAGCGCGATGGGGTCTCTTCCGCAAACCGTGGCGTCGTGCTCGCGCAGCGTTTCCAGGAACAGCGGCGAGTCCAGGCTGCCGGCCGCGTCGATGCAATCGAAATCCAGCTCGCGCAGGTGCCGCGCGATGGCCCCATCCGCGGGAAACGGCACGTATCCGAAACTGCGTCCGTAATGCGTGAAATCGGAAGAGGCCAGAAAGACCACGCCGGGGCGCCAGGCTGCCGCCAGTTGGTCGGCCGCGTTGCGCCGCTCGCCGGCGTCCATGTAGCCGACATAGAGGGGAACGATCCGCGCCCGCGGCGCCGCCTTCTGCAGAAACGGCAGTTGGATCTCGAACGAGTGGTCGCACACCCGCTCTTCCGCGACCCGCCGGAACGCTCCGTTGGACGGCGCATGAATGGCCACTTCGCCCAGAGGCGTCGAGATTGCGTCTACATCCGGAACGCCGACCCCCTTGAGCCCCCCGTGATGCGGAAACGCCAGCACCACGATTTGTTCCGGCCGCACCTGTTGGATGGCGCGGTAAACTGCCGCCGCCACGCATCCGGAATATGCCGGGCCGGCGTGCGGCGTCACGAAGCCGAGAGCATCCTTCAAGAGATACGGGCCGGTCCGCCCGCACGACTGCGCGAAACGCTCATCCAGGAGCCGTTCCAGTTCACCAGCGTTCTCCGGATACCAGGAGCCGCTGAACGGCGAGTTGTGGATTGCCTGCATGGATCACCCGCAGCGGATGTGAATCAGGTCGGCGGCCTCTTCCCGATGGCGGCCCGGCCCACCCCAGACGCCGGGAATGGCAGCGCCGCAAGCCGGGCACTTCCCGTCCGCGCCGATGCGGTTGCGCAGCACGCGGAACCCGCGGCGCTCCACCACCGTCGCGCCGCAGGATGGGCAGCGGGTATTTTCCAGGCCCTCGGTCCGCCCGGGAAGGTTGCCGGCGTACACGTAACGAAGTCCGGCCGCGCGCCCGATAGCCG
>Ga0116221_1003439_pt1 | contig 10236 bp, 8 predicted proteins | sample Sb_taG_5_FD_88965 | JGI IMG/M metagenome (GOLD analysis project Ga0116221, IMG submission 88965) | Peat soil microbial communities from Weissenstadt, Germany - Sb_50d_8_FC metaG | ecosystem: Environmental > Terrestrial > Soil > Wetlands > Peat | place: Germany: Weissenstadt | collected 2010-09-21
CGGCGAACGCTACCCCGTAGGCGGCGGCGATCGGCGCACGGGCGGCGTGGAGGGGACTGGCACGGCGCCGGTAGGCGATACGACTCGCTCCCACCAGGGCGTTCACCCTCCCAGGGACGCGGGGGCCGGGAGCGGGAGCATGGCGCCACCGGGGGCGATCGCCAGCGCGAAGCGGTTGTGCAGCGCCGCTTCGTCGAACGCGTGCGCCGCCAGTTCCAGGCCCGCTTCGTCGGTGCCGGTGACGACCCAGACGGGGTCTTCTTCACCGCTGCGCGTGGCCGCGATCAGCCCCGCGCCGGCGGTGAGCGTGCGGGCGATCGTGCCCCGTTCGTTCAGCACGGTGAGCGTCGATCCGTTCGCGGACATGCGCGCATACACGCCGCTCGATCGTGGGCCGGACTCGATCTGGTGCACCGTCGGCTCGCCGCTCACCGCGGTCCATGGTCCGACGAGCAGACGCAGCGTTTCCGGCTCATAGCCGGGTCCGATTGCGGCGAGCGGGGCGAGCACACCGAGCTTCGCCAGGCGCGACTCCACCGTGACACACGGGCCGCTAGTGACCGACGCGCATTCGACGCGCAACGGCAGGCGTTTGCCGTCGATGCCGTTCACGAACGGATCTGGAAACGACCCCACGACCGCCGGCACGCTGTCGGTCTGGCTCCAGTCGTGCAGGTCCCACCAGATGTGATCGCCCGGGTGCACGTTCGTCGCCGCCGCGCCCTTGGGCGCCTCGATGCCGTTGACGTAATAGAACCAATCAAGTGGCTGCCCGCCCGCTTCGCCGCCGGAGTCCCCATCGACGCTCTCCACGAACCCGCCGCCGTAGCGTGTCGAGACGGTCGCGTTGCGCATCAGCAGGCTCATGACCGTTTCCGCTCCCTGCACTTTTGGAGCGGAGGTCTGACTCAACACGCGCGTGCCGAAATCGCGCGTGACCGTCAGGTGAACGCCCTCCGGCACCGGGCCCGGACCGAGGCCACAGCCTGTGATCAGCGCCGCTGCGAAACCCAGCGCCACCAGTGAGCCGAGCGCCCGTGGCGAGGCGCCGCGCCAGCGCGGACGCGACGCCCGTGGGCGGGCCGGAAGCATGTTAGGAGACATCACCTTTGGCGCCCGCGATGGAAGCGCTACTTGACATAGAACACAATCCTCGATGTGCCTCTCGCCAGCGTCGTGCTATTACCGGCCGCGTCGGTGGCCTCGATGTCCAGCACATAGCGTCCGGGCGGGAGCGCCGCAGGCAGCAAATAGGAGAACACACCGTTGTTCGAGACCTTGAAGAAGCTGCCCTCGCCGCAGCGCGCGCGCGCGAACCGCGTCGTGACGCCGTTGTATGCGTAGCAGCGACCTTTGTACTCGCGGCGCAGCTCGAGGCTCGTCGCGGTGACCGTCGTGTGTGCGAGCACGCTTCCGCTGAGGATGCGCGGCGCGTGGCCGCGTTCATACACGTGCCCTTCGACCACGCTGCTCGCCTTCGCCACCAGCGCGTATGGGCCTTTATATGGAGCGGTGGCGGTAGAGCTGCCAGCGATGGTTGTGCCGCTCGTGGTAGATGCATTGGATCCCGAGACCTTCGTGGTGCCGCAGTTGCCGTCGTTGCCGTTGTGCACACATATCGTCTGAGAGTCGGACGGGACCGAGCCGGGGGCGTGCGCCTGCAGTGTGTAGAGGCCTGGCGAGGGGAACGTGACGGTGGCAGTGCCGTCCGCTTGCGGGATGACCGGGGCAGGACCGCCGCTGACGGTGACTTCGGGCGGCAGCTTCGTTTCGGGTTCTCCGTTTTCGGTGGAGATAGAGCCGATCTTCAGCGAGACTGGTTCGTTGATGTTCGCCGTCGAGACGTTGGGGCGCGTCGAGGTGAGGAAGTGCTCGGGTGCGCTTGCGTTGGTCGGGCAGTATGGCCCGGTCGCGAAGCATTGGGCGGCGTAGACGACGTCGGCGCCCGGGCTCAGTTCTTCTGTACAAGCGCCGTTTTTGGCGAATGCGTCATTCACCCAGATTGACCAGAAGGCGTAGTTTCCGGATCCAAACGGCGGCAGGTTCACACCGTCGATGCCGAGGATTTCGACACCGGAGCTGCTGTTGACGGCCTTCCAGTTGCCTTTGACCGCGTCATACAGCGCGCCGCCGGCGCTGGTGCCGCTGCAGGTGCTGCCTTCGACGGACACCGGGGCGGTCGTGGTGGTGACCTGCATTTGCGCAAGCAGTGTCGCGCCTTCGAAGCTCTCGACGCGGACCGTGACTGTGGCCGGTTCCCCGGCGCTGGCTGTTGCCGGAACTGCGATGGCCGCGAGAGCCAAGAGGAATGTTGTCACCGCCGTTAGCGAACGGAGGCCGATGGGTGATTCGTGCATGAGCCAACCCCTTTCCACGAGGGCTTGTGGGCTTGTGGTCGGAGGTAGGTCTCCTGGCTCCCGGGCCTACCCTCTCCGCGCCTTCCCGACCTGCCGGAGGCTGGTCGGTGGCTGCGCGTCTCACTCACTCACGCTCACGCGCCGCGGCGGGCATCCCCGGTCACAGTGGCGGGTCCGCGCCGGATTCTCACCGGCTTCCCTTGACCACCGACCGTCTTGTCTCGTCATCCTACTGCCCCGCGTCCTGGGACGCCGAGACTACTTCACGTCCTGTAGATCGCCGTCTATATCGGCCAGCGCTCCACGCTTGCGCTCATCGAGCACGCTGCCATCGGCGATCAGGCGCCGCGCGTGGTCGAGGTCATCCGAGCGGCCAAACGTCAGCGCGGCCTTCACGCGGCCGTCCTGTAAGTACCAGTTCGTGAACGACCCATCCGCAAAGGAACCGCGCAAGATCTCCTCCTCCCAGCCATAGGCCGGCCCGACGTACTCCAGTTCGCCCCAGTCGCCCAGCACGGAGAAGAAGTAGGGCACGACCTCGTGCGGGACGTCCCGTCCGAGCATGTTGAGCGCGGCGGTCTTGCCATGGTTGAACGCGACGTCCCAGTGCTCGATCCGCACTGGCCCGCCGTGCAGAACCGAGTCGTACTCACAGATGTCGCCAGCCGCGAACACGCCAGGCACCGAGCTCTGAAGGCGCGACGAGCAGCGCACCCCTCCACGCTCCCCGATCTGTAGGCCCGCGCGCTGAGCAAGTCCCACGTCAGGCGTTACGCCCGCGCCGATCACGACCGCGTCGGCCGCCAGCTCCAGGCCGCCCCTGGTCACGACCTTCGCGACCCGTCCGCCTGTGCCCGTCTGGGTATCGCCCTCGAAGCGCTCGAGCTCGTCCTCACCGTGGACGGTCACGCCGTGCGCTTCGAGCAGCTCCTGGAAGAAGCGCCCGGTTGGGGCGCCAAAGCCCCGTTCGAGCGTCGCCTGCTCCTGCATGACGATAGTGCAGCGCTTGCCCATCATCGTGAGCGATGCGGCGACCTCGCAGCCGATGTAAGAGCCCCCGATCAGCACGACGTCCTGAGCATCGGCCACGCCTTCGCGGATCGCGTCGGCGTTGCCGAGTGTCCGCAGGTAGTGGATCTGCTCGAGCTCACACCCCTCCACGTTCAGCCGGCGGACATTGGCGCCGGTGGCGAGCAGCGCCTGGTCGAACTCGATCTCCTCTTTGGTCGAGAGCTTGGCCATGCGCGAGCCGAGATCCAGCCCGGTGACGCTCGTGCGCGTCAACAGCTCGATGTCCTGCTCCTCCCACCACTCGCTTCCTCGAAACAGCGGCTCCTCACGACTCTCCTCGCCGCGCAGATACCCCTTCGAGCAGTCCGGGCGGTTATACGGGGGGTCGAGCTCGCGCCCAACCAGCAGCACGCTGCCCTCGGCCCCCTCCTCGCGCAGCCAGCGCGCGCAGTTCGCGCTCGCGAGCCCTCCCCCGATCAGCAGATAGTCGACCTTGCGGGCTGCCATCGGTTGCCAGCCTACAACCCCGGAGGGTGACGGACCGACCAGTTTGCCCAAGTTGGAATGTGATCTAGGATCCTCCAGCGTGGGCCGTCTTCGTTGCGGTTCGGTCCTTCATCGGTTCCGTTGTGGCTCGTGTCCAAGCGCAGCCCCGCGATCACGATGAATACATGTGGGGTGGGGACGTCTGTCGCGTAGATCGTCACCCACCGCCCCGGGCCTGGTGCGCCCCAGGTGACGTAGTCTTGGGCCAGCGGATTGTCTCTCAAGATTTCCGCGATCGGGCGCACCCCGCTGCGGTACAGGACATAGTTGACGGTGCTCGAGCAGTCCTCTTCGTACGCTCCCCTCGGGTCCGGGTGACCGCCGGGACCGTATGGCAGTTCCTGCAACTCGTTCCCCGCGACCACCATCGCTTGCACCGTCGCCGGCACGCCAGTCGGGATCAGCGCGAGATGGCCATCCCCGGGCGCGAGCATCGCGCGTTCGCCTTCGATGAACCGCACCGGCGTCGGGCTCTGTCCTTCCAAGGCCCTGTCCGGGCCGAAGTTCCCGCCGCCCGCGGGCAGGATGGGTGGGCCACGATACTTCGCGGCCCAGCTTTCCACCTCGGCGACGTACCAGCTCGCGTGGTTGTAGGCGTAGATCGCCGCTTTGTAGTCGCCAGGGGCACCCGAGGCGCGCAGGTAGTTGGCCGCGCCGAAGATCGCATCTTCCGGGTTCCAGCGGTCGGGCGCACCGCCATCGGGGGCCACCCCGTACTTCGCCCAGGTCGACGCGATGAACTGCATCGGGCCGCCGGCGCCCGCCGAGTTGACGGCACCCTCCTTCGTGCACGACGGATCTGGGTCGCGCCCGTGGTCGCACTCGACCTTCCCGATCCCTGCCAAGATCGCCCAGTCCAGACCATACCGTTCGGCCGCCCGCTGGTAGAGACGCAGATATTCGGGCGGGATTTCCCTCTGCGCGAGCGCCGAGACGCCGTCGCTGGGGCCGTCCGATGCTACCCCACCCATGCCTCCCATCGTGAACGAGGCCGTCGAGAAGAGCAGCAGCAGCGTGATCATTACCGCGCCCGCGGCCGCCGCTAGCGCGCCGAGGAGCGCAAGGCGACCCGGACTCAGCCAGCCACCGGCGAGAACGCCCGCCGCGCTCTGCAACTTGACAGCCGCACCCCCCCGCGTGGACGCCTCGGACGTGGACGGCTCGCTCGCAAGCCTCACCGGGCATCACCCGCTTGCGGGCGGTCGCCATATGAAGGCCCGCCGGCTGTCAACGCCGGTCCCTTCCCAGCTGGCGTTTGTGTCGCGCGGCCACGTCGTTCACGTCGCGCATCACGCTCGACTGCCCCCCGCTGGGCGATCTCCGCTCGGTCCGCCCAGCCTGCTCGGTCCGCCCAGCCTGCTGGTAGGTCTCGAGCCCCGAACGTTTGTCCCCCAAAGTGGGCGTACTGTGGCCTTCAGCATGTACTCGCTTTTCTAGAGCGGTATCAAATTGCTGTTCCGTTTTGTGTTTCTGCCATCGACTTAGTGATGGCTCCTTCCTATGAGCGACATCCTCAACTGCACCCTCGAGCTGACCGCGTGTCGCCAGTTCTCGATCGATGGCATCCCGCGCCTTGGTTCTAGCTTGAGGATTTAGTTGCTTCCATTCATCAGGTGAATGACCGATGACTCCAGCCAGTGACGCATAGTCACGCCGCTGGCGCGGCAGCGCGGCTTGAGTATCAAGAAACTGTCCACGCTCCTTAGCCTGTGCAGTCGTGTAGAGATTTCCAGACTGGCGCTTTGCTCTGTCACCTTCGGTGACGGTATGACGAGCCAGCTGGTGCTTGCGCTCCTCCAGCTGTATATCTTTTTCAACACGTCTTGCAGCTCGACCCACCCGGTCCGCCCGGCCCTGGTGTCCGCGTCGCTGAGCGCTTGCCTGCTTCGTCTTCAGGTCTTTCAGCTTTTCACGCCGCTCGGCTTGACGAGCTCGCATCTCGGGCTCTGCCCGCAACTGCTCTCGTGCATCGTGATAGCCGCGCTCGAGGCTCGTACTAACCTGCTTGTCCGCGATAGCTTCAGCCCTCTTACTTCCAGCCGCCGCGATTCGCTGGCGCTTTTGCACGCTGGGAGCACTGGGAGTGAGCTTGCGCCGAGCCCAACCGGTGGCGCGTCCGGCTTCCCGCGCACTCATCAACGCCGATGTCAACCGCATCCCACGCACACGCGACTCTGAATGACTGCCCTGCGTGAAGCTCAACATCCGATGGCGGTGGACAAACGCTCCCCACCACATCGTCGAGACGAGCAGCCACTGCGTGAACCAGCCAAGCGCAGTTAATTCTTTCATCAAGATTCGCTGCATCATCAGCATCACGCCGAGCAGAAACGAATAGATCAACTTCGACATCACCGCCCCCAGCAGCCGCGTCACCCATCCGCGAAACGCTGAGCGCCCGCCGTCGCCCAGCGCCGGGGCGAGCACTGCCGCCGGCGCCAGCAACAGGAAGACCAGGGCGAGGATCGCCGCCGCGAGCAGGCGCAGGGCGAGGAACCCGAGCATCAGGATCATGCCCAACGCGCCAAGCCAGATGAAGAGCAGCCCTACGCAACGCCACCAGGTCCCGCTCGTGGTACGGAATCCCGCCTCTGCGGCCGTGGGCCCCTTGCAGGGTTCTGAGTCGCCGCCACACAGCACGTTGAACAGCAGGCCTTCATCGTTGATCGAGTTCCGCGCCGGGCCGTTGGCGGGCAGTGAGAGAAACAGTTCTCCGTTCGTGCGTGCGCCGCGCAACAGCGTCGCGCTCTGGCCCGGAGCGTTGCTCCCCCCTTTCGCCGCGATCTTCAGCGCGGCGGTTTGCAGCCTCTGATCTACTCGCCTGCGGTCGTTACACCATCTGACGTTGCCGAACTCCAGGTAGCACCAGGGTCCTTCAATCGCACCGCTGAAGACATTCTGCATGCTGTCGGCCAGCGTGCGGTCGGGATGGTCCGGGGTACCCGAGGTGACAGCGCCAAGCGTGCCCAGGCCAGCCTCGTTGGCCCAGCTGCCGAGCGCCCCGATGGTGCCCGCCGGGTTCATGATCACCCACAGGCCGCCCACCATCATCGCCAGCATCATCAGCGCCTGGCCGACCGTCTCGGCCACCTGGCGGCGCACGAGGCCGTGATATAGCGCCAGCACCGACGCCACGCTGAGTACCAGTACGAGCCACGGTTGGGTGAAGGTCGCCTGCGCTTGGCGGAGCCCATTGGCGACTCCGCTCATCGCGGAGCTCTTCAGCAGGTCGACCGTATAGCACCACTCGAGCATCACGATCACGCCGTGCACGACTGCCATCAGCAGCGTCCAGCTGAGCTGCATCAAGTCCTCGAACATCGCGTCTGCATCGTTGAGCCACTTCGTCGGGCCCGTGTCGATATGCACGTCGAACTCGTAGTTCCCCGTCGGCGCGCGTGCCGCCTCGAACCCCGACGTGCGACAGTTGCTCTCGCTGGATGGCGAGAGTTCGCCGCTCCCCCTGCCGTGGTCGCACAACGGGCTGTTCAGCCCGTTGTCCGACAACGGATCTTCCGTGCCTGACGGCGCCGAAACCGTGCCTTCTTCTTCACCGACGCCGCTGGACCCTGAGGCGAGCGGAGGCTTGCTCGGCGCCTTCGGCGCCTTCTTCGCGCCCGCGCTCGCGCGCGTATGTGATGCCGCCTGGGCGTTTTGTGCGCCCAACCCCAACCCTAGGACCAGCGCAGCCAGACCGACCGATGCGACTCGCCTGGAAATCACCGGCGTCCGGCGTCGCCGCCAGCCGGTGGGGGGGTCGTCGAGAACGCACGCAGCAGCGATGGCACCACCACGTCGACCTGGATCGCCTCCACCCGCCCTGAGTGGTCGCGGAACAAGCAGCGCCCGGCCTCCAGCTCCAGCAAGGTCTGGCGCATCCTCGAGTCTTCTGGATCGAGCCCCAGCAGTGTGAGCGCGCGTCCCGCCTCCGCCTCCGAGCGCATCCCGAACACGAACGTCGCGCCGATCAGGTTCTCGAGCGACTCACGCTCGCCGATCAGCGTGTCCGTGACCAGTTGGGTGGAGATGATCGGCACCGCCAGCTCCGATCTCCCCATCCGCTGCAGCGACGCCAGCAGCATGCGGCCGGCCGGGTCGCCCAGCAGCCGCCAACCCTCGTCGAACGACAATGGTATAATGCATACCATGAGTTCAGGCGGCCTGCAGCTCGATGCCTACATCCGCGTGTCGAAGGTAGGCGGGCGCGCGGGCGAGAGCTTCATCTCGCCTACGGTCCAGCACGAGCGGATCGAGTCGTGGGCGCAGGCGCACGGACATGCGCTGACGTGGCACGAGCCGGAGATGGACGTGAGCGGCGGCACGATGGATCGGCCCGTGTTCGATCGGATCATGGAGCGCGTCCGCAGCGGCGAGAGCGACGGCGTGATCGTCGCCAAGCTCGATCGCTTCGCGCGGACGCTCGTGGGCGCGCTGGGCACGCTGGAGGAGTTCGAGCGCCACGGCGCGGTGCTCGTCAGCGTGGCCGACAACATCGACCTCTCGACGCCTATGGGCAAGGCGTTCCTACGGATCCTGCTCGTGTTCGCGGAGCTGGAGCGCGACCGGATCAGCGAATCGTGGAAGACGGCCACCTCCAACGCGGTCGCACGGGGCATCCACATTGCCAAGTTCACGCCGATCGGCTACGAGCGCAGCCCCGACAAGCGGCTCGTACCCGATGCAAAAGCGCCCGCGATCCGGGAGGCGTTCCTGATGCGCGCCGCCCACAAGAGCCTCACGGAGATCGCGCGCCAGCTCGATCAGAGCGCGCCGCGCCCGGGCGAGGGCCGATGGACACGATCGATGGTGGACCGCATCCTCAAAAACCGTGTCTACCGGGGCGAGGCCTACCGGGGCGAGAACGTCAACGCGGACGCGCACCCGCCAATCGTGAGCATCGCCGAGTGGCAGGCCGCCAACCTCGTGCCCGTACGGGCAATCGCGCGCGGCAAGCGGCAGAGCCTGCTCGGGGGATTCGTCCGCTGCGCGGGATGCCGCTACCTGCTCGCACCGCATAGGTTGGAGGCGATCGACAAACAAGAAGGCGGGCGCGCACCGGTCTACCGGTGCCGCGGCACCCATATCGCCGGTCCCTGCACCGCGCCCGCGAGCATCAACGGGCGCAAGCTCGAGCTGTACGTGGAGGGCCTCTGGCGGGCGCAGATGGCCAAGGAGGCGCGATCCGTCCAGCAGGACTCTGACGCCCTGCAGAGCGCCACCGAGAAGCTCTCAGAGGCCGAAGCGGAGCTTCAGGCGTTCGCGGCGGATGTGACCGCGCGACGGCTACTCGGCAATGGCTATCACCCCGCCTTGGAAGCGCGCGCCGCCGCCGTCAACCAGGCACAGGCCGAGTTACAGCGAGCGCTCGGGCCGGCGGCGGGCAGCGATGCGATCCAGGGCTACGACGATCTGCCGATTGAGGATCGCCGGCGCATCCTCGGCAGTTCGATCGACGCGGTGATCGTCAGACGCGACGACGCAAGCGTGCCGATCGAGGAGCGTGTCACGATCCTGTGGCGCGGCGAAGGGCCGGACGATCTGCCCCGCCGGGGACGTGATAACGGGCCGGTACGGGCATACGCACCGTAGCGGCAGGGACGATCGCACTTGGCCGCAGTTACGCGGCTCCGTCAATCCCGTGAGCCTCTGAGCCCCGGCTGATCCATCCCAACGACATGCTCACCGCCAAAGTGCGAGCTACGTTGTCAAAACTACGGTCATGATGTACCGGGTAGACGAGCAAATCATTAAGCATGTGAAGCCTCCAGTTCGCTGATGTCGGCTAGTGCCTCTGGTTCGTCGATTGGGAGGACGACGATGTGGTCCTGTGTGCGGGTCTCGGCGATCGCACGCTCTACCGCGCGGGCTACGGCTGGCGGTGCGATGTAGTAGGTGGCGTTGATGTGGCGGGCTCGGGCCCAGGCTCTGCAGATCGCGGCGAGGCGTCGTGGCGCCTTCACCGACAGCTCTACCTCAACCGCGACGGTGCTCCCGTCTGGGGAGAGGAGCGCGAGGTCCGGTCGGTGAAGCGCTGGCCGGCCTCCTGGTAGTTCTCCGAGCCTGGTTGAGGCGATGAGCTCGTCCTGGTCGTTCTCGTGGATGCGGATCTCGCGCTCGCTGAGTACTTCCCACCCCGGCAAGACCCGGTGCAGCGAGACTGCCACGTTGGCTACCTCTTGGGCGTGCTGAAACCCACCAGGGCTGACCTTGTACACCCCGAGACGCTGTAGACCGCGCCACCGCAGCCCGTCTGCCGTGGCGATATACAGGCCGGGCTGGCGGTAGGGCAGCGTTCTCTGCTCGAGCAGTCCGTCCATGACCA
>Ga0116221_1003441_pt1 | contig 10228 bp, 11 predicted proteins | sample Sb_taG_5_FD_88965 | JGI IMG/M metagenome (GOLD analysis project Ga0116221, IMG submission 88965) | Peat soil microbial communities from Weissenstadt, Germany - Sb_50d_8_FC metaG | ecosystem: Environmental > Terrestrial > Soil > Wetlands > Peat | place: Germany: Weissenstadt | collected 2010-09-21
GAGTGCACACCATGAACGAGACTCAATTGCCTGTCCTCGATCACACAATTCAGCAGACGAATGTCTGGCTCAAGAAGCTTGGCGAGGAGCACCATCTCGGCGAACGGCACCACGCCTATAGTGCGTTGCGTGCCGTCCTGCATGCGCTGCGCGATCGGCTGACGCCGCAGCAGGCGGTACATTTCGGCGCCCAACTGCCCCTCCTGGTGCGCGGCATTTATTACGAGGGTTGGCAGCTTGCTGAAAAGCCGACCAATGACCGGCAAGTCGACGAATTTCTAGCGCGCGTGAAGGCCGAGCTACCACCCATGTTTCCTCGGGACGCGCTCGGCGTCACCAAGGCCGTATTCGATCTCTTATGGAAAGAGCTCGATCCCGGGGAAACCGCGAAGGTCATCGATACGCTGCCAGTTCCGTTGCGCGGCTTGTGGCCGCAAGCGGCGCAGCGTTGAGGCTCCCCTCGCGATTGCCCGCGTTCGTTCTTCGCAATGGGACGCCACGTCCAAATATTTGGAGCGAGCAAATGCGCATCGAAGGAACGGAATTCGGAAGCATCACGATCGATGGGAAGACTTATGATCATGATGTGGTCATACGCCTCTCAGGCAAAGTGGGGAAGCGCCACAAGAAGTTGTCGAAGGAAAAGTACGGAACATCGCACATAATCTCGCAAGCGGAGGCTGAAGACGTCTTCGAAGCGGGCTGCGACCAACTGATTGTCGGCGCGGGTCAGGCCGGCAATGTGCGCCTGTCGCCCGAGGCAAAAGACTTTTTCGAAACGTAGCGCTGCCGCGTTGTCCTGCAGCCGACGCCCGAGGCCATCCGGTCATTCAACGAATCGCGCGAGAAAAAGATCGGGCTCATGCATGTGACCTGCTGAACGGACCGGACCCTTTGCACCCGATCTGGGCAGCCGCATCTGGCCCGCTGGCTGGGAAAATCGGATCGGGCAGGCCCTAAACGTCTCGATTGGCGGCGAACCCGATGTGGCATCAGACGCGGGACATCGGTCCTGGCAATTCGTTCCAATCGAGACCGAGGTCGCCGACGATCTGGCGCACGAGCCTCGGATCGAGCGCCTTCTTCGTGCCGATGTCGGGAAGAACAGCCTTCCGGTCTCCCCGGTGAACGGTCACATAGGCATGTCCGTAGGTTTCGACAGTATCCCTGCCGGCTTCGAAGCGGCAGCCGTGCTCGGCCAGCCATTTGCGAAAGGTTGCGCTTTCCAAGATTGCCTCCCTTGCCACACCTCTATCAAGGCTCCAAAGGTGCAGGACTCACTATGACTTGCATCAACCCCCGAGGGCGGCATTTCGCGACGGCAGATGAAGCCGACTCTCCCATCGGGTACGCCACAATGCCCCGGAGTGCAGCATAGTCCGCGGCCGAGCCAGCCCTGAGCAGGTCGCATCCCGAGATCAATCGGATTCGCGCTCCAGCACGCAGCAATGCGGCGCCTCGGCGCCGGCGGCTTTGCTCAGCACGGCGCCGCGCACCGGATTGGGGCGATAGACTGTGCAGCCTTTCAGCCCTTTTTCGTAAGCAAGATCATAGATACTCTGAAAATCGTCGAGCGCGCAGTCTTCGGGCACGTTGATCGTCTTCGAAATCGAATTATCGACAAATGGCTGCAAGGCTGCTTGCACAGCGAGATGCGCAGTCGGCGGCAAATCGCCTGCGGTGACGAAGCCGCTCGGAAGGCCTTTCGCCAATCCCTTTGCTTCGCGCCACTGCGCCAACCCGTAATCGGTCAATATGAATTCCTTCGCCTCGCCTTTCACGCCGAGCACCTTGCGCGTGTAAGAGGCGGCGAAGATTGGTTCGAGCCCGCTTGAGACATTACCGGCGAGCAGGCTGATGGTCCCGGTCGGCGCAATGGCAAGAAGGTGGCTATTGCGGATGCCCTTGGCGGCGATCGCGTTGCGGATGTCCTCGGGCAGGCTGCGAATGAACCGACCTTGCAGGTAGCGGTCCCGCTCGAACAGGAGAAAACTGCCCTTTTCGGCGGCCAGCGCAGCGGAAGCGCGATAGGCCGCATGGCAAATGAGACGCATGATCTCCGCCGACAGAGCGAGGGAGCGCTCGCTGCCATAGGTAATGCCCAACATGAGCAATGCGTCCGCCAGGCCGGTGATGCCGAGGCCGATGCGCCGTGACGCCTTTGCCTGTGTAGCCTGCTGCGGCAAAGGAAAACGCGAGGCATCGATCACATCGTCCAGCAGCCGCACGGCGACACTTGCCGCCACGACCAGCGGCCCGAATTCGAACTGGGCCTCGGACGTGAAGGGCCGGCTTACAAAGCGCGTAAGGTTGAGCGATCCGAGATCACAAGCGCCATAAGGCGGCAGCGGGATTTCGCCGCAGGGGTTCGTCGCATTGATCTGTTCGCAATACCAGAGATTATTGAACTGGTTGATGCGGTCAATGAACAGGACGCCGGGCTCGGCGCAATCATAAGTAGCGACAAGGATACGCTGCCACAGCCCTCGCGCGCTGGTTCGCCGAATGACGCGGCAGGGGATTGGTTCTACCGCGCCCGACCATTGGCGCAGCAGCGTCGGACCATCACCTTCGAGCCCCGCAGTGGGAAACAGCAGTGGCCAATCCCCATCCGCACGTACAGCCGCCATGAAAGCATCTGTGACCAGAACTGATAAGTTGAAGTGGCGAAGCTCCCCGGGCTGCCGCTTGGCGGCGATGAACTCTTCGATATCCGGATGGTCGCAGCGCAGCGTCGCCATCATGGCGCCACGGCGCGCGCCGGTGGAAAGAATCGTATCGCACATCGAATCCCAGATCCGCATAAAAGACACGGGGCCGGAGGCGATGCTGCCAACGCCGCGGGCCATCGAGCCACGCGGCCGCAAGGTCGAGAAATCGCACCCAATCCCGCCGCCCTGCTGCATCGTCGTTGCGGATTCCTGCAAGGCCGTGAAAATGCCAGGGATCGAATCCTCGATGGTCCCCATGACGAAGCAGTTGAAGAGCGTGACAGTGTGGCCCGTGCCGGCACCAGCTTGAATGCGACCACCGGGTAGGAATTTGAAATCCTGCAGCAGGTCGAAAAAGCATTCTTCCCAGCCTTGCTTGCCGTTGGGCTCCACCTGGGCAAGGGCATGCGCAACGCGCCGCTGGCTCTCGATGATCGAGCGCTCTTGAGTGCCATGCGCGGCATAGCGATATTTCGTCTCCCAGACATGGCGAGAGATCTCGGTAGAGAGATCATCCTTAGGCATGCTCATTGTTCCCGCGATCTGTTGCTGATCGATCGATCCTTGTTGGACGCGATGGGAACACCCGTTCCCTTTGACGCGCAAGAAGGTATTGAGGGTGTCCCGCTTTGGAAAAGCGGCACTGAGGCGACGATTTTGTAACCGCGCCCCTGCTGCTGTGGCGACTGGAAGAGTTCAATTGCATGAATTCTTTGCCTGAGCGACAGCTGCATGTCCATCGGATGCACGCGCGCTATCTTCCGCCCATTATCGCCCAGTCGGGCGAGTGTCACATGGGGTCGGAATGGCCGCTCGTCGATCTGACCAAAGGCGCAGAGAAGGTGCTTGCGCACGAGGAGAAGCTCGTTCGTGGGGGCACACTCCGCCCAGAGAAATTTCGGCCATTCAGGCGATGGTCCATAAGTCACATGTTCGAAAATGAGGTCAAGACTGCCGATGGTACGAAGTGCCTCACGCAGGGCTTCGGCGGCGGCCTCGATGTTCTCCTCGCTCCACGGCGGTACGAGTGTGAGATGAATGTCGTCAACGGGAATGAGGCGAACCGCACAGTTTCCGAGCGAAAGCGCGATGCTTGCGAGCTCCCGCGCGATCTCGGCGACAATCTTGATGCCGACGAAAAGGCGTGCAGAGGACCGTCGGCCTGCGGTGATCACAGGCGGCTGCGCGTTAGCCAGTTCAGATGCGGCCGGTGATTGAGGCTCCATGGATGCTTAATATGTGAACCGCGTGCCTGCCGTTACGCTGCTTCGGCTTCGTAGAGGCCTTTCAGCAGATGGTCGTGCAAGTCCGCGTCTTCGATGAGCACCGCGATGATCGCTGGCTCGCCCAACAACCCTCCCTCGGAAACGCCACCGTGCCAATCTTGCGCGGCGAGATCGCCTTGGCCGATTCGCATCAAGGTGTAGAGCTCAATGCGTGCAGCGGAGCTGAGTGACGCGATCGCCTCGCGCAGCGCGGTCATTTGTTCGGAGTCGAGAGCGAGCGGTTCGTAACCGAGCTCGGCAGCCGGATTATGTTCGCCGCGCGCGGGCTCGGAGCCTCCCAGCTCCTCTTCAGCGACGTTGCCAAGGAACCTGTCCCGTTGCACGCGCGCCGTCTCGGCCAAAAGAGCGATGAAGCGGGCCTGCTTGCTGGTAAGTTCAGTCAACATTGAGGGACTCCTATTTTTCCCATGCAGGCTCACCTTCCCGATTCCGAGGGCGGCCGAGCGGACAAGTCGCAGGCCAAGGCGACGATCCCGTGCGCTCTATGGTGGTTCGACATTGCCATAGTGCGATCCACGACTCAGGCCCCGATCCAGCGAATCTCCGGCTGCTTTCTGGGAACCACTGGAGGCGCCGATTTTGGATGCCCGACGATGATGGGAGCAACCGGAACGTAACTCGATGGAAGTTCGAGCGCTGCCTTCCCTTCAGGCGTCCTGAGCCAAGCCTGAGCAAATCCTATCCAGCATGTTCCGAGCCCCGCGCCACAGGCCGCCAACATAAGATTTTGCGCAGCCAGGGAACAGTTCTCGACGGTCCAAGGGCTCTCCGCAATGCTCGAAATAACTATAAGAACGGGAGCATGATAGAAGATATCAAAAGTTAAGTCGTTCAGCATTTCCAGAAAATGATGTGATAACAAGCCCACGGCGGAGACTTTAAGCATATGCGCCTTTGCCTCGAGCGATATTCGCGCCAGCAAAGCCTTGTCTCGTACGACGCAGAATGACCAGGGCTGCTGATTGACCGCGCTCGGCGCCTGCACGGCCGCGTCGATGAGATCGCGAAGCATGTCCTGATCCACCAGCTCGGTCGTGAACTCCCGCACCGAGCGGCGCCTATAGATCGCTTCCTTGAGTTCCATGCCCGCCCTCGAACATAATCAGCTGATTTGCGTTCTTCGAAGCTGGATCGTTACGCCGCTTTACTCATGATGGTGCGGACATCCTCCACGATCTGACCGGCTTGGTTGGTGTAATCGCCGACGGCCTTGCGGACGAATTCGGACTGGGCTTCGACGACCTCGGGAACGGTGCGGCATCCTGCCAAGCTTGCAAGATATTCGCCTTGCGCGTCGAGGCGCGCGCCGGCAAAGCGCAAAGAGTCTGAGGTCAGCGTGAGGGGGAGTTTAAGCGACGTCAACAACAGTTCGAATGGCGCATTGAACTTAGTACCCGAATCCATGATAGACATTTTCACCCTCCACTTGCGAAATTTCATTTTAAACACGTCGCAAGACCATGGGTTGACTTACATCAAAGCAAGGCGCGGTCCTTCAAAAATCACCTCAGTCTGATCATGCTTACAGAAGCGCCAGAGTGCTCTTGCTCGTGATGTCGGCCTTGGGGCGCTCTGCTCGCAGCGGATGTCCCACCACGATGTAATGAACTGTCTCGGCGATATTTGTCACATGGTCACCCATACGCTCGAGGTTCTTCGCACAAAAGAGGACATGTGTGCAGAAGGCAATGGTGCTGGGATTTCCCATCATGTAGGTGAGGAGCTCGCGGAACAGAGAATTGTTGATGATGTCGATCTGTTGATCCTTCTGCCACACGTCGAGCGCCGCCGCAGCGTCACGATGTTCATAGCTTTGGATCACGTGGGCCAATTGGTCGAGTACGAGTTGCGCCATGTGCTCGAGATTCAGCGTAACTTCATTGACGTGCAAATCCTCGATCAACATCACTCGCTTTGCGATATTTTCGGCAAAATCGCCGATCCGCTCGAGGTCATAGGAAATGCGCACCGCGCCCACGATTTCCCGCAAATCCACTGCCATGGGTTGCCGGCGTGCCATCGTGACGATCGCCTCTTCCTCGATGTCCTGCTGCAACGCGTCGACTTGCTCATCCAAGGCAATGACTTGTCTGGCGAGCGCGAGGTCATGTTTGCCAAAAGCTTCGATTGCACCCTCGATCTGCTTCGCGTCCATGTCGCTCATTTCTCTAATTTTGCGGATGAGCTCACCCAGCTCAGTGTCGAATGCCCGCGCCGTGTGATCGATCATGACAACCTCCGAGGGTCCCACCTGCAGTAATCTTTCCAGCCATACGCGTGCATATCAAAGCCGTCCGATTTCGAATTCCTCGCAGGAATAGCCAAGCATCGAAAGGCCCTCCTCCAGGAAATCGCCGAGAAGCGGTATGCCGAGAAGATATTCAGCCGTGCGCTCATTATGGGCGCTGGCCGCTTCCGCGCGCAGGTTTGGCCAATCCGCGAGCGTATTGTCATCGCGCCCTAGCCAGGCCAGGGCCACGAGATCAATTTGCTCATCCTCGGACAAGGAATTGATGAAAGACGTGATTTCCTCCACGACCGGGTCGTCCTCATGGTCTTCGAGGACCTCGATGTCCATATCATCTGAGGGGTTCGATCCCGGTTCGTCCTCAGTTACTTCATCTTTGGCGTCGAACTCGCGGGCCTTGATGATAAGGAAGCAGACCTTCTCGGGCGAGATCGTGAGCACTGTCTCATCCGTGTCAGGCGGCAGTTCTTCTGTTTGGCTTGATATTTTGGCCATGGTCGTTACCTCAAATCTGTGAAGCTTGCTCGGGTGAAATATCTACGAAGCTTTGTCCTCGCTGTCCAAGAAAGTCCTTGAGGCAAGTCAACTTCCAGCAGCGCATTTTCCGACCGGCAGCCATGAACGCCTTGACTGCCTGCGCCAAAGCCCTGTGCTCAAGGTCGTCGACCCCAACGCTATCAGCGCTTGAGGAGCTTTTTCAATGCCGAGAGCGGCCGCGTGTTGAGGATATCGGCCGGCTCGAGCCAGCCACGACGTGCCTGGTCGACACCAAACCGCATGTAATCAAGCGCCGCTATCGAATGAGCATCGGTCGAAATCGCCACTTTCACGCCCATTGATTTCGCCGCCTGTGCATGAATGTCGGTCAGATCCAAACGATCCGGCTCGGCGTTGATTTCAACGTAGCAACCGCGCTCATGCGCAGCCGCCAAAACGCGGTCCATATCCACATCATAAGGTTCGCGCTCTCCAATCAACCGCCCGGTCGGGTGGGCTAAGATCGATAGGTGGCGGTTATCCATCGCCCGAATGATCCGCTCCGTTTGGGCGGTTCGGGAAAGATCAAACTTGTAGTGGACGGCGGCGACCACCACATCGAGGCGAGACAAGATTCTATCCGGCAAGTCGAGGCGACCATCAGCCAAAATATCGACTTCGATACCTTTGAGGATCACGAAGCCATCGAGTTTGTCATTGAGGCGATCGATCTCGCCGATCTGTTTCGCAAGCCGTGCAGCATCAAGGCCATGCGCTATTGTCACTCTCTGGCTGTGGTCGGTCAAGGCCATATAGGCATAGCCGCGTTGCTTTGCAGCTGCAGCCATACCCGCGATCGGAACAGTACCGTCGCTCCAATCTGAGTGGACGTGAAGATCGCCGCGAATGTCGGAGAGGGACACAAGCTTAGGCAGCCATTTCTTCTTAGCGAGCGCGATCTCACCGCGGTCTTCTCGCAACTCCGGCGGGATAGGAGCTAGTTTGAGCTTCTTGTAGATCTCTTCTTCCGTGGCGCCGGCGATTCGCCGCTCGCCGTCGAACAGACCGTATTCGTTGAGCTTCCAGCCATATTCGTTGGCGATTCCACGTAGCGCGATGTTGTGCTCCTTTGAGCCGGTAAAATACATCAAAGCAGCGCCATAGCTTTCGTCCGGCACGACGCGGAGATCGACCTGAATTCCTGAACGCAGCGTGACCGTGGTCCGTGTAGGCCCATGCGCCAAGACGTTGACCACATTCTCGTATTTGGTGAGCTGATCGCCCACACCGGCACCGTCGCGCGCGGCCACAAGAATGTCGAGATCCCCAACCGTGTCGCGGCGCCGACGATAGCTACCCGCCACGATGATCTGGCCCTTGCCCAAATCCTGGCGAAGGAGATTGACGAGCGCATCCGCCTCGGCTTCCGCAACTGCGAGCTTGAACCGCTTCTCGGTTGGCGGCTTGGCCAGCGCCGCGAGCAGCTTCGCCTCGCTCTTCGCTCCGAAGCCGCGCAATTCGCGCAGGCGACCGCCCTTGACGGCGCGCCGAAGATCCTCAACCGAGCGGATAGCGAGCTTATCATAAAGAAGCTTGACGCGCTTCGGGCCGAGACCCGGCAGGGAGGCGATCTCACCGAGTTCGCCGGGCAATTGGCGCTTGAGGGTTTCGAGGAGGTCGAATTTCCCGGTTTTGACAATGGTCGCGATCTTGCCGGCCAGATCCTTGCCGATGCCAGGCAATTCCGACAGGTCTTCGCCAGCTTTCAGGAGAACGGCCACGCTTTTCGGCAATCCTTCGATGGTGCGAGCGGCGCGGCGGTAGGCCCTCGTGCGGAAGGGGTTGTCGCCCTTGATCTCCAGGAGTTCTGCGGCTTGGCCGAACATTGCCGCGATCTCGGCATTGTGGACCGGCATCGGTGGTACCCCTTATCTTGAAGCTCGTCATCTCACCTGCTAGTCGCAGCAAGATGGATGCAAATTGGCACGAAGACCGGGAAGCGGTCTTGATTGTGATCAAAGCCGGCCCGTTGCGATGTGCCAAACCATGCTGCGATGCCCCTGGCGGAGGAAAAATTTGGCTCGCACGGATCGCCAAGACACGCATCGAGGAAGCGCGTTGCGAGGGAAGGACGCGCGTCACTCACGCCTCGGCATCGATGATTTGGTCGAAAAAGCGCATGCGAAGGGACTACACGTCAATAATCTCTTCGAGATAAGCGGTCGCTGGCGCGCCAATGTTACGGACAAGACCAGATTTTTCGAGTTCGGCGAAGGCCGCACACTGACCAAGCCCGCATTGCATACCGTTGGGTATCATACATTCACCGCCTCGGCGCGGGTGGCTCCGGCCTTGTGAGGTCGCCGAGATCCGGCTCGCCGCATCGTGCCAGGATCGCTTTGCGCACTGTATCGCGCAGCTTGACGACTGAGGAAAAACCCGCGCCGGCCGGCAAGATCGGATCGGCGAATTCGACGCTCACCCGCGCCCACCTCGGGAACCATTGCTCTCCACGAAGCATCAAACGCGTGCCGCGAATGGCCGCTGGGATAACCGGCAGTCCAGCCTTGCTCGCCACTTCGAATGCGCCAAGATAGAAGCCCGCGAGGCCTGTCCTGCGGGTGAAGGTTCCTTCCGGGAAGAATACCAAGAGACGGCCTGCCTTCGCGACCTGCTCAAGAGCTTCGGTATCGGCTAAGCTCTCAGGAACGGCGTAGCGCTCGACAAAACATGCGCCCAAACGGCGTAGAAACGGACCGGCAAACAACTGGCCGGCGAGTTCCCCCTTCGCAGCGAATGCTGGCGCCCCAGGAAGTACGGCGGCGATGACCAGCGCATCCGCATAACTCGCATGATTGAACGCAAGTACGGCATTGCCAGTGGGTACGCGCTCAGCGCCAGTAACTGAAAGCGGGACACCAATCGCGGTCAGAGCTACGCGTGCAAGCGCGCGCACAACGGCCCAGCGCCATTCAAGTCGTGGGAGAATCATTACGGCCAACCAGGCCAATGTGGACATGACCGCGACGACGGTCCACCACCAGCCTGCGTAGAGGATCGGGCCTACCAACTTGACGAGGTGCCGGGCTTGCGAGATTCCGCCTTCCCACAACAGATGCGTCACTTGTCGACGAAACGATGGCAGCTGTTCGCCGATGCGGCCACTCTCATAGAGACCCTTGGCTGCGCTCCGCCGGATCTTCTCGTTGGCCGTCTTCGGCACGGTTTGCGGTGGGACAAGAATCACCTCGTCCAGTGGAACGCCAAGGATGTCGGCCGCGGCCTCTTGCGCTCGCTTCTGCAATGACATGCGGACGGTAGGTTCCCTCTCCGCGGTCTCAGCAATGACAACTATTCGCTCCGTTCCTTGTGAGGCATCCCTGACGCCGAAAGCCGCCACCCCATTCTTGAAAATGCCGGGAACTTGGGCGATCGCTTGCTCGATTTCTTGCGGATAAATGTGGTGTCCGGCTCGGATGATGATATCCTTGACACGCCCGGTCACA
>Ga0116221_1003442_pt1 | contig 10227 bp, 10 predicted proteins | sample Sb_taG_5_FD_88965 | JGI IMG/M metagenome (GOLD analysis project Ga0116221, IMG submission 88965) | Peat soil microbial communities from Weissenstadt, Germany - Sb_50d_8_FC metaG | ecosystem: Environmental > Terrestrial > Soil > Wetlands > Peat | place: Germany: Weissenstadt | collected 2010-09-21
GCCGTCGGCTCCCACGCGGTTGTAATCGAAGACGCGATACGTAATGTCCGAGTGCTGCTGGATTTCGCACAACACGACGCCTGGACAAATCGTATGCGCGGTCCCGGCAGGCACGAAAACGGCGTCGCCCGGATGGACCGCCACGCTTCCAAGACAATTCTCCACAGTGCCATCGACAACGGCGCGCTGAAACGATTCCCGCGTCACGTTGGGATTCAGCCCCACGCGCACTGCCGCTCCCTCGTGCGCGCTGACCACATACCACATCTCGGTTTTCCCGACGCCGCCCGCCGCGGATTCGTGCTTCTCCGCGTACACGTCGTCGGGATGCACTTGCACGGAAAGTTTTTCTTCTGGGAAAATAAATTTCACGAGCAGCGGAATGCGCGGCAAACCGCGCAGGTCCGTCCCGGTCCATTCCTCAGGGAGCGAACGCCACACTTCGCCAAGCGTGCGCCCCGCAAATTCGCCCGAAGCAAACGCGCAATCGTCGCCCGTCAGCCACGCTTCGCCGATGGGCTCCGGTTCATGGGATCGTTCCGGAAACAGGGGAGAGAGATCGCGCGCGCCCCAAATGCGAGGCACGAAAATCGGGGCGAGCCGCGCGGGCGCCCGCCCCGACCGGATGGTTCCCGAATTCACCTGGCCGCTTCCGCCATGGCAAAGAATTGTTCGAGGCGGCGCAGTCCTTCCTCGATGCGATCGATGGAAGTCGCATAGGAAAGCCTGATGTAACCGGGCGTGCCGAAAGCTTCGCCGGGAACGCAGACCAGATGCTGTTTTTCGAGAAGCACTTTCGCGAGCGCCGTCGTGTCCGCGATGCCGTTGCCCAGATGCGCGGCGACGCTCGGAAACGCATAAAACGCGCCGCCGGGTTCGACGCACGTAACGCCGGGGATCGCGCGAAGTCCGGAGACGATGCGGTCGCGCCGCCGCGCATATTCCGCGAGCATCGCAGTCACCGAATCCATCGGTCCAGTCAGCGCTTCGAGCGCCGCGTATTGCGCGATCGATGTCGGGTTCGACGTCGACTGGCTCTGCACTTTGATCATCGCCGAAATCAGCGGCTCGGGCGCCAGCGCGTACCCCACGCGCCAGCCCGTCATGGCAAACGTCTTGGAGAGCGAGCCGGCCACGATGATATTCGGCTTCGTTCCCGGCACGCTGGCGAGCGACCACGGCTTCTCGTTTCCATACAAGAAGTGGGAATAGCACTCGTCCGTCATCACCCAGATATTTTTCGCGCGGCACACTTCGTAGATTTTCACGAATTCGTCGTTCGGAACGACCGCTCCGCTCGGATTGCTCGGCGAATTCACGATCAGCAGCTTCGTTCGCGGCGTAATCGCGCGAGATACCATCTCGGCGCGCAGCCGAAAGCCGTCGGACGGATCGGTCATCACCGGCACCGGCGTCGCGCCTGTGTACAGGACCTGCTCCGGATAGGTGACCCAGTACGGCGCGGGGATCAGAACTTCGTCGCCCTTTTCCAGCAGCGAGCAGAACGCATTAAACAGGGCGTGCTTGCCGCCGACCGTCACAACGCATTCCGGCACCGTATAGGACGAGCCGAATTGCGCCGCGTGCCATTTGCAAATCGCTTCGCGCAGCGGAGTGATCCCGGGCGTCGGCGTGTATTTCGTGCGTCCTTCCTGCAACGCGCGAATCGCCGCGCGCTGGATGTGCTCCGGCGTCGGAAAATCCGGCTCGCCGGGGCCGAAGTCGGCCAGGTCCACGCCCTGGGCTTTGAGTTTTTCGGCCGCCGCCATTACAGCGGAGGTAGGCGAGATGGCAATGCGGTTAACGCGAGCAGCGAGTTGCACGGGATGACTCTCCTTTTGACCCACTTCAATATCGAGTCTGCATCGAGTCCTCTTTGGAGGGCCGGGCTTTAGCCCGGCCGTAACGGGCCATTCTAAAAACGGCTTCAGACGCTGAAGCTACAGAACTTTAGCGCGCAGGCGCTCTTCCACGAGCGGCGGCACGAGGCCTGTAATCGGCCCGCCAAGCTGCGCAATTTCGCGGACCAGCCGCGAACTGAGATAGCTATAAGCCACCGCCGGCATCATAAAAACCGTTTCGACATTCGGATTGAGCTTGCGATTCATCATGGCCATCTGCAATTCGTACTCGTAATCCGAAACCGCGCGGATGCCGCGCAAGAGCACATTGGCCTGGCGCAGCCGCGCGTAGTCCACGAGCAGCCCGCTGAACACATCGATTTCGACGTTGGGCCACGGCCGCGTGACTTCGCGCAGCATTTCTACCCGCTCGTCGATCGTGAACAGCGGCTCCTTGTCCAGGTTGCGCAGGATGCTGACCACCAGCCGGTCAAATATCTTGGCCCCGCGCTCGATCAAATCAAGGTGCCCGTTAGTCACCGGATCAAACGTTCCCGGATAAATGGCCAGGACATTTTTCATGGTTTCGTCCGCATGCGTCCGTTCGGTTCCAAACTATTGTAGCGAAAATTGGCGCGGATTACGCGAGGGAATTGACGGGAGTGAATTTCCTTGCCGGGCCTTTTTTGGGGAAGAATACTCAATAAGAAAACGGGCGAGGGGCCGCATTCCGAGAAGACGATTTCTAGGGGCCCGGTACCTTATCCCCAAGCTAATCCTTACTGTTTAGTGGAATTATCTGATTTGGAGCCGCCCGACGAGCCGACGGCGTACTTCGGCGTCACGCCCTCTTTGATGGTAACGAACGTCTTGCCATCGGGGAGCACGACCAGCGTGATTCGCCCGAACGGGTTGCCATTCTTGACCGGCATCAGGGAGACGGTAACTTCATCCCCAGGCTTGAAGGACGTCTTTCCCCAACCAAGACTGACCATTTCGGCGGGATTTTGAGTCTCTCCAATCCAATGCACCAGCTGACCGCTTTCATTCTTTACGTCAAATTGAAGGAGGCAATGAGGATTGGACCAGTCCCATTCCGTGACGGTACCCTTCATCGAGAGTGTTTTGTTCGCGTCCAGCGTCGCATTTCCATGGTGCGCGAACAGCGGCGATGACGCGCCCAGCAGGCCAGCCGCTACGGCGATCACCCCAATCGTCTTTCTCATCACAATTGCCTCCAATTCAAAATTTTTTTGTCCAGAACCAACACGACAATCACTTCCAAGTCGCAGACAAGCGACCCTCCCAGACGATTAGGCCACGCCAGCTCAACCTATTGAACGTGTGGTTTGTCGGTTCCCACACCCGCAGGGGCGCCGAATAATTTATTGTATTTCTCCATCTCAGACAGAGAGCAATACATCTCCGTTACTTCAAAGTGGGGATCCTTCAACCGAAACGCGAATTTGTTCATGGCCAGCCAGGGCTTCGTATACATCTTCGGGTCGTCAATGGTCACCGTCAGTTCCATGCGATCATGGTTCACCCGGTGGAAGCGCTCCTCCACGCGGAGTTGGTCGCTGATCGGGCGGCCAGTTCCATCCAGCCAAACTTTGTCCTCCGGCATCATTCCGACCGTCTGGACCACGAGCGTGGTGTCGTCCACCCATTTGCCAACCGAGTAGCCGTAAAAGCGCGGCTCTCGAACTTCCTTTCCCACGAGCACGCCTCCATCCACCAATTTGGGGACCTCTCGCCCATCCGTCCAGATTACCCGCCAGGCCTCCCCATATTCATACAAGACGGCCACTTTGTACCGGTCCTGCATGATCTGAGTCTCTCTCAGATTGTAGAAATCGGCTCGAGGGAATCCCAGCGGTTCGCACGTATCCCGCGGATCGTTGTAGGAAGTAGCAAGAACTTCATTGGCCCCAATGAGCGGTTTATGCGACTCGTAGGTTTTCAATCCGTAGGGTGTATACGGCAGCTGATGCTCCGGCTTCCCGTCATTTGGCATGGCACTTACGCCGAGAGCCTGGATTCCATCGCCCGGCCCTCCGAGCGGCTCCCAGGTTCCGGAAATGTCATGAAGTGGAGCGGGGGCTGCGGTTGCTTTCTGATCCTTGGCCGCCCCGGACTGCTGAGGCCGAGCGTTCTGGGCAAACACCAGCGGGGAGAGAGTAAGCGCTGCAGCTAGCACAATCACCGAAACCCTGAAGCGATTTAGCATTTTCAAAGCTCTCGCCGACACCATCAATTGGAAGTTCCGATTCAGACCTGCAGTTCGGATAAGATATGCTTTTTGTGCGCTGGACACAACGAATTTGCCGCCAGTGAGTGCGCTCAAAAGGACAGGCGAACTTCCGATAAACGGTCTCGCCGAAAAGTGGATAGGATTGCGCAATGGAATTGAAAGGAGCCAAATTCATACCTGGGTTTTTGCGGAAGGGTGCGCAACAAGAAAACAGGCAACGGGCCACACTCCATGAAGACTACATCACCGGACTTGGCCTCTTTTAGACTAACCCACGCTCACTGCTTAGGGTAATTTCCCGATTTGGTGGCGCCCGGCGAGCCGGAGGAATCCGCATTGATCGTTCCTCCACTGGCGTTTAACGTCTTGCCGTTGGCGAGCACGACCTGTTTGATTCGCCCGTACGGCAGGCCATTTTTGGTCGGCATCAAAGTGACGGTAACTTCATCCCCAGGTTTGAAAGATGCCTTCCCAAAACCTGCGTAGACCATGTTTGCGGGATTTTGAGTCTCTGCAATCCAATGCACCGACTGGCCGCTTTCACTCTTTACGTCAAATTGAAGGAGGCAATGAGGGTTGGACCAGTCCCATTCCGTGACGCTACCCTTCAGCGTGAGCGTTTTGTTCGTGTCAAACACCGCGGTCCCGTGGTGCGCCAACAGGGGCATGGACACACTCAGGAGGCCGGCCGCCAAGGCAAATACTGAAATAGCCCTCATTCTCATTGTAATTGCCTCCATTCAAGAAATATCTGACCTAGAGCCCCCACTACCAAAAAGTCGCGGCAGATGAACACGCCCGGACACTGGAACGCACCAGCGCCAACTATCGGCCCGGCGTATCGCCGCCCGGCGGACTCGCCGGTGCACTCGTGGGATTAGCGAATAATTTATCGTATTTCTCCATCTCGGACAGAGAGCAGTACACCTCCATCACATCATGGTGAGGATCCGCCAACCGCATCGGAAACTTGTTCATGGCGATCCAGGGCTTGGTATACATCTTCGGGTCGTCAATGGTTACCGTCAATTCCAGGCGGTCATGGTTCACGCGATGGAAGCGCTCTTCCACGAGTGCAGCGTCGCTGATCGGGCGGCCCGTAAGATCCAGCCAGACTCTGTCTTCCGGCATCATCCCGACCGTCTGGACGACGAGGGTGGTATCGTCCACCCATTTGCCCACCGAGTAGCCATAAAAGCGTTGCTCTCGAACTTCTTTCCCCACCAGCACGGCTCCATCCACTAATTTGGGGAGAGCTCGCCCATCCGTCCAGATCACGCGCCACGCCTCCCCATATTGATAGAGGATCGCCACTTTGTACTCGTTCTGAAAGATCTGAGTATCTCTCAGATAATAAAGGTCCGTTCGGGGGAACCCCAGCGGCTCGCACTTATCCCGCGGATCGTTATAATCCTTCGGAAGAACCTCATCAACCCCAATGGTCGCTTTGTGCGACTTGTAAGTTTGCAGTCCGAGTGGAGTATACGGCAGTTGATGCTCTGGCTTCCCGTCGTTGGGCATGGCCTTTGCGCCGTAAGGCTGGATTGCATCGTTCGGTCCATTGGCCGGCGTCCAGGTACCAGAAATGTCATGAGGTGGAGCGGGCTCTGCCGTTGCTTTCCGATCCTTGGCCGCCCCTGACTGCTGAGGCCGCGCGTTTTGGGTAAACGCGAGTTGGGAGAAAGTCAGTGCCACTATTAGAACAATCACCAGGGCAATGAAGCGATTTAGCATTTTCGAAACGTCCCACCTAGACTTCAACCGGAGCTTCCGATTTAGACTTGCAGTGCGGACAGGATACGCTTCTTCAACCACCGGCACAATGAATTTACTAGCTCAGTAAACCCTCGCGGAGATTGCAAAGTTCCGAAAGCCAAGTCCCGAGAAAGGGGACTGCGGAAAGTGGCGCCACTCTCGAAAATCAAGAGGTGCGGGCTTCTGATTTGATAGGATACAATCGCATTCGTGCACCGGATGCGAGGAGCAATGAAAACCATTCGTCCCGGTTGGATCGTCGCCTTACTCCTTTCCTCGCAGCTTGGCGCCTTCGCTCAGGCTGCCCCTCAGAAGGCCCACGCGAAAAAGGCATCTGCAACCGCGCCATCGTTCGCGTTCGAGCCGCTGGACAACTGGAAAGCCGCTGTCCTCGCCGGCGATAAAGCAGCCCTCACGTCCTATTACACAACGTCTCCCCCAGCGAGGACAAAGACGCCAAAAGCCGAGACGCTCGATCCCTCCGAGGAGCCTATGTTCTGGTCCTCTCTCAAGCCGGCGGGACTGGACCGGCTCAACGTCATGGTACTCGAGGCGAAAACGCTGCAGCCGGGCGTGATGTCGCTCGTCTTGCGAATCGAAGCGGACATCAAGACCAGCGCGGGAGAAAATTCCTCCATTATTTCTGCCTCTCAAGTCTGGGTGCAAAAGCTGGGCGATTGGAAAATCATTGCGACGCAGCGCGGCGATCTCGTCGCGAAGCAGCTCCGGCGCTTGCCCGAACCGGCCAAGCCGAATATACAGCTCTATCCGCCGCCGGAAGAGGCGCAAGCCGAAATTTCCTCGGCGCTAGCCGCGGCTGCCAAGGACCACAAGCGCGTCCTCCTGGTGTTCGGCGGAAACTGGTGCTACGACTGCCACGTCCTGGACGCAACGTTTCGCTCGAAAGCCTTTGCCCCGCTCGTGAACGCGAACTACCACGTCCTCCACATCAATGTCGGCAATTACGATGTGAACCTCGACCTCGCCAAAAAATACGAAATCCCGCTCGAAAAAGGCGTTCCCAGCCTGGCCATTCTCGATCCGGACGGCACTCTGGTCGTCAGCCAGAAAAAGGGAGAATTTGAATCCACCGTCAGAATCGGCCCGGAAGACGTAGTCGAGTTCCTGAAAAAGTGGAAGCCGCAGCGAGGAAGCTAGGCGCCGCGAAGTTTTTCACCAGTCACCAGTCGCTGATCACCAGTCACCTCTCTTAACTGCCCGCTTAAAAATCGTGAACGCGCTGGAACGGAATTGGCGTATACTCCGCGAATAGCCGGGCCCAAACACACGTTTTGAACGTCTCTTGTCGCACATGCGGGCTGGAACGGCATCGATCGAAGGCCCACCGCTCACGCACGGTGAAAGAAATAACAAGGAGATCGGGAATGACATCCATCGAGACGCGATCGAAATTCACGGTCCTATTCGCGGCAGTATTGCTCTTCTTCTGCGGCCAGTTTGCCAGGGCGGCGGAAAATAATTCCACCGTCGAAGGCGTCGTGCAGGACGCATCCGGGAAACCTGTCGCCGGCGCGTTTGTAAAGTTGAAGAATAACGACCGCCATCTCGAATTCATGGTCATCAGCCAAGCGCAAGGGCGCTACACCGTGAGCAATCTGCCCGCCGGCAAATACGTGATCCAAGGCGTCGGCGGAGGCTATCAGAGCAACGTTTCCGCGCCGGTGGACGTAGCGGAAGGCAAGACCGCGAAGCAAGATTTGTCGCTGACCGCCAAGCAAGCGCCCATGCTCCCGCGCGCTTGGCCGATGAAGACTCCCGAAGCGCTGATGGTCACGGTCTCGAAAGATTTGCCGGACGGCGATGGCAAGAAACTTGTCGCCGCGCGCTGCACGACCTGCCACAACACCGAGCGATTCGTCGGCTTCCATATGCCGCGCGAGGACTGGGCGTTCACCATCCGCAGAATGCGCGCTCGCATGCGTACCGCAAAAATCCGTGATCTGACCCCGGATGAAGCCAAGCTCGCCATCGATTATCTCACTGCCAACTTCTCGCCACTACGCCAGGTGGACCTCAACGACCGCCTGCCCCGGACCCTGCTCGAAGGAAAAGCGCTGCACTACAGGGCCGTCCAATACGACATCGTAGACACCATGCTTGGCTCGGAGCCTCATGACGTCGCCGTCGATCCGCACGGCAACGGATGGGTCAGCCAGCGGGCGGGCAAGCTGGGCAAGCTGGACCCCAAAACGCTCGAATACACCGAAGTTTCCATTCCAGCAGGCGTAGCAGCAGACGACGGCCAATTGCTGGGCAACCTCCAGATCGACGCCAAGGGACAGTTGTGGGTCCCGGATGGATCGAACTATCGCTGGCTCGACTATGACGTCAACTCCGGTAAATTCACGGCCTACGATTGGCCTAAAGACAATCGTGCCGACGCGGGCGGCAACTCGATGCTGATTCACCCGAACGGCTCCATCTGGGAGACAAGTGGAAACCAGGTGCGCATGCTTAATACTTCCACAAAGGAATTCAAGTATTTCGACCCGCCATCCTACGTCGCCACGCAGGTGCCGACCGGGGCATACGGCATCACCGTCGCCGGCGACGGCTCCGTGTGGTGGGCCGAAGATACTGCTGACCGCATGTCCAGAATCGACCCTGCCACCGGCAAGGTCGAGGAGTACAAGATCCCCTTCGACGGCGTCGCCTACCCGCGCCGCATGAGCCATGACGCGCGCGGCGACATCTGGGTCGGGCTTTGGAACGCGGGACTGCTGATGAAGGTCGATTATGAAACTAAGCAGATGACGTTCTTCGCTCCGCCCACGGAAACCTCCGGCACTTATTCCGTCAGCGTGGACCGCAAGAACAATCTCGTTTGGGTAAGCGAACAACAGGCCGACAAAATTGCCCGCTACAATCCTAAGACGGGCGAATGGGTAGAGTTCCCACTTCCAGATTCCGAGTCGGACCCCAGAAGGATTGAGGTCGATCCGAACAACCCGAATCGTGTCTGGTGGAGCGGAAATCTCTCCGGACGCATGGGATTCGTGGAAGTCCTCCCTGGAAATTGACGTTCCATAAGAAGAGGGGGCACCGTCGCCGCAGTGGGTGCCCCTTATTCCTCATTACCCGTTCAGCCCCGCAATAACGCCAATCGACCCTCAAAATAGCCATTTCGTTGCATCAAATTTGACTAACCCGACCAAATTGGTCGTAATGTAAGGTGCTGGCCCGGTGGGAGTTGCCTAGGATAGAACTACTTGACATCGGTACCGGGCTGGCATTATCATCCAATTGCGACTACTTTAGTCGCATATCGAATGTTAAAGCTTTCCAAGAAAGCGGATTACGCACTGATTGCCGTCCGGCACCTGGCGACGCATCGTGGGGAACCTTCGCAGAGCGCATCCGACATAGCCGATGCGTATGGGATTTCGGCGCCGCTTCTGGCCAAGGTGCTGCAACGGCTGGCCAAGCACGGACTCGTCACGGCGCGTCACGGTTCGAGTGGCGGCTATCAATTGGCCCGGCATCCGAAGGAAATTTCGGCGCTCGATGTCATCAACGCTGTGGACGGGCCGGTAGTGATCACATCGTGCGTAACGAACCACGGGAACTGCGATCAAAGTTCCACCTGCACGGTGCGTGAGCCGCTGCGGCGCGTGAATGAAAGCATCGCGCAAGTGTTGCGCTCGGTCACGATTTCGCAGATGGCAGAGGATTCGCCCGACGCGGAACTGGTCGGGCTGTCGATTTAGGATTTGTTTTTTTGTCGTTGTCATTCTGAGCGAAGCGAAGAATCTCTCTTTGATTCCTAGTGCGTGAGAGAGATTCTTCGCTTCGCTCAGAATGACAACGTAAGAACCAAACGAATTTCAGGAAACTGCGTCAGGGGATCGAAAGAATTCGAGACGGGAGACACAAGCATGGCTATTAAACTGCCGATTTACATGGATTATCACGCCACCACTCCGGTGGACCCGCGCGTGGTCGAGACGATGCTGCCCTACTTCCACGAGAAGTTCGGCAACGCCGCGAGCCGCAACCACTCCTTTGGCTGGACGGCCGAAGAAGCGGTGGAGAACGCGCGCGCGCAGATCGCCCGTCTGATCAACGCGACGCCGAAGGAAATCATCTTCACCAGCGGCGCCACGGAGTCGAACAACCTGGCGCGCAAAGGGGCCGCGGAAATGTACCGCGAAAAGGGCAACCACATCATCACGCAGGTCACCGAGCCCAAAGCCATCCTCGATACCTGCAAGTGCCTAGAGAAGTACGGCTACGAGGTGACCTATCTCCCGTTGCCAAGGACGGCCGCATCGATCTCGACGATCTGCGCCGCGCCATCACCGCGAAAACGATTCTGATCACTATCATGTACGCCAACAACGAAATCGGCGTGGTTCA
>Ga0116221_1003447_pt1 | contig 10222 bp, 6 predicted proteins | sample Sb_taG_5_FD_88965 | JGI IMG/M metagenome (GOLD analysis project Ga0116221, IMG submission 88965) | Peat soil microbial communities from Weissenstadt, Germany - Sb_50d_8_FC metaG | ecosystem: Environmental > Terrestrial > Soil > Wetlands > Peat | place: Germany: Weissenstadt | collected 2010-09-21
GGACAGGAACTGATCGCGCCGCGGCCGTTTTGCGCGAGTTCCTTAGGAGCCCAGTACAGGCATGAGGTCCGACTGAGAAAGCGTCGCCAAGAACCAACCCAGACAGTAATCGCGTTCCAGTATATCCTCGCGGATGCGCCTACCGCCGGCGGCTGCCAGGCGGTTGGAAAGCAGCGAGATGTTTCGCCGTGGAATCACTTCAGGTCGTGCGGACTCCCTCGAGTTCTTCCGGAGAGATGTTGACCTGCAGGCGCCAGCGCGCGATGTGCCGGCCTTCTCTGGGCAGAACCGGATCGAGTGGAAGATAAGTAGACGTCAGGACCCTGCGTAGCCTTGCCAACTCCGCTTCGGGCGCGAGGTCATATAACTCGAGGAGATAACCCGTACGGCGGGCAACGGCGCCCACGCCCAGGCGCAGGGCATAATCGACGAGCCTGCCTGGCTGCATGTCCGCCCGGCGCATCCATAGCCCCTTCGCAACGTCCGTCACGCCTCCGCAATATTCCGGTTGCCGGAGTCCGTCGATAACCGTCCGTTCGAGATCGCTGATGCCGACCGATTCCTGTTTCGTCACCCAATGTTTGGTCGTGCCGAAGAGATGGTTCGGCTTGATGAGAACGAAGCGAAATTCCGTGCCGTGCACGGTCCGGCTCGGAATGCGTTTCGTACTCGATGTGAACACCACGAACTGCGGCTGCGTGACCATGCGATGGATTTCCATGGCGGAGGCGTGCGAGATAAAAGCTGGTGCATCGCCAACGAGATGGCGGGCGACGAGATACGGATTCCCGGAGTACTCCGCGGCGCTGCCCAATTCCGCCGGAACCAGGACGAAAAGGCCGCGCTTCACATGCGACACTAGCCCGCGCTGGCCCGCCTTGTGAAGCAGGCTACTGGCCAATGCCGGCCGGAGTCCGGTGATCTCGACCGCGTCGGCCAATGTGAAGGTAGTCTGTGCGCGGTCGTAAAGAGTGCTCAATAGCGGCGCCATCCGGTTGCCGACGGTCCTCCGCGGCTTATCGTTTGTGCTCGATACATTGCTTGGCAAGCGATGATCCAAGTGTAAAGAATAACAATATTGATATTTCATGTCAAGCAATTTGCCTGATGAGCAAATTATCAAACACAAAACATAATAACGAGTTGGTCAGGGATTGGGTTTCACCAGTGGAACCGCTCCGGGCGAGTCCCGGAAATCGCGGACGAGCGCGGCCGCCCGCGCTTCGTGGTCTCACGGCCTGCGGGTGACGTCCCCGACTTTTGTATATAATCGATCTCTGCCGGCCGCGTGAGCCGAGGTTTCCCATGACCACCGCCGAGAAGATTCGTGTGATGATAGCGGACGATCATCCGGTCGTCTGCCGGGGGCTTTCCGCCATTATCCGCGCCGAACGAGGAATGCGGGTGGTCGGCGAGGCATCCAATGGCCGGCAACTGGTGGAGATGTTCCGCGAGCATCAGCCGGATGTGACCCTGATCGATCTCCGCATGCCCGTGATGGACGGCGTCGAAGCAGTCCGGACCATCCGTGAGGAGTTCCGGAACGCCGGCATCCTCATCCTGACAACTTACCGGGGAGACGAAGATATCTTTCGCGCGCTCGAAGCGGGCGCTCAGGGATACCTGCTCAAAGGGATGCCGCCCAATGAGCTTCTCGAGGCCATACGCAAGGTTCACCACGGATTGCGCTACCTTCCTCCCCCGGTTCTGGAGACGCTGGCCAACCGGCCGCCGAATTCCGAGTTGAGCCATCGCGAGCTGCAAGTGCTGCAACTGATCGTCAAGGGCATGAGCAACAAGCAAATCGGAGAGACTCTGGGGATCTCGCAGTCCACCGTAAAGTGGCACGTCAATATCGTGCTTGCCCGCCTCAATGTGAGCGATCGCACGGCCGCCGCCGTCACCGCGCTTCGGCGCGGGATTGTCGAGTTGTAGATGGGTCGGGGTCGAGGGCCCGCAAGGGTATTCGGGCGACGATTCTGGTCCCGCTTCCCGGGCTGGTGACAATGGAGAATACGCCCCCCAGTTTCTCTACTCTCTCGCGCATGCCCACTATGCCGAAATGCAGGTTTTGGCCGGCCTCCTCGCGCTCGGCGGAGAAGCCCGGCCCGTCATCGGCTACCTCCAGATAGACCTCCGAAGGGGCCAGGCTGACACGGAGCGAGATGTGCCCGGGCTTGGCATGCACCACCGCGTTCCGCAGCGCTTCCCGTCCGACGAGAAGAAACGCCCGATCGGTCTCCGCATCGAGCGAACCCCTGCCGGCGATCTCGGTTTCGATCTGAATTCCGTGTTCCACCCCCAGTTTCCGCGCCAGATCGAAGAGCATGGTGATCGACGATTCCGCGGCCTCGGGGTGACGCAGATTCCAGACCGCCTGCCGGGCTTCCTCCAACGTGCTGTTCGCCTGGATTCTCGCCTGGTCGAGAAGTGTTTCCGCTTCCACGGCATCCAGGTCCTTGAACCGGGCAGCCGCTTCGAGAAGCGTGGATACGCCCACGCAACCCTGGATCACGGTGTCGTGCATCTCCCGCGCGAGGCGCGTCCGCTCGGTCAAAAGAAGCGCATACCGGGCGCGTGTCTGGCGCGCATACAGAGCCAGTCCTCCGGATGCCGCTATTCCCGCCGCCAGGACGAGCAGCGCATAAGACCAGCCCGTCTGATAGAACGCAGGACGCAGGTTCAGAGACACGAATGCTTCCGAGACACTCGAGGACGCGGCATCGCTGGCCACCACGTGGAAGCGGTAGTGGCCGGGCGGCAGGTTCGTGTAGTAGGCGGAGCGCCCGCGCAGGGCCGTCGTCCACTGATCGTCGAAATTCTCGAGTTTGTACCGGAAGCCAATACGCTGTGGGTTCACCAACTCGCATAGCGTGAAATCGATCGCCAGTCTGCCGTGTCCCGGCGGGATAGTGATTTCGCTCGAAAGCGGAATTGCCTGGTCGTCCGCGACGATCTTCTCAATCAGCACCTGCGCCGTGTGGCGGACTGGAATCCGGGAAGGGTTGATCCAAACCGCTCCCTTCACACTGGGGAACCACAGATCGCCGGCCGAGGTTCTGGCGCCGGCCGGATGGAATCCGCCGTTCATCTGGCTGGTCGCCATGCCATCCGCGGTCCCGTAGGGGATCACGTGGATCGATGGTTTGCTGCCGTCCGCTGCGGAAGCCAGTTCCTGCCGATCGGCCGAGATGACGCCCGACGATGTGCTCATCCACAGTTTCCCGCCGCCGTCATCGAGAATCTGGAAGATCGTGTTGGTGAGAAGCCCGTTGTCTCGTGTAAACCTCACGATTTTGCCCGATCGGAAACGCAGCAGGCCGCCGCCGCGCGTCCCCAGCCAGAGTGTCCCGCTGGAATCCAGATAGATAGCCCAGATCTTCTCGTTCCGGAGCGCGGCGAACTCGTTGTCTTGCACGATCCGCCCGTCATGCACACGATTCAACCCGGCATCCGTCCCCACCAAAACGTCTCCCTGGAGATCGGCGATCATACAACGGGTGCTGGGATAGGAGAGCCCGTCCTGCAAGTAATAATTCCGGAACGAGTGCCCGTCCCACCGGCTCAGCCCGCTATCCAGCGCGATCCATAAGACTCCGGAACGATCCTGTAGCATTTGCCGGACGGTGTTGCTTCGCAAGCCATCCGCTTTCGTGAAGACGGTAACCGTATGGCCTTCGAGCCGCACCAGTCCATCCCGCAGGGTGCCGAACCAGAACACTCCGCTGCTATCTTGAAACACGTTGCGGACGCGCAGATCCGCGGCAGGGGAAGGCAAGCGGTAGCGCTCGACGGTGGCGCCCGAAACCCGGTAGACTTGGCCGGTCAAAGTCGTAATCCACAAATTGTCCTTCCGGTCCGGATAAACCGTGAGCACATCGTCGTCTTCGAGTCCGTCCTGGCTGCCGATGTTGGTTCCCGACCGCTTGGTGAGGCGCACCAGGCCGTCCGCGCACCCGATCCACAGATTCTCTTCCCGATCCTCGAATACGACATTGACCGTGTTGTCCGGCAGACCCGTCGAGGCCGTGAACGAAACCGTCTGGCCGCGCCCGAACCGGATGAGACCCTGGCCCATCGTGCCCATCCAGAGGTTTCCGCCGCTGTCCTCGACCAGCGACCGTATGGGGACAGCAGGCAGAGCCGGACCCGGAACCGTGCAGCCATTGCGCATGCGGGTTGCGCCCGTGGTTCCGATAGCCCAGAGGAATCCATGACTCGATTCGTAAAAGGCGCTTACGGGGTAGTTCGCGCAATCGGCATTGGCTCGCACCAATTTGTTGTCAACCACCGTCAGCAGTCCCGCGGCGCTGGCTACCCAGATTCGTCCTCCTTCGTCCTCGCCGATGCCGAGAACCGTGGCAAGAGGAACATCCGGAGTATCGTCGAGGCGGGCGAATCGGTCGCCGCCCAGGCGGAAAAATCCGCGGTCGGTCCCCACCCAGAGTGTCTTGCTTTCGTCCTCGTGGATGGCTCTGACAAATCCGTTCGTCAACCCTTCGCCGGCGCCGAAACTTCGGAACGCACCATCCCTGTACCGGACGAGGCCGCCGCCTTCGGTTCCGATCCACAGCGCCCCGTCGCGCGACACTCGTAACGCCAGAATCCCGTCATCGTGCAGGGCGGGCGCGTTCGACTGGTCGAAGATGGTGAACCGGACGCCGTCAAAACGGGCCAGGCCTTCCGCGGTTCCGATCCAGAGATATCCGTCGGGCGTTTGGCAGAGTGCCCGGATTCGGTTCTGGGGAAGACCGTCTTCAATGCGCCATATGCGGTGGCTGTATTCTCCGCCGCTTGTGGCCAGAGCGGAGATCTGCAGAACGGCGATCGCGATACCGCTTCGCAAAGTGGAGGCCGGACAGATCACAAACAGCACGACTATATCGCAAGAACGCACCCCTGTAAACCGGGCCGGGGACCACTCCCGGAGCCGAGGCCGAGAAGCCGAAAAAAGAATATGGGCCGCAGATGAACGCGGATTAACGCAGATGAACACAATAAGAACGTTTTTGTTTATCGGCGTTCATCGGCGTTTATCGGCGTTTATCGGTGGCCCAAATGTTTTTTGGTGGCTTCCAGCGTTTTAGTGTACCGTGGTGATGTCTGTGAATCGGCGGCATTTCATCAGGAGCATTGCGGCTGCAGGTTTGCTGCGGTCTTCGCCGGCCGCTGCACAGGTCGCGGTCGAGGTGGTTCGTCCGCGCAGCCCGTATGAAGCCCTCCTTCGGGATATCGAGCCCGGACACGACGACTTCCCGCTCGAGAAAGAAGCCTTCGAAATCGCCTCGCGTCTCAAGGAACTGCCGCTGGCGCGATCGCTGCCGCTGGCGCCGGATTTCCGCGGCTCGTCCCCTCTTCCGGTGCGTCACGTGCCGCTGGCGGAGGGCGTTTCCCGCGCGGAGTTCAATCGGTCCGATTCGGCATTCGATGCCGGGTTGAAGAAGTGGCTCGACTCGCTCGGCGAGATCCGCGCGGCCCGCTTCTTTGTCCTGCCGGACGATTTGGTGCGCTATGAGATCGCCGCCGGCACCCAGTATCGTGTCGGCTTGTGGAAGCAGACCTGGAGGAATGGCTTACTCACTCGCTTCTCGCCGGTGGAAGAGACACTCGCATCCGCCTCCGCGCCGCTGTTCCGCGATATCACCGCGTATACGTTTCACGGGGTCCATTCATTCGATGAGCAGCTCGCCCACGGGATACCCCACTGGCGGGCGCGTCTCGATGCCGCATCCGGAATCGATGTCCACGGCCACAACGGTATCGCGGCCGGCGACATCGATGGAGATGGCCGGGACGAAGTCTACATCTGCCAGCCGGGCGGTCTGCCGAATCGCCTTTACCGGAATCGGGGCGATGGAACATTCGAAGACATTACGGAACACGCGGGAGTAGGCGTTCTCGACCCGACCTCCTCCGCGTTGTTCGTGGATTTCCGCAATACCGGCCGGCAGGATTTGGTCGTGCTGCGCCCCGACGGTCCCATGCTCTTCCTGAATCAGGGTGAAAGCCGCTTCCGATTCCAGCCGGGTGGGTTTCGCTTCCGCACGGAACCGCAAGGGAGCTTCACGGGGATGGCTGCCGCGGATTACGATCGCGATGGCCGCGTCGATCTGTATCTCTGCACGTATTCTTTTTTCCGCGATGGAAGCCAATACAAATATCCGGTTCCCTATTACGATGCACGCAACGGGCCTCCCAATTTTCTCTTTCACAACGAGCTCGCTTCCGATGGCAGCGGCATGTTTGTGGATGTTACCGCATCCGTTGGGTTGAACCAGAACAACACCCGCTTCAGCTTCGCGCCCGCTTGGTGCGATTACGATGGCGATGGCTGGCCCGACCTGTTCGTGGCCAACGATTTTGGGCGAAAGAATCTGTATAAGAACGAGGGCGGCAAATTTCGCGACGTGGCCGGCGAGGCGGGCGTTGCGGACATAGGCGACGGGATGAGCGCCGCGTGGTTCGACTACGATAGCGACGGAAGGCCCGACCTGTACGTATCCAACATGTGGAGCGACGCCGGACAACGCATCGTCTCCCAAAAGAATCTGCAGCCGGAGGATGCCTGGCGCAGGCATGCCAAGGGCAACTCGCTCTATCGCAACCGTGGCGACGGGACGTTTGAGGAGACGGGCGCGCTCGAAGGCGTCGAAATGGGACGGTGGGCGTGGTCTTCCGATGGAATTGACTTCGACAACGACGGGACTCCCGAAATCCTGGTGACCACCGGCATGCTGACCAACGAGTCTGAGACGGATCTCGAAAGCTTCTTCTGGCGCAAGGTCGCGGCAGCCTCGCCGGCCTCCGAAAAGTCGGAGCCATCCTACGAGAACGGCTGGAACGCGCTCAGCCAGGCGGTGCATGAACAGTACAGCGAGGCTGGGCGGCAGCCCAACGTCTTCTATGTTCGCAGAGGGAGCCGTTTCTACGACTTTTCCGGCGTGAGTGGTCTCGACTTCGCCGAAGACAGCCGGGCCTTTGCGGTGACCGATCTCGATGGCGACGGCAACCTGGATCTGCTCGTGAAAAGCAGGCTCGGCCCGCAGGTTCGCGTGTTCCAGAACCAATGTGGAGTGAGGCGAAAGTCCCTGGCCATTCGCCTCCGCGGCGTGAAGTCCAACCGCGACGGCATCGGCGCGCGAGTCGAGGTCGATGGCCAAGTCAAATTCCTGCAGGCAGGCTCGGGTTATTTGTCGCAACATACCAAACAACTTCATTTCGGGTTGGGGAATAGGGACGTGGCGGCGTCTGTAAGAGTCTGGTGGCCCTCCGGACTGCGGCAGGAATTTCGCAACCTGCCGTCGGGATTTCTGTACGAAGTCGAGGAAGCAGCAGAGCATTGGCAAAGCCAGCCATTTCGACCGCGGAGCGAGATCTCAAGCAGCGCCATTCCCACCGGGAGCCAAGCTACGTTTGCCGATACGTGGCTGCTCGATCCGGTGCCGCTGCCGGAGCAGTATTCGGGTCCGGGGTTCCTGCATCTCCCCGCAACGCTCTCCGCGGACCGCGCCGCCCTGTATGCGATTTTCGTCCGCTACCTGTTCGACCTGCGCGCCAACCTGAAGCTGCCCGTCTGGTTCTTGGTGGACGGCGAGAGCCGCGCTCATAAGATTTATTTCGCCCCGCCCGACCCGGCCGATCTCAAACGCATGCTCGACGCCGATCGCGTCGGGACCGCGTTACCGTTTCCGGGAAAGTATTACACGCCGCCTCAGCGCAACTACTCCGCGCTGGGCTCGGCCTTCTTTGCGGGCGGGTTTCCCGACCAGGCGCTCCGCTACCTCGAACGATCGCCGCAGGATAGCGAGAGGATTCTGTTTGCCCTCGGGAAGATTCACCTGCAAGCGGGCCGCTGGGATCCCGCGCGGCGCTATTTGGAACGGGGGTTGGCGCTGGCGCCCGAGTCCGCCGACGGTTGGAACACCCTGGGCGCGGTGGACGTCGGTGAAGGCAACATCTCGCAGGCCCTTGCCCATTTCGAGAACGCCTTGACGCTCCGGCCCGATTTGACTTCGGCGCTCGTCAACGCGGGCCAAGCCCAGCTAGCCCTGGGCAGCTTCGCCGACGCGGAGCAGTTGTTCCGCCACGCCCTCGAAATCGATCCGCAGGATGCCGCCGCCGCGAATCAGATGGGCGAGCTCTTCGTGCGGCGGCAGAGTGACGGCGAAGCGCGCCGGTGGTTTCAGCAGGCCATCGCCTCGCGCCGCGATTATGCGCCCGCGATCAACAATCTGGGGGTTCTCTACGCGCGGACAGGGCAACGGGACGACGCCATCGCGGCCTTTCGCTATGGGATGGAAGCGGCCCCTGAAGAGGAATCGCTATACCTGAACCTCGCCAGTCTCTACGTCTCTATGGACAATCGCGATCGGGCGCACGAAGTGATCGAGCAACTGCTGAGGCGCAAGCCCGCGAGCCCGCTGGCACAGCAGGCCCTTCGTGAGCTGGACCGCCGTTAGCCAGCCTCTGCCGGACGCCCTACAACTCACACTACTGCGATTCCGCGCGCTTCAACTTCACCGAGCCGTTCACGGTGGTGACGTGAATCAAGGGGCCGCCGGAGCCCAGATTCGTGTCCAAACGCCGCGGTCTCACATTTCCGTCCAGCGTCACTGGAAAATCCGACTGAATGCCGCCGCTTCCGGTCTCCGCCTGTATATGTGCCGAGTAAAAGGACGGCATCGCGACTGTAACGCCGCCGTTCCGCGTGCTGACTTCCAGTTGCCGCCCATCCCATATGGCGCCGGTCAGCTCCACCTGAATTCCGCCATTCACGGTTGCCCCGCTCACATCGCCGGCCACTCGCTTCAAGCGCACGCCTCCGTTGTTCACATCGAAGTGGATTTGGCCGCGGACGTCGGAGATTGTCATTCCCCCGTTGTGGGTCTTCAGATTCAGATCGGTTGTCTGCGGAACGAAGATTTCGTAACTGACGCTCCACCATGAATCGTGAACGGATTCCGGCCCGATGGCCCGCACCTGTCCACCGGAACTGTCGATCGAGACTTGGCTTGCCATGAGAGCCGCGGCAGCTTCCGTGTCGCCCGAACCCTCGACGCGTGCGCGCACCAGCACATCGCTCCTCAGCCATCCTTTGATGGTGGCGCCGCCGTTCTGGCCGGCATCTAAGCTCAGGCGGCCTATAGCGGGTAAGGTTTGCTCGCGGATCTCGCAATGGCGGGCGCGCTGGCCATCGGAGCCGCCGTTCTCGCAAGTCATTTGTTTTTCGCTGTTGTCCTGCAACTGAGCAAGCAAAGGAACGCCTCCGGTGGAAACTGCCAGACCGATCCATGCCGCGCTCGTAAGTGCCGATTTCATTCGAATCCTCCTTGCCGGACGGGAACGCACGCGCTATCGAGCCGTGCGGTTGGCCGTCAGCTATCATACCGGCGGATTCGGGAAAGGTTACACAAAACAGCGACGCCCCAAAAAAGCACCAAAAGCGTGGGCTTGATAGACTTCCCAGAGGGGAATCTCATGCAGAGCGGGCAAGACAACTCCGCGCCGCTGACGGCGGGGCGGGTGATCGAGCGCATCCGGAAGAATGCCGGCGTCCCCTGGGGCACGGAAACGGTCGATACCTTCAAGGCAGGGGGCCCGGACACACGAGTGCGGGGCATCGCCACCACGCGGCTCCGGCATGCGTCGCGGAAATAGAGCGGGGCTGGTGGGGAATCGCTATGCGAAGAAGCCGGAGTCATTGGGAAGCGGCAGTGGGGTTGGGGATCGCGGCATTCTCGGCCGCTTCCTTATACGGACAAGCCAGCGTGCTCACCTGGCACAATGACAACGCCCGCACGGGGCAGAACCTGCAAGAGAGCATCCTGACGCCGTCCAACGTCAACATGGCCGCCTTCGGTAAGCTGTTCCAACTTGCCGCCGACGGCAAGGTGGACGCTCAGCCCCTTTATGCCCCGGGCCTCCAGATCCCAGGCAATGGCCTTCACAATGTGCTGTTCGTCATGTCGGAGCATGGCACTGCTTATGCCTTCGATGCCGACACCGGAACGCCGCTCTGGTCCGTTACGCTGCTCGGCACGAATGAGACGCCATCGGATAGCCGCGGTTGCTCTCAGGTCACGCCGGAGATCGGAATTACGGCGACGCCCGCAATCGACTTGCAAATGGGACCGCATGGCACGATATATGTGGTGGCGATGTCGAAGGATAACCACGGGACCTATCACCAGCGAGTGCACGCCTTGGATCTCACTACGGGTAC
>Ga0116221_1003448_pt1 | contig 10220 bp, 8 predicted proteins | sample Sb_taG_5_FD_88965 | JGI IMG/M metagenome (GOLD analysis project Ga0116221, IMG submission 88965) | Peat soil microbial communities from Weissenstadt, Germany - Sb_50d_8_FC metaG | ecosystem: Environmental > Terrestrial > Soil > Wetlands > Peat | place: Germany: Weissenstadt | collected 2010-09-21
CTCAAGTGCCTGACGGATGATTGGCTCAACGTGCACCGCACCGCGCACCAGTTGGGGATGAGAACGACCGCGACCATGATGTTCGGCGTGGGTGAAAACTACGAGAACCGCGTAAACCATTTCCAGCGGCTCTACGAATTGCAGGAAGAAACCGGCGGCTTCACCGCATTTATTCCCTGGAGTTTTCAACCCACAAACACAGCCCTTGGTGGTCGTCACTGGGACGAAGCTACTGCGGTTGAATATTTGAAAGTGCTGGCGATCTCCCGGCTCTACCTCTCGAATTTCCTGAACGTGCAATCCAGTTGGGTGACGCAAGGACTGAAAGTCTGCCAGCTGGGATTGCAGTTCGGCGGGAACGATGTCGGCTCGGTAATGCTCGAAGAGAACGTGGTACGAGCTGCCGGCGTAACCAACTGCACCACTGAAGAAGAATTGCGGCGAATCATTCGCGATGCTGGGTTCAAGCCGGTACAAAGAGATACGCTCTACCGGACGTACTTCCTCAATTAACCTGCGCAAATGAGAAACGGCCTCTAAATCGAGGCCGTCTACGGAAACACAGTACCCCGTCAAGGTTCTATTAAACTATCGGACTCGCAGTAGCGAAATGCAAGTTACCTCTGAAAAGAGCCCCGTACCCTTCAATGGGGAAACCCTTCCATCAGGTACAATGGACGTTTCAGATAGGCTCGCCGCGAGCGACTGAGAGCTTCTCCCTTGAATCGCATGCTCTTTCCCTACCAACTGCTAGCCGCGTTTGTCGCCCCGAAGGGGATCGGGCAGTACATTCGGCAGCATTTTCTTGATAAGACGTTTCAGGGCCTCTACCACCCTAACGCCTTCGATACGGCGTTGCTGATTCCTTATTTCATCGTACTGATCCTGCTGGCGTCGTATGGCGCGCATCGCTACGTCCTGGTTTATCTCTATTACAAGCACAAGAAGAATCGCACGACCGAACCGCCCGCGCATTTTCCTGAACTGCCACGCGTCACCGTCCAACTCCCAATCTTCAACGAGCAATTCGTAGTCGAGCGGCTGCTGGATGCGATTTGCCGCCTGAACTATCCTCTGGAGAAGCTCGACATTCAGTTGCTCGACGACTCGACCGATGAAACCGTTGCGGTGGCGCGCGGGCTGGTCAATCACTACGCCGCCAAGGGGTTTCCAGTCAGCTACCATCATCGGTCCAACCGCGAGGGATTCAAAGCAGGCGCGCTGGCGGAGGGACTGAAGACCGCGCAAGGCGAATTCGTCGCGATCTTCGACGCAGACTTCGTTCCGCCGGAAGACTTCTTGCTACGCACGGTTCACCACTTCACCGATCCCAAGATTGGAATGGTGCAAACCCGCTGGACGCACATCAATCGCAATTATTCGTTTCTCACCGAGGTCGAAGCAATCTTGCTTGACGGCCATTTCGTGCTTGAGCATTCCGGCCGGGCTCGCAGCAACGTCTTTTTCAACTTCAACGGAACTGCTGGTGTCTGGCGGCGAAGCGCGATCGACGAAGCCGGCGGCTGGCAGCACGATACTTTGACCGAGGACACCGACCTCTCCTACCGTGCCCAACTCAAAGGCTGGAAGTTCATTTACCTGCAAGATGTGGAGTGCCCCGCGGAATTGCCGGTGGAGATGACCGCCTTCAAGACCCAGCAGGCACGCTGGGCCAAGGGATTAATCCAGACCAGCAAGAAGATTCTGCCCCGGGTGCTCAAAAGCGACCAGAGATTCCACGTAAAACTCGAAGCCTGGTACCACCTCACAGCAAATCTCAGCTATCCGCTGATGATCGTGCTCTCTGTGCTCCTGCTGCCGGCCATGATCATTCGTTTCTACCAGGGCTGGTTTCAAATGCTGTACATCGATTTGCCGCTGTTCATGGCCTCGACTTTTTCGATCTCGAGTTTCTATCTGGTTTCGCAGCGCGAGTTATTTCCCGGGAAATGGTATCGCGCTCTGCTTTATCTTCCATTTCTAATGGCTCTCGGCATCGGCCTCACCGTCACGAATACCCGCGCTGTGCTTGAAGCGCTGCTGGGAAAACAGTCAGAGTTCGCCCGTACCCCGAAGTATCACGTCGAATCCAAGAAGGACAAAGTGCGGACCAACAGCTATCGCCGCCGCCTGGGCTGGGTACCCTGGGTAGAGTTGCTGATCGGATGCTATTTCGCCATCACCGTCTACTACGCGATCGACAACGAGAATTACATCACGGTGCCATTCCTGATTCTGTTCGTGGTGGGCTACTGGTACACGGGATTGATGTCTCTGCTGCAGGGACGTTTCGCGGGCATCTCGCTCAGTGCAGAGACCCATACCAAACCGTTCCCCGTGGGCGTTTGAAGGGGTGGAAGGGATGTCAGCAGGCCACACCCGGATATCGTTGCAATCGGCACATGTCTCTTCATTTTGATATCCTACGTTGTGCGGATGATGTGGCTATTCCTGATTCTTGCCTGCAGTGGCGGAGCGGTACTGTGGGCGGGCATAGCAGCGTATCTTCGTGTGCGCCGCCACATGAAGATCACGGCTGAGCTAAGGAAGGCTGGCGTACATCGCGAAGTGGACAGCCTTTAGCTTGATATTTCATACGCAGCAAATTGGAGCGCAACTATGGCCAAACCAGCTTCCGGGATCCTCGGCACACAAGATCGCATTCTCGAAGGTGCAGAACGGATCGTAATCGTGATTGGCGCCAGCCTGTTTGTGGCACTATGCGCCCGCATCACGCTGCCCCTGCCATTCACGCCCGTGCCTTTGACCCTGCAGAACTTCGGCGTCCTGGTCGTGGGACTTTCTCTGGGCAGCCGTCGCGGCTTTCTGGCACTCGCTCTTTATCTCGCCGAAGGCTTAATGGGGATGCCAGTGTTCAGTCCCACAGGCCTGGGCGGCGTGGCTCAGTTGCTCGGTCCCACCGGCGGCTTCCTGCTGGCGTATCCGGTCGTTGCCGGCATCGCCGGCTGGGTCTTCGAAGCAACAACAGCGGGAAGCAAAAAGAGCTTCGCGCGCGCGGCCGTTGCCTGTCTGCTGGCCGAGATCTATTTGTTTGTAGGCGGTCTTTCCTGGCTGACCATCCTTACTCACTCCATCTCTCAAGCTATCCGCTTCGGCCTCTATTGGTTTATCTTCGCCGAAGTAATCAAGATCATGTCCGCCGCCGCGCTGGCCAGCGGTTGGCAGCGTTTCCATAAGGTTCAATCATGACTTTCTCCACCGCCATTTCCGAACAATCGCCAATTCCGATTACCGAAGGCAAACGCGAAATCACGGTCGCGCACAGTCCCGACTCCGACGATGCCTTCATGTTTTATGGACTCGCCACGAACAAGGTTCGCGTGCCCGGGCTGCGCTTCACCCACACGCTTTGCGACATCGAAACCCTGAACCGCAAAGCCATGGAAGGCGTTTACGATGTCACCGCGATTTCCTTTCACGCCTACCCCTACATTCAGGATCACTACGCCCTACTCCCCAGCGGCGGCAGCGTGGGAGACGGTTACGGCCCCATGATCGTTGCTCCGCGTGCATATTCGGTCACCGATATCAAGCGCAAGCGGATTGCCGTTCCCGGAACATTGACCACCGCGTACCTCGTCCTCAAGCTGTTCGCTCCCGGAATCGAAACCGACGTTGTCCCCTTCGATCAAATCATTCCGCAGGTGCTCGAAGGCAAGCAGGAGGCTGGCCTTATCATCCACGAAGGACAGTTGACCTACGATAAATCCGGACTGCATCGCGTGGTCGATCTCGGCAAGTGGTGGCAGAAAGTTACCGGGCTGCCGCTTCCTCTGGGAGGCAATGCCATTCGCCGGAGCCTGGGGCCGGAACTGATGTCGAGCGTAGCCACCGCTTTGCGCGAGAGCATTCAGTACGCGCTCGACCATCGCGAAGAAGCACTATCGTATGCCATGCAGTTCGCTCGCGATCTCGACTCTCAACTCGCCGACAAGTTCGTTGGCATGTACGTGAACGAGCGCACCCTCGACTACGGCCCCGACGGCCGAGAAGCCGTGCGTCGTCTGCTCGACATGGGCCATGCGGCGGGAATCATCCCGCAAGAATCCAGAGTGGATTTCGCGGCGTAGCGATCAGCTTTCAGGCATCGGCTGCGCTCGATACTAATTGTGATTCGATATCAATGAAGAGGAGCAGCCTCGATCGAATTCGCGGCACCTGAACCCTCGTCCAGCAGCAACCGATCGGTTTGCGAATCGTAAGTGAAAATCTCCGCGTATCGACCCCAATTTAGGGCCGCATCAAGCTGGTGTTGAACCTCTTCCTGAGAGAGGCGCTTGTCCAGGACATCGCGAAAAAAATCCAGCGGGACTGCCCGGTCTGTCTTCCGCGCCAGGGCATTTCGAATCTGTTGAATCAGCGTGACGTGACTAAGCGCGGCTTCGCGAAAAAGTTTCTTCCGTGTCGTAATATCAGCTTGCGCAAACTCCGTCCCCGTCGGCGTAATCTGGACGTCTCCCTGCGTTGACTCTGCGAAGCCCAGCATGACTGCCTCGTCCACGATGGGAAAGAGATCGTCCACTTCCATCAGCAACTCTTCAGCGAGGTGATACAAGTCCTCCTTGCCTCCGCGATCATTGAGGAACTCCAGCAGCCCGGCCATGCCGCCCGCGGTCGCGTGGGGTAACACCTGGAACACAGGCTTGCGCGCCAAGGGTAACTTCGTGAACGGGGCAAACTCCAATTCAGGTTGCGTCATCACCTTGTAGATGTAATCGACGTAGATGAGAAATTCAGCGCTCTTCCGGTCGCGCGGTTGCGGCAGGGAAATCCGGAAATCTGCGCGAATCTTTGCGGGATGCGTTCCCAGAACCACGATTCGATCCGCCAGCAGAACCGCTTCTTCAATATTATGCGTGACCAGGAAGATGCTCTTTGTCGGAATCTGATCGTTGATCCACAACTCCATCAACTCGCGGCGCAGGCTCTCGGCGGTCAGCACGTCCAGGGCAGAAAAAGGTTCATCCATGAACAGCACCTCAGGTTCGACCGCGAGGGCGCGCGCGAATCCGACTCGCTGCTTCATGCCTCCTGAAAGCTCCTTGGGATAAGCATTTTCAAACCCTTTGAGTCCCACGATGGCGAGCGCTTGTAATGCCTGGCGATGACGATCTGCGTGCTCGAGCCCCCTGGCTGCCAGCGGAGCTTCAACGTTCTCCAACACGGTCAACCAGGGAAACAACGCAAAGCTCTGGAAGACCATCCCAATATTTGGAGTGCTGCCGTCAAGGGGCTCGCCGTGCACCAGTACCGTGCCTCCGGATGGCAAGGTCAACCCTGACAGAATTCTGAGCAACGTGGATTTCCCCGAACCAGAAGGGCCAAGCAGCGCACAGATCGTACCTGATTCGACCGCCAGATCCATCGGCGCGATGATTTGAATCTCCCTCCCATCCGGCTGCGCGTAAGACTTCTCAATCTGATGGCCTTCAATGATCGTCTCCCCTGGCTGTGGAAACGGTGGTTCCGGCGCCCGTATGGTTTCTGGTTCATGTTGGCTCGGAGTGTCGGTAGCAGCACCCGAGAGTTCGTTCATGAGCCGCTGCCAGGCCTCTTCCGGCAGTTCGTCGAACAAGCGCATTCGGTCGTCAGGATTGATTTTGTCAATCAGGGCGCGCATTTCGTTCAATGGCAGCGAGTGCAGCAGAACGTATTGGTGATAGTAGGGGAAGTGAGCAACGATAGCGGCGCCGAGATCCAGCGGCAGGTGGCGGAAGAGGGGTTGTTGCTGCTCGAAAGCAAGCTCACCCACTGCCGCAGCCGCCTGGGCTGCGTCAGACGTTTGCAGCAGAGCCACCGCCTCATTCCAATGGGCTTGCGAGACTGCGTCTCGAAGTCTCTCTGCGATTAGTGAACTCATCGGAAGTTAAGTTCTGCGCAAGCAGATTGGCGACTATCGTACAACGAACATCCTCCAAAAGTCGCCGACATCGTGAGCGCGTGGCGGGCGGACCAGATGAGCCCGTAATGAGAGCATGACAGCGTCTATCGCACCGCAGGTGCCTGTTCCAGCAATTTCACAAGACTGTAAAGGGTTTCGTTGGCCGGCGTTGGCACGCCGACCTCCCTGCCCCTGCCTACAAGAAAGCCGTTCAGGGAATCAATCTCGGTAGGTTTTCCGCGAGCAATATCTTGCGCGGTTGAAGAGAGCGCTTCTGGCATTGCCTTGCCGAGTTGGCCCACCGCCGCGATCATCGACTCCGCGGACAACGGGACCCCAACCGCATTCCCCACCGCTACAGCCTCGATCACCACGCGATTCATCAGTTCGATTGTGCCCGGGTCTTGTGCGATGCGCCCGTATTTCGTGCGCGAGAGGGCCGAGATCGCATTATAGGCACAATTCATGATGAGCTTCTCCCACAGCTCAACCGTGATGTTCTCTGAAACCCGGCAAGGAACGCCCGCCCGCGTGAAAGTCGCCGCAATCCCTGCGAGTTCGGCGTCACGTGAAGCGTGATTCGACGATGAATTCTTGAAGGGATTTCCGATGATGAGATCGCCGCGGCCCAAGTGTTTGACCCGTCCCAATCCGATCATCACCGCCGCGATGTAGACTACCGACGGAATCGCGTGGATTCCGGCTGCGAAATCCATTCGCGCGGCATTGTCCACTCCGTTCTGAAGAGAAACCACAATCGTTTCCGGGGCCAGATACGGTGCCAACAATTTCGCCGTGCCTTCCGTATCCACGGTCTTCACCGTGAACAGAACGAGCTGCGCGTCGTGCGCCGCCCCGATCTCAGCGGACGCGGAAACTCGCACATGCTCTCTAAAATGAACGCTGTCAATGAAGAGACCATCACGATTGATGGCGTCGACATGCGGCGCGCGACCGATGAGGGTAACTGGAGCACCTGCGCGCGCCAGCATTCCACCGAAATAACATCCGACTGCGCCCGCGCCAACGACAGCAACCCGGGGCCACTCTTTTCCCAGCATGTTGTCTCCGCAACGGGAAGAAACGAGTTCACTCGTTCCGCAAACCTTTGGAAAGCTGTCGGAGCTTCGGCTTGGGGGCGATCGCACGAAGCCAAAAGCTAAAAGTTCTTCTTGAATGAAAACACAGGATCAATATCCACCGGCACCGCTGCCGCCGACTTCAAGGAAGCCTGTAGTTCCGCCGGCATTGCCCCGTATTTCTTGAACCAGTTCTCGGCCCGTACTCGGTCGCCCGTAGCTTCGATCTCCAGCAACTGCTTAGCCAGATCGTTGATGGCTCCGGGCACGCGCCCATAGTCAATCGCGTATCTGCCGGACGATTGGTGAACGATTGCTCCACGCTCGCAGAGGTAGTTGAACTCCATCATCTCCGCCTGCCCGTGAGCCTCGGCCGCACCAAAACGAACCGTGCGGAAGATACCGGCGACATAAGACGAGTAATATTCTTCCAGCTTGTTCTTGGGCAGAACGTCGTGGTCCATCAGCCACTTTAAACCAAACATTCCGACCACATCCGCTTTGGCTTCTTCCAGACCGCCGTAAATCGGTCCAATTGATTCGCGAACGTCCACCTTGCCCGCCGGAGTCCGTGAGAACGCCGGGCCCAACCCGTGCGCCATCTCGTGCATGATCGTTCCTTGCAAGTAGCCCTCGGCAGATGCCTTGGCGGCCTGCTCTGGCAGCATGACCTGCTTCGCTACCGGCAGAATTACGTAATCGACGCGCGCATCCATGAAGTTCTTGAAGAAGAGCTTCTTGCTTCCCTTCTGTTCATGCACCCGCGGATCGTTAGGCAGATTGTCGGCAACAGCTTGATAACCGTGAGTCAGATCGCCAGACCGGAACGGAGTATCCATCACTTCCATCGGAGTCTCAAGGCCGTGTTTCGATGGCCGATCCTCGGACGCAAGCGGCAGCGCATCCTGAATATCCGCCACGTACTTCTGGAACATTTCCAGCTTGCGGCTCTCTTCCCCATTGCGGATCATTACCGCCGCACCGTAGGTCGCCTTCACGCCTAACAGGTCGTCGTCGTAGGTCTCGTCCGGAGCAAAAGCGATGTCGAACTTGGGATTCTTCAAATCAAGCCACGCCAGGTTGCTCTTGAAATAATCGTCTGTTAGGAGCGCGTCGGCCCGCATCCGCAGGAAATTCGCGAACGCAGGATCATCGCTCAAGCCTGCAGCCTCGCGTAGGTCCTGAGCCGCGGGTTCGAGAAATGAACGATAAGCAATGTGGTAAGGAAGGCCTTCCAGTTGATCGCCGTGCCAGCGCACTACGGTGAACGAGCCATAGATCTCATCCTTCTTTTCCGGATGAGCGTTCACATATTTTTCGACCTGCTCGCGCGTCAGATTCTGCGGATAAAATCCCCGCCCAGGCAATACCGGAGTTGTGCCGACGAACGGCTTTTCACCGTCGAGAAGATCGAATCGCGAGGCATTGATCCAGAGGTAGCGCCGCAGCATTTCATCTCTTGGATCTTTGCTGGCGGCCAGCGACTCGTAGAGCGTTAACCCATCGGGATCCATCTGCCGCCAGTAGATTTCCTCAAGATGGCGCGCAGCGTCCACCAGCTTGCCGACCATCTTCACTTCGCGCGCAGTTAGATCCGCAGTGTAGAAGGGCATTTCTACGCGGCGAAACTTCGCGAGTCGCTGGTCCAGATCGGCAACAACCTGCATTCCATCCGACTCGGCCCCTTTGGTGGCGGAGCCAGTCATCGGTGTATGGCCTGTCTGTGCTGAAGCAGGAATGGATAAAATGAAGAACGCGACGAGGAGAGAAACCCAGGGGCCCAGTGTTATTAACATGAAGGCTATATTTTAACAGAGCATTCCGTATTTAATCGTTTTAGATAGAGCGAATCAACACTAACACCACGATGATGTTGCGTTATGACTTACGGCGTTAACTCAAATAACCCGCAGACATTGCTCATCGATGCCGATGATACGCTTTGGGAAAATAACATTTACTTCGAGCGCGCCATTGCGAATTTCATCTCGTTTCTCAATCATCATGAGTATTCGCCTGCGCAGGTCCGCGAGGTCCTGAACGATGTTGAGCGCGAGTGCATCGTCAGCCACGGTTATGGGCTGCATAGCTTCGCTCACTCGCTGGTGCAAACTTTCGAGCGCCTGGCAGTCGAGCCGCTGACTCCCGCCCTGCATGAAACCATCAGCGGATTCGCGCATACCATCGCCGACCATCCGGTCGAGATTCTGCGCGGCGTGCCAGAGACGCTCCAGTACTTATCGGAGCGCCATCGTCTGATGCTGCTGACCAAAGGCGCCATCGTCGAGCAGTCCGGCAAAGTCGAACGCTCCGGCCTGAAGGATTATTTCTCTATCGTGGAGATTGTCGCCGAAAAAGATGTTGCTGCCTATCGCACCATAATTTCAAAGTACGATTTGCCCAGCGATTCCACGTGGATGGTGGGAAACAGCCCCAAATCCGATATCAATCCTGCGTTGGCGGCCGGACTCAACGCGGTCTTCGTTCCCCATGACCAGACTTGGATTCTTGAGCACGAAGAAGTGGCGCAGGCCCAACCGCCAAACCGCCTGCTGATCGTGGAGACCTTTGCGGGACTGAAGGAATACTTCTGACGAACAACCAATTTGTTGTCATCCCGAGCACGGCGAGGGATCTGCAGTTTTCTTACTCATTCAGCCGGCTATTTACTCGCCGGGACCGCGCAAAACTTGTCGAACGCCTTCTTCAGTTCCAGCGCGATGTCCGCCGCTTCCCGATGTTCAATGTCACTGCGCTGAATCATGTGAATCAGCTTCCCATCGCGAAGCAAGGCGATCGAAGGCGACGACGACGGATAGCCGGTAAAGTAGCTCCGGGCGCGTTCCGTCGCTTCTGTGTCCTGCCCAGCAAAAACCGTAAACATCTTCTCGGGACGCACAGAATTCTGCAGTGCAATCCGAACCGCCGGCCTCATACGGCCAGCCGCGCATCCGCAAATCGAATTCACCACAACCATGGTCGTCCCCGGTTGGACAATGGCCCGATCGACTTCCTCTGCCGTGCGCAGTTCCTGAACTCCCATGCGGGTCAACTCCTCCCGCATCGGTATCACCATAATCTCTGGATACATTTCTTCTCCTTAAAGAGTTTCTGATAGCCTAACAGAAGTCGCTCTCCTGGCCGTTATCCAATCGCAGGAAATCTCCAACACAGCGCCTTAAACCATTTTTTCATTCGTATATAGTGGAAGGTAACCGCCGATGATGATCGCCGAAAAC
>Ga0116221_1003451_pt1 | contig 10218 bp, 10 predicted proteins | sample Sb_taG_5_FD_88965 | JGI IMG/M metagenome (GOLD analysis project Ga0116221, IMG submission 88965) | Peat soil microbial communities from Weissenstadt, Germany - Sb_50d_8_FC metaG | ecosystem: Environmental > Terrestrial > Soil > Wetlands > Peat | place: Germany: Weissenstadt | collected 2010-09-21
GATCTGGTGCGGGGTTAGGTTGCCGTGAAGAGCTCGTCCATGATCTCGGCGCCGGTGGTGATGACGGGCCGTAGTTCGCGGCGGTAGACGATCTCGGTGGTGCGGGTGGAGGCGTGCACGGCCAGGCGGGCGATCTCCTCGATGCTGACGCCGCGGTGGCTCAGCAGGCTGACGAACGTGGTGCGCAGCTCGCGCGGCGTCCAGCCGTCGCCGACGCCGGCCGCGGTGCAGATGCGTTTGAACATCTTCCGGACGTTGCCGGCGTCCAGCGCGGCGCCCAGATGGTTCGTGAACACCAGCCCGGTGTCCTGCCAGCCGTCCCCGGCCGCCAGCTGCTCGCCGGCCTGGCGGTCCGCCCAGGCGCGCAGCGCCTCGACCGCCACCGCGGGGAGGCCGAGGGTGCGGCGAGACCGTTCGGTCTTGGTTTCGCCGTGTACCCGCACCGATCGCCACACGGCCACGTGCGGCGGCACCGGGGGCCTGGCGGCCAGGTCGCCGTCCAGGTCGACGTGAGCCCAGCGCAGCGCCCGGGCCTCCTCGGTGCGGATCCCGGTCAGCAGGCTGAGCACGATGTAGGCGTGCATGAGTTCGGCGGGCCGGCGGACGTCTTTCAGGCCGGGCCGCAGTTCCATCACCGGCAGGGTCCGGGCGGCGGTGATCACCGCCACGGCTTGGTCCAGGGTCAGCGAGTTGGACGGCCGGCCGTCCTGGCCTTTGGGAGTGTCGGCTAGGGCGGCGACGTTGCGGCTGACCAGGTCGTTGGCTTCGGCGTGCCGGATGGCCCGCTTGAGCGCCAGATGCCCCATGCTCACCGCCGCGGTAGAGTATCCGGCGGCCATCTCAGATAGCGCCCGCCGGACGTCCGTGGCGGTCAGCTCGCGGAGCTTGCGGGCGCCGATGACTTTGAGGATCGGCTCCAGGACGTTCTGGTTCTTGGTGACCGTCTTGGGGGAGCGGCCGTCCAGGCCGTGAGCGAGCCAGTCCTCGGCGGCTTGCCGGAGCGTGTAGTGGACGTAGCCGGCCTTGGGGGTGATGCCCTTGTCGAGCTGGTTGTGCAGGTCGCGCAGCTTGTCGATGACGCTGGCCTTGGTCTGGCCGCTGACCTTGCGGCGGGTGCGCTTGCCGTCGCCGGTGTATCCGAGGGTGATCTCGCCGCGCCACAGGCCGGGGCAGTTCCGGTGGCGTTGCGGGTCACGGCAGGGGCCGCGGTGTTCGAATGAGATGCCGTCTTCGCCGCGCCTGCGCCGGGTCGCCATGCCCTCAGGATACCCTTGTGGGGACTAGCAGTGGTGACAACGGCCGTACACGCCCAGGCACTCTCAGACCCTTCAGGGTCAGGAATAGCAGGTGGGATATTAGATCGTCCCAGGTCGGTGCTGACCAGCGCATGGCAGGCTGTCCATGGTAAGGAGAAGGTCTACGGTTCGATTCCGTAACGGAGCTCCAGCTCAGCGAGGTTTTTCGAACATCTGGTTTCAAGATCAAGTGACTAACCAGTGATGCGGCTCTAGCTGACGGCAGGCGCAGCGCGGCGTATCCAGACACCGGTGCCCCTCTGGCTTGCGGTAATCAGACTCAATGCGACGGCGTCAGACAAAACCGCCAGCATTGTCAGGAGGAGGTCCGGGTTCGGCCGCTGCCCGTCTCCGTTGCCAAGAGACGAGGGGCCTGCGCACCGAAGGTAGCTCCCGCCTTCGCGCGATCCCCAGCGGGTCGATGGGGCAGCCATGGACGTGTCTCCGATCGTGAAGCCGATGCTGCGGCGCTTCCGTTGCAGCACAGCTCACGTTGCCACTGTAAGACATTATGTCTTACAGTGGTGGTATGGCCGACACGATTACCATCCGTACCGACGAGGAGACCGAGCACGCCCTGGACGTGATGACCGGCGATGGCAGCTCGCGGTCCGCCGCGATCCGGCAAGCTGTGCTGGAGGCGGCCCGCCGTCGCGAACGCGCCGCCGAGATGCGCCGGGCCGTGCTCCGGATGGACCTGGGCCAGCCCGATGGCGTCAACGTGGCGGAGGAACTCGCCCGCGATCGCGCCGCCGAGCGGCGATGATCTACCTCGACTCCGCGGCGATCGTCAAGCTCGCCCACGTCGAGCCCGAATCACCGGCGCTGCGCCGCTGGCTTGATGAACGGGCCGAGACCGGGTGGATCAGCTCGGTACTCACGGAGATCGAATCATTCCGGGCGCTGGCCCGGTATGCGCCCGGCGCGGTCTCCCGCCTGCCCGCCGTGCTGGATCAGATTGATCTGATCGACCTGGACCCTCGCATCCGGATCCTAGCCCGGACCGTCGAGCCGGCCACAGTGCGCAGCCTAGATGCCATTCACCTCGGCACGGCACTGCACTGTCGCTCCGGGCTGATCTCGTTTGTGACCTATGACAAGCGGCTCCTGGACGCAGCCCAGGCGGCAGGTCTCCCGGTCGACTCGCCCGCCTGACGGCAACCGGCGGCATCGCGACATGACCTAGGCAGCGGTCCGGCATTGAGCCGAACCGCCATAAGCCGTCGCGGCCGGTAACGTGCCAGGCCAAGGCCGCATGGCGCCCACATAGTTTCGGCTCTGTCTTCGGCCGGGCGATCATCACGCAATCGGCCCCATCGGTTTGCCCGGGCTGTGGGGCGCGGAGCTCTCATCAGTGCCATCCGGGCTTGCGGCCCACACAGATCGGTTTCCCGGTTCATGCGGTCGCGCCTTGTGTTAGCGGCGGGTCATTCTGTGGTGAGGTTCAGGCTGGGAGGGGGTCGTGGGGCTCGCTCGACTCTAGATGTCCGACGCGGAGGTACTGATGCACTGCTGCAGCCGGGTGCTGACGTCAGATAGGCGGTCAGGGGGCGCCTGTGCGGCGAGGCCGGGCAGGGTCGTTATGGCTGTGCGAGCACCATGGGGGAGTTCTTGGAGGGGACTAGGCGCTCGTCGAGGCCCTCGCTGACGAAGTCTGCCCACGCCGGGAGGTCCAGGTGGATTCGCGTCGCGCCGCTGGGCGAGCCGACCGCGCCCACGGCGAGGTCGCGTGAGGCTAGCAGGGCGAGCAGGCCGACGATGGCGTCCAGGACCTGCACGGCGGTGGCTGGGTCGTTGATCGCGGGTGACGGGGCCCGCAGGCCGATATCAGCCAGCAGCCTGAAGGCGAGCAGCGGATCCTGTTCGAAGGTGCGGTTCACGCCGGTCACGCACGACTCCACCACGACATCATCGTCGAGGCTGCCGGACACTTCGGCCACGGTCGCGCCCTGCCACAGCGTCTGGCCCACCCGGACGCGGAACACCACCACCGAGCCTGAGCGCTCAGCGGCGCTCAGCAGACGGCGCAGCTCCAATTGCTGGAGTGCGGTCTGCGGTCGTGGCCACGGCACCGGGCGCCCGCCTGTCGGCGGCAGTCGCGGCGGGGATGGCGGGATATCGAGTACACCGGGTGGGCGCATGACGACGCTGGACTGGAGATGCTGAGGGCGCGGCGCGGTAGTGCCTGGCGCCGGCCAGGGAAAGCTCGATCTGGCCCGCTGCCGATCACGTCATCGCGGATGGGTCACCTGCTGAATGCCCTCGTGCATCCCTATGACATGCCGGAATTTGATCGCTCGGCATCGTGCGTCAAGGCGCTGTGCCTGAGCTGGCACAGAATCGTTCCGCCGAGGGCCTTGGTGAACAGCGCCTCGGCCTGCCTTGATGCCGCGGCGGCGCAGGTAGGCGCGGTCGGCCGCGGGAGAGTAGGCACTGGCTCGAACTCGTGTGCGCACTCGGTCAGGACCGCAGCGTTGCGGTGACCGGCGCGAGCTGAGACCGGCGGGACCGGCTGGGGCGGTCTGGGACCTATAGTCGGTCTCGGGGAAGTGTGACCATGGGCCGGGTCCGCATCATGTTCGCCGTCGCCGCCGCCGCGGCGATCATGGCGTGTTCTGGGTGCGCCGCGCGCATTTTTCCCGCGACCTACTACCTGGCCCTCGGCGACTCGCTGTCTCAGGGGGTCCAGCCCGGCGCGGCGGGCGCCAGCGTCGAGACCGGGCAGGGCTATGCGGACCAGCTGTATGCGGCGCTCCTTCTCGCTCATCCCGGGCTGCGGCTGGTCAAGCTCGGCTGCCCGGGTGAAACGTCCAGGACGATGATCGACGGCGGGATCTGCCGCTACCCTGGCGGTTCCCAGCTGGCCGCTGCTGTCGCCTTCCTGCGCGCCCATCGCGGCCACATGTTCCTGATCACCATCGATATCGGCGCCAACGACCCCGAGGACTGCGGCAGCAAGTCGAGCCTCAGCAAGCTCGTCTCCTGCTTGGCCACCGGTGTCCCTGATGCCCTCACCAACCTGGCCACGACCATGGCGCGCCTGCGGGCGGCCGCGCCCGGCGTCCGCGTCGCCGGGATGACCTACTACCTGTCGGCGCTCGCCGAATGGCGTAACGGCACGGCCGGCCAGGTCATTGCGCGGCTGAGCGAGAAGCTGGCCGCCGAGTACAGCGCGCTGCTCGGGCGTGCCTACACCGAATCCGGCGCCCGGGTCGCCGACGTGTTCAGCGCCTTCGACACCTCGAACTTCGGTGATCAGGTGACGGTGCCAGGGATCGGCACCGTCCCGCGCAACGTCGCCTTGATCTGCCAGTGGACGTGGGCGTGCGCCGCCCCGCCACGCGGGCCGAACCAGCACGCCAATCAGGCCGGGTACAAGATCATCGCCCAGACGTTCCAGCGCGCCGCCGGGCTAAGCTGAGCTGGGCGTCTCGGATTTGCGGCTGCGTGGCGGGACGGGTGGTCGGGCCGAGCCACATGTCGATGGCACCTGGTTCGGCCGGGTCGAAGGGACGAGGACACCGGCGCGCATGCAGCCGATGGGCGGTGCCCGGTGCGGACCCGCAGCTGGCCGTCCGGGCGGCGGACGGTGATGCCCGGGACGGAGTTGCCGCACCCTTGCGGCGAGTTGGCGGCATGCGCCGTGCACGAGGCGACGAAAGCCTTGTCGGCGGTGGCCTCGGCGTTGCTGCATGAGTCGGCGGCCATCAGCGGGTCGGCCGGGTGAACGCCCCTAGGGTGACCTCCGCGACACGTCGACGGGCATCCACCGCAAGTCCGGTGCGCACTAATCTGAGCCAAGTCAGGTCAGCATCTTCGCGCTGCTGCTGCTCGGGGTGGCGATACTGTCACGAGTGCTGGTCGATCACCCGGACCCGCGTCAGAGGCTGATCACCGCGATCGTGCCGAAGGCGCTGCAGTCCACGGTCGGGCACTCGCTGGCCACCGCCCAGGCTGTCACGTTTCCCTTCAGTAGGTCAGCGGCGAATCGGGCATTCCCTCGACGCCGCCAAGAGGCCCGCCGACGTCGTACCCTCGCCTGCCGAATCGGAACGCGTAGCCAGCGAGGTAGTGGCCCACCCTGCGGTCCGAAGCCTGCCGGGACCCTACGACCGTGACCTGTCAGGGCGGTCGGGGAGTTGCCCACCCGCAGCGATGCGTTCCGCACCCCGGCGCGCCGTGCCCGCCGACGCAGGCCTGACGATGGCCGTCTACACCGCCGAGCCCGGCTCCCCAACCCACGACGCACTGAACCTCCTGGCAAGCTGGGCGGCGATCTCGACAAGGCCGAGACAGCCCGCGCCATGGACCAGCCTTGACCGGCAGCGGCGGAGCCCGTTCGCAGATCCTGGTTACGGCACCGGATTCACCGGTCATGGCACCATTGGTCATGCCGAACTCGGGTTCGCCAGGACCGGCGATCGTCCGTTTGAAGGGAGGTGGTCCTGGAGCCAGTGACAAAGTAGATGACAACGACTCAAGGCTACGGCCGACACAACGCGACGTACCCAGATGCCGAGATCCCCTGAACTGCGGTAATCAGACTTGATGCGACGCCATAATCGGGACGGCGCCGGCAGCAAGGGCCACTCAACCCGCAAGAACCGGAACGACGGCATCCGGACAACGTGGGCAGCGCCCGCTTAACCTGCGGGCAGCCCTCCAGCCGCCCCTCGTTTGCCCAGGTCATCCCTAAAAGTAAAGACCTCACCAGCTCAGAGAAGTAATTCAAACTTATAAAACAGGCCTCGGGGGCCATTCCGGAGGCCAAGTGACCTGAGTTCGGGTCAGACCTCTCCGGTCGGTTCTGTCCTTGGCTGCCGCGAGTACTGGTCAGGACCAACTCGGCTGTTCTGGGGGCTGGATCGGCCTGTAGCGCTTCCCCGGCCTCGGGTCGGCGATGTTCCAGCTGTCTTGGTCAGGGCTGAACCGTACCTCCGTCGACGTTGACCGCCTGCCCGGTGATGCCCTCGCTGGCGACGCAGAACCATACGGCGTCGGCCACCTCCTCGGGCGTGATCAGCCGTCCGATCGGCTGCCTGGCCTCCATCGCCGAGCGAGCCTGTCCGGTCGTGCGGCCGGTCTTCGCCACGATGTTCCCGATCGTGGCGGCCGTCACCTTGATGGCCTTCACCGCGCCGGTGGCCCGGGCTTCCAGCATCAGGTCGATGATGAGCAGCGCCACCCCCGAGCGGGAACAGCGGACTGCTGCCGAGGAGCACGATGCCGCCCTTGGCGATCACATACGGGGGCGTGCACACGATTGCTCCGAGGCCGGTAACGGCGGCCCCGGCCAGCTTGGCGGCGCGCCCGGACTGCGCGGTCCTGGTCGGCTTCGCGGTCTGCATGCCGACGATGCGGGCGGGCACGGCGACGTAGCACACCATCATGACGGCGAGAACGACGCAGAGCAGGAGCGCGAACCAGCCCAGCCCCCAGCGTGGGGCCAGCATCGTGGCGACGGCCAGCGCCAGACCGATGCCGGTGCCCCAGCCGGTGACCGCCCTGACGTGCCTGCGCGCCTGGCCGAAGCCGGCTCGCAGGTCCCGGAACCGGGCTGCGAGATGGCGAAGGCGAAGGCTGCATTGAGGTAGAACGCGGCTATGGTGATCAGCACCACGGCGGCGAAGAGCACCAGGACGATCGGCCCGCAGATGTCGTGGAATGGCTTGCCATACAGGACTTTCGCTTCAGGTCGTAGGTTGCGGCCCAGATCCACATGGCCGGCAGGACCTGCACCAGCATCAGCCGCCAGTTCGTGACCAGCAGGCGAAGCCCGTTGAACAGCATGACGAACGCGCCGACCACCAGGGCCAGCGGCGCGAAGATCCTCCTGGTCCTGGCCAGCTGAAGGACCGCCTCCTCGACCTTGCGCTCGTCGTTATCGCGGATCGCGGCAATGAGCCGCCGCACCAGCTGCCTCCCCGGTCAGCGTCGGCTTGGTCTCACCTGCACAGCAGCTGTACTATCCACGGTTCCAGGCCGCCTCCTTGCTTGCGACGATCAGCACTCCGTTGTGCCCGGCCTGGCCACGCCAGATCCGGTACCGACGGCGAGCTCACAACGGCCAAAATGCTGCCAAGGTCCACCCGGCGACCCCAGGTCGAAGGCCCGGCGGTGTCGGCCTGCTAACCCTTGGGCCGGACCTGGGAAGCCCGGCCCACGGGACTGCGGAGGTATTCCCCTCCTAACTCAGGCGTACCACGCTCTTTGCCGGGTTCCGCCAGACCAGGCAACGGGCTCCGTTCCATCCACGGCGTGCCCCGGCGCCGCGGCGCTAGGACGGCTCTGAATAACTCGTGTGCCGGTCCGGCATTTTGCCGACAGTGTGTTCGATCATCTGGGATGATCGGGTTATGCAGGGTCGTAGCAGGCAGGACCGGGAGCTGCTGGACGCGGCGGCGATGGCTGGGCATCTGGTGCCGCCGGGGCGCGTGTTCGCGTTCCTGGCTGAGCATCGCGGCGAGCTGTTCCCGGGATTCGTTTACCGCTGACTTGTTTCCCTCGGGGACCGGGCGGCCGTTGCTCCCGGCGGACCTGGTGGGGTCGGTGCTGGTGCTCAAGGAGCTGCTTGACCTGTCGGATCCGCAGACGGCGGACGCGCTGAAGTTCGATATCCGGTGGAAGGTGGCCTGCGGCCGGTCGCTGGACCAGGTGAGCTTTGACCCGGCCACGCTTGTGTACTGGCGCAAGCGGATCGCGGCTTCTGCCCGCCCGGACCGGGTCTTCGACGCGGTGGCGGAGGTGATCGCGCAGACCGGGATCCTGCGGGGGCAGCGCAAGCGGTGCGTGGACTCGACGGTCTTCGATGACGCGGTGGCCACCCAGGACACCGTCACCCAGCTGGTCGCCGCCATCCGGAAGGTGGCCAGGGTGGTGCCCGGCGCTGGTGGGGTGATCGGCGGCGTGTGTCGGCTGGACTATTCCAGGCCGGGTAAGCCGCCCATCGACTGGGACGACCCGCAGGCAAAGCAGGATCTAGTCAGCGACCTGGTCAATGATGCCCTTGCGGTGCTGGAGGCCCTGGCAGGCCCGGGCGCGCCGGAACGGGATGCCGCGGCCGCGGATGCTCTGGGCTTGCTGGCGCTGGCGGCCGGGCAGGATGTGGAGCCGGCCGAAGATTCCGGCGGGACGGACGGGCGGTGGCGGATCGCCCGCAAGGTCGCGCCGGATCGCGTGATCAGCACCGTGGACCGCGAAGCCCGGCATACCCGCAAGTCCAAGTCGAAGCGGCGGGACGGGTTCCGCGGGCACCTGGCCGCCGAGCCGGAAACCGGGCTGATCACCGAGTGCGAGATGACGATGGCTGCCGGGCCGGGCAGCACCGACGCGGACAACGGCGTCACGATGACCGCCCGGGACCGGTTCTGCGGTACCGCTGACAGCGCGGAACCAGGCAGCGCGCCCCAGGCGCCGCCTGCCGTGCCGGAGGCCGCCGGGCCTGACAGCGCCAGGACAGCCGGCGCGCAGCAGCCCCTGGGGCTGGAAGTCTACGGCGACTCGTCCTACGGCAGCGGGCAAGCCCGCGCCGCCGGGCATGACACCGTGATCAAGCCCGGGCCGCTGCGCCCGGCCGTGCCCGGCGGGTTCACCGTCGACGACTTCACCATCGACGAGCAGGCCGGTGACCTATTGCCCTGCGCGCTATGCCGGGGTTCCGCAGATACCCGCTCACCTAGAGCTACGGAAGTGTTGCTGACCTGGGAGAACGGTCCTTGTGCTGCGCACGAGCCGTGTCTCTAGGGAACCGCATCTGCGCAGGTCAACCTGCCTGGCCTGGTGGCGCGAATACCCATCGAGAGCGGGAAGAGAATCCGGCGAACCGCGCCGAACATGCAGGTAGTTTCCTCGGGGCCATCGCAAAATACCGCTGGCGAACGTTCTGGAGGCCGATACGATCATCAAGTGCGGGTCAGACCTGAGGCGCCTGGAGAAGCGTCTTCATGCCTCTGACCAGCGAGAACGTCACTCCCTAGAGACACGCCGCTCCTCTAGTCGGAAGTATGTTTTCCCAGGCAGGGCCGCTGATCGTGACACTAGGTCACCAGATATCTGCGGAACCCGGGCTATGCGCCGTAGCGGAATGCTGCCAATGTGGCATTGGGATGTCCTGTGGCCCCGCCGAGGAGCATGTGCGGCTGGCCCGCGGCCCGACGCGTGGCTGGAGGAAGCGCTTGTCCTGGCTCGGATCGTCCAGACGGGCACGGCGCCGTACCGGAGTCAGCCGACGGCGTGCCGGGCGGCTAGTTGTCGAACAGGGCGCTGACCGATTCGCCGTTGTGGATCCGGTTGATTGCCTCGGCCAGCGCCGGGGCCACCGACAGCACGTGCAGCTTCGGGTGGTCCGCGGGCACCGGCGCGGAGTTGGTGCACACTATCTCGGTCACGTCACAGGCGGCCAGCTTGTCCAGTGCGCCGTCGGCGAACAGGCCGTGCGTGCAGGCCACCGCGACCGAACGCACGTCCTGCTCCCGCAGCAGGGTCAGCAGCTCGAACACGGTGGTGCCGCGCGCGATCTCGTCATCGAGGATGATCACGTCCCGCCCGGCCACGTCGCCGATGATCGCGGAGATGATCACCTTCAAGTCGCTGATCCGCTGCTTCGCGCCGGCCGCCACCGGCACGCCGAGCCTGCGGGCGAAGGCGGCCGCGCTCTTCGCGTAGCCCAGGTCCGGCGAGACTACCACGGTGCGGGACAGGTCCCGGCCGCGGAAGTGCGCGGCGATCTCGCGCAGCGCGTGCAGGTGGTCCACCGGCACGGGGAAGAAGCCGTGCACCTGGGGCGAGTGCAGGGTCAGCGTGAGCACGCGGTTGACGCCCGCGGTGACCAGCAGGTCGGCGACCAGGCGGCCGCCGATGGAGATCCGCGGCTCGTCCTTCTTGTCCGACCTGGCGTACGCGTAGTGCGACATCACCGCGGTCA
>Ga0116221_1003452_pt1 | contig 10216 bp, 9 predicted proteins | sample Sb_taG_5_FD_88965 | JGI IMG/M metagenome (GOLD analysis project Ga0116221, IMG submission 88965) | Peat soil microbial communities from Weissenstadt, Germany - Sb_50d_8_FC metaG | ecosystem: Environmental > Terrestrial > Soil > Wetlands > Peat | place: Germany: Weissenstadt | collected 2010-09-21
ATATAGGGTGCTCAGAACCTGTGCCGGCCGATAGGGCCGATCTCTGGGATACTCGCCACGCGCGCTGCTGGCCCCAATGGCTTGTCCTGTTTTCAACCCACCGCCGGCAACCAGGGCTGACATGACCGCGGGCCAATGATCGCGGCCGCCGTCGTTGCCATTCACCTTGGGCGTTCGGCCAAATTCGCCCCACATGATCGTCGTCACGTCCTGATCCATGCCGCGGTCATGCAGGTCCTCGATGAGATTGGCGATGCCGCGGTCGACCTGAGGCAATTGGCTGCGCAAGGTCTTGAAATTGCTGCTGTGCGTATCCCAACCGCCGATGGCAAGAGTTACGCAGCCGACGCCCGCTTCAATCAAGCGTCGGGCAGTGAGGAATTGCTCAATGCCCTGGTAGCGGTCCCGCACACGTGGGGCCTCGCGATTCAAATCGAGGGCTTTGCGGACAGTTCCCGAGGCGACCATGTCAAAAGCCCGCGCCGTGAACGCATCCATCCCGCGAATCGTGCCCGACTCGTCGATGTCGCGCCGGACATCGTCGAAGCTCGCCAGGATTGTCTTCCGCTCCTGGTGCCTCGTGGAGTCGACGCCATTGGCCAGGCGCAAGTTTTCAAGTCCTGCGCCGTCCGGCGTGAAGGGCCGGTGAGCAACCCCAAGGAATCCAGGCTCGGTGCCGGAAGCCATACCGCGCAAGCTTACGAACGGCGGGATGTCGGATTGAGTGCCTCCACGCATCTTCGACAGAACGGCGCCAAACGATGGATGATGCTCGTTGATATTGATGGCGTCGGGGTAGCCGGTCGTTATTTCGGAGTCGGAGTGCTCCTCGCGGATGGGCGTAACCGAGCGGATAACCGCCAGTTTGTCCCACATGCGCGCTTGCAACGGGAAGTGCTCGCAGATCTGCACGCCGGGCACGTTTGTCGGAATGGATTTGAACTCGCCGCGAAACTCGACGGGGGCATCGGGTTTGAGGTCGTACATGTCCATGTGCGACGGGCCGCCCGGCAAGTAGATCATGATGGCGGACTTGTTGTTGTTGGATGGGGAAGCCGTGCCGGCGCCGGCGCGGCAGCGCAGCATTTCGGCCAGCGTCAATCCAGTGCCGAATGCACCGATCCGCAAAAAGCTTCGCCGCGTCATTCCATCGCAGAAGCCTTGCTTCGCACCCCAGAGCGTAAACATGTGGGTTCCTCCCTTAGAAACGTGCGGGTCTGGGCAGTCTTTCAATGGTAGTCTTGAATGGAAGGGCAAGCAATTCGAATTGCCCTCAAACCAGGATCCATGGAGAAGCGTCAATTGCGAACGTGCGATCTTACTCACGACGCTTGGCCATCATGGCCGCGAGGGAATCGTCCCAAGCCGGCCACTCTTGGTCTGGAAACAGCGTGCGCCAGCGCGATGAGTCTAAAGACGTGTCGCGCGGCCTAGGTTCCGCTGCAGAGTCGCCGTTGCGGTTTACAGGCAGCAGCAATTCTGGATCCGCCTTGAGAAAAGCTGCCAGGCGTCGGCCTATTTCCAGCCGCGTCATGCGTTCTGGGCCACCCATGTGCAGGAGGCCGGTTTGGTCTGAGAGGGCGACGCGGACTAGACCCTGCGCCGCAGTGAGCAAGCTAAGCGGAGTGCGCCATTCATCTTCGAACATTCTGCTTGGGCGCCGCTCACGTAGAGCAGTCGCGAGCGTGTCGAAGAAAGATGGGCGCGAGCTGAGACTTGGCCCGAAAAGGAGGCTGACGCGAGCGACTGCGTGCGCCGGCCATGCCAGCACGGCCTGCTCCGCGGCAAGCTTGGATTGGCCGTAGATCGATAGTGGGTGGGGCAGTTCCTTCTCGCTGTAGCTTCCTCGTTCGCCATCGAAGACCAGATCGGTCGAAACTAGGAGAAACCGGACTCCTGCGTGCGCTGCCAGCTCGGCCAGTACGGCGCTCCCGCTCACATTGACTTGGTGGGCCTTCTCTCGATGCAGAAAGCATTGGGCGACCTGACTGATCGCTCCGGTGTGGATCACCAGCGTTGGACGTGCTTCGTGAAACGCGTTCGCGAGAGCATCGGCGTCGCCGAGGTCGACGGGCCGCAAAGGGATACCGAAGCGGCGACCGGTTTGTGTGTGGCTCCAGGCGATCGTCGCTATCTGTTGGCTGTGAAGCTCGCGCAGGACATAAGACCCGAGCTGGCCGCTGGCTCCTGTCAAAAGGACCCGCATGCTCGTTCTCTTCTTGGAGTTCGCGGTGCCGAATCCGCAAGTACGCCCCGGCGAGTGCGGGGCCTGACCGCGCCTACCAGTCCTTTCTCTTCGGCTTCAGGTGCCGCAACCACTTGGCCTTGATGCGCCTACGCTTTCGTGCCGTCTTTCGTTTCTCACACTTGGCCATGATCGGTTCTTTCTTTCTCGTTGAAACACTGTGGGCCGATGGGGCTCATCATGTCGAAATGGGGCGGCATTGGCAAGATCCGTACGCACGGCGCTAAATGCCTAGCTCGCTTCCGAGCACTTGCGTGCTGTTGTCCTCAGGCTTCGGCGACCTTGATCATGAGCTTTCCGGTATTCTCGCCCTTGAAGAGCTTTAGCAGCGTTTCCGGGAAAGTATCCAGTCCTGCCACGACGTCTTCCCGCGATTTGAGTTTGCCGGCCAGGAGCCAGCCCGCCATTTCGCGGGCCGCTTCCGCATACCGGTCCGCGTAATCGTACACCACCATGCCTTTCATGCTTGCGCGATTCACAAGCAGAGAGAGATAATTGGACGGGCCTTTAATCGGGCCGGTGTTGTTGTACTGCGAGATGGCTCCGCAGATAACGATGCGGGCGCCCCGGGCAAGCTGCGTGAGAACTGCATCAAGGATGTCGCCGCCAACATTGTCGAAATAAACATCAACGCCCTTGGGACAGTGCTTGCCAAGCGATTTCTTGACATCTTCGGATTTGTAATCGATGGCGGCGTCGAAGCCGAGATCATTCAGAACATACCGACACTTCTCCGGACCGCCCGCGATGCCGATCACGCGACAGCCTTTGATCTTGGCAATCTGTCCCACGACCTGGCCAACGGCGCCTGCCGCTCCAGAGACGACAACCGTCTCTCCGGACTTTGGCTGCCCGATGTCTAGCAAGCCGAAATAAGCAGTCATGCCGGGCATGCCCAGTGTCCCCAGGTAAATCGGCAGTGGCGCAAGCTTTGTGTCTACCTTCGTAAGGCTTTTGCCGTCGGACAGGGCATATTCCTGAACACCGAAGCCGCCATAAACATAGTCGCCCACGGCGAACTTGGGATTCTTGGAAGCAATCACTCGCCCTGCTCCGCCGGCACGCATAACTTCGCCGATAGCGACAGGTGCGATATACGACTTGCCCTCGTTCATCCAGCCGCGCATCGCTGGATCAAGCGAGATGTAGATCAGCTTGACCAGCACTTCGCCTTCTCCGGGATCGCGGACCGGTTCCTCGGTATAGCTCCAGTCGCTGCGTTTCGGCATGCCCACCGGTCGTGCTGCCAGTCGGAACTGGTGATTGACTAGATTCATGATCGATTCTCCAGGGGTGCCTGTGTCGGATCGTGGAAAGTGTGGGAATCAGCCGGGCAATTCCCGGTGTTCGAATTCCAACGTATCTTCGCACCAACATGCGGCCGCCAACAGATCCGCCTCGGACCAGGGCCGGCCAATCAACTGAATTGACAGGGGTAGCCCGTCCTCGCTCCAGCCCGCCGGGATCGACACTGTGGGCAAGCCCGTATAGCTCCAGGGCGAGTTGAAAGCTGGATCGCCTGTGGACTGGGCGTCCGGAGCTGGTTCGGTGGTGGCGGGGGTCAACAAGGCATCGACGCCCTCGAAGCAGCCGGTCATGGCGATTGATAACTGGCGCTGGTGTTCCTTGCAGCGTGCGTACTCTGGTCCGTCGCATGCCAATCCCTCTTCGAGTAGCGTGCGGATTTTCGGTTTGTAGTCTTCTGGATGGCGTTGCAAGCGGGGGCCGTGAAAGGCTGCTGCCTCGACGGCCATTACCTTGCGGTGGCGAGGCAACACTTCCGCGAACGAGGCTGGCAAGGCAACATCACACACCTTTGCGCCCCGGTCCAACAAGCGTTTAATCGTCTTGTCAACCAACGTTCGCATGGAAGAGTCGGCCAGCTCCTCAAACGGACCACGCAGTCGGCCCAGGCGCGGCGGGCGCAGCGGTTCCTGCAGTCTGGCAGCGAAATCCGGCACGATTCTGCTGCTGCACGTGAGATCGCGCGGGTCCTGGCCGGCGATAACTTGCAGGATGATCGCCAGGTCGCGGACGGAGCTGGCCATCGGGCCAACGTGGTCCATGGAAGGCGCCAATGGTACTACGCCGTCGGTACTCACCCGGCGAATCGTCGGCTTGCAGCTTGGCACCCCGCAATAGGAAGCCGGCCGGGTAATCGATCCTCCAGTCTGCGAACCCAGGGCGCCCAGGCACATACCGCAGGCGACTGCGGCCGCCGAACCGCTGCTCGACCCACCCGGAGTGCGCCCGTGATGCCACGGGTTCCGCGTCGGGGATGGATCGAAGCTGGCGTATTGGGTCGTGACCGTCTTGCCAAGAATGACAGCGCCTGCCTGTCGCAGACGCTCCACGACAGTTGCATCGCGGCGAGCGATGCTCTGAGCCCAAAGCCTGGACCCGGCGGCGGTGGGCCAATCGAAAACATCGATGATGTCCTTGATTCCGAGCGGGATGCCGTGCAGTGGTCCGCGCCAGTGGCCTTGACGGATTTCCTTCCCCGCCGCTTCCGCTTCGCCACGCGCACGTTCGCGATCCACGAATACCCAGGCGCGCACCTCCGATTCGAAACGATCAATCCGCTCAAGGCAGGATTCCAGCAGTGTGACCGGGGAGAGACGTCCCTGTTTGATGTCTTCAGATGATGAATGAATCTCCGAGCCCACGAGAACCTCCTGATCAGTCGCCGTGTCAGCCTGTGCAACCTCGTCCGTCTCTCTGCTTTTGGTATAGAATCCAGAAGAGGATGCTCAAAGGCCACACGAAAATTGAAATTGTCAGGCTTTGCTTATGACCAAGGTCGCCATCCTGGGCGGTTCCGGATATACGGCGCTCGAGTTGATCAAGATTCTGCTTCGGCACCCCAACGCGGATATCGTTTGCGTGACATCGCGCCAGGAGGAAACTCCCCTCGTCGCTGAGATGCACCCCAGTCTGGCGAGCCGCATCTCCTTGCGTTGTGAGCCATTCCATGCAGACCGTGTCGTGGCGAGGGGCGTGGAGTGTGTGTTTGGCTGTCTGCCTCATGGCGCAAGCATGGCCACGCTGCCATCGCTCCTGGAACGCGGGGTTCGGGTCGTCGATCTGAGTGCCGATTACCGATTGCGCGATCCCAATGTCTACGCTCAGTGGTATGGCGAAAGCCATCACGACCTGGCCCATCTGGCGCAGGCCGTCTATGGTCTGCCGGAAATCTATGGCGAAGAAATCCCAACGGCTCAATTGGTCGCCAATCCAGGCTGCTATCCGCAAACTGCCATTCTCGGCCTTGCGCCACTCGTGGCTGGAAAGCATATCGATTTGCAATCCATCATCGTCGACAGCAAGAGCGGGATCTCCGGTGCGGGCCGAACGCCCAAGTTGGCCTATCACTTCCCTGAGTGCAATGAAAGTGTGACTGCTTACAACATCGGCCAGCACCGGCACACCCCGGAAATCGAACAGAGCTTGAGCGACGTGGCCGGCGAACCGGTCGAAGTCCTCTTCACGCCTCACCTGATCCCGATGAATCGGGGGATTTTCACCACGATCTACGCCGTCCCGCGCCGCCCCTTCTCGGAATCCCAGTTGCTCGATCTTTATCGCACGTATTACACCAAGTCTCCCTTCGTCCGCATTTCCACGAATATTCCCGCCACCAGGGATTGTGCAGGTACCAACTTTCTCGACTTGGCCGTGCGCGTCGTACGCGGCCGCCTGGTGATCCTCGCATGCGAAGATAACCTCGTTCGCGGAGCTAGCGGTGTGGCAGTTCAGAACTTTAATCGAATGTTCGGATTTGACGAACGCACGGCCCTTGCATAACGTGCTTGCCGTGGCAGCGATGTGCGATACAATTTGGGCTTGACAGGAATTTGCGCAACGCTATCCTCCCCCTCCTCTCATTAGGTCCGCAGCGCGGATGCGATATCGGAAACCCAGGCACAGGGGAGGTGGATCGTGCGCAAAGTTTGGTGGATTGGGGCCTGCATGCTGGCTTTCGGTCTCAGCACCACGGCGCGAGCGCAAACAGCTTCGGCTTTTACCGGACGCAATCCGGCAGACATCAAATTCACTCCGATTGACACCTCCAAGCTGTTGATCGCCCCCGTGCCAACGACCCAACAGAGCAGTTTCAGCCTTTTGAACCTGATGCCCAAGCTCTCGCTCCCTGCATTTTTTACTCGGCAATCGCCAGTGACCAGCCCATTGCCGCCTGCCAGCGCGTACCCCAGCACTCATTACAAAAGTTACTTTACTCCCATGGCTCCGTTTACGCCTGGACAGTAGCTTGCGAAGAGATGCTAAGCTGCCTTGTATTGCGCCATTTTTCGTTGTCTCGCAGAGCCAGACAGGTTAAAGTTATTTCAGAAAACCTGCCCGGCTAATGGATCAAGACAATGAAGGTTGACGCTATGCAAGGCTGTTTTGGATGGGGCGGAGCAAATGCGCTCCTCGCGCTGCTGATGGTCTTTAGTTCAGCATTGGCCGAGCAAGACGCGCCGGCTGCCAAAGACACCAGCACAAAGTCCGACTCCTCTAAAGACAAGAAGGCTGCCAAGCCCAAACCAATCACTGCTAAGCCTCACTTCCCAGCCAAACTAATCCAGGTTGAGGGAGCACAACGTTATTTGACAGTGCAGGTCACCCAAAAAATCCCCCAGCAAAACCTGCAGGCTGCCGCCAACCTTGCCAACCTTCGGGGACAGCTCCTTACCACGCGCGATCCCAACCAAATTAGAAACATCAGCAACGACATCGCCAGAAATCAGCAGAATTTGGTCACGTACAAGGATGATGTGCAAAAGCTCGAAATTGAGGCTCCAGACGACATGAAGGTGCGCACTCGTATTCTTCCGGTGGAATACGACGATAATGGTAAGGTGCGGGAGCTCACCGAGAAGGAGAAGAAGGAACTGCGCGGCCCCGATCCGTCCCTTCCCGGTTACACAGCTGATTTTGATAGTCTCAAGCCCGACCAGATGGTGGAAGTTTACCTTGCTAAGCAGGACCCATCGTCCAACCCCAAGCCTAAGGACAAAAAGGGCACCGGCGACCAGCCGCGACTAAAGGCCCTGATGATCGTCATCAACTCCGAGCCCGTGAAATAGTAGGGATTCAGCGCTGCTCCCTGGGGGTGAGCATATGAGACAGATCTTGATTCTCCCCTGCCTGCTGGCCGTATCATTCTTCACTGTTTCGACTGCTTTTGCGGACGGCGACAAGGACGCCAAGAAGCCCGATCCCAAGGAAAAGGCCGCGACCGACAAGCTGCTCTCGTCAAGCAGTTTCATGGGACGATTGGTTCGCGTCGAGGGCGCGCAGAAATACATCACAGTCCAGGTCTCCATCCCTGTTGCCGTACCAAACGGTGCCAACCTGGGGAATAGCTTTGCCCTGCTGCAGCTCCAGCAGCAGATGGCCACGCAGCGCAATCCCATGCAGAGGCAACTACTTCAATTGCAGATGCTGCAATTGGCGGCCTCGGGGGCAGGCGGCTACAGTTTCCGTCAAATCAACAAGAATATTGATCTCCAGGCGGTAGACGATCTGAAGGTCCGGACTTTGCAACTGCCGGCGGACTTCGACGAAAAGGGCAGGCCGAAAAGACATACCTCGAAGGAATTGCAGGAGCTGAAGGGAGATCCGAAGCTGCCAGGTTACACGTCTGATTTCGATAGCTTGAAGCCGGATCAAATTGTAAAGGTATACCTCGCCAAGAAAAAGGAAGCCCCAAAGCCTGCCGTAAAGGAGAAACCCAAGGAGAAAGACAAGGACGGCGACAAGAAAGACATGGCCGCCGAAGAAAGAGCAGAGATATCCATGGTGGTAATCCTGAGAGAGCCACAAAAGTAGATAGGTAATAGAATTGTGAGCAGGCGAGCGGGGGACGTTTGCCTTCTGAGTAGAAAGGGACACTCAGAGGCTCGCGTCCCCCGCTTGGCGTTTTTGCCGGGGCAGTGGAGTAGGTAAGGAGCTCCCCTCGCCCTCCTTCGGGGGAGAGGCGAGAACAGTTGCTGAGGCTCGTCTAGGATGGGGGCTTTCGTTTGTTAAAGATTGCGGACGTTCCGATCGAAGACACTTTCGCTGAAGCGTTCCCAATGACTGCCGCGCGACTCCTGGTCACCGCGGAGACCTCGGAGTGGGCGCTGATCGCGGGCAGAACGGCTACGGGATACGCGGCCTCGGTCATTGGTTGCGATGCAGAGGCCGGCATTGAAAGGATGCTCAAACCGGAGGAGACTCCAGATGGACGACCGGGAGTAAGCCTCCTCCTATTCGCCTTCAGCCGGGATGCGTTGCAGAAGGCTGTCATAAATCGGGTCGGCCAATGCCTGCTGACCTGCCCGACCACAGCGTGTTACAACGGCCTGCCTCCGGTGAAAGACAAGACCATTCGGGTGGGCGGCAACCTTCGATTCTTCGGCGACGGCTTCCAGTTCAGCAAAAAGCTTCAGGATCGTCGCTACTGGCGCGTTCCCGTCATGGACGGCGAGTTCACGTGTGAAGACATATTTGGGACCACCAAGGGCGTTGCGGGAGGTAATTTCCTGATTGTGGGAAATAGCCAGTCATCGGCCCTCGCGGCTGCAGAGGCTGCTGTGGCCGCCATTCGGCTCATCCCGGGCCTGATCTTGCCGTTCCCTGGCGGCATCGTCCGCAGCGGCAGCAAGGTCGGTAGCCAGTACAAAAAACTCCGGGCGAGCACGAACGACGCCTATTGTCCGACATTACGGGGTCTCGTGGAATCAGCACTGCCGGAAGGTGCGAACGCCGTCTATGAAATCGTCATCGATGGGCTCGATCTGCCCACGGTCGAGGAAGCCACGCGGGCAGGCGTCCGAGCGGCTTGTCGACAGGGAGTGCTGGGCATTTCCGCAGGAAACTATGGCGGCAAGCTGGGACCCTATCACTTGCATCTGCAGAGACTCCTGGCTGAGCAGTAAGGCGAGGGGCAACGCTTGTTCTCCCCTCGCCCCGGTACTCCGGGGAGAGGGGTCGGGGGTGAGGGGCCTTGGCCGGGGATCGTTCGTCCCCCTCACCCCCGACCCCTCTCCCCCGAAGCGGGGGCGAGGGGAGGTTTTCATCTGCCGCTTGCCTAAGGGAAACTACCTCAGCCGTGCGATTCGCCCGTCCGGCGGACCTCGACAAGGAGGTTTCGATGGCCAAAGCGGGTACGCCACGTATCGCTGTTCTTGGCGCTGGCCCCATTGGGCTGGAAGCTGCTCTCTACGCACGTGCGCTCGACTATCCCGTCACGGTCTTTGAGCGTGGACGCATCGGCGAGCATTTGCAACGTTGGGGCCACGTGAAAATGTTCAGCCCCTTCGGCATGAATACGACGTCCCTGGGCCGCTCTGCCATCCAGCTGGATGATGCGGACCACGAATTCCCGGCTGAAACCTAGTGCTTGACGGGCAAGGAGCACTTCGCTGCCTATCTGGAGCCATTGGCGAAGAGCACGAACCTGCGAGAGTGCATCCGTGGGGACTGCCAGATCCTCCAGATGGGCCGGCGCGGCATGCTAAAGGAAGATTACGCCGGGGATATCCGCCGCAGCCAGCAGCCCTTTCGCGTGCTTCTGCGCGAGAACAAACAACGCGAACGCGTCGAAGAGTTCGATTTCGTGCTGGACTGCACCGGCACTTATGGGCAGCACCGCTGGATGGGAGACGGCGGCAGCGCGGCCGTGGGCGAATTACCCGCGGTATCGCAAATCGCTTATGGGCTTGAGGATGTTCTGAATGAACGCCGAGCAGCGTATGCCGGCAAGTACACTTTGGTCGTTGGCTCGGGCTATTCTGCCGCCACGACCGTCTGCAGCCTGGCGCGCCTGGCGGAGGAACATCCCGCGACGTGGGTCATCTGGCTTGTGCGCGGCAACAGTACCCAGCCGATGAAACGGATCGCCGAGGACCCGCTGCGCGAGCGCGATCGTTTGGCGGTGCGCGCGAATACGCTGGCCACGCGTACTGACGCCAACGTGGAATA
>Ga0116221_1003456_pt1 | contig 10204 bp, 13 predicted proteins | sample Sb_taG_5_FD_88965 | JGI IMG/M metagenome (GOLD analysis project Ga0116221, IMG submission 88965) | Peat soil microbial communities from Weissenstadt, Germany - Sb_50d_8_FC metaG | ecosystem: Environmental > Terrestrial > Soil > Wetlands > Peat | place: Germany: Weissenstadt | collected 2010-09-21
GTCATTTCCGCAATGTTCGCGATAGGTCCGCTTTGCCCCCAACACCGGACATGCTGGTTCGTTGTTGATCGCCACCACCAGCTTGAGCGAAGCCACCCCGCCGAGACTATTCGGGATATTGCCCCGCCCCGCGTCTCAACTCGGGCAGCTTGGCGATGTTGGCTGCGATGCGCCGCGCCTCATCTTTGCTCAGCAACTTCGCCGCCGAACGCCGTGCGCGGAGCTCAGACCAGAGAACCAAAGAAAATATTGCTCACTGGCGAGCTGCATAGCCCTCGCGGACGCGCTTTAGTAGATCCGTCAAATGCGTCAGATCGGCCGATGATAGAGACGCGAATAGCGTACGAAAGCGGGTTAAGTTGACCTCAAAGGCTTTCTTGATGACCGCCTCGCCTTTCGCGGTCAAGCGCGCGACTTGCTTTCGGCGATCATCCCGATCGACGGCGGATTTTACAAAGCCCTCGCGTTCGAGGGCCGCCATTAAACCCGACACAGTAGCACGCGTTACGCCCATCGCTTCCACGATGTCCTTATGAGAAATGCCATCGCCTTTGGTCGCCCGCAGCGCCATCAAAATTTGGTACCGCGCGACCGACCCAACGGTTCCCGCCATCCATTCACTGACGGCGTTGTCGGCCTGTTGGGCCGTCGCGCGCAGCGCAAAAAGCGCCTCCATCCCTTGCATCTCTCGTGCAGAGAGGTGCTTGCGAATCTCCTCCATGACCGCGTGTGGCGGTCCGGAACCGCGTTTGGTGGATTGCCGACGGTCCATTGCTGTCTCCTGCAAATCAATTTGGTCCCTAACTATTTGACTGTCAACGAATCCCAGCTCAATCGATCACATTTGCGAGAGGTTGTTGATTTTGTTAGCCACCTAACATATTTGTATGGTGCCTAACCGATCTAACAGCCAGTGAGAGATTAAAATGAATACCGAAACTACCGTCCATCCAAAGCTGCAGCACTATGGACTGACGACCGCCAACTTGGACGCCACGATCGAGTGGTATCGGAAGGTGCTGGGCATGACCGTCAACCATCGCGCCTCTTTGCCGCCCATGGCTCAAGGCCGGGCGCCATTTTCCGCGTTTGCTTTCGTCGGTAACGACGAGGTCCATCATCGCATTGTTTTTTTCGAAACGCCGGGTGCAGAGGTCGATCCCGATAAACGCCGTCACTTTCGAGTGCAACACGTCGCCTTCGAATACCAGACCCTCGACGATTTGCTCGGTACTTACGTTCGTCTCAAAGGCCTGGGCATTCTGCCGGTGATGGCGGTCGAAGAAGGCCTACAGACGGCCATTTATTACAACGATCCGGACCAGAACAGCGTTGAACTCAATGTCAACAGCTACGGCAATGAATGGACGGCCACGGAGCATATGCGGAACGCGCCGCCAATCGCAGCTGGTCCGCGGAGGACGCAGATTGACCCGGACAAGATGATTGCGGCGCGCAAAGCCGGCGCCTCGCCCTGGGACCTTCATGAGCGGGCGGCCGCTGGGCAATTGGCCCCGGACAAGCCCTATGATCCGCGTAGTCTTACTTAGGCCGATCAATGCTGTTCATTGTTAGTGTTGCCCTCATGGCAATCGGTCGGTACGTGTATCGTTTTCAAGGAGCGGTCTCGGTATTTCGCAAGGCCGCAAAAGCATGGCGAACATCATTGAGGTCGAAGACCTGAAAAAGAGCTTCGCCGGCATAGAGGCCGTAAGGGGCATCTCGTTCTCGGTCCAGCAAGGATCAACCTTCGGATTCCTTGGCCCAAACGGCGCAGGCAAATCGACCACCATCAAAATGCTGACGACGTTGCTACGCCCAACCACGGGGTCCATCCTTATCGACGGAAACGATCCAACAAAAGACCCACACGCGGTGCGCAGGGCGATCGGCGTTGTGTTTCAAGACCCGTCTCTCGACGATGACCTCACCGCGTGGGAAAATATGGAGTTGCACGGCGTTCTCTACGGCGTCCCCCGCGGCACGCGCCGTGCGCGCATCAGCGAACTGCTCAAATTCGTCGAGCTCGATGACCGCCGTGACAGCTACGTGAGAGAATTCTCTGGCGGCATGAAGCGGCGTCTAGAGATTGCTCGCGGGCTTCTACACCACCCAAAGATCATTTTTCTCGACGAACCGACGCTTGGCCTCGATCCGCAGACTCGAAACCATATGTGGGAATACCTCGGCAGATTGAATGAGCGGGAGGGGATCACGGTTTTCTTCACGACGCATTACATGGACGAGGCCGATCGCAACGCGGACAAGATTGCCATCATCGACCACGGTTCCATTATCGCTTCCGGCGCGGGCGATGAATTGAAGCGACAAACGCGCAAAGATTCACTTGAGGAGGCGTTTCTTGAGTTGACGGGACGCAACATCCGCGAAGAGGGCGCCTCGGAGCTTGAGCACCTTCGCATGATGCGCCGCGCGCGTGAAAGATAACCTATGCTGCGGACCATCTACATCATGTGGATTCGCGAGGTCAAAAAATTCGTGCGATCCCGCTCGCGTATCGTCGGCGCGCTTGGACAACCCATCCTATTCCTGCTCGCGCTTGGCTACGGGCTTGGCAGCGTGTTCCAGGCAGCCGGGCAAGGCAGCTATACCCAGTTTCTTGTTCCCGGCATCATCGGCATGGCGATTATCTTTACGTCAATTTTCAATGGCATGCAGATAATCTGGGACCGCCAGTTCGGGTTTTTGAAGGAGACGCTGGTAGCCCCTGTTTCGCGTGTCGCCATCATGCTCGGCCGCACGTTCGGCGGGGCGACCGTGGCAACCGTGCAGGGCTGCATCGTGTTCGCGCTGACGCTGCTTTTCGGGTTTCACCCGTACAGCTGGACTCTCCTCGCTCCGGCGGTGTTGCTCATGTTTCTGATCGCGTCTCTATTTTCGGCGCTCGGCATCACGGTCGCGTCGTTTGTCAGAGACATGCAAGGCTTTCAGCTGGTTATGAATTTCTTGGTGATGCCGATATTCTTCCTGTCGGGTGCGCTTTTCCCACCCACCAATGCTCCGCTGCTTCTGCGGGTTCTGGCGACCGTCGATCCGCTGTCCTACGGGGTCGACGGCATGCGGACGCTGCTCATCGGCAGCTCGCATTTCGGTGTCGTCACCGACGTGATGGTGGTTTTTGTCATTGCGGTCGTCTTTGTCGGCATTGGAAGCTACTGTTTTACAAAACTCGAAGTCTGACGAATTGTTGGCCGTGTAGTCGGGGACCGAAGCTGTTGTGCTCTTAGGGCTTCCCGAGTCGAACTCGCGGTGAGCTCCATAATTCAATTGGACTGTGCGACGAATTAGGCTGGTTAACGCGTTCGCATAATGACGCATTACGGAATGTCGGCGCAGCCATGGCATTCCCAGGCGGATCGCCACAGCAAAATTTGCTTCCCAATGACCGAGATGGGTCATTTTCGACCGAATGCAGCCATCGCTTTCGAATCCGCTTTGACCTCAACTCCGGACATATCGCTGCGTCGCGTTAAGTGACGCGAAGGGCCAACAGCGGTCGTCGCCGGCGCGAGCGCATGACTGGAAAGATCAAGCAGGTCGTTCAAAGCGGCCGTGGTCTTTTGGCCAAGCGCCCCTTCAACGCGGGCTTGAGCCTGACGCCACAGCGGCACCGCCTTGAGAAATTCGCGCTTCCCCTTCGCGGCGATGCGCACCAAGCGCACTCGCCGGTCGACGGAATCCGTCAAATCCTTCACAAAACCTCTGGCGAGCAGCGGCTTGAGAGTCCGGTTCAGCGTCGTCGGGTCTGCTCCCAACCGTTCGGATAGCGCTCCGATCGGCAGTCCATCCCCGCGCACGAGCTCGACGCCATAAAGGTTGGCCAGAACGCCGAACTGGTTGATCGTCAATCCAACGGCCTCGAGCGCCTGGTCGTAGATTTTGGTGATGTGGCGGCTCGTCCGCCGGATACGCAGGCACGTGCATCCCATGACCTCCTGAAGATTCTTGTCCATCCGATGCCTGTCCCCTGCGATCTGACATCACCCGTCTCGCGGTAACGGCGCGCAGACTCATCGCGCCGCGCCGACATCACCGCGCGCTTCTTTCGCGAGCCGTTCGCGTATGGCGACCACGGCGTGGCGACGATCGGCAAACGTCGTCAGCGGCGTGATGGTGGTCTCCATCATTGGCCACACCGGCAAGCCGGTGATTACTTCATCCAATCTTTGTGCCGTGTCGGCAGTAACGACAGATCGAGGGCCACGGCGCCGGAAACCGGTCCGCCAGCGACGATCTTGTCACGCGTTTGAAGCTCCTCGCAGCGTTCGAGGGTTGGAAGGATGTACTGTTCAATGAAAGCAAGACCTTGTTCCGCGGTTGTCGGCCGAGCAGGGTTGGCAAGCCGCAATTGTACGAGGTATTGCATGGCAGACGCCTCCGCATTCTTGACCACGTTACATAACCGGTATATGCAGCTAATTATAACCTGCATACGCAGGTATGGCAAGCCCGCAGCAATGGCGCGGACCAAATATCTGCAGAACCGCACCAGCCTAGGGTCGAAAAAAGTGATCCGCGCCCGATTGGAGGCCACGATGTCGCCGGCAACCGTCTTCCAGATGCAGCTCGTCCTAGGTTATGTCCCGTGGCTGCTGTGCTTCAGCGCGTATGGCTGGCCGCGGCTCAAGGCAATGGACCGGGCCGAAGCGCAACGCGCCATCGCCGCGGTGCACAGCTTCCGCTTCTTCGGACTCGTCTTCATCGTTCCCGGCGTCGTCGGCCCCAATCTGCCCACCGGCTTCGCCACGTTCGCCGCCTACGGCGACTTCGCAACCGGATTGCTGGCCATGCTGGCGCTTATGACAGTGAGAATACGTCCGGTCTTTTGGCTGTTCGTCGTTGCATTCAACTTGGTGGGAGCAGTCGACATCATCGTCGACTATTATCACGGCAACCAACTCGGCCTTCCGGCGGTGGCGGGGGCGTTGGGCGCCACCTATGCGATCCCGATCATCTACGTGCCATTACTCATGGTCACGCACGCTGCCGCATTCCATTTGCTGGTCCGCCCTCCAGCGGCGGAGTGAGACCGCCCCGGCCTCATCCTCGAAAGCAGACATTGCCAAACAGCGTTGTGACGTCCGCTTTGGGTCATCAACAGACATTCCGCGCTCTTCGCGTCACGTCCGCTTTACCCCCTGTAAGCAGACATCGCTCGCGAAGACCGAATACTTCCCCTGTTCGTCGAGAATTTTTCTCTGCAATTGATTTGAAAATTCCTTGTTCTCTTGAGTAGCGAATTTCTGCGCAAGCGATTGAATTTGCGCGGTGATCGGGCACAAAAATCGCGGCGAGGCGCCTAATTCTGCGAAATTCCCGGTATTAGGTAGCAAGCACAATCCTAGTAACTGCGGGGATTCTATCTTCGCCTTGATTTAGGTCAAATTGGTAAGTGAAGAGAGCGAATTGGCGTTGACTTGCATGCTGGAAACCTCCGTCGGGCCAAGACTTCAGCAATGGGTCAATACTGTCGAATAACTCTGAAGTGAGCTGACCGCAAAATTAGCGCTCACTTCTCGATCGCTAGTGGATTGCGTACGACCACCGCGCAATGTCGGCTTGCGCTCCAACTCCGCACGTATCACTGCACGAGTCTGGAAAGCTCCTGGAGCGGCGGTACACCGCATCCGAGAGATGGCACCGAGCCGGTCAATCTACAACGTGCTCGCCGACAGCGTATTGCAGGCCGAGACCTGACCCGAATTGAAGCCGTTGAGGAACCACCGCTTGCGCTGCTGGGACGTGCCGTGGGTGAATGAGTCCGGCACGATATAGCCCTGCGTCTCTTTTTCCAGGCGGTCGTCCCCGATGGCGGAGGCCGTCTGCAAAGCCTGGTCGACGTCGCCCGGGTCGAGGAAGTTGTGCTTCTGCTGGGCGCGGTTCGCCCACACGCCGGCGAAGCAGTCGGCCTGCAGTTCGACGCGGACCTGGAGCGCATTGACTTGGGACTGACTCGATGCCGTCTGCTGCGCCTGTGTCACGCGCGGCAGAATGCCGAGCTCATTCTGCACGTGATGGCCGACCTCATGGGCGATCACATAGGCTTCCGAAAACTTGCAGGCTTTGCTGTCTGAGCAACCGCCGAACTTGTTCTGAAGGTCGTCAAAAAACGACGTATCAAGATAAACGCGCTGATCGCGCGGGCAATAGAAGGGACCCATAGCCGACTGGGCGAAGGCGCACGGCGTCGGCTCGGAGCCCGAGAACAGGCGCAGCTTCGGCGGGTGATAGGTTTTACCGCCCGCGGCGAAGATTTCCGTCCATCGGTCCTCAGTATCGCCAAGCACCAGGGCAACAAACTTACCGGTCGGATCGGTCGGAGTCCCAGCGGCAACCGGCGGAGCCGAACTGGTTTGCTGAGTACTGGAGCCTCCGCCGGTGAGGATTTGCGCGCCATTGAGTAGCACACTCGGATCGATACCGAAGTACCAACTGATCAGCCCGATAATGATCACCGCTCCGATACCAAGCCCTCCCGCGCCGCCTGGCATGCCGCCGCCGCGGGATGCGCTTGCTTCGCGATCGTCTTCGACGTTATCGCTAGGACGGAGATCATCCGTGCGCATTTGTCATTCTTCCTTCAGAATCCCGATTGCCATCAGATCAGGCCCACTAGACGTCAACAAATGGACCGTACCTGGATGGCAACTCGTTGCCAGCTGCTTCGTCCGCGTAGCTTCATTCATTCGCGTCGAAAATTCTGAAGACAAATTCAACCCCATTTATTGTTGCTAGTCTACGGTCCTTCCGGAGGTATTTAGGTCGGGATCTTGTGGATGCCGCGCATCTTCACCATCTTCCCGTCTGCGCAATGCGTCGCTCATGAGATCGCTGATCGTGGGACGGGTCACCACGGCAAATTGCAATGGCCGAATGACGTCGACGCGGCGAGGCCCAATCGCGCGGTGAGGAGTCCATTGAGCGAGCCCTCACCGAGCCGCACCGACACCTTGGCCGCTATGCCGTGGCCAGCCAACTGTTGAAGCAAGCTGTCGCTCGCAGCCAATCCGCCACTCATCGCCAAATGTGAAACCGCAAGACGCATTAAGCGAATAAGGCCGAATGTACCCGGTTCTTACTCCGTAGAGAAGTGAAAGCCGACGCAAGCGCGCAGGGCGCAGCACGTTGATCGAACATCGCGCCGGCCGATGGCTCACGGCCGACGGTAATCAGACGGGCGACCTTTATCCGCTGGTCTCGCTGCGCTGGAATTCAGGCGTCAACAACTGGATGGTCTACGGGACCGGGGACATCCCGGTCGGCAACTACAATCCAAGCAATTTGGTCAATCTCGGCATCGGCCATGGCGCCGCCGACAGCGGTGCGGGCTACACGTACTTCGATCCCAGAACGGGGCACGAATTTTCCATGGTGACCGGCGTTACATACAATCTCATCAATCCAGCCACCGGTTATCAGAATGGCATTGACTGGCATCTTGATTGGGGCGCTTCGCAGTTTCTCACCAAACAGCTGATGGTTGGTGCGGTCGGCTATATCTACCAGCAGATCACTCCAGACGATGGGTGCAATCGGATCCTGTGCCCGTTCGAATCGAGGGTCATCAGTGTTGGCCCACAAATTGGATACATTTTCCCGGCCGGAAATCTGCAGGGCTATGTGAACGTGAAGGCCTATTGGGAATTTGCCGCGCAAGATCGGCCTTCGGGATGGAATACGTGGCTGACGCTGTCATTCTCCTCGAGCGCAGCCGCCAGTGCACCGTCCCCGATGGTGACGAAATGACGGGCAGGGATCGTCGTCGGTTCGGATCAAAAATTGACGAACCTAACGATTTGCGGAATGTCCCGTTTCACCACAACAAGCGGACGTGAACCGGAAAGGGGAGGGGCGTTGAAGAATTTCCCTGATATTGAATCAGTTTTCCCTGTTCTCTTCTGCAAAATTCCTTGTTCCGAATCTTAGGGCAATCATAAGAAGTGCTCGTGATTGGGGCCTATCCTAACGAAAACGATTGCTGCCGAGGGGCAAACTGCGCGAATTTCCCTGTATTTTCCCCTGTTAGCAGGGAATTTGAGGGGGAGACGGGTTCGCCTTGGACTGCGCCCTCAGCCAGCCAGTCCTGTCTTCCCAAGCCATTCCTATCATTCAAGAAAAAGGTCCGACAGTTCCGCGGTTTAGGCGCCCATCTAAAGGTCTCCGCTACGCATAATTCGCGCTCTTCCGACAAAACTCCGGCTGTTTTTGCCGCCAGTCTCCGCTCGCGAATTTTCAATATCCGAAACTTGTTGGCGGAGACTCGGTTCGCTGAATGCAGAGACCGGTTCGCTATGTCCGCTTGTAGATGAAAAGTAGACATTGAAATTCAGAGCGACGATTTCTGCTAATGACCCATCGCGGACGTATTGTACCGCGCTGGGTCTGGTCGGCAACGCGAGGCACGGAGAATGGCCAAGGCAGCTTACGTGAAACGTAAAATAAAGCGGCTAGAGCGCGAGATAGCCGAAATCGACAAGGCCTTTTATCTCTTCGAGAGTGACGGTGATCCCGAACAACACTCGTCGATGCTAGAGCGCAAGCGCGACGACATGATTCGCGCAGCGGTATTGCAGATTCATACGTCGATCGAAAGCGTGTTGGACGAGCACATTATGTGCCGAGTATTGGAAGTACCAGGATATGGTCGGATGAGGTTGATGCCGTCGCCGCGCGGCAAATCCCTCCGCAAACTGCTGATGTCACCGGAAGGCCTTGGTTTCGACCAAAAGCTTGATTTGGCAGTATCGCTGCGTCTGATCTCGGAAAGGAGACGCAAGCGACTTACTATACTGAATACCCTTCGGAACCGGTGCAGTCATTTTTGGCTCCTGAAAGTGCCCATACGTAAAGGCCGTCGGCCGCGTCAGCAGAAACCGCCGCTCCTGCATTACGAGGGACGCGACCTGCACCAAGTCGAAACGTTCAAAGACTTCCTCGGCGAATACGGTCCAATGTATGGAAAAATGTTCGTGGGATACATGAGCTATTTGGACCCGTGACGCTATATCGGCTTCTTAAGCGCGCCAGCAAGCCATTCGAACAGACCCGTTAGGGTTTGATAGACGACGCCAAGATTCTGGAAGGCTTGTGCTTCGTCCTCGCCCCCACGCCCAGAAGCGAAGGCCGATTACACAGAAAGGGCAACCACTAACTCGATGCGCCGACAGGTCCTAGATTTGGGACCGGGACGTACGCGATCATCCATCGTTAACCTCCGAATCCGTCACGAGAATTCGCGCTCGATTCGTTCGCGTGGGAACACCCGCGGAACGGCAATCGGATGTCAGCGGATCATAGACGATATCTGGTGGCGCCTACCGAGGAACACCCTCTAGCGCTTGTCATATTGACTATAGTTCTCGTTATGTTCTCAATGCGCCATGAGCGTCATCTTAGAGATCAATCGAGACTTCCCTTTCCAAGTCGCGCTGCCGTTCGATGAAGCTGCAATGGAGGTTCTTGATTGGCTCGAGAGCAGTGGTTTCGAGTGGGACATGTACGTCGATCTGCCCGAAAACTGCATTCGTTATTGCTTTCGACGGCTGGCTGACGCGACGTCATTTAAGCAACAATTCAAAGATGCGCAGGAAAGGCGAGCTGTCGCCGGCGGGCATTGACCGCGGCTGGCCATATCAGGTCGCCTTGCCCGCGCGTTTCTGCGAGAAGAGCGGCTACAAAGAGATTCACGACTTCTGTAATGGATTAAGTCTGTGCACGCGCGGGCACTCCGTTTACGACGGCGAATGGTTCCACGTGTATTGCTTGGCAGAAGCTGACCACGCGGCAAAATTCAAAAAGCGCTTCGGCGGCGTGACGTTCGATCCGTCGCAACGAGGTAAGGGAAACAGGTGGGCACTTTGGAAAAAGGGCTAGTGGTGCTCGAATTGCTCCCGGATGAGTCATCGTTTCGCCGATCAGAGCGACTTGAAATCATTTCGGGCGGCGTTTTGGCAAAGCCGAGTTAAATCAGCAAAGCACTGAACCCTGCGAGAATCGAATTCGCATAATGACAAGTTATGGAGTTCGTAAAGGGACCAGAGTGCATGACACGACTGCTTTGAATTTTATATTAGAGCGGATTCCTATCAGGTGGAAGCATAGCCTGCATGGATGAAGTAGTGTGTGCATTCTCTGGCGCTGAACGCGGCAATCAGTTTGCCGATCCTGCGGCAGAGATGTGGAA
>Ga0116221_1003459_pt1 | contig 10203 bp, 9 predicted proteins | sample Sb_taG_5_FD_88965 | JGI IMG/M metagenome (GOLD analysis project Ga0116221, IMG submission 88965) | Peat soil microbial communities from Weissenstadt, Germany - Sb_50d_8_FC metaG | ecosystem: Environmental > Terrestrial > Soil > Wetlands > Peat | place: Germany: Weissenstadt | collected 2010-09-21
CGATGCCGGCGACTTTCTCACGCAGCGTGCGGATGAGTTGGCCGTATTCCTCGGGCATGGTGTAACCGACGGTATCGGGAATGTTGACGGTGGTTGCGCCGGCTGCGATCACGGCTTCGACCACCTGGCAGAGAAACGGGACGTCGGTGCGTGTAGCATCTTCGGGCGAGAATTCCACGTCGGCGCAGAGAGACTTAGCGTGCCGAACCGCGTCCCGCGCCTGCTCCAGGCACCGCTCCCGCGTGATGCGCAGCTTGTATTTCAGATGAATGTCGGAGGTTGCCAGAAAAACGTGGATGCGCGGGTGCGCGGCTCCCCGCAGCGCCTGCCAGGCGCGGTCCACATCGCCCGTACAAGCGCGAGCCAGGCCCGCGATGATGGGCCGCCGCACCGAGGCCGCGATGCGTTGCACCGCTTCGAAGTCGCCATCGGAGGCGATGGGGAATCCGGCCTCGATCACGTCCACGCCGAGGCGGTCAAGTTGCTCGGCCAGGCGCAGCTTTTCCTGCACATTCATGCTGCAGCCCGGCGACTGCTCGCCGTCACGAAGCGTGGTGTCAAAGATGGTAATGCGCGGCCGATCCATGAATTTCGCACCTCCGGAAAATTATTTGTCTACTCTATCGGCGGATCGGAGTGAAGGAAAGGTTATTATATTTGTATAAACATTAATAATAGTGATATTATTAGAATAGCTTATGAAGTACGTACAATTGATAACTGAGCTGGATGGCAATAGTGTGGTGCCCCGTAATTCCGCAGCCTGAATTTTGTGTGTGTGTATCTATGCCGCGAATCTTGCGAGAACACTGTATAGGTTCGACGTCTGAGAGCTGACAGCTTATTCCCATGGACCTTTCGCAACTCGAAGTCTTCCTCACAGTGGCTCGCGAGCGCCGCTTTTCGCGGGCGGCCGAAAAGCTGTTTCGCACGCAATCGGCGGTCAGCCAGACCATCCGGAAACTTGAGCTGGAGATCGGCGAGCCGCTGTTCGACCGCTCTTCGCGCGAGGGCATACTCACCGACGCCGGACGCGTTTTGCAGGAATACGCCGAGAAGTTGCTCAACCTGCGGCAGGACGCACAGACGGCGCTGGTGGAGATGCGCGAGTTACAAAAGGGCCAGCTGGCGATCGCCGCCAATGAATTCACCGCGCTCTACCTGTTGCCGGTACTGGGCGAGTTTCGCCGCCTGCATCCCATGATCAAGATCACGGTGCGGCGTTCGTTGGGCAGTCACATTCCCGACGATCTGCTCAAGCACAATGTGGAACTCGGAGTACTCTCTTACGATCCGCAGGAGCCGCAGTTGCGCTCGGCGGTGGTTTATCTGGACGAGTTGGTCTTGGTCGTTCCTCCGGGTCATCCGTTGGCCTCGGCAGCGGAAGTCAGCGTCCGGCAACTGGGCGCGGAGTCGTTCGTGGCCCACATCGTAGCGTCGCCGTATCGCGACAAAGTGATCGAAGCCTTCCACCACCACAAAACTCCGCTACACATGGACGTGGAACTGCCCACGCTGCAAGCCATCAAGCGCTTCGTGTGCATGGGGAACGGGGTGGCGCTGGTGCCCGAGATCAGCGTGGAAAGCGAGATCAGCCGCGGAGACCTGGTGCGTGTTCCGGTGCGCGACCTGCATTTTCAGCGCAAGCTGCGCCTGGTGTATAGGCAGGAATCCGCGCTGTCGCACGCCGGAAGAGCGTTCTTGAAAGTGGCGGAGCAGGTGGCAAAAGACAGAGGCGGGCGCTATCGCTTCCAGAGAGAAAAGTAGTTCCAGCTACTTTAAGGAGTCTTTGCGCTTTGATGAATCCACGGCAGGAACAATCGCTCGCCGCATCGGCACGATCGCGCCTTTGGATGGATCGGCGGCAGCTGAGGCCCGCGTCAGCACCTCGTGCTGGATGTACTGCACGAACTCCTGGATCTGGCGCTGCATTTCTTCCATGCGCTCGCGCATTTGCAGAATGATGGCAATGCCGCTGATGTTGACTCCGAGATCGCGCGCCAGCGACAGGATGAATTCGAGCCGCTGCAAATCCTCATCGGTATAGAGCCGGGTGTTGCCTTCGGTGCGGCTCGGCTTCAGCAGCCCTTCGCGCTCGTAAAGCCGCAAGGTCTGGGGATGAATCTCATACATCTCAGCCACCGCCGAGATCATGTACGCGCCTTTGGATTTACGCTTGGAGGACATGTTCAGAGTGAGAAATCGATTTTCGATGTAAGAACCAACAGCTGACAAGCCAAGCGATGGTTCCCGGTACGTACCATGCAAAGCCGATTCCACCGAAATCACGAGCCCACACCCAAACCAAAATAGCGCTGAGCGCAAACGCGGACGTCGGAGCCCGCCAAGAGGCGGCGTGATGCCAGTTGACTAGGATCGAGAAGCAAAATACGAAGCCGAGAATTGCAATGCTTGGTGCCGCACAGAACCAGACAAGAAGTGCAAGGCCGAGATCGCTCGGCCGATGGAGCAACTTCTCAAGGAGGGAATCTAGTAGCGCTTCACCAAGAACTGCGAGCGTCAGTGCCGCGACAGCGGAAGCCACAAGAGCCAGAGGGGCCGCGAGGTAAGTCGGCATTCTTCGATAAACGCTCTGGATGCTCATACTGTTTAATGTAGCACCGAGCGCAAAGAAAAGCGGGATGACGCCAGTCACCACGCCATAGGAGTCAATTGCAGTTACCCCGCCAGCTCTGGTTTCGGTGTGGCGGCAGCCCAGCCCGCCGGCTTCAGCGCATGATTGATGAGGTGGGCGACCACGCCAGCGCCAATCACGATCAGTCCAAACAAGAGCGAACTCATGCCAAGCACAACTTCGTGCTCGCTGCGAATGATGGCAAATCCCAGCAGCAGAACCGGAGGAATGCCAACCGCAATCGCTCCAAACAGGCCGCCCGGCACGCGGAACGGCCGCTTCAATTCCGGTTCGCGAATGCGCAAGCAGATCAGCGCCACAAATTCGAGCGTCAAGCTCGCGCCATAAATCATGATGTCCAGCGTGACCAGCCGTTCGAAGCCGAGATTCAGAGCGAGTCCCCAACCAATCGCCAGCGCCAGAATCGCAACCCAAGGCGCGCGCGATTTCGGATGCAGCTTGCCAAAGATTTTCGGCAGCATGCCATCCTGAGCCATGGCCAGGGGCAGCCGCGAGTAGCTCATGACGAGCGCATTGAACATGCCGAAGCCGCTCATCATACCGCCCGCCACCAGCGCGATCCGAAGCACCGGACCACCCATCAACTGCGCAACGTCGGCCCACGCGCCGGTCTCCCAGGCGCTGGCCGGAAGGCCGGTGATCCACATGGCGGCAAACGGAAGAACATAAGTAATGCAGACAATGGCCACCGCGACCAGCATGGCGCGAGGATAGGTTCGCTGCGGACGCTCCACTTCGGTGGCGATGGTGGAGGCGTTGTCCCATCCCATGTAGTTCCACATGCAGATGAGCAGCCCGCCGAGGATATCGACGTTCGAGGTGGTCGGCTTGGTAACCGCATTCGCCAGCGCGTGAATCTTGAACGGCGCCAGCGCAAAAATAGCCGCGAACGGCGCCGACAGCGCGAAGAACAACCAGAGCGAAGTAGTCGAGACGACTTTCACACCCATGATATTGAGGACAGCGCAGACAATCACCACGCCCAGCGCGACGGCCACGCCGCGATGATTCTCCTGAAACCAGGGAAACATGCGCGTGAGGTAGGCGACAAACAGCGTGGGATAAATCGCCATATCGAAAATGGAGGCTACCAGCGACAGCCAGGCTTCCTGAAATCCCCAGAAGTTTCCCATGGCGCGGCGCACCCAGGCGTAGTAGCCGCCTTCAAAGGGCAGCGCGCTCGAAAGCTCGCCAATCATGAACGCGGTCGGCAGGCTCCAGAGAAGCGGGGTGAGAAGCAGGATGAGAATCGCTTTGCCATAGCCGGCGCCGTGCACGATGTCTTCGGTGCCATAGGTTCCTCCCGAGACCATAAAGAAGGTCGCGGCGACCAGGGGCCAAAGCGTGAGGCGGATAGACTTTTTCCGAGGAGCGGCGGCGGTGAGCGAAGGCTGCGAGATGTTAGCGGTTGCGGTAGCTGTTGCCAATTTCTATGGCTTCCTCCTCCGGGGTCCCCAGACGGCGCGGTTTTCGCCGGCTGGGGTGGTTCAGGCGACTCACTCTCACCACCGCGTCTCCCTTGACGTTCTGTTCGCGGCTCCCAGGGTGGGCAGCGATTCCCGGGCATTTTCGGCGAAGTTAGTTCGCAGTTGTGAGATTACGGCAAATTTCCACAGATGCAAGAATTTTCTGAGAAAAATCGAAAAATTTTGCCAACGAGGGTGGGTACGGAGGTAACGGCGGCAAAACCTCTTCACCGCCGAGACGCCGAGAGCGTCAGCGTCAACAGTTCTCCTGAAAAGGACTTTGAGCGGATCGTGGGCCGCAGAGACTGGGACGGTCGAAACCTGTTGGCTGTGGAACGCGATTTGATGTATAACGCTCAGGAGCTTGTCAGCTTGAATACTCCCAGGAGGCACCAGCTATGAGGACAGTCGCGCTCGCAGTTCTGTGTGTTTGCGCAGGTTTACTGCTTGCCCAATCGGGGACGCACCAGAATGCGTTTACCCCGGAACAAATCAAATACGGGCCGCCACCGCCGTTTGTTGCTCCCGGCTCGCAGCTAGCCGTGCTGGAGGGCGACCCAAGCGCAAGTGCCGGCGATTTCACCATCCGGCTCAAAATGCCCGACGGCTACAAGATTGCGCCGCACTGGCATCCCAACCGCGAAAATGTGACGGTAGTCTCAGGGAATTTCAAGGTCGGGATGGGTGACCAGTGGGATGAGGCCAAGATGATGACCTTCCCTGCAGGCAGCTTCGCGTATCTCGATCCCGACATGCACCACTATGCGATGGCCTCGGGAGAGGTGGTCGTGCAGGTCCATGGGATGTCGCCGCTGCAATTTAACTATGTGAATCCGGCGGACGATCCAAGTAAGAAGTAAGCGGAGAGCCGGTTCACGAATATTCCCACCGTCGCGCCAGCCTGCGAGCGATGGCAAAGAGCACGACGCCGACCGAAAGCAGCACCAGCACCTGCGGCCAAACGTGTGAAACCGGCTCATCCCGCCAGAAGACCTTTGTGAACCCGTCGATTGCCCAGGCGTTGATAGTCAGCAAGCCAGCTTTCTGCATAGCTTCGGGCATAAGAAAGCGCGGGAACATGCTTCCCCCAACCGAGGACATGATCAGGATCACCAGCGTAGAGAGCGGACCCAATTGCGCGCGCGTGCTGCATATGCTGGCCAGCAGCATGCCGAAGGCTGCCACCGCAAAGGCCGTAGAGAGCCCCATGACCACAAAGCCGGGAATATGTGGGATGAAATCGAGTTTGAAAACCAGCCATGCCCAGATAAACATGACGACCAGTTGGGAGAACGCCAGCAACACGCAGAAGCAGAGCTTACCGGCCATCAGCGTTCCCATGGTTACGCGCGAACTCAGCACCCGGTCCAGCGTTCCACTTTCGGCTTCGTCCAAGAGCGACCCGCCCGCACCGCTGGCCGTGAAGAGCAGGAACATAACCCCAATGGCCGCGGCATAGAAAGACACCATGGGATTGTTTTTGTTCTCGCCGACCACGTTGCGAGTGGTCACTGGAATCGGCATGCCGCGGTTGGAATCGGCAGGCGCTGCTTCTTGGCCGCCGCTCTCCCCGCTCATCCGCTTACGCAGTTCTTCAAGGCCCGCGTCGATTTTCTTCTTTTGCTCCGGAGTAAACCCACCGGCGTACTTATCCATGTACTTCGATCCCTGCTCCGCCATGATGTCCGGCATCGAGGTCATCGCAACTTTCTGGAGCAGCCCGGCGATCACTTGTGGCGCGACCATGTCGCTGCTGTCTTTAAGCAATTGGACCGTCGGCCGGTTCTGATTGGGCGCGCCGAATGAAATTGGATTCTCTCCGAAGCCATGAGGGATGATAAGGGCCACCGGCGCAGTCCCGTCTTTCACCGCGGCTTCTGCCGTCGCGGCCGTGTAGTCCGGCTGCTCCGCCCCTTGCTTCGACGCCGGCCTTTTCTTTACCGACAGCGATCCTTCGCGCTCGAGGCCCTGGATCAGTCTCTGCGAGGCTGCGCTGTGGTCTTCATCGACCACCAGGACGCTTACCTTGGGCGTGGTGTCACGACGCCCGCCGAAGATCACCGCAAAGATGGTAAAGAACGCGATTGGCAGGATGAAGCTCAGCGCCAGGGCGCCGCGGTCGCGGCGCAGGGCGATCAGTGCGGTGCGCACTATGGGCAGAATCAATCGCGTAACTCCCTTCCGGTCAAGTGCAGGAATACCGATTCGAGGTTGGGTTTCCTCAGCGAGATGTCTGCCAGTTCATGTCCCGCTTTGGCCGCGGCCTCGAGCAATCCGGCAATTTCAGTCGCATGATCGATGGTGAACCGCGCCATCCCGTTTTCGAGCAGCCCTCCGCGCTCTTTCACCCAGGCGGCCACGCTGTCGTCGGCCTTCGCGAATCGCGCCAGCACCTCGCTGCGGGAAGCGAAAGCATTCTGTACCAATTCATCCTTGGTTCCGAGCGCAATGATGCGCCCATGATCGATAATCGCGATGCGATCGCAGAGCCGCTCCGCTTCCTCCATGTAGTGGGTGGTGTAAATCATGGAGATCCCCTCGCCCCGCAGCTTCTCGATCATTTCAAAGATGCGGTTGCGGGCTTGCGGATCGACTCCAACCGTGGGTTCGTCCATCAACATCACTTTGGGACGGTGGATCAGTCCGGCGGCCATGTTCAGCCGCCGCTTCATTCCTCCCGAAAGATTCTTCACCGGTTCTTGCGCGCGGTCGGTGAGCGCCGCCCAGTCGAGACACCAAGCCACCGCCGTTTTCAGGGCGGCGCGTCGAAGGCCGTGGTATTGGCCGAATGATTCCAGGTTTTCGCGGCAGGTGAGCTTCGGATAGAGCGCCAGTTCTTGCGGAACCAATCCCAGAGCCATGCGCGCCCCGGCCGAATCGGCCCGCTCGCCAAACACCGTCACCGTACCCGCATCCGGGATGACGCGCCCAACGATGCTGCGAATCAGCGTGCTCTTACCGGCGCCATTGGGACCGAGCAATCCCAGGCATTCCCCGCTCTTCACTTCGAGCGTAATGCCGTTGACCGCGGTCAACTCGCCGAAGCGTTTGACCAGTCCCTCAACTCGCAAGGGCAACAACGACAACGAAGATGGAATCGAAACGACGGGTGCCGACGCCATTCATCCTCCGGGCCTACCGATCGTACCTCAACCAGATAAAGAGTGTCCCTATAAAGAGTGTCCCTTCGCGTCACCTTTCGGGGATCTTATTTTCTCGGCGGACTCGGCGTCTCGGCGGTGAGAATTAAACCTTACTCCACAGCTCTTCCCGCGGGTCTTCCGGGTTCAGTTTGGCCAACTCCCGCAGCAGTTCTTTCGTCTTCTCATCGCGCGGCATGGGGACCGTGATCTTGACTTCTACGATCTCATCCCCGCGCACCCCGTCTTTGGTAGCCGACGGCACGCCCTTTTCCCGCAGCCGCAGCTTCTGGCCAGACTGCGTCCCAGGAGGAATCTTCAGCATGCTCCGCCCATCAATGGTGGGTACCTCAATCTTCGATCCCAAAGCCGCTTCCACCGCCGTCACCGGCACCGTAATGTGGATGTCGTCGCCCTCGCGCCGGAAAAGCGGGTGCTCGCCGATGCGGATGATGACGTAGAGATCGCCGACCCCGCCTCCGCGCAGCCCGGCATTGCCTTTGCCCGCGATCCGAATACGTTGCCCGTCGCGGGTTCCAGCCTTGATGCGGATCTCCAGCGGATCGGTGCGCTCGACGCTGCCTTCGCCATGGCAGACCGGGCAGGTCGAAATGTTCTTACCCGTCCCATGGCATCGCGGGCAGGTGACGTTGAACTTCATCCGCCCGCCCGTCTGCTCGATCGTTCCCTTGCCGTGACACTGCGGACATTGCCCCGGAGCTTCGGTGAAGCCATTCCCGTGGCAGTTTCCGCAGACATTGCGCCGGGAGATATTGAGCTTCATCACGCCGCCGCGGATCGCTGTCCAGAACGGCACGTTGACCTGATACTCAAGGTCGCTGCCCGGTGCGGGACCCTGATCGGCTGCCTCACCGCGCCCGCCGCCAGTGAAAATGCTGGAAAAGATGTCGCGGAATCCGCCGCTCCCGCTGCTCTACCCCTTCCGCCCGCCAGCGCGCGCGCCTTCGAACAGATCCGAAAAGTCAAAGCCGCCGAAATCGACGTTTCCTTGTCCGCCGGGATGGCGCCCTCCCGGAAAGCCTCCGCCAAAGTCGCCGGGAGCCCCAGGCTGTCCGCCGCCGCGCGCGTAGGCCTCGGCCGTCGCCGCATCGATATTGTCGGAGTAGAACCCCAGCTGGTCGTAGATCTTCCGCTTCTTGGCATCGCTGAGGACGTCGTTGGCCTCGGAAAGAGTCTTGAACTTCTCTTCAGCGGACTTATCGCCAGGATTGACGTCAGGATGATACTTGCGCGCAAGCTTGCGGAACGCCTTGCGGATGTCGTCGGTGGAGGCCGACTTCTTTACGCCCAGAACGCCGTAATAGTCTTTGGTTTGGGTGGCCATGGTTCAGGTGTCAGGTCTCAGGTGTCAGGTCTCAGCCTGCAAGGCAACTGACTCCTGGATTTTCCTGCTACATGAGTGTCGCACACCTGCGAGGCTGAGAGCTGAGAACTGACAGCTGAGAGCTCGCTTTCAGTTCACCACTTCCTTCGCTTGCTCATCCACCGCCACGGTGAACGCCTCAAAGGGCGAGGCATCGATCGACACGGGAATCCGCTGCACTCCCGTCGCAGTCGGCGCGATGCAGTACCAGCGCCCTTCTTCGGGGATGAAATTCACAAAAAACATCTGTCCCTTGACTTCAAATCTCAATTCGCTTTCCTCATTTCTGGCCTGCAAACAATAACTCTCAAACTGTGATGCAAATTGGGGGCGCATTCGCGCCCCCACTGAAGTGCCACTCGCTGATGGCTGATGGCTGAAAGCTGACAGCTTATTTCTTGTCCTCGACATCCACGTACTCGGCGTCGATCACGCCTTCGTCTTTCTTCTGGCCCGCGCCGTTCGTGCCCGGCGCCGCGTGCCCATCAGTCGGCCCCGCACCCGTCGCACCCGGTGCCGCGCCCGGAGTCGCCTGCGTCGCCTTGTACATCTGCTCCGCCAGTTTGTGCGAAGCCGCAGTCAGCTTCTCGCGTGCCGAGTCCATCGCCGCCTTGTCGCCGCCTTCAATCGCCTTCTTCGCGTCCGCCAGCGCGTTCTCCACGTCGCCGCGCTCCGTGCCCGAGATCTTGTCGCCATGCTCCTTCAGCATCTTCTCGATGTTGTAGACCATCGAGTCGAGCTGATTCTTGGCCTCGATCTCATCGCGCCGGGCCTTGTCTTCGGTCGAGTGCGCGTCCGCTTCCTTCGCCATGCGCTCGACTTCTTCCTTCGACAAGCCCGAAGACGAGGTGATCGTGATCTTCTGATCCTTGCCCGTGGCCATATCTTTCGCCGTCACGTTCAGGATGCCGTTAGCGTCAATGTCAAACGTTACTTCGATCTGCGGTATGCCCCGAGGCGCCGGCGGCAGCCCGGTCAAATGGAACTTGCCCAAAGTGCGGTTCTGCGCCGCCAGCGGTCGCTCGCCCTGCAGCACATGCACTTCCACCGAAGTCTGACTGTCGGCTGCCGTCGAAAACGTCTCCGTCTTCTTAGTCGGAATCGTAGTATTCCGAGGGATCATCCCCGTAGCCACGCCGCCCAAAGTTTCGATCGACAAAGTCAAAGGAGTGACGTCCAGCAGCAGCAGGTCTTTGACCTCGCCCTTGAGCACGCCGCCCTGAATCCCAGCGCCGATGGCCACCACTTCATCCGGGTTCACGCCCTTGTGGCCTTCGCGCCCAAACAGTTCTTTGACGATCTGTTGGATCCGCGGCATGCGGGTCTGTCCCCCGACCAGCACCACCTCGTTGATCTTGCTGGTGTCGATACCGGCATCTTTCAGGCACTGCTTCGACGGCCCCACCGACCGTTGCAGAATATCTTCGATCATGGTTTCGAGCTTCGCCCGGGTCAGCTTCTTGACCAGGTGCTTCGGCCCGGAAGCATCCGCCGTGATGAACGGCAGGTTGATCTCGGTCTCCATGGTGGTCGAAAGCTCGATCTTCGCGCGCTCCG
>Ga0116221_1003464_pt1 | contig 10189 bp, 5 predicted proteins | sample Sb_taG_5_FD_88965 | JGI IMG/M metagenome (GOLD analysis project Ga0116221, IMG submission 88965) | Peat soil microbial communities from Weissenstadt, Germany - Sb_50d_8_FC metaG | ecosystem: Environmental > Terrestrial > Soil > Wetlands > Peat | place: Germany: Weissenstadt | collected 2010-09-21
CGGGTATCGTGGTCAGCCGGTTTGGGCCCGAACAGTGTTTTCGTAAGCGATCTTTCGACCGCTTGTCCAAGGTCCTTTTGCCAGCCATGCCAGGTCCAGGGACCAGTTTTGCTCACGCCACGCAGCGTCGGCGTCAGCTTTGGGTTGCCGTAGGAATCGTCGTTGAGCGTGTCAAAGGTGCGCCCGGAGGTGTGGCCGTCCGGATGACAGGTGTGACAGCTGAACCAGGAATGCAGCGAGCGCTGCGCATCGTAGAAGATTGCCTCTCCCTCGCGTGCCATAGATGGATGCGGCGGACCGCCCAGCTTGATCTCGCGGACAACCTGAGCAGTCTTCACATCCACGAGCTGCACGGCGTCGAGCAGATAGTTGGCGACGACTGCCTGATCGCTGTCGCCCACGAACTGCAGGGCGAGCGGCCGGCCGCCCAGCGCCAACCGGCGAAACTTGCCGTCGCCCAAAGCAAGGCTGGAATCGAGAAGGTCGCCCGGGTCGCCGTTATTCCAGGGCACCGCCCCCACCTGGAAGAGCAGCAGTTCGTGCGTCCCGGCCGCGGCCACGGCCAAGCAATCTCCCTTGGCGCTAAAGGCTGCGGCGCACGGGTCGCCCACCGCCTTGCCGCGCGTATCCAGAGCGATCTGCCAGTAGTCGCTGTTCGAACCGGGCTCCACTGTCATGCGGGTCAAGCGGCTATTGAGCGCCCAGCCTTCGCGGATGTTCGCAATCGCGATGGCGTGGTGCCGGTCGTGAATGTGGGCAGTGACCACTTCCTTGTCGTTCGGGCTGAAGGTCAGACCGTGCAAGTTGAAGGCATCTTGAATCGTTCGCTCCCAAAGGAGTTTCCCTGCTTGAGTGTCCCAGCAGCGCACCTGAGCGGAGCGGGCGCTCACGGCCGCGAGGTATCGGCCGTCGCGGGATAGGGCCAGCTTGCGCGGCTCCACCGGGGCCGGCCAGCGCGACGACACCTTTCGCGTATGCCAATTAACACGGACCACCTCGTTGGCGGAGGCGAGGGCCACGTAGAAGCTGTCGCCGTCGGGAGCGAAAACGATCCCACGCGGAGCGGGGCCAACTTGTGCCGTGCCCGCGCGCTGAAGTGCGCTACCTTCTACGTTGAAGAGAGTGACAGAGCCGGACCAGAGATTGCTGACGGCCACGCGCCGGCCATCGGCCGAGCATGCGATGCCGGAGGGCTTCCGGCCGCAGGATTGCTCGGCCAGCACTTTGGCACCGGTCAGATCAATCAGAGACACGGAATCGGCAGTGTGATTGGCGGTAAGCGCGTAGCGTCCACCTGGGAGAACAGCGACATCGATCGGGCTGCGGTGAAGCTCGGGGGCTGTTTCCGGAGTTGCACGGACCACAAGGCCGACCGGGGCGCATAGCAAGCAGAACAGGAAGAGAAACCAGGACCAGTGCCTGTGCATGGACATGCCTCCGGTCGTTATGCTTTCAAAAATGAACAACCGCGGGCCCGCAACCGTCCAATATCAGAGCCGCGGAAGCGGCCCAATGGCAAGGCGGACGCAAGTAATGAGCAAAAGCCGGCTCTAAAGCAGCGTAACGGATGCCGAAAAGTTTGCAAGTGCTGCAATAGTCGTTTCGACTGACCACGCAGGCGGGACACCGGCAAGACCAAACCATCCAGTCAGACGCTCTGGCAGACCCACCAAACTGGCAGAGCGAATCGTTCCAATTCAGAGTATGCTGGTGCCTTAACCATAGTGTCGAGATCTTTCATACGGGTTGGCTAGAAAGGACGTACGAGATGAAATGGCTACTGACAGGATTGCTGTCATTAGGACTCGCAGGTCCCGCCATTCGGGCGGACGACAAGAAAGCAGACGCGGCCCCCAAGGCACCGCCAACTTATGACTCCCTCACCAAGGAGTTCCAAGACGCCCAGAAGAAGTGGACTGACGGATTGAGGAAGCAGTTCGCCGACGCCAGCAAAGCGATGCAAGAAGCCAAGACGGACGAAGAAAAGCAAGCGGCGCAGAAGAAGCTAAGGCCCGCGACCATGATGATTCGGCCGGAGGACGGTCCTGGGCCGAAGTTCGCGGCGCGTTTCTTCAAGTTTGCCCAGGACAATCCGAAAGATCCCTCGGCAGTGAAAGCATTATCCATGGCCATCAATTTGGGCGGCGGGCCAAAATCACCATCGTGGCCAAAGATTCTTGCCATCCTCGATACGGAGTATGCGGCCAGTCCCGGGATCAAACCGGTTTTGCGTGCCGTGGGGCGCTGGGGCGATGAAGCCGGCGACAAACTGCTTCAGGATGTGGTCGCCAAGAACCCCGATCGCAAGATCCAGGGACTCGCCTACAAGGCAATGGCAGAGGGGCAAGACCTGGCGGCCAGAATGGCTGATCAACTCAAAACAAACGAGCGCGCCCGTGAGAGCGTGACCAAGGATAGAGGCGCGGCGTATGTGGAGCTGCTCCTGGCCAACGCCGAGCACGCCAGGCAAAAAGCCAAGGAAATCACGCAATTCATTCACGAGAAATATGGCGATGAGTTTCCCGATCTATCGGTCGGCAAGCCGGCTCCGGAAGTGGTCAGCCAGAATATCGACGGCAAAAAAGTCCAGTTGAGTTCTCTCAAAGGGAAAGTCGTCGTCCTCGATATCTGGGCGACGTGGTGCGGGCCCTGCAAGGCAATGATACCACACGAACGTGAAATGGTTGGCCGGCTCAAGACAGAGCCGTTTGCACTGGTGAGCATCAGTGCTGATGAGCAAAAGAAGACCCTTACCGATTTCCTCGCCAAGACCGAGATGCCCTGGAACCAATGGTGGAACGGAAGCTCGGGCGGCATCCTCGAAGATTGGGATGTTCAGTTTTTCCCGACCATTTACGTCATCGACGCCAAGGGTGTGATTCGCTACAAGAACCTGCGCGGCGAAGAGCTTGAAAAAGCGGTGAACACTTTGATTGAGGAAACGAGACTGAGGTAGGCGACTCGACGCTCGAACTCAGAATCAAAGCCATCACGCATCCCAGCATCAGGCTACGTACCGCCGGATGCTGCGAATGCGTGATGGCAATCCCTCGAGTCAGGTGGATGCCCAAGGGCTTCTGAAATAAGAAACTGCTACTTCTCGCTTGGTTTCGACTGAACTTGTCGCACCGGCGGCTTGCTCTCTGCCATCAGCGATGCCTGAAGCTGGTCGAGGTCTTCCTTCGCCAGGTGACGTTTGGTGGTGTCGAGCATCTTGAGGAAATGGCCGATTTCCATTTCGTTGCCCGGGAAGCCGATATTGCCCTTCGGGCCGTCACTGGTGGCGAGCGCTTTGCCCTTGCTATCGAGAAACGCGAACCAAGGAATTCCGGCCTTGTCGGCCATCGGGTTGTAGCGCGCCAGCACTGCCTTGCCGCCGTCCATGCGATCGATGTCGATCTTGACCTCCACGAATTCCTTCCCGATCGTAGTTGCAATCTCAGGGCGGGCCAGCCACGCATCCAGGCGCCGGCACCAGCCACACCAGGGCGCTCCGAAATGAAGGAACACTTCCCGATCCGTTTGCTCGGCCTTTTCGAACGCTGCATGCAGGAGTTCTTCCGCCACTAATGCCTTGGCCTGGTGCTCCGTCAGGAAGGCGAGCAGTTTCTTGGGGTCATGGCCGTTCTTGCCGTCTTCGCTTTTCGTTTCGAAGGGATCGGTGGGCTGGTTGGCAATTACCTTGCCGTCGCCATCGAGAACAGTTAGATAAGGCACGCCCTTCAGAGTGGCCTGGCAGCGTTCGACGATATCCTTGTTCTTGTCCATGTGACCGACATCGATGGGCAAGTATTCATACTCATAAAGCAGCTTGCGGCGCAACTCCGCGTCGGTCGTAAAACGCTCGTGCAGCAGGACACACCAGCCGCACCAGTTGCCGCCCCACTGGATCAAGACGCGTTTGTTGTCCGCCTTGGCGCGCTTGAGCGCCGCCTGGAGGTCTGCCTGGGCATCGGCCTTTTCGTTGTAAGCCTTCGGCTTCGGCTTTGCCGGGGCCTTGGTTTTGACATCCTTGGCCGCGGCATCGTCCCGCGCACGCGCGGGCACGAACGCCAGCCCCAGCAGCAGCGCTGCCGAGATGCAGATGCGACAAATCATCGTTCATTCCTCCGGTAGTGACATAGCCCAAATTCTGGGTTGATTTTACCGGAGTGGCGTATGAATGCCAGAGGCGTAGTGCAATTCCGGCGACAAGAAGAGCTTCATCGACCGGTATAGGCTCCTAGCATCATCGAATTGAACCAATCTACGGTAGGGCGGTACCCGGCCGTACCGGTCCCGTTTGCTCCAAAGACCGATCGAAGTCGCGAGTGAGCTGGAACGGGCCCGGTCTCTCGGTCGGCAAGCACGTATTCGACCTGCCAAGTATTTATCCTCCTCGTATTCGGCTTTGATCGGTAGTAGAATCGATGGTACACTTGTGACATGAAAATTGCAGAAACCCCGGCACTGGATAGGCTGCTCGATCCTCTTGCTCGCTCTCTTAGCCCGGCCGCTGCCCGGGCAATTGTCAATTTTCGTGCCGACGCCGCCACGCGAGCCCACATTGCAGAGTTGGCCGAGAAATGTAACGAGGGACAACTTACACCGCACGAACGGGCTGAGTATGAGACCCTCGTGCGAGGCATTGACTTCATCACCATTCTTCAGTCCAAAGCGCGCCGCCTCTTGGGCAGTTGCCGGAAGCGTTAATGCAAAGTGCAGTCCGCAGTGCTGTCCGGCGCCGCGCCCGGTCCTGTTGCGAGTACTGCAAGTTTCCCGAGAAACGCGCGATCGTGGTTCCGTTCCAGATCGAGCACATCCTCGCCAGGCAACACGGCGGTCGTACTGTTCTTTCAAATCTCGCTCTCGCCTGTCACCACTGCAATTTGCACAAGGGCCCGAACCTGACTGGAATCGATCCGCTCTCTGGTGAACTCGTGCGGTTGTTCCACCCGCGCCACATGAAGTGGGAGCGGCATTTCCGGTGGGTCGGCCCGATTCTTATAGGCCGCACGAGCATTGGTCGTGTCACTGTCACTGTTCTCGACATGAACCACCCAGACCGTGTCGACCTGCGTCAGGCGCTGATTGAGGAAGGGGTCTTTCCGCCTGGATGAGGATGGCGAGCAGCTCATCCTGACAGCCGCCTGCGGTGAGGGCACGCACCGCGCCCAGTGTCATTTCTTGATCAATTCCAGACGGATCTCCTTGAACCGCACCTCCATCGGGCCGCCCGAATGAATTTGCAAGGCGAAGATGCCACGCCGAGCGCCGGCCGGATCGTCGAGATCCACACAGGGTTGGCTGTTCAAGAAAGACCGGATATGGCTCCCCTCGGCGACAACCTCATATTCGTTCCAGTCGTCCGGTTTGAGATAAGGTTCGCCCGATTTCGCGGAGAGGATGCCCCTGGCGCTTTCCTCATAGAGCTTGCCCCACCAGCCGGCGCCAATGTCGGCCTGATAGCCTCGCATTTCCCCGTCGGGCAGCGCCTCGCTGCGGAACTGGACGCCGCTGTTGCCGGAGTTGGGCACCAGCTTCACCTTAACCTTGAGCCTGAAGTCGCCAGCGGCCATCTGGCTGCGCAGGAACTCGTTCCGCTTGATGCCAGGGCTGCGGCCGACGATTTCCCCATTCTCAACTTTCCAGAGCTGCGGATCGCCATCCCAGCCGGTAAGGTCTTTGCCATTGAAGAAATCCTTGACGTTTTCTGCTGTCGCAAGGATCGGCACTTGCACGGGGCCCTGCAAATACGCGATGAGACTACGAATTTCTTCCTGCTGCAGCGGCTTGAGTAAATCGTCGGGCATCATCGACGTGGCGCTCGGCGCCCGCGATTGAATATCGTCATGCGGAATCGAAAGCGTTTCATTAGCGGTGACCACGGTAACAGCGGCAGGCGTTTCGCCTCGAATGATGCCGGTGATGAATCGGCCGCTCCGCAGCTCAATCACGGTGGCCGAGTATTCCTTGGGAATCACCGCGCTCGGATCGAGGATATTCTCGAGCAGGTAGTCCAGGTTCGCTCGGTTGGATCCGGTCAATTCCGGGCCGACCTTGCCGCCAACGCCAAACAGAGTGTGACATTGGCCGCAGGCCTTGGCAAAGACCGCCCTGCCTAGGGGCAAGTCGGTTTCGGCGCGGACCGGAGCGCGCAGCATTTGTCGATAACTCGCGATGAGCCGGGCGCGGTCGGCGGGAGTTGCGCGCACGATGCCCCAAACGTCGGCGATGCGCTGATCGAGTTCCTTGTTCTGCAAGTTGCGTAGCTGGCGCACGATTTCCGCGGGCACGTCGGCCGGCTGCAGTTTCTTCTGGGCCAGCGCTTCGAGCAGCGCCTTGCCGTAATTGACTCGCGCCGCCAACGTGTTGAGGGCATCGCGCTTTTCTTCCAGCGTCAAGTCTCGGAAAATCGAAAGGATGGCCAAGGGCGCTTTGGCGTCGTCGTAAGCCGCCAGTCCCTTGATAGCCGGGCCGCGCAGGGCCGAATCGCCAAGTAGCTTGAGCAGGACCGGCGCAAGCTCCTTGTCTTGCGCTTGCAAGAGTGAGGCCAACGCCCTCTGCCGGAGACCGCGGTCGGAAGTGGTTGATTGCAAAAGCTCGCGCAACTCAGCGCGCGCCTGCCCGTCGCCAAAGGTCACCGCTAGCGTGATCGCCAGCGTCCGCAAGTCGGCGTCCTGATTGCGCTTCAACGCGGCGAAGACGCGCGGCCAATCCGCAGGCATGGCAACGCGGCGCCGGCCTTTGAGAGCTGCGCTGATGCCGCTCAGGAACGTGCGCTGTACGGCGGGTTCACTTACGTCGGCGAGCGCGTGCGCCAACAAGTTGACGGCGGCGGGCGTTCCCTCCGACCCAATCCGCTGCACCATGAAGGTCAACACCGGCGGCACCTTCGCCCTCGAGGCAAGGGCCAACGCCCGGCCTGCATCCAGCCCAGCCAACGGTTCGGCCGCATACCAGTACATGAGGGGCAAGTTGTGGTCGCCCGCGTCCTCTCCGTGCGCGAGGAGGCCGTCGAGAATGCCCCAGCGGTCCGAGAGCGGCAGCCTTTGCAGCGCCGAGGCCAGGTAAAGTCGAACGACCGGAGAGGAGTCCTGCCTGGCCAGCTCCGCCATTTTTGCGAGCAGTGCTGGACTGGCGCTGGTGTGTTCCAGCGCAAGCTGGATGGTCCAGGCCCGCATATATTCGCTCTTGTCCGCCAGGCCCTGCTGGATTCTATCCTCTGTCAATCCGTTAGTGACATGCAGCGCCCACAGGCCGCGCAGGCGGCGGGTCTCGTCCGGATTCGCAAACGCTATCTGGGCAAGACCATCATGGACCGCTGCGTTGCCGCCACGCTCTTGTAGGAGTCGGCGGGCCGTGCGCACGTACCAATCGTTCGGATCAAGTTGCAACTTCACAAGTTCGGCGTCGCTCAGTTTGCCAAGGTCGGCATGGACGACGGGAGTGCCTCGGCGGCAGATCTTGTAGATCCTGCCGTTCGTACGGTCCCAGATCTGCACGTCGCCGGTGTGGCAGGCCTGCTTGTCGTACCAGTCAATCATGTAGACGTTGCCGTCCGGGCCATAGCGGAAATTGATGAACCGCGCCCAGGCGTCGTTGGCGAGCAAGAAGTCGGGGCCATGCCCGGCGACGTACCCGGAGCCCTTGGGCTTCAGGATGTCGACGTTAAGCCGGTGGCCATGGATGTTGCCCATGAACATCTGATCGCGATACTCGTCGGGCCAGGCGCCGCCCAGGTAGATCATCGTGCCGCAATGAGCGTGGCCGCCGCCGGCACTATCGGACTTGCTATTGCCGCTATGCGGCGTCGCTCCGAGGTAATGCAGATGGTCGGCAATGGTCTTGATATCGTCGAACGTGTACGGATTGAAATGAGGGCCAGCCTGTCGTTGGTAGCGGGCTCCCTGAATGATGTGAAAACAGTGGGGGATCACACAGGCTTCGCAAAACGCCTGGCCGCGATCGTTGAAATCGAAGCCCCACGGGTTACTGGTGCCGTACGCGAACACCTCGAAAACGTGCCGCGTCGGGTGGTAGCGCCAGATGCCCGCGTTGAGGCGGACGCGCTGATTTCTCGGCGTGCCGGGCTTGCCCACGAACGAGTGTGTGAACACCCCGTGGCAGCCATAGAGCCAGCCGTCAGGCCCCCAGCTAAAGGTGTTGAGCACCTCATGCGTATCTTCGGAGCCCCAGCCGTCAAGCAAGATTTGCGGTGGGCCGGCCGGCTTGTCTTCACCTTCCTTGATTGGAACAAACATGAAGTTCGGCGCCGCCCCGATCCACACGCCCCCGAAACCGACTTCGAGGCCGCTCACGAGGTTTAGGCCTTCCATGAACACGGTGCGCTTGTCGAATTTGCCGTCGCCGTCGGTATCTTCGAAGATGACGATGCGGTCGTGCGCATCTTTCTCCGACCGGCGAACAGGATACGCATACGCCTCCGCCACCCAAACTCTTCCTCGATCGTCCAGGCACATGGCAATCGGTTGAAAGACGTCCGGTTCGCCGGCAAACAGCTTGACCTCGAACCCCTCCGGCACGGTCATTGCCTGGGCAGCCTTCTCAGGCGACAGCCCGGCATACTTATAAACGTCTGGTTGCAAGACCTGGTTGGTCGGGCGCACGGGCACGTTCGGCTTCTCGGCATGAAAACGGAAATCGTCGAAATTGATATGCCCCCAGCCGCTCGATTCGCGATCCACCAGGCGAATAAAGATCTTCTTCCCAGACACGGGCCTCAGGTCCACAACGACGCGGCGCAGGTTCTCCTCATCCATTCCAGAGAAGCGCGCGAACACCGCTTTGGTATCTTCGCGCACCAACTCGACACACGTGGAGGGGTGCGCGCCGCCACCGACCAGGAGTGAAGCCCACGGGTGAGTCGCCTTGAACGCGACCGAGGTTAGCGTGCCCTGTGGCCGGTCGCCGTGCAGTTCGAATGTGCCAATCCAGTACTGCCCCTGGTGCTCACTCTTCATGTCGCCACGGCGCCGGTGGACCGTGTCGCCCTTCATTGGCTGGCCCACGAACGCGTCGCCTTCGGCCTTCCAATCCTTCAATGTGCCCGTCTCGAAATCTAGGTTGAGCGGTTTGCCGTCGTCGCCTAGCGGCAAAACGCCTGCCGGCGGCTCGGCACGGACGGCGCTGCATAGCCCCAGCGCGAGAATAGCCAGAATTGCAAGGAGATTGGCACGTATGCAAGAACGGGTCATGCTGCCCCCAGTTGCAGGTTTAGGTGAGCTTGCCGGCATTTACAAAACTTTACTGGCCGACGAGCCAAACTCCAAGCCTTTACTGGCAAATGTTTGACGGCGTCCAATCAGCGCGTTTACGGAAAGGGGAGAGGTCACCGTCACTTCACGCGCTCACCACCGCATTTTCGTTTAACCGCGACCCAGCGGGGAGCGCGCGAACAGGCAGCACGCAACATCCCTTCCGATCTCGCGCTCCCCGCTGGGTCGCGGTTTAACGAAAAAACCGTACGAGGTGCGGCGTACCGGGTTGGAGTACGCGCCAGGTCCCATTCCTGCAAGCGCCTGGTATAATTGCACCTTCGTTCCCGCCCAGCGGCCCCGCAAAATTGAGACGCCGGAAGCAGCACACTGTTAACCCTCCGCCTTCATTATCCTTGGGGAAATCTCCATGAGCCCGTCGAAAGAGCGTCCCAGGTCTCGCAAGTCATCGCGGCTGTGCGTTTCCGCGTGCTCTTGGCTTGCATGCGCGCTTGCCTGTTTGCTGGCGAATTCGAACCTCGCGAGCGCCGCGGAAAACTGGCCCGAATTCCGCGGTCCCACGGGGGACGGACATTCGGATGCGACCGGCCTGCCCATCCGCTGGAGCGAAACCGAAAACGTGCGTTGGAGGGTCGCCATTCATGATAAGGGTTGGTCGTCGCCGGTGATTTGGGACAATCAGATCTGGTTCACGACGGCGACGGCCGACGGCAAGCAGCTTTTCGCCATGTGCGTCGATCGCACCAGGGGCAAGATCTTGCACGACATCAAATTATTCGACATTGCCAAACCCGGGTTTTGCCCGCCGTTCAACAGCTATGCTTCGCCAACGCCGGTCATCGAAGCGGGCCGAGTCTACATCCATTTCGGCAGCTACGGCACGTCCTGTCTCGACACGGCATCGGGCCAAACCATCTGGTGCCGACGCGACCTGACCTGCGATCACTGGCGCGCACCTGGGTCTTCGCCAA
>Ga0116221_1003475_pt1 | contig 10163 bp, 10 predicted proteins | sample Sb_taG_5_FD_88965 | JGI IMG/M metagenome (GOLD analysis project Ga0116221, IMG submission 88965) | Peat soil microbial communities from Weissenstadt, Germany - Sb_50d_8_FC metaG | ecosystem: Environmental > Terrestrial > Soil > Wetlands > Peat | place: Germany: Weissenstadt | collected 2010-09-21
CGCGGGTCATGCGAGCTTCCCTATGCCTCACTCTGCTTGCCGTAGTCTCCATTGGAGGCTTGGTGGGCTGCGGTGGGGGTACGAATCAACCGCCGTCAGGCCAGCAGACGATTCTGGTCAACGCAGCCGCTGAAAACTTTACGGTAAGCGTTCCGGTAGTTCTGACGGCACAGTAACTGCCCTCAGCGTGTGGGGCCCGCGTGGCAGAGCGGGCCCCCTCTTTTCAATCCAAGAAACCAAGACGGAGAGCGAGAAAGCCTGGGGGATCACATGTGGAAAGTCCAGCGAATAGCGAACGATGAGTTTGTGATTCTGCGAGTAAGCGGTCACCTTGAAAGTGAACAACTCACCGAGCTGCAAAAAGTCGTCGCTTCGGAAGGTGCGGACGCGAACGTCGTGCTCGATCTGAAAGAAGTGAGGCTCGTGGATCAAGACGCAGTCACGTTTTTAGCGGAGTGCGAAGGCAACGGCACGAAGCTTCGTAATTGTCCGGCCTACATCCGCGAGTGGATCGGAAGACGGCAGGACCGAGAGTCCCGAAGAATGAGAACTCTTCGTGACGGTTCGCTCAGGCTGGAGCAATCTTAAGCACTACAAGTTTCCATCGGAGTCTACTTATGTCGACCATAACCCGCTTCCTGGTGAGTCACCGGTCCGAGTCGCTGATGTGCGCCCTGGTTGCGCTGCTATTGGCCGCTCCGTTGGGCGATTCCAGGCCTCATACCGGCGGTATCATCGCATTACTGGTTCTGCTCGTCCTGCTGGCAGGTGCGAGTTACCTGGCCGACCGAAAGATCGTCCGTCTCGCTGTCCTGCCCACAGCTGCCGTGTGGATCGCGGCTCGGGCACTTGAGGCGTTCGGCAACAGTCGTCATTTTTACACACATCTTGCGCCGGTTGCGGGCTTAGCTTTGTCTTGCGCCGCCCTGTGGGCCATGCTTGACCGCCTTGATTCGGTACCGCAGGTCACCACCGGCATGATCTCCGAAGCTTTCGTCTGCTATTTGATTCTTGCGATCGCCTTTTCTCAGGTCTATTGGATCTTGGACCACCTATTTGACCATCCTTTCAACCAAATGATCCCTGCCTCGCAGACTAGCACTTTTCTCTATTTCAGCATGGTCAGTCTGAGCTCCGTGGGTTTCGGTGGCATCGTGCCCGTGAATCCGTACGTGCGGCTGGTGGCTGCGCTGGAAAGTATGACGGGCATCTTCTACATTGCGGTCGTCGTGGCGCGGCTGGTTTCGTCATATCGACGGGAACCTCCAAGCGTATCCCTGGGTACGTCTGCTCCCTCCACTAACTAATCGCCACGCAAGATCTCCGCCTTCTTGCTACGGATCGGCAAACCGGGATCGCTGCTGTTGATCGAGACCAAACCCCCGTTTTCGTCGCGAGTCGTGTGGAATCGCTCGCTGGTGCGCCCAACTATTTTTTCGTGAGCGTCCTTGACCACGGTGTCTATGCACCAACAAATCCACTGGTGACTGAGCCGATAACTCTGTTTTGACCATCGCGGATGTAGCGTTTTTCAAGTGACATTTGTTCCTCCAGACAACTACCTAGCCGTTCAAGCCCGCCTCCCGAAGCGGCGTATCCTATCGCAAGAGGGCATCATCCATGACCGAACATTCGAGGCACGCTCAGGCGCACATCGATTCGATTGTGAAACAGGAGGAAGAGGCGTTGGAGCAAAGGTCTAGCTCAGAACGCCTCGCCGACAGTGTGGGAACGTTCGCGGGAAGCCTTCCGTTCGTTGTGCTTCACCTAGTGCTCGTGACCGCGTGGCTACTGGTGAACAGTGGGCAAATCGGAGTAAGGCCGTTCGACCCGTGGCCGTTCTCGTTGCTTGGGGTGATCGTTGCGGTCGAGGCCGTCATTCTGTCCAGCTTCATACTCATGCGCCAGAACCGCATGATGCGCCGAGGGGAGCGCCGGGACCACCTGAACTTGCAGGTTGACTTACTGGCGGAGAAAGAAATCACGACGGTGTTGCAGATGGTACGTGCGATTTGCGGGCACATGGGGCTTCAAAGCATCATGGCAGACAAAGATATTCGCGAACTTAGCAAGAATACCTCGATTGAATCGTTGAGTCAGACATTGGAGGACAGGCTGCCCGGCGAATAGGGTCTTGCCATCACGCAACATAACCTTTAGTAACTTCCCCTTGATGCCTCCCTCACGTTCCAATGAAAAGGAATCTCGCATTGGAATCCCTGACCGTGAACAATTTGCTGCTGTGCTTTGTTGTCCAACTCGGGGTGGCATTCGGGCTGGCAGGATTATTGTGGCCTGAGACGTTCATGCCGCTCTTCGAAATCCTGATGTTCCCTTGGGCGGCAAGCTGCCGTGCGATCCGGGCGAACGGAATCGCTGCCATCGGATTCTCACTCCTGCTTCTCGTCACGCGCCTCGCTGGCTATCGCTGACCGCGACCGAGGTCGTTGTTGGCGCAGCAGAGCACCGTTCAGACAGTCGAGAAACTGTTAGGAAATTCCATGCGAGAGACTGGCCATATTCGCAAAATCGAGCAATATTGCACAGATGCGGCTTGAAGTGGCGAGTAGTCTTGCGGCAGCAGAAGAACCTAAGGAGGATCGCTTCCGTGACCCCAAACCAACTAAATCTAGTCGGACAGGCCAGCAGAGAAATGAACCCCGTGAAGGTGAGAAATCTTCTCGATGTGCTTTGCCGAGCGATAGATAGTGAGCATGAAGAGCATCGGGAGTCGGGGGCAGACTGCCGGGAAGATCACAGAGAATATCCTGTGCCTTTCCTCTGCGATTAGGTTTTTCAGCCCTACACTTGGGCGGCAGGATACTTTTGGTGATCCGCCATGTGTCGCCTCACCTCACTGAAACGATACGACCTCTGTAGAATGAAAGGACAAAGATGAAGAAATTACTGAAAACATTACTCGGTACCAGCCTTTATTTACTTGAGCAGTCGGATGGCGCACAAAAAGGGCGCAACCGTGCGGCTAGCAGCATTGATGATTTCCGCGATGCTGTCCAGCAGAAGTACGAAGACGCGGCCGCCCGAGTGGTGAGAGCCTCAAGAGCCATTCGTGGAGAGGACAACCCAGCCCTTGGCAACGCCGTGCGCCTTGCGGCGGGAATAGGGGTCGGCATCGGCCTTGGCCTGCTATTTGCGCCTGCCAGCGGCCAAGACACTCGAAGAGCCATGGCGGAAAGCGTTCAGCAATTTGGGAACAAAGTCCGAAAACGGGTCTCGGCCGAGCATGCTCGCGCAACGTCTAATGCGGGTTAGCTGAATCGAAAACGATCGATTTCTCGCTTCTTGATTAGGAGAACAATGGCTAAAACTCAATCGAAATGCGCTCACTTGCCTTGTATCTGCGTTCCACCGGAAGACGAAAAATGTTGTACCCAGTTCTGCAAAGATGCAGGGTCAGAGGAGACCGAAATCGCGTGCGATTGCGCCCACTCAGCCTGCACAAAATGAAGTACTGACATCGGATCGACTGGTTCGCGCCACAGATACGTGGGTTGAATGCCGATTTCCAGCCTTAGTAACTTTGGTTCGGAGTCATAGCCGGATCAGGGACTAGACTTGAAGCTGTGAGACATTACAGCATCAAGATGATCCATGGCTTAGTCACGTTCACCTGTCCACATTGTAAACACTCCGTTACGACATCGGAGTTCAGCAGCCAGAACGGGAGCCGCCGCACCCAAGCGGCAAGAGCGATGAACGATCACGCTGCGGCTGAACACAGCCGCCTCTTACCCATGGCACCGCTGGATGCGCGGGTATGGCACACTCATTAGAAAGCGCACATCAGCACAACGTTAACCAGCGAGGAATATGAAAATACTTCTTGATCGAAGACCAGCGGCTAGAACATTCTTGACCCACTCGCTTTCCCGTCCCTAGGTGAGCGCAATCAGGAATCCCTCCGGCACCCGAAACACATTCACTGGCGTCCGGTAAACCCTGTCTGACTTTCGACCTACGTGCGTAAGGATGCCGAAGCCGGGTCAGGATGCTGGAATCAAGCACATTTCAGCGCACTGCTTTCGTCACACCTATCGCTCCTGGCTCGATTCTGTGGGCACTCCGGTGGGTGTACAGCAGAGAATGATGCGACACGCCGAAATCCGCACCACGATGAATGTTTACGGTGACCCGGTGAACGATGCTCTAAGAGACGCAAAGTCAAAGGTTGCGGAACGGGCTATCGGTCAGTTACTGACCAAAAGTGTGAGTTAAGTTCTTTAGATGTTGGGGTGGGAGACGGGAATCGAACCCGCAACGTCCGGAGCCACAGTCCGGTGCTCTGCCAGTTGAGCTACTCCCACCGCGTACTGATGATTATAACAACTGGCCCGCCGAACAGTGAGATCAGCGGTCAGGTTTAATCGGCTGCCGCAACCTTCTCCTCTAGTCCGGCGTTCAGATCCGCGGCCAGGAGTCGATGAAAGAGATGCTCGCCTGCTTCACGCCGTACTGAAAGTCTTCCCGCGCCGTACGCGCGGGATTTCAATCCACGCTGCACAGCCTCGCAGATTCCCAGATCTTCATCTTGAACTCTAGCGCCCACCTCGACACTTTGCTGGTTGTACTCGCGATCTTCCTCGCTCACGTCAGCAAAATAGAAATCGAAAATCACGCGGCAGTGATCGACATCTATGGGCAGCACCAGATTCGTATCCATGTAGCCTTCGTAGCAGTTGATCATCAGATTGGGATACTGCCAGAAATACCACGCGCGATCGCCTTTGCGGGTTGCGCCGGTCGCGGCGTCTTCGCTCGAAGCCACCATTGGACTTGACTGAAGGCAATAGCGGTCCTCGATCTCGATCGTGTATTCCTTGTAATCGAGAACCGAGTTCAAACCCTTGTGCAAATGGGGCACGTGATATCCGCCATCGAGATAATTGTCGACGAACACCTTCCAGTTGCAATGGATGTCGTAGACGCGGTTATCGAAGTAATGCAGTCTGCTCACGCCTAGCGGCACAATCCGCTTGCCTAGCCCGCCAAGAAAATCTCGCAGCGGCGCCGCTTGCGGATCAAGATTGACGAACACAAACTTCTCCCATGTCTCCGCTTTCACGGGCGCCAGACCATTCTGTTGGCGGTCGAAGTTCTTGACTCCGTCGAACTCGGGCATCCCCTTCAGCGAACCATCGAGTCCATAGTTCCAACCATGATACGGGCAGTGCAGAATCGAAGCCTGCCCGCAGGGTTCGGTGACCACGGCGGCGGCGTGATGGCGGCACACGTTGTAGAAGCCGCGCAATATGCCATCGTTTCCACGTACCACGACAATCGGTTCGCCGGCCACGTTCGCCGTGACGAACTGTCCCGGTCGCTCCACCTGCTCGACGCGTCCGACCATCTGCCAGGTCTTGCTGAAAACGGTCTTGGTTTCGAGTTCGGCAATACGCGAATCCACGTACCAGGGCGCGGGAATGGTCGACGCTTCCGGCAGCGGTGCGTTCGCGTCGTACGAGGCGAGAATATTCCGCAATGTATTTTGTGGGATCATCGTTGCGCACGGATGACGGAAATTATGCTCTCCCTAGTCTGCGGCCTTCGCCCGTAAAGCGATAACCTCTCTGGAAGCCAACTTGGACTCATGCTTTGGCAGGGTTTTCTCGCGATTCCGTCCCGATGGCTCTTTTCAACACATCCAGGAACTGCACGATCCGAGCTTCTTTCCTCTCCGCCAGATCGCCCTGGCGCCGGAAAAGTCCGGGATCGAGTTCCTCGATCAGCAGAGCATCCTGGAATCGCTCGACCACCCAATCAAGAATGGAAACCACCATTTCGATATCCAGATCCCGGCGGAGTTCGCCGCGTTCGAGTCCGAAGCGGACGAAGTCCACGCGTCCGTAGGGATCTTCGGCAATCAAGAAGCGATTGATTTCCCGTCTCAAGGCCAGGTCGGTTCCGTATTGTCCGAGCAGATAGACGCGGTAGGGGATCCAGTCTTCGCGCAGCATGTGTTCGGTCCGCACCAGCCAGTAGCGCAGCACTCCGAAGAAGCCAAGCTCCCGGACTTCGGCGGGCACTTTTAAATAAGGAGAAAACGAATAAACCGCCTTCTTGTACGCCTCGAAAAACAATCCGTCCTTGCTGCCGAAGTGCTGGAAAATCGAACCCTTGGCAATCCCCAAGCCCGCGGCAATATCGCCTACTCGCGCCGCGTTGTAACCCTGTTCGGCAAAATGTCGCATGGCCGCATCGATGATCCGGGCTCGCTTGTCTTCCGAGCGGGGCCGCGGAGGCAGGTTTCGATATCGCGGCGGGGAAATAAGGCTGCTGCTGATCCCACTCATAGGTTGACCTCAGGTCATGGCAATGTACCCAATAAACGCTTGAATTTCAACTGTAATTTAGCTGCGCATGAAGCTGTTTGTTTGCCGCAGGCCGGAGATCTGTGACCAGCGGTCTGAAACCTGGGTTCATGCCGCGATCATGCGCCACTTCGACGGCCGGCTTTTGTGATTAGTTTATTGGGTCGCGCTGGAAGGTTTAAGCTCGACCGACACCAGCCGAATTTCGCTGGTGAAAGTACCCGTACTGCGCGAATAGCTGACGTACATGATGCGCCCGTTATCGGCGTCGTATTCGGAATGTGCATGCGCGTCGTAAACGTCACCTTGTGCTGGTTGCATCGCGGTGAAGATCTTGAGCTCGCCCGACCACGGGCCTTCCGGGTTCGGCGAAGTGCGCAGCATGACGTCTAAAGATAGCGGCGCGCTGTAGACAGCAACGTATTGTTGAATATACGCATTCCAGGAAATGCTCAGGATGTTGTCGGCGGTAAGCACCGAAATGGCGTCGCCAATTTGCGAGGACCAATTGCCGTTGCCCGCGTAGTAGGTCCAGGCGCTTCGGTTGAGCACGTTGGCGGGCGCGACCTTCCCTAGCATGCACTGTTTGCCGGTGCTGACGGGAGTACCGCAGCCGTAGACGTAAAGTGTGTTTCCATTCACAAATGCGGTTGAACCGAAGCTGGGTTCGTTCTGGTCAAATAAAAGATCGGGATGGCCTGCCACTACCGGCGGATTGATCGTGGGCCGTTGCGGCTCGTTCTGGAAGTTCTGCCAAGTCGCGACCGAATTGCCGAGAGCCTGAAAGTTAAAGTTGCCAGGCGCGGCACTGACCAGCATGTAGAAGATCAACGCACTGTTTCCAGTTGGGTCGGCGACGATAGATGACGGCCACAATGCCCACCGAGCCCCGCAAGGCTGTACCTGGCACGGATTTCCGCTATGGGCCAGGTCGAACGCCAGTTCCTGCGGGCTCTCCGGAAGAATCATCGTAGGCGCGCCCACGGCATCGTCGCGCTCCTGAAATCCGGTTATGCCATCTTGCGGGTGGAGGTCGCTGGTCCACGACCACGAGTCGCTGATCAAGGTGCGACCCTCCGCGTCCGGTTTCGCGAGGAATGTATCGCCATACAGCCACACCGATTTACCCTGGAACAGCCCGCTGTACGCACCATCTCTCCCTAGAATCTCGGGATTGGTTTGGATTGTTCCCAGGTCCGTGACATTGACGACCGTCAGGTTCGGCGGAGGGCCGGAAGAGTTGGAGCAGCCCCACATTCCAAGCACTAGAGAAGCGGTGAACCAAGCCAAACAGGACGATCTTGCAATCGTACGAACACGGGGAATTGCATAAAGCGCCGACCTTAAAGCATTCCGGTCCGCAGCTTTCGCAAAGGAGGTTTCCTCAATCGCCGTGTGCTGCGAGCAGATCATCGCTCCGCCACTACGTCCCTCGTCGAAGACAGTATCCTGCGCTAGAGAATACCTGGTCCAGAGAAATAATATTTGGAGGTCCCGGGATCTCCTGCCGGGAACGGGCCAGCAGCGGATCACCCGTTCGCGTTTGGAAGATAGTAGCGCAAGGCCTACAGGCAATTGTCAAAAGTGCATCACGAAATTGTCATTTTCTTGTTACGAACCAGGGTCAAAAAGCAGTTCTCAGTGTCGTTCGTAGCTCGGGCTATCCGGAAGCGGCGGCGGATAATCGTGCCCGTACATGTTTTGGTGGCTCTGGGGCACGTTCGTGGGTGGAAGACGCATCGATCCCAAACTCGAGGCATCCTCGGCAATAGTGACGTCCCGGGTCAGATTGTTCAAATCCTCGGGCAGTGTGTTCTCGTACCAGATCCTTAACGTGTAACGGCCTGCGGGCACGTGCGGGATGGCCACCCGGCCGTGCGCGTCTGAAATTCCGTAGAAAGGACTGCTCACTGCGATTACCACGGCGCTCATTTCGGAATGAATATTGCAGAAGATGTAAGAAACTCCGGGTTTGTCAAAAACAACGTTGCGCGTGCTTCCGGCTTCATAGAGGCCGAGATCAAAGCGCTTGCCCTCGAAGAGCGAAAACACATTGTGAAAAAATGGATCCCGATTGGGAAATTCCACCACCGAACCAACTGGCACGACCAGGACGTGGGGCTCGAAGCTCTTGTTCTTCTGAACCAGGCGCGGCCGGCTGGAATCCTGATGAACCGGCGAACTCGGAAGCGTGGCGCCGCCAACCGGGGTAAGCCAGAGTACTGCGTTGCCGGCGGCGCGTGGCTTAATTTTCTTCCCGCTATTCACTAACGCTACATCGGCCGTCACTGTAATTTCCTGCGCACAGGCGACACCGCTGCAAACGATGAGCCAGCAGAGGCAGCAAACGGTTGTTGTTTTCATGATCAAAATAAAATTCCCATGATTAAACCGAACTGATCGCCGTTATTGCTGACGTCATTGAGTTGAAAGGTTTGCAAATGTTCGTATTCTGCGGAAAACAGCAGGTTCGAACGGGGACGAAACACAAAGTTCGCCAGAGCTCCGCGATTTTGAACAAGAAAAGGACCAGACGGAGGAGGCTGATTTACAGCCGTGATTCGCAGTTCTCCGGTCCTCGGATTGTCCAGGCCCACGGCGGCGTTCAGTTCGAGCCTGCTAGTCGCCTTGAATTTTAACTGCGACCATCCTCCGATTGCATCCAACCCGCGCACCGGGTTCGTTGAATAACTTGGATTGGCCACATACACGATGCTCTGACTGATGCCGCCGCCGATCCCGCCAATCGCCCGCCCGCGATAGAACTCACCTGTCAAGATCACGCGTGGGGCTAGCGGAATTTTCCAGTCTGCCATGCCCGCCCAACTGTCGATGCGGCTGCCGGACCAATCCTGGCGGCTGTAGTAGCCGCCCGCGCCGAAGCTCAGAGGCTGGCCAAAGATATTGTGTGTCCATGCAGTTCGGACGGCATAAGCGGGCTGCCGCGAAAGTTCCCCAGCAGCCGCCGTGCGAAAGTATTCCTGCGCGGGGAACTCTCCCGTAAGATTGTCGAGAATTCCGCCCTGGACGGTGATGTTCTGATCCGCGGAAAGCTCGAATCGATGCTCCACACGCACTTGCGGAGTCCATGCCCACAGGTTCCCAGCATAGTTGAGCGCGGGGACCGCAAGAGAAGCAAAAGACGTTGGTGAAAGTGGAGATATGAACAGGTTGTCCTGCCCGACTACAAGCGAAGTATCTGTCCAATCCATCCGCATGCTGGCCGTCCGCAAGCGGAAGATGCCTGAGTTGACTCCGTTCCACGTGTCGGGAAATCCACCAGCGAAATCGGCCTGCAAACTCGCGGATGTCTTCGCACCCGCCAAAGTGGGTCCGAACACCTCCAGCCCAATTTCCGACTGCCTCATGCTCGCGCCGAAGCTTCCCGTGCCTGTGCTCGGCCCAGTCACAAAACTGGGGAAGTCCTGGTTGTCGGTCGCCCCGTGAGAACTAAAGAGGTTTAAGAGCACGAGACCGGAGAGCCGGACGCGATACTTGGACGCGCTCTCGACTTTGGTCTGATACTGATCGTTGAGCTTACTATTCACCAGTTGCGTCGACTCCTCGAGCGTCGCCACGCGGTCCTCCAGCGACCCGGACGCGTTAGCTTTCCGCGGAGCAGTTTGAACGGAGGCCGGCTCCGGATCGGCGTTGGCTGGCGCAGCCGGCTGGTACGAATCCCGCGAGGGTGGCATAACTGCTGAGGCAGACGGGCTGCGCGCTGCTTGCAAGTCATGACGCAATGCCGCATTCTCGGCGCGGTATTGCTCAGTTTCCGAGCGCATTTCCGCCATTGCCGACCGCAATTCGTTGACTTGTTGTTGAAGCTCGTGA
>Ga0116221_1003480_pt1 | contig 10151 bp, 8 predicted proteins | sample Sb_taG_5_FD_88965 | JGI IMG/M metagenome (GOLD analysis project Ga0116221, IMG submission 88965) | Peat soil microbial communities from Weissenstadt, Germany - Sb_50d_8_FC metaG | ecosystem: Environmental > Terrestrial > Soil > Wetlands > Peat | place: Germany: Weissenstadt | collected 2010-09-21
CATTGTGCCCGCACGTGCCATGCACCTCGATGCGGATTCGGGCACGGTCGAAGCCGGCAAGCGGGCCGATTTGATTCTGGTAGACGGGAACCCGCTCGAGAATATCGGCGATCTCCGCAAAGTGTCGCGGGTGGTGGCCAACGGGCGGCTTTACGAATCGGCGAAACTGTGGAAGAGCGTGGGATTCCACCCGTGGTGAGCAAACTGATGTTCTGTTTCGCGCTATCTTCGGTACTCATGGCGCAGGCGCCGCAGCCGGATGGCGGCGGCGTTCGCGGAGGCACGCTTCCAGTCCGGTGGATCACCGGAGGGCCGCAGTGCATGGAGGTTCCGGAGTGGCAGGTCCACCAGTACAACGAGGATTTTTTCATCCTGCGCCAATCGGGCTCCACCCATTATGAGAAGCCGTTCCTCTACCTGCTGTTCGGCAACGAGAAGGCGCTGCTGGAAGACACGGGAGCCGGGAAAAGCGATGCGGCACGCGTGGTTGGCGAGATTGTTGCGAAATGGTGCGCGCTGAAGGGGCGCGCCTCGATCCCCCTGATCGTGGCGCATTCCCACGCGCACGGCGACCACGTGGCGGGCGACCCCGGGTTTCACGGCATGGCCGACGCGACGATGGTTCCGCTCAACGTGGAAGGCACGCGCGAGTTTTTCCAGATCGACCAGTGGCCCGAGGGGACCGGGCAGGTGGATCTGGGCGGGCGCGTGCTGGATGTGGTTCCGATCCCCGGCCACGACGCGCTCGCTATCGCCATCTACGACCGGCAGACCGGGGTGCTTCTGACGGGGGACAATCTGTATCCGGGCCGCCTCTACGTGCGCGATTTTCCGGAGTACCTGAAGAGCACGCGGCGGCTGGTGGAATTCACGCGGGGAAGAATCGTGGCGCACGTGCTGGGCACGCACATCGAGGAGACGTCGACCCCCTACAAAGACTATCCGGTAGGGACCCGGTACCAGCCGGAGGAGCACGGGCTCGCGCTTTCGCGCGGGCACCTGCTCGAGCTGAAGGAGGCGCTGGAGGCCATGCAGGACAAGCCGGCGCGGCTGGCGCTCCGCGATTTCACGATCTGGCCGCAGGAACCGCGGAGGGAAGCGGCGAAGAAGCCATAGAAGGCGAAAGGGCCGACTGGTCGGCGCGCAGGATTCTATCCTGCTCCACACGGAGGGAGATGAGACATATGAAGAAGCACGCAAGCTCGATCGGCCTGATGCTGGTCACGACAGTGGGGCTGTTCGGCGCAGACAATGTTCTGACTCCCCAGGAGAAAGCCGGGGGATGGGTGCTCTTATTCGATGGCAAGACCGTCAACGGCTGGGATTCGGCCGTTCCGCAGGCCGCTGGGCGGGGCCGTGGACAGGGCGGCGGCGCGGGTCGCGGTGGCGCTCCGAAGCAGGCGAAGGGTCCCGCACAGCCCGGCGCTGCGCCGGCGCAGGGCTCCAATCCGCGGCCCTGCTCCACCCCGCAGGGGCAAGCCCCTGTTGCGGCGGGCGCCTCCCGCTGGGACGTGGTTGATGGAACGCTCTCACCGTGTGGGGATCCTGCCGGCTACCTGACGTCGAAGGAGAGCTACAAGGATTTCGTCCTCACGGTCGATTTCAGAACCGGCGAGGACACCAACAGCGGGGTGTTCATCCGCTCTCCCGAGGGCAACGGTGGCTACGAGGTGCAGATTTGGAAGGCGCAGCCCGCGGGCTATAACACCGGCTCGATCGTCGGGACGGCCAAGACCGACGGGGAGTTCAAGTTCATTTCGGACCAGTGGAACCATTACGAGATTGCCGCCGACGGCGATCATTTGGTGGTTGTCCTGAACGGAACCAAAACGCTGGATGTTCACGACTCGCAGTTCTCCGATGGCCGCATCCGGCTGCAATACCAGAAATTCCCGATCGAGTTCAAGAATATTAAGCTGCGGGCGATTCGGCACTGATCACTCGCAAGAATTTCTTGCCGAGGCCGGTGATGCGGCGCCTCAAATGCTATAACCAAGTGAAGGCATGGAGTTCAATCGAAAAGCCGGCGGAGCCGGATTTGGCATGCGAGGTCTCGACATGGTCTGTCTGGCTGGGGACGAACTAGCATGATGAATCTTCAGCAAGGTTCCGGACTGCTTCCCCAAGCACCGGCCGATTCAGCCAAACCTCCTCCTGCGAGCCAGGTGCGCTATCGCGTATTGGGTCTGAGTTTCCTGATGGCGTTCATGATGTACATGGAACGTGGCGCCATCGGCGCTGCGGCCCCCACCATCATGCGCGAATTCCACGTGGATAAGATCTCCATGGGCTGGGCCATTTCGGCGTTCAACTGGTCCTATGCTCTATTTCAAGTGCCCGGCGGCTGGATGGCCGATCGCTTCGGTCCGCGCATCGTTCTGGCTACGGCCATGGCGTGGTGGTCGGTTTTCACCGCGGCCACGGGGCTCACATTCAACGTCTCTTCGTTGGCCACTACGCGGTTTCTGTTCGGTGTGGGCGAAGCGGCCGCGTTCCCGGCCGGTTCGCGAGCCCTGGCGCGCTGGCTGCCAGTCCGGCGGCGCGCCTTCGGACAAGGATTCCAGCATTCCGGCTCGCGGCTGGGCGCGGCTTTGGCTCCAGCCCTGGTGGTGACGCTGATCGCCTGGTCGGGCTGGAGGCCGATCTTCTACATTTTTGGCGCAGGGGGTATCGTGTGGGCCGCGGTGTGGGGCACGTATTATCGCGATTTTCCCTGCGAACATCCCGGCATCAACGCCGGCGAGCTGGCGATCTTAGGGACGACAGCGGCACGCGTTCCGTCTGGCGCGCGCCCCCGCGTGCCCTGGGGGCTGATTCTACGCAGCCGCGATTTGTGGTATCTGAGCACGATTTATTTCTGCTATGGCTGGGTGCTGTGGTTGTATCTGGCCTGGTTTCCCTCATACCTGCGGGAAGCGCGCCACTTCACCCAACTCGGAATGGGGCTGGCGAGCCTGCCTCTGCTGGCGGCGACCGTGACCAATGTGGTGGGCGGACTGTTATCGGACCGGTTGGCCCACCAGTGGAACGACCTGCGCCGTGGCCGGTTGATGGTATCGATCTGCGGGTTCGCGATTGCGGGGATCGCTCTGTTACCGGGCGTTTTGGCGGCCGGCGCCGTTGCGGCGATGGTTTGTCTGACCATCGCGCTGGCGGGACTGGAACTCACGGTCTCGGTATCATGGGCTATCTGCATCGACATCGGCGGCGATTTCAGTGGCTCGGTTTCTTCGGTGATGAACACCTGGGGCAACGTCGGCGGGGCTGTCTCCGCCGTAATGGTCGGCTATCTGGCTACGCTTTTTGGATGGACCTCGCCGTTCCTCCTAGCCAGTGCATTGTGCCTGTTCTCGGCGTTACTGGTCAGCCGGATCGATCCCCGGCGGCCGGCCACCGGGCATTCCGGCAAAGAGTACGATACTTCGAGGAGCATACCAGTATGAGAATCGACACAGATAAGTGCGTGGCTTGTGGAAACTGCACCTACGTGTGTCCCATGGGAGCGATCTACATCGATCCCGCGATCAAACGCGCAACCGTGAACCGCGACGAATGTGTGGAGTGCTATGCCTGTTACAACGGGCTGAGCCAGGAGCACCTGAATCCGACCATGGTGCGGATGATGCGCAAGGTGTTCCAGATGATGCGGCTGCGTTTCGACCCCGAACCCGATGTTTGCCCGACGGCGGCGTTTGCGCCCGAGGATCTGACGTGGCCGAGAGTCGTGCGGCGCGCGTTTTCCGACCCTCGGGTGCCGCATGAATCGACGGGTGTGGAAGGGCGCGGGACCGAAGAGGTGAAGACCAACGACGTCAGCGGCCGGGTGAATGTGGGCGAGGTCGGATTCACCATCGAATTCGGCCGGCCGGGTGTGGGCGTGTGGATGCGCGAGATTCAGGAGATGTCCGCGGAGCTGGCGCGCGCGGGAGTGGCGTTCGAAAAGAAAAATCCCATCACGTCGCTGATGTCCGACGTTTCCACCGGTACCATCCGGCCGGACATCTTGAATGAGAAGGTGCTATCGGCGATTCTCGAAATCAAGGTTCCGGTGGAGCGCACCGAGGAGATTATCCGGCTGGTGTGGGACGTCGAGAAGAGACTGCAGACGGTGGTGGCGCTGGGAGTGGGAACGCGGTGCGACCCGGACGGGGAAGACCGGACGGTGGCGCCGATTCTGGAGCGGCTGGGATACAAGCTGGAACGAGCGAAGACCAATATGGGCCTCGGCCGGATCACCAATCACGCGCCGGCCGTGCCCCAGGCGCCGGCGGTGCGCCAAGGGCAGCCCGTGGCGCCAAGGGAAGGAGTGACGAGATGACCAATACTTTGCATCGGTACGGAGACGCGGACAGCTTCCGCGACGATTACGTGGTTTTCGCCATCTGCAGCCGTGGGAAGAACGATGAGAATTCGGTCCCCAAACTGCGCAGATTTTTGGAGATGGCGCTGCCGTTCAAGCCGGTGAACCTGGGTGACGCGAGGCACGGAGGCGCGCTGCGCCCGTCGAAATCGATGAGCCCGGTGTCGCACTGGAAGCGGGATATGCAGCCGGATCTTCAAGCCGTGATTGACGGCCTCGACACGCCCACTACGGCGGCCGCGGTTTTCGACAACCGCGCGGCGGCGGAAGATTTCGTGAAAAGCGTCAGAGCCGCGGACCTGGGTCTGAGCGTGAATATCTCGACTTCGATTGAGGGTGCCGAGCAGTGTTGTGACGAGGCTGGTATTTGCCGGCATAGCGTCGGTTATTCGCTGGGGTTTGAAGGCAAGACCGGGCACCTTCCCAACGAAGACGTGTTGAAGCTCTCGACCATGTGCGGGCACGGGATGGTGAGCTCGTCGTTTGCCAAGAAGATGGTGGACTGGGTGAAGGAAGGGCGGCGAACCCCGGAAGAGGCGGTGACCTATCTGTCGCGCTTCTGCTCTTGCGGAGTTTTCAACCCGTCCCGCGCCAAACGGATTCTCGAAGATGCCCGGACAAGAACGAAGTAAAGCCGCCTGTCTTGTGGCGCTGTTGCTCGGCGCCTCTCTGCTTCGCGGCGAGATCAAGGTCCTGAGAAACTTCACCCTGATCGATGGCTCCGGCCGTCCGCCTCTGGCCGACGCCGCCATGATTCTCGACGCCGGCCGTATCGTCTGGGTGGGCCCGGTGACCGAGCTCCAGGCTCCGGCCGGGGCGCAGACGGTCGACCTGACCGGCAAGTATGTCATGCCCGGGATTATCAACCTGCACGGGCACCTCGGCAACACCGTCGACCTGACGCAGGATGCCAGGTTCTTCACGCGGGAAAACGTCGAGAAGAACCTGGAGACCTACGCGTCTTACGGCGTTACGGCCATGCTGAGCATGGGCACCGACCAGGACCCGATCTTGCAGATCCGCGATCGGCAGCGCGCCGGAAGGCCGTCGATGACGCGGGTCTTCACGGCCGGCCAGGGTTTCATCTTCAAGGGCGGCTACGGCGGCATCGCGGGAGTGAACCAGGGCGTGTCCAGTGTCAGTGAAGTGGAACCGGCGGTGGCAGTCCAGGCGCGCAAGAAGGTGGACATCATCAAGCTCTGGATGGACGATGAACTGGGCAGACTCCCGAAGATGCCCTATCCGATCGCCAAAGCCATTATCGATGACGCGCATCGGCATCACCTGCGCGTGACCGCCCACATTTTCTATCTACAGGACGCCAAGCAGTTGACGGATTACGGCGTCGACAGCCTGGCCCACAGCGTGCGCGACAAGCCCGTCGACCAGGCGCTTATCGAGAGCATGAAGAAGCACGGCGCCTGGCAGATGGCGGCCACGCTGTCGCGCGAGGCGTCAATGTTCGTCTACGCCAGCCCGCCTCCGTTCATCAGCGATCCTTTTTTCACCCGCGGCGTGTCGCCGGCGGTCATCCGGATTCTTCACAGTCCGGAGTATCAGAAGACGATTTCATCCGGCCCCCATTTCAAAGAATACCCGGGCTTTCTGGAGACCGCCAGGAAGAACCTCAAGACGCTCGCCGATGCGGGCGTGAAGTACGGTTTCGGCACGGATACGGGACCTCCCGGACGCTTCCCGGGCTATTTCGAGCACTGGGAAATGGAACTTATGGTGGAAGCCGGGCTGACGCCGATGCAGGTTCTCATGGCGGCCACCGGGAACGCGGCGGAGTTTCTGGGGGCGAAGGACCTCGGTACGCTGGAGCGATCCAAATGGGCCGACCTGATCGTGCTCGACCGGAACCCGCTCGACGACATCAAGAACACCAGGACGATCAACGCGGTCTATATCGCCGGCAACCGGGTGAAATAGCGTGCCAGGCCGAAACCGAGAACTGCTTCGACGACACGCCGAGGGGACTAACGATGAGCCATCCAACGGGTAGACACTTTCTTCAAATACCCGGTCCGACCAATGTTCCGGACCGCGTTCTGCGCGCCATGGACAATCCGACGATTGACCATCGTAGCGCGGATTTCGCGGAACTGGCCAAGTCTTGTCTGGAGGGCATGAAAGCCATCTTCCAGACTCAGAATTCCGTGATCATCTTTCCGGCGTCCGGTACGGGCGCGTGGGAAGCCGCCCTGGTCAACACTCTGAGTCCCGGAGACCGGGTGCTGGCGTTCGAGACCGGGCATTTCGCCACGCTTTGGTCGAAAATGGCGGCAAACCTCGGCCTGCGGGTGGACCTTGTGCCAGGCGACTGGAGGCACGGCGTGGACCCGGCGGTGGCCGCGGCGAAATTGAGTGACGACCGAGACCACGAGATCAAGGCGGTCATGGTGGTCCACAACGAGACTTCCACCGGAGTCACGAGCAATGTCGCCGCCGTGCGCCGTGCGATCGATGACACGAAACACCCCGGCTTGTTGATGGTGGACACCATTTCTTCCCTGGCGTCGATTGACTACCGGCACGATGAGTGGGGCGTGGACGTCACGGTGGGCGGCTCTCAAAAGGGTCTGATGCTTCCACCCGGGCTCTCCTTCAATGCGGTGAGTCCGAGAGCCATCGAGGCCAGCAAGACTTCCCAACTGCCCAAGAGCTACTGGCGATGGGATGAAATGCTGGCGAACAACGCCAGGGGATTCTTCCCTTACACTCCCGCCACGAACCTGCTTTACGGCCTGCGGGAAGCGTTGAAAATGCTCCAGGAGGAAGGGTTGGCGAATGTCTTCCGCCGGCACGACCGCCTGGCCGAGGCAACGCGCCGCGCGGTACGTGGCTGGGGCCTGGAGATCTGGGCCTGCGATCCCGCCGAATACAGCAGTTCGAGCACGGCTGTCCTGCTGCCGGAGGGCTTCAGCGAATCCGCATTTCGGGCGGTCGTGCTGGACCGGTTCAATATGTCGCTCGGATCGGGGCTCGGAAAGACCGCGGGCAAGGTCTTTCGCATCGGTCACCTGGGCGATTTCAACGACCTCATGCTGGCTGGTACGCTGGCCGGCGTCGAGATGGGGCTCGAGCTCGCGGGTATTCCCCATCGGAAGGGCGGAATCAACGCCGCTCTGGATTATCTGACCGAGCAGGGAAGGGCCGCGGCTTCGAGGGGCTGAAACTTACGATGCCGGAACATGCGGGGCCAAGCTCGTTGCAAAACCGATGGGTACAACTCAGCATCATGGTGTTGTCCACGGTCACGCTGTCCAACATGCAATACGGCTGGACGCTGTTCGTCAACCCCATGCGCAATGAGACCCACTGGGCGACGGTTGGGATCCAGCTTGCTTTCAGCATTTTGATCTTCCTGAACACCTGGCTGGCGCCCATGGAAGGTTGGGTGGCGGACCGCTACGGCCCACGGTTCGTCGTGATGCTGGGCGGCCTGGCGGCCGGGACTTCATGGGTCATGAATTCGCGCGCGCAGTCGCTTCAGGCGCTCTACGTGGCGGCGGCCATCGGGGGACTGGGCATCGGTTGCGTGTTCGGCACGTGCATGGGTACGGCGCTCAAGTGGTTCCCCGAAAGACGGGGATTCGCATCCGGGATGATCGCCGCCGGCTATGGGCTGGGCGCGGCGATCACCGTGATTCCCACGTCCCGGATGATCCTGGCGAGCGGCTACCGCCACACGTTTTTCTTCTTCGGACTGCTCCAGGGAGTGTCGATTTTCTGCTTGGGAGCGTTTCTGATCAAGCCGGCGGTGCCGTCGTATCGGCCCTCGCCAGCGGGGAAGATACGCCAAGGGCCGGAGTTTACTCCGTCCCAGACGGTGCGAACAAAAGTATTCTGGATCATTTACCTGGTTTATCTGATGATCGGCTCAGGGGGCATGATCGTGACCGCGCAGCTTGGACCCATCGCACGCGATTTCGGCGTGGAAAAACAGACAATCACGCTGCTGGGCCTTTCCATGCCGCTCCTGGCACTGGCGGTCTCGATCGACAACCTGGCAAACGGGCTCACCCGGCCCTTTTCCGGCTTCCTTTCGGACAAGATTGGGCGCGAAAACTCGATGCTGCTCATGTTCTGCGCGGAAGGGATCGCCTTCCTGGGCATGGCCGCATTCGGGCGGCAGCCGCTGGCTTTCCTGGTGTTCGCGGCTTTGATCTTCCTGTTCTGGGGCGAGATCTTCTCCCTTTTCCCGGCGATTTGCGGTGACACTTTTGGCGTCAAGAATGCGACCGCCAACAACGGGCTCCTCTATACCGCGAAGGGCACATCGGCCCTGGTGGTTCCCCTGGCCAATTTCCTGGTAGCGGCAACCGGGACCTGGACGGCGGTGTTGCTGGTGATGGCGGCTTCCAGCCTGGGAGCGGGGGTGCTGGCAAAACTCGTGGTCGAACCGATGCGGCGCAGGATGGTCGCTCCGCAAACTCTCGGCGTCACTATGGTCCATCCGTGAAATCGTGGGCTTTACGCGGTTGAAGGGGAACTAGCCGCCGGCAGGTCAAGCGGCTGTTCCCATTTCAAAGGGGGATCGCACCACAGCGTGAATTCTTGCTTGGTATCCCATATCAGAACTGATATAATTAGGAGTGCTCCTAAAGCCGGTCAGATGGATGGGCGATTCTCGGAAGCGGCTTAAAGCATTTCCTCAAGCCGTCCGTTTTGAAATCGGCCAGGCGATTTATCAGGCCCAAACTGGGCCAAAGTCATCCCTCCGCCTCTCCGATGAAGGGCCTGAACGCGATCGAGATCGTGTCCGACTACCGTGGCGATACCTATCGGGGTGTCTACACCACCAAGTTCAAGGGTGAGATCTAGGTGCTCCACTGTTTTCAGAAGAAATCGAAAACCGGTGTCAAAACGCCGAAGCGGGATCTCGAATTGCTCCGCATGCGGATTGCGGAAGCTCAATTGCATTTTATGGGAATGGTATAAGAGTTATGAAACGAAGCCGGGTTGAGGTCGAAGTCGGTAGTGGCAACGTCTTCGCGGATATCGGCCTCCCGAATCCTGAAGAGGCCCTCGCCAAAGCTGAAATTGCACGCCAGGTCAATTTGATTCTGTCCTCTCGAAGACTGAGCCAAGTCAAGGCCGGCACCATCCTAGGGATTCCCCAACCACGGGTCTCCGATTTGGCCCGCGGCCGATTAAATAAGTTCTCTTTGGAGAAGCTAATCGACTTCGCGAAGCGCCTGGGAAACGACGTCGAAATCCGAATACAGCCATCCAGGAAGCCCCGGATTAAGGTACGATCTGACGATGGCGCAGGCAGGAGCGATGGGCGACATGCCTCCCAAGAACGATCCGCGGCACTGGCTCGAAGTCGGTGATAGGAGACGGAGCCGACGGATCTGCGTAGCCCAACGCGGGCCCTATCCCCAAGCCGCCGAAGTGATTTAGGGCTATAAAGGAAGAGGAGATCTTCATCCATCATGCCGGCGCTCAAGGAAATTCCGGTTCAGATCCAGGCCGCCAGTGCCGTTCCAGTGCTGGACTCGGGCAGGCTCCGCCGCGAGCTGGAGAGCAAAATTGAAGGAGAGGTCCGCTTCGATCCGGTTTCTCGCGCACTCTATTCCACCGATGCGAGCGTCTATCAGATCAAGCCGGCAGGCGTGGTCATTCCCAGGAATCGCGAGGACATTCTGCGCAGCCTGGAGATTTGCCGGCGCCACCGCTGTCCGATCACGATGCGCGGAGGCGGCACATCCCAGTGCGGCCAGTCGATCGGGCCCGGCTTGCAGATCGACATTTCGAAATACTGCAACCGCGTGCTGGAAGTGAA
>Ga0116221_1003481_pt1 | contig 10150 bp, 7 predicted proteins | sample Sb_taG_5_FD_88965 | JGI IMG/M metagenome (GOLD analysis project Ga0116221, IMG submission 88965) | Peat soil microbial communities from Weissenstadt, Germany - Sb_50d_8_FC metaG | ecosystem: Environmental > Terrestrial > Soil > Wetlands > Peat | place: Germany: Weissenstadt | collected 2010-09-21
AGAAGCTCGGAAATCATCCCGAACTCGGCGAGGCCATCACCAAACTGGAGATGGCGCTCAACACCTTGGCGGTAAAGACCGGCGGGCTGCTGTAGCCGCAAGCACGTACCGCGACCGCCGACCTGCTAGAATTCCCCGTCACCACTCTTGGCGCCTGCCTGGGAAGTTAGTTCCATGTCCACCAGCTTAAACTCCAGCAATCCCACTCCAACCGCACGCACCCGCGTAGTGCGCGAGCCGCAGCGGGCGGTGTACGACCGCGACGTCGTCAACCAGATTCTCGACGAAGCTTTCCTCTGCCACGTCGGCTTCGTCGCCGAAGGACAGCCCTTCGTCATCCCCATGTCCTACGGACGCGACGGAGACCTGCTCTACATCCACGGCTCGCCCGCCAGCCGCATGCTGCGCCATCTCGAACCGGGCGTCCCCGTCTGCATCACGGTCACGCTGGTCGACGGATTAGTGCTCGCCCGCTCCGTCTTCAATCACTCGATGAACTACCGCTCGGTGATAATTCTCGGCACGGCAACGCTGGTTGACGATCCCGCAGAAAAACTCGCAGCCCTGCGCGCGCTGAGCGAGCACATCCTGCCTCATCGCTGGGACGACTCGCGCCAGCCTAACGAAAAAGAGCTGAAGGCAACGTCCGTCCTGCGCCTTCCGATCAATGAATTCTCAGCGAAAGTCCGAGTCGGCCCACCGGTAGACGACGCTCAGGATTACGCATTCTCGACCTGGGCAGGAGTGATTCCACTAGAGATGAATTCCAGCACGCCCATCCGAGACGAACGCTGCAAGCAAGAACTGCCCGCCTACCTGAAAAATTATTCAAGAAAGAAAAAACCCTAACCAGGAAACGCCCACGTAGGGGCGGACGCCCTCGTCCGCCCAGCCCGACGAAAGTCCGGCAGATCGCGGAAAGAATGGTGCTCGACCTGATTTTGGGTGGCGCAAGCGGTTCACCGCTGCGATAACCGCCTTGTTTCGAATTAGGCTTTAAGCCGCTGAGGGCAAGCCACAGCCAGCGTATCCAAGACGTAAGCGCGGGCGAGCCAAGAACTACTTCCCTGCCATGAATTCCCGAAGAATCCCATTGCATTCCCGCCAAGACACGTTTTCGCTGTGCGGGCTATGTCGCCCATCCTCGATGAAACGCATCTCCGCGCCACCGATCGTTCCGTGCGCCCGCTCCACCTCTCCCGGTTCCGTTCGCGGATCGCCTCTCCCGTGCATAAATGTAACCGGCACTTTCAACTGGCTCAGCCGCCCGTCATATAGATCTTCGCCCGTTAGATCCTCGCCCAGTCGCTCACTCTGCACCGCCAGTTTCAACCAGACACGGCAATTCCGCTGTACCACCTTCCTCCATTGCTCCGCGCCATGATCCACCACCAGCAACTCTCTTACCTTTTCACTTACCTCTTCCGGATGGGTAGCAAATCGCGTGAAGAAACTGCGCGAGCCCGGCTTGTTCCGATAGAAATGAAATGCTTCCAGAATCAGGCGTGTGCACCGCTCGGGCGCCGCCAGCCCGATCATCGCGGCAATAACCGCTCCATCGGAGTGTCCCCAAAGAACCGCGCGCTCGATCCCCAGCGCATCCAATACCAGCAGGGTCTCCTCCGCTGCCCGGCGATGAAAGTCTGTAGGCATCTGCCTCGACAATCGCACCGAGCGTCCGTAGCCGGACCGATCCGGAATTACAAAGCGGACGTGCTCCCCAAATACCTCGATCTGCCGGTCGATGGGATACACCCCATAACCCCACCCACCATGTAAGAACACCACCGGCCGTCCGCTACCCACATCCCTGTAATGAATCTGCACGGGCCGAACGGAAGGCGCATGCGGCGAGCTTTTCAATTCCACAAACGGCATGTGATCTCACAGGTTTCGTATCAAGGCATCGCTTAAGCGATGCCGCAAATCGTGGCTCATTCGTCAACCACGTTACAGGCTGCGGAAAAACTCGGATTCAGGCGGGTTTGGGGAAGGGCACGACTTCAGTCGTGCCGTTAAGTCATTGAAAATCTGTCGGCGCTTTAGCGCCTGAGGTGAGATTCTTGCGTCCCCGACGACTTTTTCCGCAAGCTCTCGCTGCCCCAATTTCCTGTTCGACCATTCCACTGGCGAATGGCGCGAGTCACAGCAGCAGCAGAAGCTTCCCCGTAGTCTTCCGTCCTTCAAGATCCCGGTGCGCCTGCTGCACCTGCGCCAGCGGATACAGGTGCTCAATCCGCAACTTGAGCTTGCCGTCGCGAATCATGCCGAAGACCGCCGCGGCACGCTGCTGCATTTCCTGCGCGGTGATGATGTAATGCGCCAGCATAGGCCGCGTCAAAAAGATTGATCCCTTCAACGTCAGCACCATCGGATCAATCGGCGCGACCACGCCACCCGAACTTCCGAACAGCACCATCATGCCGCGCGGACGCAGCAGGTTCAGACCCTTCTCGAACGTCGTCTTCCCCACTGAGTCATACACCACATCCACGCCTTTGCCACCGGTCAGCCGTTTCGTCTCCGCTTCAAAATCAGCCTGCGCATAAAAAATGACCTCGTCCGCTCCCGCCGCTCGCGCCAGCTTGGCTTTCTCTTCGGTCGAAACCGTCGCAATCACCCGCACCCCTATGTTGTGCGCCATCTGCACCAGCAGCAACCCAACTCCGCCGGCAGCGGCATGAATCAACGCCGTCTCGCCTTTCTTCAGCGGATAAGTATCGTGAGATAGGTAGTGCGCCGTCATCCCCTGCAACATGGCGGCCGCAGCCTCGCGCTCTCCCACTCCCGCCGGAATCTTCACCAGGCGGTCGGCTGGCACCGCAGCGTACTCCGCATAGCTCCCAAGCACTGAGGCGTAAGCCACACGATCGCCGACAACCACCTCGCGCGCGTCGGAACCAACCGCTGAAACCACGCCCGCCGCTTCCTGTCCCAAAACAAACGGCAATGGTGCCTTGTAACGCCCCTCGCGGTTATAGACGTCGATATAGTTGACGCCCGCCGCCTGTATCTTCACGACGGCCTCGTTCGATTTCGGTTGCGGAACCGGCAAATCCACCAGTTCCATCACTTCTGGCCCACCTGTTTGCTTAATCTGTATGGCTTTCATATCCGCTTTCGATGAATCCGGAATCGCAAAAGACTCGACGGCGGCAACCGATTCTCTTCAAGCCTCAGGGAAAAAGTCCGACGCCCCTCCAGCCCCGCCGTCACTGCCCCGTTGCATCCCCTGCCAGGCTCGGGTAACATGGCCCTCCGGTCCCCAAAGTAACGGGGTACATATGTCTTTTGTAGTGTTGACCCAACGAATTTTGCGATAGTACCATCTCATACTGAGGTACGCTGGATTGCGCCCCGGAGGGTTGCGGTAAGTTTTTGAAATATGAGGCTTTATTCTAACTCGTATCTGGCGATCATTCTCTCCGCCCCGTTGGCGGCGACCCTCGCCTGCCAAAGTGCCCAGAAACCGTCATCTTTCATGCCTCCCGCTCAGGCTCAGGCTCCAGCCGTGATAGCGGCCAGCAGGCCGCCTGCTCATCAGCAGAAACCCACCGCAGCCGCCGCCGAGCCCCAATCGAAGCCGCAAGTGCCGCAGGCGCTCGAGGTCGATCCCATCGGTGACCTGATCGCCCGCGTCGAAAAAGAATACCAGTCAGGGCAAGATAACTATCGCGCCGGCCACCTCGAAGCCGCGAAACAGAATTTCGACTCCGCCTTCAACCAACTGCTGGGCAGCGGATTCGATCTCAGCTCCGATCTTCAATCATCCGATCATCCATCAGACGACCGCCTCCAGCGCGAACTCGACCGCATTCTCGACGGCATCAACAGCCTCGAACTCGCCGCCCTGCAGCAAGGCGATGGTTTTGCCGAGCAAAAGTCGGAACCGGCCCCGATCGACGAGGCCAACGAGCTCACTCCCACCGTCGATCAAAACGTCAAAGCGAAAGCCGAGGCCGAACTTAAATCCACCCATTCCGACCTGCCGCTAGCGATGACCGACCAGGTCGCTGGCTACATCAATTACTTCTCCAGCCGCGGACGCGGCACCCTAGAACGCGCTCTCGCTCGCTCCGGACGCTACGAGGACATGATCCGCCGCACCCTCCGTGAAGAGGGAGTGCCGCAAGACCTGATCTACCTGGCGCAGGCGGAATCGGGCTTCCATCCGCTGGCGGTCTCCCGAGCCGGCGCCCGTGGCATGTGGCAGTTCATGGGCAGCCGCGCCCACGGATACGGACTAGAGCGCAACTGGTGGGTCGATGACCGCCAGGACCCCGAAAAGGCGACCCGTGCCGCCGCGCACCATCTGAAAGACCTCTACAACGAGTTCGGAGACTGGTACCTAGCCATGGCCGCCTACAACTCCGGACCAGGCACAGTCCAGACCGCGGTCAAGCGCACCGGCTACGCCGATTTCTGGGAACTCTACCGCCGCAACGTGCTGCCCAAGGAAACCCGCAACTACGTCCCCATCATCGTGGCCGTAACCATCATGGCCAAGAATCCCGCGCAATACGGACTGGATTCGGTGGTGAAGGAAAAGCCCGTTCCCTATGACACTATCAAGATCGGCTATCCCATCGATCTCCGCCTAGCCGCCGAGTGCGTGGATGCCACCACCTCCGACTTGCTCGACCTGAACCCCAGCCTGCTCCGCCTAACCACCCCGAAATTTCCCGGCAAAGAAGGAGATTTCGAGTTCCACGTGCCCGCCGGAACCGCCGCCAAGTTTCAAACCGCAGTCGCCGCGATTCCAGTCGACAAGCGCGTCTCCTGGCGTTATCACAAAGTCCAAGGCGGAGAAACCCTGGCCTCAATAGCCCACACCTATCACACCACGCCAACCGCCATAGCCGAAGCCAACGACCTGAGCGATAGTTCGAAGGCGGGTTCGAGCGTGAGTTCGAATGCTGGCTCGAAGGCTGGTCTGAAAGTCGTTTCGAATCGGGGTTCGTACGGGAGTTCGTATGGGGGTTCCTATAATGAAGCGCTCGCGCCCGAAAGCCGTCTGATCATCCCCATCTCCCCAAGCAAACAAACGGATACCAGCACCTACGCGCACGCCACCACGCGCTACCAGGTGCGCAAAGGCGATACGGTGGAGTCGGTAGCCGAGAATTTCGGCGTCTCCGCCAAAATGATTCGCAGCTGGAACCACCTGAAAGGCAGCAGCCTAGCCGGAAGAAAGGTCTTGTATCTCCACCTCCCCGTTACTCGGGGAGCGGGCGAAACGCAGGTCGCCACAAAGCGTTCCAGCGGATCGCGCCACCATGCCGGAACCGAGACGGCCTCAGCCCGCCGGTCGTCTATAGGAACGCCAAACCGCGCGTCCAGCCGGTCGTCCAAAGAAACTTCCAGCCGATCGTCCAAAGAAACTTCCAGCGCAGCCGTCCATGCCGCCGTGAAGCATCACAAGGTCAAGCAAGGCGAAACCCTGTATTCGATCGCCAACTCCTACAACACCACAGTCTCCGCCCTAAAGAAAGACAACCGGAATCTCGCAGCCCTGCGACCAGGAATGATTCTCGTCATCCGCGCTGCACGCTGACCAGCCCCGGAGGGGCGTCCAAACTTAGCCCCGCGCTTCAGCGCGGGGTAGCGTGCAACGACAACCCAAGTCCCGTAGGGACGACCGAGATTCTCACGAACTCATCACCCTGCCTTTGGGAAGCGCAGCGGTTGACCGCTGCAATCCAAGCGCTCACCTTCGACGATTTTGGGTGGCGCAGCGCTTCAGCGCTGCGGCAACTGCATAGTCTTGATTGCGGCTCTAGTTGAGACTGGGAGATAATGATTCCGACCGAGGGGGTCCTGGGGAAAATCCATGGCCCTTTTTCGTTGGGAGGAAGCATACGCCTTGCGCCTCCTCAATTTCGGGACGTGGGAGGCAGCCGAAAAAGGGAGTCCTTTATGTCACAAGACAGCGGCCCGACTATTTCGTGCGACAAGTGTGGACGCGTAAATCCACAAGACTTCTCGTTCTGTCCGGAGTGTGGCCATCCGATGGGAAATGGAGCTCGTATTGAATCCGGAGAAAACAGAATATTGTCGAAGCTACGGGCCTACCTAGACGAACGCCTAAAAGACGCTAAGGCAGTGGAAATCGAAATCGCGGAGGCCGCGGCGACTCGCATCTCGTCGTGGGTGAAGTTGTTCGGAGTCTTCGCCGGCATTCCGACCGCCATCCTACTCGCAACGCTAGCTCTCCTCGGGGTCACCAGCTTCCTGGAGCTCAGGCACAAGGAGGATGAGGCGGCACAACTGGTTGGCGAAGTCAGGGAGAAGGCGTTGAAGCTCAAGACTCAACTTGACGACTCTGCCATTATCCAGAGTCGACTATCGACCCTAACAAAGCGTGTCAACCGCCTTGAAAACTTCACGCTGGCCACCCCAGCCGGGGTGCCAAAAGCGAGTTGGGATAGCTTCTTGGACCGTTTATACGGGTTTGAAGACTACTTGGAGGGCCTCGGGTATGTTGCGAGTGGGACCCGGACGTTTAGCATTAGGGTCGTGGACACTCCAGGCCAGATCTTCAGGATCGGGGACGCTGCGATAGATATTGATCGCCCTTATATCGCAAGCACCGATGTCCTTCTCGAAGCCTACTTCATTCATGCGCTGAAGTCACAGGCCAAAGGCATCTTACTGCAGCCAGACATTCATGGAGAGCAGCTCCCTTGGTCTTTGGGTGTCTACTTCGTATGCAGTTTCAACAATAACCCGCAATTCCGCTACACCCAATCCAATGCGCTGGACCTCAGCAAAGAGGAGCAGCACCACGCAGGGGAGCCCTTGGCGCATGCGTTTTGGACACTGCGGCAATCCGTTGGCTCCGACATCGCCGATCACTTGCTTTTCGCTGGCCTTACGAATGTCCGCACGGAAGGCGGAAATGACATTGCTGCGTTCGAGGGCGAAGTGGTAAGCCAGGATGCGAAACTCTTTGGGGCATCGCACGTATCGGCAATTCGAGACGCCTTCAGGCGAGCAAGCTCTTGAACGATTTCCTCAACCAAATTCGAGCGTCCTAGGCGGATCGCTGGGCACTCCGGCTCAAGCTCCGCTTGGGCGGCGGCCCAAACCCGAGGAGGCCGGCCGGGTGCACTCATCGCGCACTTTGCGATGAGTGGGGTTTTCGTTGCGCACGGCTAGTCGGTGCCATCGCATCATTCGCGCCATCAGGGTGCCCCCCAAGTTCCGCTTGCGCTGGGTTCCAGTTTTTTTCATCACACCCAACCAGTGAGAGCCATCACAGACATCCAGCCCAACCGATGCGACAATGTTCCCCAACTAGGGCAATGACCAAGTGTGCCCGTCTCCAGAGACGGACCTCGAAGCGGGTGCCCCACGTCTCGCGGTTTTCGAGACGTGGGATGCCAAGCCCGTTTGTTAGTGGCTCTTTGATAAACAAAAGTTGAGGTGATGAGCAGCCGTCAGCCCGCCGTAAAAATCCTAAAAAGCATAGAAAAACCGAGGATTTATAGCTAACTCCTTATTCCGGAATATTTTACAAATAAGTCCTTTAGGCTCTAGATTTTGGCGGACGAAGACCACCTAACCCTATGATTCCAGCAGATCGGGGGGAGGGGGGTAGTGGTAAACACGGGTTAATACCTAGAGAGTAAACAAGCCAGAATCCGAAGTCGCCTTGAGTTCCCAGCTCTCAGTGAAAAACTAAACTCTATGGCTCTTACTGAGAACTGGGAACTGAGAACTGGCACAAGTCACCCCATCAGCATCCCGCCATTCACGTTGAGCACATGCCCCGTGATGTAGGATAAATTAACCCAAACGCTTAGGAATTGTGATAGAATTTTGACCGGTGCCGACAGTTCTCAGATTTGATGTACTGCGCGTCGTGATTTATCCAAACGACCACCGGCCGGCTCACGTACATGTGATTGGACGGGGCTGTGAAGCTGTATTCAATCTGAACTGTCGGGCAGGGCCGGTGGAGCTTCGGGAGAATTACGGGTTTTCGAGACGGGAACTCGGGCACATTCCCACGCACATCTAAAGTGCGTTGACAGAGCACTCGGACGAGCTTTGCCAAGCATGGGAGGGAGTTCATGGCATTGCGTGACAATTTCGAACTGGCCAAGCAGCGGGCGAAGGAGCTCGAAGAGGCCGTTCCCAAGGCCGTCTCCGCGCATTACGACCGCAAGAGCGGTCATATTGTGATCGGCCTCAGCTCCAGACTGATTCTGAGTTTCTCACCTCGCGATGCGCAGGGCTTGGAAAACGCCAAGCCATCGCAACTTGACGAAATTGAGATCACTCCATCCGGTTTTGGAATTCACTTTCCAAAACTCGATGCAGACCTCTACGTGCCCGGCCTCCTGGAGGGTTTTCTTGGGTCGAGGAAGTGGATGGCGTCCAGACTCGGCCGAGTTGGCGGGCAGTCCAGAAGCAGAGCCAAGCGAGCGGCTTCTAAAGCAAATGGCAGGCTCGGCGGAAGACCCCGGGAAGCAGTGAGGGGCTAGCGCCGGGGCATCGATTACGCAGTCGCGATCTTCGGGCGACGAACCGCCTTGCCAAGCGGAGCTTGTGTGAGTAAAGCGGCGTAGGCTGGGCCGGCGCCTGCCCACCCGCCATTGAAATTGCTCGGCGGGATCTTCACCCCGCGAGGTCCTCAACCGCCTTTTGCAGGGCCCGCGCGATTTCCTCTGGGTTGGTTTCTGGGGGGAACTGCATGGGCTTTCCGATGCGCACTTGAATCTTTCCGGGCGCGGCATATTTTTTTCCGGCGTGCTTGATTTCAAACAAGCCATCGATCCGCATCGGCAGGATTGGGATGCGCAGATTGTTGGCGAGCAGGCCGACTCCGGTGCGGAAGGGGCAGAGTTTGCCGTCTTCGGTGTGCTTTCCTTCCGGGAAGACGAGCACGCTGTAGCCGCGATCCACGGCCTCTCCGGCGTAGGCGAAGCTCTTGCGGAAGCCGGACTGGCGCGGCAGCGGGAACAGGTTTAGCAGCGCGACACCGAGCGTCCACTGCAGGCGGTCGTAGATTCGGCGGAGCCACGGGCGATCCGGACCGGGCACGCGCAGTATTTCGAGCGCCTCGCCGCCGGTTGCGGTCGCCAGTTTGTGGCGGATGCGCGCGGGCAGCGCAAACTGGATGAAGCCGACATCGACATCGGCAACATGGTTGGAGATGACCAGCAGCGGCCCGCTAACGCCGCGTAAGTTCTCGCGCCCGGTCACGCGGGGCCATCCCAGAAGAAGCACGGCCGGGCGCGCCAGCAGATAATGCGACGCCAGGCGCAGCCAGGTGGTCGGCCAGCGCAGGGCCCAGCGGGGATAGTGAAAAGCTGGAGAGTGGAATTCTCGACGCTGAAACTCGGGATCTCTAGGCGCCCCTGTCCGTCGTTGGTCGTCAGTCGCTAGTCGCTCGGGGGGTTTGCCAACGAACAACGACTGACGATCAACGACCGACCTGCCGACCTGCAACAGTCTTTCCAGATCGCCGACGGTCGCTGCATTGGCGAACTTCGTTTCGCTCAGGTCGACCTGGTAGCGGTCTTCGAGCGCGCTGAGCAGTTCAACTCGCTCCAGAGAACCTAGCCCAAGTCCGCTTTCGAGGTTCGCATCAGGCGTCAGATTCTGAACGTTGCGGCCGGTGATTCGCGTGAGGAGTTCGGAGAGCGGGCTGGCGGCGTTGGCGGGCGCTTGTCCGCGGAGGGACGCCTCGACCGCATCGCGAATCACGTTGCGGCGCGGCTTCTCGGTGGAACTGCGCGGGAAATCTTCCTCGGGCCAGACGAACCAGGCGCGCATGCGTTGATATTCGGCCAGCGTTTTGTTGGCGCGCTCAACGATGGCCTGCGCGATATCGCTTGGGGCGTCGCTCGGGACTTCGTTCGTGACTACGCTCGGGACAGCGCTCGGGAAAAGGGCCGATGCGTCCGGCGTGCGGGCGCGCAGAATCAGAACCGCGCAGGGCTCGGCATTTCCGCCGCGTTCGAGGCCGACTACCACGCAATCTTGAACCTCTTTCTGACTTCTTAACGCCGCTTCGAGGTCCTCGGGATAAATGTTCATGCCCGCGGGCGTGACGATCACTTCTTTTTTGCGTCCCTTGAAAAAAAGATTGCCTTGCTCATCGAGCGCGCCCAGGTCGCCGGTGCGATACCAGCCTTCATCG